>JGI12712J15308_10000401_pt1 | contig 12952 bp, 12 predicted proteins | sample JacPin_JW_Ref_O2_FD_15308 | JGI IMG/M metagenome (IMG submission 15308) | reverse complement strand
CAAATATAGGTCATGAGGGGGCATACCTGCAACTCACTGTAGCCTTGTCTAAAATTCGAGATTCCTGGATTGAATGAAAGCTACGATATGGTAGTGGTTCTGAAGAATTAAATCCTGCTTGTTTGACTTGGAATTTGCCAAATATAGGTCAGGAGGGGGCATACCCACAACTCATTGTAGACTTGTCTGAAAATCGGGATTCTTTCATAGAATGAAAGTTACCATACAGCAGTGGCTCTTAACGACGTAATTCCCATCGTTATAATGTTTGGTACAGTGTAATTCGCTATATGTGGGTCAAGAGGGCAGTTATATTCAACTCACTGTAGATCTGTTCCATATACCTATCCATCTACCTTGTGTATGGTACAGCTCTAAATGGCTGTGTCAGCATCTCCCTCTTTGGTTTATTCGATGAACTAAGACCTACACATATTCAACCTTTGTTGGGTAAATTCACTAATCTCTTTGGGCATCAGTCATGATTTTACACACATTCAACTATGAATGTACTGAATGCCCTAAAAAGCTCCCAATTACCTCAACGAGTCTGAATCTGAATGCAAAGTATCTGGCTCCCTCCTCTGGGAAACCTTTCCATACGCTTTAGCCTTTGATCGAGTCACCCTTGATGTCATTTTTAAGTTGTGGCCACCACTCTCTTGATCGACATCTGAGCCCATTTCGATGCTGTGTTGAGCAGCCTTTGCTCTCGACCGAGTTATTGGCAGAGACACCACCGCCGGTTTTTTTACTTTCCCTTTCCCTTTCACTCGATCTGATTCATCAGTAACTTCCATCTCTTCTTCTTCTTCATCTGTACCCAGGTGATCCTCAGGTCTCTGCCCTCTTCTTCTCACAGGAGGCCTTCGTTTTCGACAGGACTTGACAGACTTTCGGTTTCGGTTTCGGACGTGTGGGTGAGTAGATACTCCAAGCTTCTCATCTAGTCTCCTCTCCAGTATGGTTTTCGATGCTTGAGGTCTGTGGAATACGTGGGCGCGTTGGTGGGGACCATCTTTGCCAACTTCTCGGATTCGATAAAATTTTGGATTTGATATGCAGTTGACCTTGCCTGAAGTTGAGGCCCATATAGAGGATTTGGCCTTTTTTTCATGCGAAATGCCTATGGGGAGCCACTGTAGCTCACTGAATATTCGGTCCAAGTCATGGTGTAAGAGATCGACACTCTGCTCATCCCACTCTTTAAGATAGTTACGGTAGGTCTCGATATATCTCCCAGAGCGAGTGTATGGCTTCCAGATTGAATTATCGGGGATCTCGACAGTAAGATCAGGGAAGAAGATTCGTCGATAAGCCGAAAATGACTGGTGGGAGCTGTGATTCGGAGGCAGGTTCCCTTTTAAACCATGGCTAGAAGGGAGGAATCGACATTTGTCGGCACCGAGGACATTGATAATCTCTGAGATGGTCCAGACCTTCATAGCCTCCTTGAGCGTCGCTGGTTGGGGCAAAAGACCAGAAGATGCGAAATGGTCTGAAATACTCAACCACAGCTGGGTTGTGAAGTCAATAAATAGCAATTCGGCCCGAAAGACCTCAGGATCCTCCCAATCCTCAGCTAGCTCCCACTTTCTAAGAAAGTTCTTCGGATCGGTCTCCAGCAGTTTTTGGATTCGTGTCCAAGACGGATCAGGACCCCAAGGATAGGCGTCTGTTTCGTGTGATTGAAGAAGGCGATGGGGTTGGCTGGCTTTGGATACTTGTGGTCTTTTCAGCGACGATCCATATAACTGAACGACTTCGGCCGAATCCTCCTCAGGAAGCTCTTTCAGGAATAAAACTCCATCCCTCACCCTCAGGTCATGGAGGAAAAATATCCCAAACCTTTCCATGACTGAAGCGTACCGAAGGTCTCGTAATGCCTCTCGCAGAAACGTGTATTTTATTCTCGGCGTGACCATGATGTGCCTCATAAGGTGAGTGATAAGGGTGGACATTGTGCCATAGTTTTCTGGTCGGTTTTTCGAGAGATGTCGTTGGATGTTTTCGAACTCGACTAGCCTTCCAGTCAAAAACTTAAAGAAGATATGGGAAGGGATCCAAAGCATAGGCTTAGAAGACAGATAGAGTAGTGCCTGATAATCGAATAGATTTTAATGATGAACCTTTGTCAGTTTGGTTTCTGGTGCTTACCTTGTCATGAGCTATGTCAAGAAGCTTCACAATGGCGAGACCACTCCCTCGAAGCTCTTCTCTGACACCAAAGGAAAGAAATTGTGATGATGCGAAGAGGCCTTTCCAGTCACGACAGCCTTTCGTAAAGTTGTCATTCATCTTGATAGCGTCTTGGTCGTTACACAGATAGCTTCCGATTCCAGGACGCCGGACTACCTCGAAACATAGATTGTAGCTCGATCTGAAGTTGAGATGCACCAGACGACTCCTGTTGACCTTGGTTTCAGCCTGTCGCCCTCCATAATCTCTTAGCATGGCCGTATGGTGAATCGTTCCCTTTTGCATTCCCATGAGGTCGTATGAGTCGTGAATCCTATCAAGCCTCCAGAGTCCTACCAATGGAATATCCCTGGGAATATCCCTGGGAGAGGGATGATACGAAATTCCCAGGTCAAGATAGAGCTCTCCATGAGATCTATCACTCATATAATCCCAACTAATATCGGGAATCAGAGAGCGTAACCACTGGTATGGGTTTATAGATCTATCTCGCTGCTTACAGAGCAGCTTGATCCCACGGGCATCGACGACGAAAAAAAAGGACGAGAATCGACCGAGGAGATCGGGTTGGTCATTAATAATTCCTCGAAGAGTAGTTATCAGAGTAGAAAATGATATTGGCGTAACTGCCAAGGTCTTGACCTGACGGCTGTCGCCAATTTTTCGTCTCAGGCTATCCATGTCAGTTGGAAGATACTCTGAAATTCCGGGATAGTTGACTAGAATCCGGTTCAAGGCGGGAATCACGACCTCGGAAAACCATAGCTCCTGTACCGGTTTCGGGATCAAAGTGCTCATCCTCCCGGTATCAGGGTTTTTTCTTATCATCCGAGGGAAAAAGATATATGTGTTGAATTGGCCTGATTCTCGACCCATTTCTCCGAAATGGGTGTGGGGCACGGCACTAAGTGGGTACCTTTTTGATGTATGGCTCCTCTGCATTTCTTCTCGATCGAGTTTCGTAGGAGGTTGGAGAATATTAATGTATACGTGGTTATTAATCGAGAATGGAGGTTTGTCGCCTAGAAGGGGAAGAAGGTGAAGGTAGACACTGCCCGAAAACTGAGGTTTATAGGTAACCCATATGACGCTGTCGATGTCGATAGATATTTCCACTTGATGATCGTTCAAGATTGTCTCGTCCTTTTCCAAGTCTAGCTCGATAAAATCTTGGCTTCGGGATTTGCCCTTCACAAACACAGCTTGGCTGTCTGGTTTACCATCAGGCAGCCCAGCCTCATCGAGCATCTCTCTCGCTCCCATTCGATTCACGTCTTTTGTTTCTATGAGAGGAGGAAGGTTAGATCCTTCTGAGAGCGACGAGGCAGATGATGGCGGTTGCGGGGCAGAAGAGTGTGCTGGGAGTGATGGTATGGAAGACGCAGGTGATGGAGGCATATTGCTGTCGATAGGTTTGAAGTATGGAAGAAGATAGTCATTGATGTTTACAGGCTCTTGGCTGTCGAACATCTTGTAAAAATCACGCTCCAATCGGTAGCCTCGATCTCTCCAGATATTCCAGTTTCGATCCACAAGTAACCCATCATGATGAAAAGTCCACATATTTCGAGATCTGTCTTCATCGTCATCTGGAAAAACACGAAGAGCCGATTCATAGTCATCAAATGGATCGCCATCGGAGTCTATTGACCCTTCTTCAGTCGTACTTGGCTCGGTCTCATGGAGTGGGATTTCAGGCAAAATCCTTCTTCGAGGAAGGTGAGGCTTCTGGTTGAGCAAACTTCTTCCACCCGCATCGTCATCGCTATTGTGGCCAAGGAGGGCAATGTCACCATCGAGATCATTGTTATCGTTTCCGTTTTCATTACTGACGTCGAGTTGAGTCGCGTCTAATCGAACAGCAGTGGCAACCCGATGACGGCAGGCCTGGCACCTAAACGTAATACTTTGAAGGGCAATTCCGATTGACCTGAACTTCTGAAACTTCGAAAGCCCGGTCTTCATATCTTCCACAACGTGAGGAGGAGGTGTCATAGAATATTGAAACCGAGCCTTGGATTTACTCCAGAATTCGTACGATTGTTGAGTAATTTGGACATCCGTGTGGAATATCCTCTCTCGCATAGAATGAGTGCAAGAAAGGTTTGGACAGTGAGGGTGTCCATTAATATCTTTGGAATACATCCACCCATTATCAAAGACGTCTTGGCAGAATAGCGCCATCCAGCATTCGACATCGACCTCGGTCTGTTTGATATATATAAGAAAATGCTTCCTCACCATTCTTAACATTAAGGTGAAACATTTACCCTGACCCAGTTTGGTGCAATCACTTGCGGACTCCGTTCCTCTAACCCTAGATCCCATCCAAAGAACTCGCCAATAGCCCTCCAATAATCGATCCCATTCCATTCACTCCAGTCGGCATACATGTTTGTTTCGAGTTGAGCGCCATGGCCAAAAATCAGGACTTTTTTCTCATGGTAATCAAATAAAACCAGCCTTCGGTAGGAAGATGGCAGAATTGGCGGAAGGTAGAACAATACCGGCCTCGAGGGGATGGAATCTTGTCTTTGTAAGAGGAGGACCTGATAAATTTGATCAGGAGGTAGCTTCTCTAATATATTTTCCATGGTTTTCGTGTCGATGTAATAGGAGTTTCGTCTATCCGTAGATTTGTTCTTGATGGATTGGTACCAAGACTTCAACAGGAACATTTCCACCAGTGAATGATGCAAGACACGTCCTGGTTTTGCAGATTCCAGCGATTCACCGGCTGGGAACCAGATATTTGGGTCTCCAAGCTTCGTATCTAGTATACCCCAATCAAATCCATTCTATTACTTTTTAATGAATATAAATGAAGCTCACCTATAATGAGCTCTTGATCAGATCGAAGAAGATTGGACTTCCTCTCAGGTGAATGTGATATATTACTTTCACTTGATGATGTGATATACTCTGAACCACTATGACTAGCAGATGTGGTCGACGATGATGATGGCGGTGAACTGGTAAAGTTTCTCAGGTGTTTAGAAAATTCAATATTTATTAAATGGGAAGATATGCTGGGCTTACCACTGCTTCTTCTGAAACTTTGAAGCTCTTCTTGTCCTTCTTCCCCTCTGGGCACTATTTCTATGTGAATTATATATAGTTATGTTGAGACCAGTATTGAAATATCTACCTCGTTTGTTCGCTTTCTCTTTGAACATCAGCTCTCTTTTTGATCTGAGATGATGAACCAGCTTTGGTGTTGTTCCTCTTTGGCAGTCGCTATTTAAGGGTGAGTGATGTACGTTCTTTTGATAATGTTACAGCCTACTTGATGTGTGGGCGTTTTCGCGATCATTGTCCAAGGCCTCTGCTTTGGTGTGGACATTTTAAAAATATTCTTAATATCACTAGTGATGAAGACCTACATCTAGAGTGCTCTGGTCCTTGATCCTAGATGGGCCAGCTTCAGGGTTTGTTCTTCTATTTCTATGGCCTTCGTGAAGGTGATTTAGGTTGACTTGTTTGACCTGCTTTAACAACATAAGCCATACGTTCATTTAGGATAGATAATGGAGAACTCGCTGTTGTTTCTTCCACTCCCCTCTTTTTTACCCTATGCTTCTTCTCTGGGCTCGGCATATTAAAGATTCTTTCCATGTCACTATCATCATATTCGTCCTGTGTTTTTTAGATATAATTAGGTATTCAAGCTTAGGTGTTGAATAACTTACTGTCGTATCCATCTCTATTATAGCTTTTGCTCCAAAACCCTTCTTCTCTGGACTGGACATTTTCGAAACCCTTTCACTGTCACTATCATCAAGTTCCTCTTGGTTTGCCTTGGCTTCCTTAGCCTGGCAATGGTACCAGTTGTAAAGAAGTATTATTAAGTCACTATATATAAATCACATACCTTCTCTGGTGAAGGCATAGCTAAGATTTGCTCGATGTCACTGTCAGAGCCTTCAAGTTCAGCTTCTCTATTACTGTGGTCTGCTTGGTGCATCTGCCTTGCCATGATGAAGAAGAAGTGAAGTTATAATTGTAAAAAAGTATTATCAAGTCGCTATATATAAATCACATACCCTCTCTGGTGAAGGCATAGCTAAGATTCGCTCGATGTCACTGTCAGAGCCTTCAAGTTCAGCTTCTTTATTACTGTGGTCTGCTTGGTGCATATGCCTTGCCATGATGAAGAAGAAGTGAAGTTATGATTCTCAACATTTATTTATATATATCTCCTACCTTGAAATAAAATGGACGATGAGACTTAGTGGCTTTGTTCAAGTAAGATCTACTTCCACGTGATAATAGAAATATGTATACCATTTCAAGCTAAAATCGACTTGGACGCGCATTTGCTATATTGTTCCATTTTATCACCATGCCATCAAAATTGGAGAAGGAGTGGAAGTCAGCAAAGAGGGTAGAATTCTATGAGGCTACCGATCGCAATGATAGTAAGGCCTCATATATAATTGTCGGTATTATGATAAAACAAATATTTTATAGGCTCTAAATACAAATTTCGCAAAGGGGTCTTGTAAGCTTCTATTCATAAATATAACACCTGGACTCACCTGGTACCTCGCTTCTTAAAATATAGCTGCCTCATTCGACATGCAGGCCTTAGTAAAATTCCTGACAGTGATATCACAGTTAACGATTATTGGAAAGGGGAAATCAAAGAAATTCGAAAGACTAGCAAGGTATTGAAGTTGGCTGACTTCTTGTGTCAAAAATTGACACTGGTCAGGGAAAGCACCTTATCAACGTGATATGGATGTATACATGCAAACAACTCTTGGAGGAAAGCATTACAGAAGACATGAAAAGGTTGAAACCACAATTCTTACAATGATTTTCTTAAATTTGTTTACTTTTCGACAGATACATCAGGACAGCAGGAAAGCAAGAGCTATATGCTTCTGATAGGACAGATATAATTTCTGCCGGGGCCCTGGAGGGTAAGTTTCATTATATTGCATGCCTAAAATTTAAGGGATGAACAGCCATTTATTTTAGATGTTATCAACACCACTATTATCGAAAACAAGAGGGAGGATCAGCCACCTGTTACAGCATACTATATTAGGTACGCTCAAACATCGTATTATCATTTATATACTCTGAATATGATTATTAGATACTCCTGGTTTTCAGCTGAGGGTGTCTTGAGGGTGAGTGAACTGAAATATACATTTGAAAAACATGAAGAAGATGTAATACAATGTGTAACAGGGCGAGAAAACCGAGTGTGGTGGAATAGGTTGCCACGGACTTTGGTCTCCAGACAAGGAGGAGCAGCGCTACTGCTGGCTTTGCAAAATGTGGCACCATGTTGATTGCCTCGGAACCCCATCGGACACAGCTCAGGATGAATACCTAGAGCAACGTCGCCTCGCCACCCCCGAGTATTTGGAAACCCCAAAAATAATACTCGATGTGGCTCTACAGCCCACTTCCAGGGGAGGCCTGAAGGGTTTTACCGCTGGAAACATAAGGATAGTGAGCATTGCGAGAAGATTATCATCTTCTCCAGAGGACCGCAAATCAATTGAGACTTCTCCTTGGATGGCTGCTCATCTGATTGAACAAGAAAAGGTAGGAGTGACGGATAGTGAATGGGAAAATTGGCTCAAAGGAGAGTTCGGTATGGATGAAGATGAATCGTATGAGCCATTGGTTGTGAAAGATCAGCTGTACTATACTTGCCCTGTGTGTACATCAGATGAACTGATTTAAATTACTTCGTCCCAGTCAGTAGTCTTACATAATTACATCTTCATCGTCTAAATCATAATGTTATCTTCAAATTCAAAACTCACTTCTGACGATGTGTTGGAAATATTGCTTAAATCAAAGAAGATTGTTGTCGTCTGTGGTAATTATTATTACCATTGCAAATGCAACATTGTGCTCACATATTCTCCAGGTGCAGGAATATCTGTAGCCGCAGGCATTCCAAGCTTTAGAGGAGGTGGAGGCCTGTATACCCACAGCTCCCCCTTTTCCCAGTTTTCAGGAAATAATCTGGTTGATCTATTTACGTGGTCTTCCCTGAACGTAAGTGGTCCCATTTACAGGTGATGACCGGTCACTGAACTTGGTAGGCATTGTAGTCACCACAGCAGATATCATTACACTGTCAGCTAATTGCTACCCTTGCAAAGGAAGCTTCCATAGCACAACCTACCACTTTCCACAACTTTCTCCGTGCCCTGGACATTAAAGGAGTGTTACACCGTGTGTATACCCAAAATATAGATGGCCTGGAGCTTAAGGCTGGGTTACATACGTCGCTGGAAATTCACCCAAATCATGGACCTGCCCGATGTATTCCCTTACACGGAGTGATAGAAGAATTACGGTGTCCTGGTTGTGGCTCCATTTTCATGCTGGAACCGTATTACCCACAGTTGATTGGAGGTCAATTCCCAGAATGCGCGAAGTGCAAACAATTTGTTAGCATGAGGGTGCAAGAAGGAAAGAGGATGACGACTGTGCTTCGACTTCGACCCAACGTCATTCTTTACGGAGAAGAGCATACTCATGGAGAAGAAATCGCGAGACTACAGCAAGACGACATTGATGTGGTGGATTTTCTTCTGGTGGTTGGGACAAGCTTGAAAGTCAAAGGCACCAATGCCTTTATCAAGCGGTGTTCCAGAATCATCCATCAGAACAATCCCTCAATCTCAGACCTCTCACCATCCCCAAGAGTTATATATCTGAATGATACCTTTACAGATACAGCCACCTGGAATAACGTGTTGGATGTCTGGTTAGAAATGGACTGTGAAGAATTTGCACGGTTAGGGTTAAACATAATCCAGGAGGTGTCAGATGGTGGCGATAAAGATGGGTCCATAAACCAGATTATTGGGGATAGAAAGCTTAACTATAGACCATCCTGGCGCTCATAATGCCCATAAATCTCTTGTTCATTGAAATATTTCGAACAGTATTTTACACTTAAAGCTAAGAAATTTCAAGTCTTAGAATATTCCTTGATGGAAATGACATATCAGTTTATTATTTGCAATAACCTGCGATTTAGGTTAATGATCTTGTTTTTCTGTCGACTTCTCCCTCTCTGACAGTGGGTTACAAACTAGGCTGCTCTTCTGTATTTGAGTTAAGGCGCAGACAAAATGACAGTGATAATTTCCCTCGTTTATTTTGACGTGCCATAGTATCCACAGAAATTCACTCAACATTTATCGTGTGATATGGCAGCTCTAACATGGTACTGTATGGTTGTTTGTAGAATATCTTCAATTCTCATTATGCCTAATTCGGCTTGAGCACGTGATACATATCATAAATGCCCAGACTTCACACGCAAGTATTAGAAAGAGGAAGCCACTCTGCAAAGAGTCCTTCTTCTTACATTCATTTGTTCATTTTGGCACGAATTTGAAGTGATGCTGCCTTCTGACTATTCTAAGGCAGATGACGACCGCTGGTCTAACGACCATTCCCCCGTGGCACCAAGTGATACCATATGGCTTTTTGAGGAGATTAGCGCACGACCGGTGGAGCCATCGCTAGCCCTCAAATTGAATCGGAGCCCGCAACTGCGGATCATTTTACATGCTTTTCGCAAGAGCACAGGTCAACATAACCAGTTCCTTCTCCCAAAGCCAACAGCCTTTCAAGTTGCCCTCCTTGACCTTGAGTACTGGTCCAGTGTAACGAACCCTAATCAAAATGAAAACCGAATCGCACGCTATCTGGAACGGCTGAGGTCCGATCTTTGGATTGAGCTATCACAATACGGTGATAGCTTTGAAACTCGCCCCCAGCCTGAAACAACCAAACCATGGGCAATCAGAATGAATCACGCATTTGACCACTCTTTCTGTGGTAGGGGGGAGTACCTTCAAAAATGTCAGGATAACACATGGACGGCATATTCCCACGAGGACCCTACCTCATATGGTAAGGGCTTATTTTTCATGGTCTGGATCTTTCTTTCTTAATTTTAAGAATACAGAGTGGCACGCAATATTCCAAACTCATGCAGAGAGGCTTAAGAAGGGGTTCCGACCATGTCTTCTGAAGCTAGAATCACATAAAAAGCTTCTCCGACTAGATGGAAGGAACTCTGTACTTTCTGCATTGCATTTGTTCCTTAGATTCGACTCCACCGGTAAGTGCATCCAATGTTTCCGAAAACTTGTCTGATACTAGACATTTCTTCTCAATGTGGTGATGAATTCGACCATGAAAAAGATATTTCAAAAGAGAAGGAGGCTGATAATGCTGATTTTCCCCGTTCCCACAGCAGAAGGTTAGTCTGTAACACCAATGGCGTCTCATATGTATCTAGTAACCAGAAAACTTAGATTTTCATCCCAACTCAATCCACGAGACACAGGAAAACTTTGTTCCAAAAGTGATCTGCCGGAAGAACCCCGCGGTGCGTCCTTTATTTTTTCGTAGAGGCGACAACCTGATCAGCCCAAATGGCTGTGAAGAAGAACAGCCTTCTGTTTGTTCCATTCACGATATGACCACCCATCCCCGATTTAGAAGGAAAGCGAAAGGCAGCAGATAGCATACTACATCCTCTATTCTTCGACATTGTGCCTCATATGCTTGCAAAACTGTATCCTTCCCTCACCATAGTAACTTATAAATATAAATATCTTTTGTAGTCAGGACATGAAAACTGTTTAATGAAACGGCCTTGTGATGTATTTGAGATATGGACTCTGGTTACTGCTACCCTTTTTGAACATTGAATCCTCTTGCATTGTTTAGTTTGTTGAATGGCACCCTGGTTTATGTGTAGCAATAGTGTCTGCCAAAGCACACGGACAAGTAAACGAAGCACAAGTTAACTTCTGTTTTTGTTTTCTCCTAACTAACTTGTCTCAGTTGGACTTATGGTTTTGTTGTGAAGACGACATGACCGAATTTTCTGCTTACTATGTCCGAGTCTGCCGTGAACGATTGAACACAGGCTTACCGAGTCCTGATAACATGGAGAACAATGCATGCTCTTGCAAAGACCATCAATGGGGATTTTCAACAGTAATTAAGACTTGAAAATTATAAAACAATGCAGGGTCTGTTTTTCATTTCAGTCTGTCCCAGGCCTGCGAGCACTCTGCTCAAATAGCCAATCGTAGTTGCAGCCAGCTGAATAATCTGGCACCTCAGCCATGGCACCCTCTTGAGGCAGTAGCAGAGTTGTGATAGATACTGTTAAAGATCTAAATCTTACCACAGCTCTTCTTGCATCAACATATTTTTTGCAGATTTTAAATAAATTTAACAAAGACTCTCTATGGGAAAAAGAGCACGACAAAGATTTAGAGTCTGTTTCAATATCTGTCACAACTCTTGTCACGGGAAAAGATGGTGCTGTATGTGCTGGTATGGCTCCATGATGGATTCCCGTGCCAAATTGCCGCACAATATCAGCTCTACCCATTCCGCTATAGCCCGATCGGAGATCGAAAATTGTGGTAGTCTCGTAACCTTACTTAATAGCGGAGATTAAATTCTCACAGTTGAAGTCTCTAGCATATAGATGCAAAAGCCAGTCGGAGGAGAACTATACGGCCTACTAGACAACGCGCGGATCGCAGCAAATGAACATAAAAGCTATGAGTGATAGTCATATCACTACTTGATGCATTGGAGCATGACCAGGTACATATTTTATTCACTTACGTCTAGTTTTACAGGCGAAACGCTTCAAAAAGCTGGGTCTCCCATAATGGAGACATGGTACATGTACATCTGCAAGTAAAAATTGTGTTGTGCGATCTTTGCTGGTATGGACTTGTCTTGGGTTGCAGACCATTTTCATGGCCTTCGGGCAGGACGGCAGGTGCATTAGGCATCTAGAATTGGGTATATATGGTACAGGTGCAATCGTATATACACTCACGTGCTAGAGACCTCCTCTATGAGGCTACGAGGAGTCTCTATGACATTCCATTTCAAACCCGATTTGAGAGTAGGTTTAACATGTGGAATCGATTTCCAATCTCCGCTCGGCAGATCGCGCAGCATTCCGCCCGGAATCAGCTTGATCCTCTCCGATAATGGATGAGGGTGCATACAATATCTAAAGGTAGGCTTCCCAATTGGCCCATTTTTCAGTTTCTACAGCGAATATATATTTCTTATGCCTGGAAATTGACAATATCATTCTTATCGACACTGGTACGCTTATTGAATCGATAACAGTATTGCTATAGACATACTGTTTTACTGTTTCACTTTTAATCGCTCTGATATCACATGAAATTATTGAAACATCAGTCTACTTTAAGAAGATATAAGGAAAGTTTGTCCAAAGCATTCTTCTTAATTATCTTCTCAAGACCACAAAAGGCCTTGTCCATGGTAGGTAATCCACCTTCACCTGAAAAACTCGGAAAAATCTCTAAACATCTTCGCTTCTTCCATTCCGCTACAAGTTGCTTGATCTATTAGGAGAGAGATGTCGATAAAAAAATATTATACGAGAAGGGTTCACACTTCTTTACGTACCCTTTTCTCATCCATTCCATTCGCTATACCCCATATCTGAAACTTCGTACAACCCATCGTGGCATTTGATAGATTTGATAGATGTTTGGCCTGGTCCAATTCCTCACTACTAAGTGGTTCGAGCAGTAAGTTTACCCAGTCTGGGTTAATTTTTTGATGCTCATGCGGATGGCCGAGATCGATATTAGCCTAAGACAACCAAGTACCAAAGTATATTATACTTTGAACAAATAAAATGCAATTCAAGTACTCACGTGGTTAAAATAAACAGTTTGTCTCT
>JGI12712J15308_10000399_pt1 | contig 12988 bp, 12 predicted proteins | sample JacPin_JW_Ref_O2_FD_15308 | JGI IMG/M metagenome (IMG submission 15308) | reverse complement strand
GTGGGGCTTCCCGCAAAAGGCTGGTATACCTGAGAGATAGGAGTCACCGCGCTTTTCAGGCTGCGATTCGGCGGTAATGGGTGATGGGCGGAGAAGGCATAGAGTCTCTTCTCACCGGAATAGTGCAAGCAGGGTAGAAAACGTTTCGGCTGGGTTTGTGTGGTTCAGGTCTGTGTGGAGCGGGCGCTCTTGCCGGCCGGTTTCGCTGACAGAACCAGAATGTTGCGGGTTCGATGCACTCATGATGAAAGACGCCAAATACTGGATCGAAAAGCTAGCCCTGGAAGCTCATCCCGAAGGTGGATTCTACCGCCAGACCTACAAAGCCGATCTAGTCCTACCTCGCGAAGCCCTGCCGCCGCAGTTCACTGGCCCGCGGGCAGCCTCTACCGCCATCTATTTCCTGCTGGAGGGAAAATCTTTCTCCGCCTTTCACCGCCTGCGTTCCGACGAGCTGTGGCATTTCTACGCAGGAGCGCCGCTCGTCGTGCACGTCATCAGCGAGTCTGGCGAGTATTCGAAAATTCTTCTGGGAAGCGATCCCGACGCCGGAGAAGAGCTACAAGCGGTTGTAAAAGCAGAATGCTGGTTTGCCTCCCACGTGAAGGACGGCAAATCGTTTGCTCTGGTGGGATGCACTGTAGCCCCCGGCTTCGACTTCGAGGATTTCGGACTGGCAAAGCGCGACGAGCTAACCCGCCATTATCCGCAGCACCGCGAGTTGATCGAGAAGTTCACGCGCGACTAGATCGCAGAAGCGCGCCCTCGAATTCCGGAGCCCTCACTTGGCCGCGACCGGCGCAAAATCCGACCAGTCCAGATCGAGCCTCACCCAATACGGAGCTTGGGGAGGTGGCGGAAATATCTTCTTCTTGGTCAGCTGGAGGGCGCGCATTTTATTGTCCAGGCAGGTGACGACCGGGCCCATCGAGTAGATGTTGTTATCCTCAACCGTGCCTTTTGCTCCAACGCTGATCAACACCTTGAATTTGCCTTCCCACCTGTCGATGCCGCTGCCGTCGGTGCGCACGCACTCCTGCAGCAACCCGCGATACGCTTTCTCGAAAGACGCCTGGTAGCGGGGACCTGCGGGAGTCTTCATGTTGGCGTCCGCAGCCGATTCCATGGCATAGAGCTTTTCCGCAAGGGGCTTGGTATACGCCGCCCACTGCTTCACATTTTCGAAGTTTTCCTGCGTGTCCCACGTCGCTTCATCCCATTGCTCCCCAATGCGGGTCAGAACCTTGTCCGCAAGGATTGGATCGGTCCTTCCGAAATGAGTGGACAGATAAGCAATTCGGTTCAAATTCAGCATGGACGCGCCGTATAGCTTCTCGGACGCCTCAAAGCCTTTCTCGATTCTTTCCCAGGACATCTTCGGGTTGTCCCCGCAGCCGCAAATCACGTAGTCCGCGCTGGCGACCTCAAAATAGAGGGCGTCGCCCTGGCCCCCTCCGACGCGGTCGGCTACGTCCTGGGTGAACTTCTCGGTAGCTCCTTCCTCCCCGCTCCATTTAGGCAGCAAATAGGCGGCCAGTACGCGAGCATCGTAGTAATAACCCGGCTCAAACTTGAATGCCTCATCGAACAGAGCGCGGGCGCGATCCGCGTCCCATCCCTGGTTCTCGGCTACCAGCAGCATGTCGACGTACCACTCCGGACATTTGGTGGGAAGGGTTGAAGCTTCGTCGAGGATCTGCTTGGCCTGGGTGGTGCGGTTTTCAAATAACTTCCATCCACTATCACTCACCGTGTTCGCGAAACCGTCACCTCGCGCATCGTAGGCATACATGAGATAGGCCCGAGCCAGCGCCACACGCGCGGTAATGGATTTCGGGCGTGCGGTTACCCACGCTTGGAGCCGCTGCAGAAGACTATTCCAATCGTCCTGCGTGGCATGTTTGACGGGATACTGAACCGGCTCATAAAGGCCCCCGTACAGTTCGTGGATCTTCCATGCTCCGCCGGGAAATCTTTCTTGATTCGATCGCGCACGATCGGCAACGCAATCGAGTTCTGCGAACTTTCCGTCCTTGAGCATTTGCGCGATCGTGCCCGCGTACTCGCGACTTGCTTTGACGTCCGCGGAGAAGTCGACGTTCAGGCCAGCCGCATCCTCTTCACTGATGCTGCAAGGGTTGGGGTTCGACGGGCCCGATGTTTGCTCGGCCGCGAGGGCAAACCCGCTCGCGGCTACCAGCACGAGCGCCAGGGCGCCGCACTTCAGGAAAGCCCGCGAGGAATTGAAATAACGAGAAAACCCCCTCGCGATCGTTTTGCTGCACATTTCGTTGTTCACGCCAGTTGCCCCCAGGTGGAAGATGCGTCCTCAATGAGTACGTTATTGCCAGCCCAGGGAGGCGGCAAGGTTACGTCGGTGAACACACCCGAACGCGTCGACGGAGGGCCGTTCAGGGTTCGCTCATCTCCCGCCCGCCGAGGATTCATGAGAAAGCCTTTCGTTGCTGGCAACGTTTTCGGGGATTGCACCGGGAATGGTGCAGGCGCTTCGAAGGGGCTGTCGGGGGCGAGCTAGCGGGCTTCAGGTCATGTGTAAAACGTGCCAAGTAACGGCAATAGAATAAATAGCTTACGTACGTTACTTAAACCGATTTAGCCGACTTCTGTAGCTCGCCCAAAACCGCGCCGTCCTGATCCTCAGCCAACGGCCCTTCCCGCTTCCAGCGCAGGCGCAAGCGCAACGCGAGGCTGTCGTGCAGCGGGCAACTTTGGCGGTGCATCATCGCGATCCCTTCGATCGCATCTTGATTGCACGAAGCATCGAGGAAAAACTTCCGCTGATCACTGCCGATCCTATATTTGAGCGTTATCCTATCGATGTGATCTGGTAGCGATGTGATCTGGTAACCACACCACATAACTTACCCGAAGAGCCAGGAGCTAGAAGCCGCCCTTATGCCTCGTCCTAAACCACTCGTCCTCATCATCCTCGATGGCTGGGGATACCGCGCAGAAACCAAGGCCAATGCCATCGCCCTCGCCCGCAAGCCCACTTATGATCGCCTGCTTCGCGAGTATCCCAACACGCTCATCCACACCAGTGGGCCGTTCGTCGGCCTACCGGAGGGGCAGATGGGCAATAGCGAAGTCGGCCATCTCAATATCGGCGCCGGGCGCATTGTGCACATGGACATTACGCGCATCGACCTGATGATCCAGAATGGCGAATTCTTCTCGCATCCCGTGCTGCTCGCGGCCATGAAGCATGCCCGCGTGGGCGAGCGCCGGCTGCATCTTTTCGGCTTGGTTTCTGACGGCGGTGTGCACTCGCAGCAAGCACATCTTTATGCGCTGTTGAAAATGGCGAAGCAAAACGGCGTGGACCGCGTCTTTGTTCACGCTTTTATGGACGGCCGCGATACTTTGCCCACCAACGGCGCCGGTTATCTTGAACAGCTCCAGAAGAAGATGCGCGAATACAATTCCGGCCAGATTGCGACCGTCAACGGCCGTTACTACGCCATGGATCGCGACCGGCGCTGGGAACGCATTTCGAAGGCCTACAACGCCATGGTCTTCGCGGACGCTGAGGGCGGCAAGCGCGCCGACCCGGTGCAGGGCATGAAAGATTCCTACAACAACGGCGTGACCGACGAGTTTGTTGTGCCGTTCGTGTGTACGGACAAGGGCGGTCAGCCGCTGGCCACCATTCGTGATGACGACGCCTGCATCTGCTTCAATTTCCGCGCCGACCGCGTCCGCCAGATTACGCGCGCGCTTGCCCGCAACAGCGGATTGAACGAAAAAGGCGGCAGCGATCTACCCGGCGCAGCCGATCTCGATGCGGCCATTGCTCGCGATCGCGTGCCGAAGAATCTGCACTACGTTTGCATGACCCGGTACGACAAAAACTTCAGCCTTCCGGTCGTGATTCCCGCCGAATCCATGGCCAATATTCTGGCCAACGTCATGGGCGGGCTGAACATGCGCAACCTGCGGGTGGCCGAGACTGAGAAATACGCTCACGTCACATATTTTTTCAACGGAGGCGTCGAGCAGCCGTTCCCCGGCGAAGAGCGCGTGATGGTGCAGTCCCCGAAAGTTGCCACCTACGATCTGAAGCCGGAGATGAGCGCGGCGGGGATTGCCGATGCAGTGGTAAAGGCTACCGAAGAGGGAACATTCGATGTGGTCATCGTGAACTTTGCCAATGCCGACATGGTTGGTCACTCGGGCAAAATCGAGCCCACCATCAAAGCAGTCGAAACCGTCGACGCCTGCCTGGGCCGCATCGAAGCCGCCGTGCGCGCCAAAGGCGGCGCCATCCTCATCACCGCCGATCACGGCAACGCAGAAATGATGATCGATCCTGCAAGCGGCGGCCCGCACACCGCCCACACCACCAACCCCGTACCCTTCATCGTGGTCGCGGACAATGCCAAGCAGTTCACGCTGAAGGCCAACGGATCGCTGCGCGACATCTCGCCGACCTTGCTGGGCATGATGGCTGTGGACGAGCCCAAAGAGATGACCGGAAGCGACTTGCGCGTAAAGAGAATCGGCTGAGGACAATCGGTTGAAGAATCCTCCGATCAAGCTCCTCATCGTGATCCAGCATCCGCTGGAGTTGTGGAACGTTCCTGCCTGGTTCCCGGAAAAATTGCGGGAGAACTTTCCCCAGGTGGAAATCACGAATCGCAGCAATTACGACGGCATCGAGCAGGAACTTCGGGAGGCGGAAATTATGTTCGCTTTCTCGCTGCGGCCCGAGCAACTTGCCGCGGCTCGCTCGCTGCGCTGGTTGCATACGCCCATGGCTGCCGTGAATCAGTTGCTGTTTCCGGAATTCGTGGCGAGCGACGTGGTGCTCACCAACTCCAGCGAGTTGCATGGTCCAGTGGTTGCCGAGCATGTGATGGCGCTGGTTTTCGCATTGGCAAGAAAGATTCCGCAAGCAGCCGTGTTGCAGCAAAAACATTTCTGGGGATCGGAAACCCTTTGGAGCGAGGGACCTCATCCGCGAGAACTCGCCGGAGCCACGCTGGGTCTGATTGGGCTGGGAAGTATTGGCCGTCGCGTGGCGAAAATGGCGGCAGCGCTGGGGATGCGCGTGATTGCGGTACGCGAGCATGTCGAGAAGGGAAGTTCCGAAGGCGTAGCCGCCGTGTTTGCGCCCGCGGCGATCGATGAGTTGCTCGTGCAGTCGGATTTTGTGGTGGTGGCTGCACCCGTTACCGGCGCGACCAACGGCCTGTTCAACGCGGAGCGCTTTGCCGCGATGAAACCTGGCGCGTATTTCATCAACGTCGGCCGCGGAGAGCAAGTGGAGGAAGCCGCTCTCATCAGGGCGCTTAGCTCCCGCCACATCGCGGGCGCTGCGCTCGACGTGTTTCAGCAGGAGCCTTTGCCTGCGGACTCGCCTCTCTGGGAGGTGGAGCAGCTTTTTATCACTCCTCACACGGGCAGCCAGACGGAACATCTTTGGCCACGCCACTATGAGGTTTTCTCGGAAAACCTTCGCCGGTACCTGGCGAAGCAGCCATTGTTATGCGTGGTCGAGAAACAAAAAGGCTATTGAGCAAGACTCGCTAAAACGCGGCTTATTTCAACCAGCCTGGCAAGCCAGCGCTTCGTGCTACAGTTTTCTCAACGGCGAATCTTCGGCGCTTCAGTCGTTCGAACCTGAATCTCATGGAACCGCGGCTCATACTAATCCATCTGGTGCTCAAGCTGGGCGTGGCTGCGGTCGTTTCCAGCACTTTGGTCCGCTCGGTTGAGTTCAAGTCTCTGTTGTTTCGCGAAGAGCGAACTTTCCGGCAAAAACTCTACCTCGTTCTCTGGTTTGGCCTGCCCATCTCGATCGGTGTTTGGATCCGTTTTTCCGTTCCCAGCTTTTTGGCTGGTGATCTGAGCTTTGAGACGGCACTTCTGCTGGGGGCGATTGGCGGCCGCTGGGCGGGCTCGCTGGGCGGCCTGCTGATGGCCGTTCCGGCTGTGCTGCACGGAGAATGGGCCGCGCTGCCGTTCGGCGTGCTCTGCGGATTTCTTGCCGGGCAGCTGCGCACCATGGCGCGCGATAAGGACGACATCTGGTCATTCTCTCCGTTTATCGATCTGAGTATTTATCGACTGATTCGCCGCAACCTTCCTACTCCGCGCCTGTTCGACTGGCAGATCATGTTTTTCACCACCATCGTGGGGCTTCGTTTCGTGCAGATGGAATGGTCGCGCTATTTCGCGCATTCGATTTTCAGTCTGGAGAGCGCCAACCTGTGGGTGGAAGCCGCTATTTACGCCACTTCCGTCATTGCGGTGGGCATCGAACTGAAAATCTTCAATAGCGTTCGCATTCAGATCAAGCTCGAGGAGCAGGAACGGTTGCTACTGCATGCGCGCATGGAGGCGCTGCAGAACCAGATCAATCCCCACTTTTTGTTTAACACGCTGAATTCGATTTCGTCGCTGGTCCGGGTTGATCCGGAAACCGCGCGGGACGTGATTCTCAAGCTGGCAACCATCCTTCGCCGCCTGCTCAACACGGGGGAAGCATTCGCCACGCTGCGGGAAGAGTTTGAGTTCATCGATAACTATCTCGACATTGAAGTGCTGCGCTTCGGGCGGGACAAGTTGAATGTGGTGAAGGAGTTCGATCCCGCCTCGCTCGACGTGATGGTACCCAGCATGCTGCTGCAGCCGCTGGTGGAAAATTCCATCAAGCACGGCCTCGCAGCGAAGGTGGAAGGGGGCAGTGTTTTTCTGCGCAGCCGCATTACCGATTCCCAGGTAGTGATTGAAGTGGAAGATGACGGGGCCGGGATGCAAGCGCCGCGCTCGGTGGAGGACACCGACTGGCACGGCTCAGGAATCGGCATGGCCAATATTTCCGAGCGGCTGCACGTGCTCTATGGCGACACCGCGCGCATGACCGTCGACAGCCACCCGGGGAAGGGAACTCTGGTGCGGATTCGCCTGCCGCTGCTGCAAGCGGGAAGTGCGGTGCCGGAAGGCTTTTACGAAGCGCGATCCAGCACGCGCCGGTAGAAATCTTCGTATTGTGCGACGATCTTCGTGGCGCAGAAGCGATCCAGAGCGACGGCGCGGGCCTGCTTGGCCATCTCCTGCAAACGCTGTTCGTTGGTGAGCAGTTCGAGCGCGTAACGCGCCATGGTTTCCACATCCCCGACGTCGGCGAGGTAGCCGCTCTTGCCATGCTCGATCACTTCGGGAACGCCGCCCGCGCGCGTGGCGATCGGAACCACCTCACAGGCCATCGCTTCGAGCGCGGCCAGACCAAAGGATTCCAGTTCGCTCGGCATCAACATGATGTCGGCGATGGCAAGTTTGTCTTGTACGCGGTCCTGCTTGCCCAGGAACAATACGTCGGCGTGAATCCCTTTCTGCACGGCCAGCCATTCGGCGACCGAGCGGTCGGGGCCATCGCCAATCAGAAGCAGTTTTGAGGGAACCTGTTTGTGGACCCGATCGAAAATCTCGATCACATCTGTAAGCCGCTTCACCGGACGAAAATTCGAAAGATGCACCAGGACGCGCTCATCGCTCAGCGCATATTCCTTGCGCATTTCGGCGGCCATATCGAGGTTGCGCTTGTATACGTCACAGTTCACCGAGTTGTAGATCACTTCAATGTGATTCTTGACGTCGAACACGCGCTGCGTGCGATCGCGAAGGTAGTTGGAGATCGCGGTTACGCCGTCGCTCTGTTCAATGGAGTAGCGCGTGATCGGCAAGTAAGACCGGTCGAGTCCCACCAGGGTGATGTCGGTGCCGTGAAGCGTGGTGACGAAGGGCAAGCGACGGCCGCGAGGTCCTTCCGCTAGCATCTGGCGCGCCAGCAGCGCGCTCACCGAATGCGGGATCGCATAATGGACGTGCAGCAGATCGAGGTCATACAGCTGCGCAACCTCCGCCATGCGCGTGGCCAACGCCAGGTCGTAGGGCGGGTAATCGAAAAGCGGATAACGCGAGACCTCGACCTCGTGGTAGTGGATATTTGGTTCCGATCCACTGAGCCGGATGGGCTGGGCGTAGGAAATGAAATGAATGTCATGCCCACGCTGGGCCAGCTCGAGGCCCAACTCGGTGGCGACAACGCCGCTACCACCGTAGGTGGGATAGCATGTGATTCCAATCTTCATTCGGAGAAGGGACGCCCTTTCCTGGAGTCTGTTCCCAAGAGTCTGTCATTCGATGGCAAGGATAAACTGTGGATGCAGATTTTGTACGAAATTGGACTCTGGAGCGAATGAAACAGGGAAAAACCAGGACGAGGGACGGACCTGGTGTATCGGGAGCGTTTGACCGCGAAGGTCGCAAAGATTGGCCGCTACGGACACGAAGAAAAGCAGACTACGAGTGTTTTTAGGGGAGTTTACTGATTGCCTGCGCTGTCGCTCTTTCGGCCAAGGTTGGTGATGCCGGGATCCAGCTTATCCAGATGGGCCTGCAGCCGACTCTTAGTATCTTCCGTCAATCCGGTGAATTCAATTCCCATGCCCACACCCGGATCACGGGTACGGACGGTAGCGGAGGCGGTTACTGACTCCTGGTCGATCCAGAACTCGATTCGAAGCGATGTGCCCACAGCCACGGGCATCGCGCTCTCAACATAACAACCATTACCGCTGATGTCGGTGGCGTTCGCCCGCATGGGAGTGTTTACCCGCTCGTCGCGCAACTGCAATGGAAAAGAAATCTTGTGTCGCAGAAACTTCCTGCGGTTGTCGGGCGCGCGGGGCGGGGGAGCATTATCGACAGCCTCTTTCGGAAGGACCGCCAGCCAGGGACATTCCTGGTCAGCCACCAGCTGCACGCCCACCTGGGTCTTCTTTAAGCCCCCGGCGTCGACTACCCAAATCACTTTGCAGCGCGCCTTCTTGGCTTCATACTGCACGCCGATCACGTCGCCGACTTTCAGCTGTTGTTCGATTCCGTAAATGCAGGCTCCGGTCGCGCTGATGTTCTGCGCCACCGCGTTCTGGAAAAACGGTCGATCGTTGGAGCCCATGCCCCATACCCGGACCTTCAGGTCCAGAGTGGCACGCGGAGCTATAGCTGACCCGGCCGACATCTGCGGAACCTCCCGCCTTAACAATCTCTTAATACGTCAAGCTTAATCATACGCGCTTCAGTTATTTGCGGAAGGTTACCAGAGTACCTTTGGACCCCATGAATCCACGCGAAAACACCGTTCCATCGAGGCGGGGATTCACAGGTCGCGATAGGAAATCAGCTCGATTCCGGCCTGCGAAAGAGTGTTCCGGGCCTCAGGCAAGGTGAGAGCGTGGAGTTCGGTTTCTCGCGACTGCCGCAGACGGGTTTTGGCGGCGCCAAGGTCCGCGTCGTTGTAGCCGGGGTGGCATACAAATTCCCAGGTGCCGTCAGGAATGCTGGTGGCGATCGCGCGGAACAGGGTTTCATCGAGCATTCCGGTGACCTCGACGCCCAGGGTTCCGTCAGGCGTGGCAAAACCTTCCTTCTCCACCGCGGCACGGAAACTGGCGGCGAAACCTTGCAGAACCCGCATCTCGGCGTAGCGTGTCCAGACGCCGGGCCGGGAAAGGAGCTGGCCTGACCGCAAAGGACGCCGGGGTCCGAAGGGATTGCGCAGGGCCCGCACCCCGCACGCCGCTCCCGCCTTGAGCAGGGGCCGCAGCACGCGAGGAAACAGATGGGTATGTTTGTGCGTGTCGAGGTGAGAAACTGCGATTCCGGCGGCTTGAAGTTTTCGAATCTGCGCCGCAGCTTCCGCCTCGATTTCGCGCGAATCCAGGCGACCGGCAAGCGCCCGCAATGCGAATCCACTGATACCATCGCGGAAGCGCGTTGCGCCCCCGTCGTGATTCGTGCTTCGATGAGCAACCAGGCTGGAGATTGTTTTCGGATCAAGCAGAGGCTGACCATCAATCAGCACGACGTGGCATCCCACGCTCAGTTCAGGCACGGTTCGCGCGAGCTGAACGGCGTCGGAGAATGCCCAGCTGTTCGCCATTAATGTGGAGGAAGTAACCACTCCGCGGCTGTGGGCTTCGACGATACCGCGGTTGACGCCTGCAGTGAAGCCAAAATCATCCGCGTTGACGATCAGCCGCCGCATCGCGACAGTCTACATCGCGACCGTCCTCATCGCGACAGTCCAGCGGGGTAGTCGGTGGGCGGCGGGAGAGTGTGGAGTCGTCTCAGCGCGATCGGTAATTCGCCGACACTGCACATGGCGGTCGGCACACGGTAAACACGGGCCGACTTCTCATTACTTTTCTGGTTGGAGCCGTCCGAAATTCGGAAAACCAATAAAACTGACATTTTTCCCAGTACGCTTACCCATCCAGGTTCTCGGCTGTTGATCGCATCGCACCACGAAGCCATACATGACGCGGGTCGGAGTTGAGCCTCGGATGCCAGGCCATGAGGAAATGAAACGCGTGCAATTCTTGTGGCGCCTTCACGAGCCGCAACCTGCGGTCGTGTTTGATAACTGATGTCATTCCGCCAGTTAGCGTAAGGACCAGTTCCGTGCCGGGAAGGCATTGCAGCGCCACTCCGAAGTAAGGCACCCGAATACAAGAGCTGCGTTTTGCACCGAGAGCGGCCAGTTGCTTGTCTGGAATTGTTTGCACGCCTTCATAGGGGGAAACCACGATGTGGCTCGCGGCCAGGTATTGCTTAAGTATCAGCCGGTCGCCAACGTGGCTCTCGCGCGCCACGGCGCAAATCCAATCTTCTTTGTAGAGCCTTTCCAACTGGAAGTGCGATGGCAGGAGCCCCTCATCATTGCGGAGAACAAGATCGAGTTGCCCGTGTTCGACTAGCTCCGTGATGCCACTCTGCCATGGAAGAAATTCAAACTGCGCTTGATAGCGTCCGTTCGCGTATTGACGGCACAAGCGCGGGAGCAGCACTGTACAAACATTATCCGGGCCCGAGATGCGGAAATGGCTTTTCTCTCGCAGGGGATCAAACAGAGCCGGCGCAACGAGATTCTCCATCCTGGGCAGAAGTCCCTCAAGTTCGTCAAGAATCTTTCGACCTCGCAATGTGAGTTCGAAGCCATTCGGCGATCGAACCAGAAGATCGTCCTGAAACATCGCGCGTGCGCGCTGCAACGCCCGGCTCACGGCGGGCTGACTGAGCAATAGTCGGGATGCTGCTGCGGTGATGCTTTTCTCCTCGGCAATCGCAGCAAACGTAACCAGGAGATTCAAATCCGCCTGACGCAATTTCTCTAGACGCATGGACATCATGCTTATTATGCATGATTCGCATGCTTGTGTCTGCTCATCTGAAGCTCCGTAAGTCGACAGAACTGCGCAGAAGGAGAATTCAATGCCACGAGAAAACGGTTTCGAGAATAAGCGGGTAGTCATCGTAGGTGGGTCGTCGGGGATCGGCTTGGCAGTCGCCGAAGAGGCGGCATCGCAGGGGGCTGACGTTGTGATCGTTTCCAGCAGCGCGGCACGAGTTCAGGAAGCCATTAAATCAATCGGAGGAAAAGCACGGGGACAGGCGGTTGACGTCTCCGACGAAAATGCTGTGCAAAGCTTTTTCACGAACCTTGGCGGCTTTGATCACCTGGTTTTCACTGCAGGTGACAGCCTGCAATTGAACGAGCTCGCTAAGACAGATCTCCAGCAGGCGAGACGCGCATTTGAACTGCGTTATTGGTCTGCACTTGCCACGGTCAAATACGGGAGTCCACAAATTCGAAAGGGCGGCTCTATCGTCCTCACGACGGGAGTCGCTGGCCGGCGCCCGCACAGTGGATGGGTCATTGCTGCAAGCGTCTGCGGAACTATCGAAGCTTTAACACGTGCCCTGGCGATTGAACTGGCGCCGATCCGGGTTAACGCCGTATCCCCTGGAGTCGTTCGGACGAACCTGTGGCAGAACATGAGCTCAGAAGACAGGGAGCAGCTCTTTGAAAGTGTTGGCAAGCGTCTGCCTGTGGGACGAGTCGGCGAAGCTCATGACATCGCGCATGCCTATCTGTTTCTGATGCAGGAGGGGTTCGGCACCGGTCAGACCGTTGTGGTAGATGGCGGTGCGGTCCTGGTTTAGCGTCGCGGTAATACCAACACAAATGAGGAGAGGATTATGCGTTCTAATGTTCGAATCGCAAGGCTGACAAAAAAATCGCTGGTCATCGGTGTCCTAACTTTCGGCATGATGAGGATGCCCGCACTCGCACAGACTTCGCAAGTCGACAATCCCGATTGGCCGCTACGGTCTTCCGAAATCCATTGGCCGGCTGGGCATACGCCGGCGGATGCGGACCTATTCGCTCATAACGATCTGCTGATTCATACATCCTGCTCGAACGTCTGGCAGCATCTCGTTCAGGCGCAGAGTTGGCCCGAATGGTATTCGAATTCACGGAATGTGAAACTGCTGAACAGTCCCGACGGCAGGCTTCATCAGGACACACAATTCTCATGGGATACGTTCGGCGTGCACATTGAGAGTCGGGTACATGAATTCGCGCCAAATTCGCGAATCGGCTGGTTCGGTCAAGGAACAGGTATGGATGCCTACCATACTTTTCTTTTGCTCAAAGAACCTGAGGGTTGTCGTGTCGTCACCGAAGAGGTCGTGAGAGGCCCGGGAGCGGTGGAGTTCCGCAAGAAGGACCCTAACGCTATGCATAGGGGTCATGACCTCTGGTTATCGATGCTAAAGCAGGTGTCAGAGAAGTAAGTCCAAGCCGAAGGAGAAAGGCGTAGGCGGAGCAGGTTGTGGTTTTCCCAAGCTATGTCATGGTCCGTCCGCATCTGGCGACAAAGGAATCTCGCTGACTCCCCAGAAGTCAACTCCTGGGAAGTTTCACCAGATCGGTAACGAGATACGCTCTCGTGTTTATCGATTCTTGTAAGTTGGCCTGGGTCCCATTCAGATTCCGCTTTCTCGCCACTAGCCGACTTGAACGAAGCCGCCCGTGCGGCGGACGCTTCGCGTGAGGCGAACGGAGCAGTTTATGGCGAACGGCTGAAGTAAGTTGTCGGGTCATAGGAGGTCC
>JGI12712J15308_10000396_pt1 | contig 13079 bp, 13 predicted proteins | sample JacPin_JW_Ref_O2_FD_15308 | JGI IMG/M metagenome (IMG submission 15308) | reverse complement strand
CTCGCGGTGACGCCCTTGCGCTTCGCTACCCTTCACCTCCATCAGGTTGGGACGGGACTTGCACCCGCAAGCTGTCGAACATGCACGGCGTACGAAAAAAGCCGGACCTGAGCCGGTCCGGTAGGGCGTACGCGTTCAACTATGATCCCAGTGTACAAGCCGTCCGTTGCCCGACTTCTGGCGTTCGGATTGTCAGTCGCACGAGTACAGGATCAAGGTCGCCAAGATTGATTGGGAGCGACAAATCGAACTCCGCAAAGAAGGCAAGGGAAGTCAAACCCACGTCGACAATTCTTTGCTGTACTTCGAAGAATCGGAACGGCGTTATCAGCAGCACATCCGGACCGAACATCGGAAGTAGATCAATCACGACTTCCGTCCCGACTTGCTCTTTTTTGTTGCCCTCTTCTCCGGCGCTCCACGCGGTCGCCTTCGTACACTTCGGCAGGTTCGATGCCTTAAATTCAAAACGCCAAAACGTCTTCATTGCGGACGCTCCGTGTCTAGCATCTGTATCGGGTCGCCGGATCCGACAATGGACCGTTGTTCTGGACTGAAAATCAGGTTTTGGCGCGTCAGGCGCGACAGCAAGTGTATAGTTTCAGCATTCTGTATGCGCTTTCTGTCTGCATCGTTGCTTATCCTTTGCTCCGCTGGCATTACCGCCCAGCAACCGCAGACAAAACCCGCGTCACCATCTCATCGGGTCAAACACCAAGAGCCAGTCAATAACAATCAGGACAATGCCGGGAGCCATGCGCCACCATCTGAGGGCGCTGCTAGAAATTCCACTACCACGTTTGTATTGCAGGAAAGTGCCCAGCAGAATGATGAAGGGCGAAAACAGACGAGCTATTGGGAGAAAATAACAGCCCCAGACATTCTGCCCATTTGGATAGCGTCCTTTGTTGCGATAGTAGGAACTGTCGTAGCGGTATGCACCCTGATAGCGATTAAAGATGAAGCGAAGGAAATCAGGGACGTTGCCAAAGCTGCTAGCGACAATGCGAGGGCCGCTCAAACCAGCGCCGACGCCTACATGGTCAGTCAGCGGGCGCAGTTGATTGGGATTCCCATGTCTCCAGTACAGGGCTTTGCGGCTGGACAGATGCCAATTGTGGCAATCGAGATCAAAAACACCGGACTGACCCCTGCTTACCACTGCTCGTATGAAACGTGGATTGAAGTTCTGAGCGTTCCCTTCGTAGATTTCAGCCCTTCCGCTGACTATTTCAAAGCCCCGTTCCCGCTGACGATTTATCCGAACAGCCCCGCGCCTGTCGTTGTTAACGTGAGCCTTCGACATGCTCTTTCGTTTGCGGAATATCTCGCATTCCCGCCGGGACACGTGAGCCTCTGCTTTCGTGTTCGGATTGAGTACGAGGATGCGTTCAAGAAACCGCGATGGGCTGAGTTTGGGTATGAGTTCACGGGTCAACGCATGGGAGCATTGCCGAAGTACAATGACGCTAACTAGGAGAAAAATGCGGATTTTAACGCTGCCCAATAAGTCGGGAAGTTGCCCAAAAAGTACGGTTTGCGCGGGGGTTGTTGGGCAAAGCCACAGGGCAGCGTTCTAACCAACTGAACTACGTCCCTGCTTTGCTTTTCTTACGGTTATTCGGTGAACGCCGATGCCTCGAACGAGCCCCTGAAGAGATGCCTACCGATGCCGCTGTCTTATGGCTTAATTGAGAAACCTTAAGTATGCTGCCTTAGTTGATTCCCCTCCATTTCGGCGATACACATCGTCACTGCAGTGACGCGGCCAATAATATCCGCTTCGGTCGGGTACCGAAGCTGCCTGACTTGCCCCCTTGACTGTGGACAAGGAACCAACATTAGTTGGTTCCCGTCCAGTTCGCACCAGCTGCAGGCGTAACCGTTCCGCAGCTCGACGAAATAAATGGGGCGGTCGAATTCGTTCTGCCAGTTCCCGACCTTCACTTTGTTCTGCCGTTCATCAATCTCGACGAACGACCCCGGGCGGATCAGGGGATAAAGGGTGTAATCTTCAAGGCCGATGTATCCGCAAAGACAGCGCCTCAAGTCCAATTGCTGCAAAAGAGCGACTGGAATCGTCCCCCAAGTTTCAAACATACGGGAAACCAAATTCGTGTTTGCCAGTTCGGCATTCTGGCGGAGCTCGAGTGGGAGCATGATCGTCTGCTCCGGCAGGTCAAGATTCGACTCGATCAAGTGCGTGTGTGGCAGCCTGGCTAACCTCTGTTCCCTCGGGGCGTCAAGGACATTGATCCCGAAGAACCCCATGATCTTCAGATAGCTGCACTTATAGATGAGACTGAGGCTGTAGAGCTTGTAGATGCTGGGCGTGAACTTCCCGTTCTCGACTTCCGTAAGCCAGCCGTGGGAAATGTAGTAGTCTTGGTTGTCGTTCTTCTCGTGCGCAATCTGCTGGCTCAGTTTCTGCACGGCTCGCGTGGACAGACGGGCGCGCAGGCGTTCTGCTCTGAGCCGCTTCCCAGCTTCCGGGCTCGGTGTCGACTCCAACATTGGCGTCGGCTTGGTACAGAGAACTTCCTTCTTTACGCGGACCAGTACGTGAGCCTTCCCAAAAAGCAAGCTACCCAGACGAAGGGGAAGATGCGAAATGATACTCCTTTCTATTTGCCACTAAACACGCATTTTTGCGTCGGTCGTTAATACGACCGCCCAGCCGATTAGAAATGTTACTCCTAAGCAGTTCACTGGCAGAGGGCCTGGTCGCAGAAATGGTCACCTTCCAGAAATTCTTTACGGCAACCACGCCCGCCGTTTATACACGGCAACATCTCTGCGAGCTGATACAGAGCACCCCCAACATTCCTCGTGGACGAAGAAACGAGAACTCGGTGGTGGAACCCAAAAGCCCTTCGAAAACAGAGCTCGTGGAGCGAGTCAAAGCAATGCTGGCAACCAAGGGCCTCACCTTATACCAAGTCTCACAAAGGGCAAGGAACCTGTATGGAAGGTCGTCGCCCCATTTCCTGCCGCACAACTGGTACTACGATCTCGGACTTCGGACCTTCAGTCCTAGCCTCCACCAACTGTTTGCCCTGAGCAAGATTTCCGACTACCGCTTCAGCGACTGGCTACGAGTCTTCGGATTCAATACTGAAGACATCTCACGGTTGCAGGTTCTTCTTTCCTCGAAGCGGACACTCCTTTTGGATTGCGCGCTCGATGACCCCGAAAGCATGATCCCATGGTTTCAAAACAGAGTTGGGAATACCCCAGCCCCTTCGATTGCACCCATCGGACAGCTTCTGGACTTGACAGCGCCAAGGCGCCTCGGCTCTTTCCTTCAGATGAATCGAACCAACTTCCTATATGCAAGAGTAGGTAGCGAGGACGCTTTCGCATTTCCGGAGTTGCTTCCAGGCACCATCGTGCGCGCAGACACGCGACCTGTGGAAATGATGCTTTCGACCCGGAGCGAAGTGGCCCCGAATTCCTTATTTCTCATTGAGCACGCTAAAGGATTTTGCTGCTGCCGGGTGCAGGCCCTCAGCAAGAACCGCATCGTGCCGCTGAGTCCGCAGCTTCCTTATGCACAGGTCGAATTCCGGTTGCATGACGAAATCAGGGTTCTCGGCGTCCTTGATCTGGAGATTCGATCCTTGCTCAAACCAGAACAGCCGGACGTGCCGAAAGAGTTCGCCAAGCATTGGAGACCGTCAAGACTTGCACCACAGGAAAAGACGCTGAGTCACTTGCTTCGCTACGCCAGGTTAAGAATGGGATTGTCATTTCGCGAGGCTTCGGCCATGAGCCGCCACATCGTCGCCGAAATGGGTGATGAGCAATACTTTGCGGCGCCAGGCTCTCTGTCCGACTTCGAAGCGCTAGACACTCCGCCGCGACACATCCATAAGGCAATCACGCTATGCGCGGTTTACGGACTACAATTCTCGACATTCCTCAAGAGCGCCGGCCTGGATTTAAAAGGCGCGGGTAAAGACCCAATTCCCGATAATCTCGTTCCCAGAAGGCTCGGGACCAGTTCTCATGAGGCTAGCGATAAAACGGATGACGCCACAGTCAGTGGATTTCTAGAGCACTTGCTAACTCGATTGCAGCACGTGCCATTCTTTCTCCGTGATTCGCTTCCTGACTTGTCCGGCCTGAAAAGTCCTTCTCTCCATGACTACTTCTGGGTTGGAGGAGAACCCAACCCACTGCACCCTCTTCTGGTAAACGGCCTGGTAGTGATTGTGAATCGGAACAGAAAGAAGCCCATCTACTCCCGTTCGAAGCCGTGGTGGCAGCAACCGCTTTATATGCTCTTGAGGCGCGATGGAAGATACGTGTGCGGATGCTGCAGCGCTGAGAGCGGCACATTGATCATCCATCCGCAGTCCCAGAACTATCAGCGATCTGAGCAACTACGGGACCACGACGATGCGGAGATCATCGGCCAGGTCGTAGTGGTGGCAAGAAAGCTTTGATGCGCGCGAGTTAATTCTCCGAACGGGGAGCGCCAACCGTTCAATGCTCAATTCTCAGTGAATGTTGGGAAAACGCGCTCTATTGTCGGGATCGCGAACGTGTGAAACAAAGTGTGGTACGTGCTCGGACCGTCAGCGTAACCTGCTAGTTCCTCCGCCGGGGTGTGTTTCTGCAAGTTGCGCGGAACAGCATGATCTTGTGGATCCCTTCGGAAATACGATGGCTGTACGGACAGGTGCGGCCTTTCCTTCGTTGGCATATAGCCAGCTTCTTTTGCATCTCGGCCGGTAGCTTCCTGGCGCTTTCTGCGCCGCTGGTACTGAAATGGCTGATTGACGTGGTCCTGCCAGGCCGACGGGTGGGACCTTTGCTCGGCGCCGTGGGACTGATTTTTCTGTGTTACCAGGGCAGGGCGGTACTTACGGGCCTGGGAGGATACCTAACCGTGCACGCGGCCCAGCGGCTCGCACTTGATATGCGTTTGGGGCTACTCCGGCATCTTGACGCGCTCTCTGCCGACTACCACGAAGGAACTCCGGTAGGTGCATCCATGTATCCGCTGAAGGAGCCCATCGACGAAATTGCATATTTTGGCTCCGATTTGCTGCCCGCCATTCTGCGGACCCTGATGGCAACGTTGCTCACGTTAGGGACGATGCTCCTAATGAATGCCCGGATGACTCTGGCAATCCTGCCGCTCATCCCTCTCTTTCTGGTCGCCCGCAAGCACTTCCGAGACCGCCTCGAAAACGATTCCGACACGGTGCAACAAAACGAGGTAGCGTGGAGCAGTTTCCTGCAGGAACATCTCTCCTCGATGGTCGCAGTGCAGCTGCTTCGCCAGGAACGGCGACAGGAGCGTATGGCATTTCGTCTCTTGGGCGCGTCGCTTCGTTCATTCAACCGACTTTTTGGGACTGGGGTTTTGTTCACCTTCTGCACCAGCCTCACCATCGGCCTAGCGATGTCCGCAGTCATTTGGTATGGCGGCTGGAGTGTGCTCACCGGCGCGATGACGGTCGGTGGCTTGGTTGCGTTCTACACTTATGTGACACAGCTATTCGATCCACTTAGCGGAGCCGCCGAAACCTACGTGCGGGCGCAGAAGACGTTTGCGAGCATCCGAAAAGTGCGGGCTGTATTGGCATTGCAGCCTGCGATCACGAACAGTCCCACTGCTATCAAATTCCCCGGGAACCACCCATGGACAATCGAGCTTGCGGACGTTTCCTTTGGATATTCGAGAAATCGCGGGCTGTTGTCGATCCCTCAACTGAACATCCTGGCGGGCGAGCGTGTTGCCATTGTGGGAGAAAATGGCGGCGGCAAGAGCACACTAGCAAAGCTCTTGGCACGTTTGTACGACGCGGACTCGGGATCGGTTTCCATTGCCGGCCACGACGTGCGGGAAATCGAAATCGAGAGCCTGAGGGAGCATGTGTGCTACGCTCCGCCTCACCCGATTCTGTTCGACACAACGCTGGCCAGCAATCTTCGGCTGGGCAAGGTGACGGCTTCGGACTCCGAACTCGATCAGATCGTGACCGACGTCGGGCTCGCCGCCTGGGTCAGCACCCTGGATGGAGGTCTTAACCATAGGATCGGCCCGGGAGGATCCCGGCTATCGGGTGGTCAGAGACAACGCCTGGGACTCGGGCGAGCAATCCTGCAGCGACCTCGCATCCTGATTCTGGACGAAGCCACATCGTCTCTCGATACCGCCTCAGAGCAGCAATTGCTTTCCAATCTCCATACCATCTTGCCGGGGAGCACGATCATCGTCATTTCCCATCGGCTGTCGGCGCTGCTTGGCGTTGGGAGGGTGATCGTTTTCGAAGCGGGGCGTGTCGTCGAGGATGCCGACCCAGCTTTACTCCTAGGAACCGGGGGCGCTTATTCTCGGTTGTTCAACGCCGCTGACTCGACGACGGGATATCATCAGGCAACTTTTCACCGTTACTCGACCTAAGCCCGCAAAGCGGAAAGAAATTGACACTCCTCATCGTTTAGCCTGAGGCTCTGGTTCCGGCAAGATTCTTTGCAGGATACGATGCGCGCGCGCTTTCTTCTCGAATTTCGACGTGAGGCGCTCGGCCTGCGGGCGATGCCGCCGCCAGATACTCCTCGTAAACGAGATAACCGGGCGCGGCCGCATCTACACCAGGAAGGGATGGAATATGCACCCCGCGTGTCATTGAGAAATAGCCCACTCGTACCTTGCCGTGGTCACGAAACAGCTATGTAGATCAATAGCCGCACACACAGCACGCAGCTCAACACAGTGCGGGACAGCGTTAACTGAATGGAACGAACAGCCTGCGACGTATTACTGAAGTACGATTCAGGCGCGGATAGACCTAGCCAACCCGGCATAACGTGCGTTGACGGTTACCCGACGTGATAGCGAATGCCACAGCACGCAGAATATCTTAGACAGCGTATAAGTAATGCGAGCAAATCAACGGCGTGGCCGACGTTCAGAGAGGAATGCAAACGATGACGACAAACCAACGCCGTAATCTGCACCGCGCCATCAACGCACTCACACCCGACCAGGTGGCAGCGATCGTGCGCCGAACGCATCCGCGCGTGAGAGGCGACCGGGTCGATGCGATCGCGAAGCGCGTGATCGCAGGCGCGCACCGCCAGGTCAGTCCACGCTTGCCACGCAAGATACCGCGCGGATAAAACAGAATCAAGGCAGAAACACCGAAGCCCGCGCCACCTGAACTCCAGGTGCTGCGGGCTTTGCTGTCTTTGGCCGTCACGAACATTGTGGTGTGAGTGTTAAATGGAGAAAGAAAAGCGCAAAACTTGTGCTATCGAGAGTAGAGTCGAGAACAGGCGCAGTAACTGTAGTCTCCCGGTGGTTAGTCGACTGGGCTTTCGCCTCGTCACCTCAGTCCGGTTTGGCTTGGTCCTGTTTCCTGTTCCCGCTCATCGAACCGGACTGGCAGTTTTCCCGCATCCGGCTCTCGGAAAAGACTCACGCTTTCGCCCACGGAAGGTTCGCGGTCCGGTGTGGTAACTGGACCAAGCCATACACAGAGTGCAGAGACGCCTCCGGAAAACGTTGGTATGCCGGCCGCGGCTCTTTGTGTTTGTCGCATAACCACCGACGCAGCCTTCTGTGTGCGTGCATGTCGACCGCACTGTAGGCTTTGCTGACTGGCCCAAGACAGAAGTAGTTGGCCCAGCCGATCATCATCCGGTTGAGCTTTTCCACGATTGTCTTCGAATCTTGCCAGACTTTGTCACGCCCGGTCTCGTCGCTGATCGCTCGACAGATACGCTGCACTCGTTTCTTCGAAGGTGTCGTACCCAAATAGACTCGGCCCCTCCTGATCGAGTAACACCGCCCGAACGTGTAGCCCAGAAAATCAAACTTCTCTTCCGGCAGATAACAGACCCGCGTCTTGCTCTCGTTCACCGTCAGTTTCAGCTTCGACATCATCGCCCGCATCTCGGCCAGAGCTTGCTCCGCTCCAACTCGACAGCAGATGACTAGATCATCGGCATAGTTCACGATGTACGCTTGCCAACGCTCCTCGTGCCCGAGTTTCTTCCACCCCAGCACGAACCGTCGCATGTACAGATTGCTGAACAAAGGACTGATCGGAGACCCTTGTGGAGTACCTCAACCTTCGTCCCGATTGCGCGTACTCCGACGTTTGTTCCCACGCTCGTCGGTTTCCTCGACCGGTGCTTCCAGCCACATCTTGATCAGATGCAGCATCGCTCCGTCGACGACCCGGCGAGCTACCGACCTCATAAGCTCGGCATGGGGAACACTATCAAAGTAGCTGCTAAGATCCGCATCAACGATCTGCCCATGTCCCGTGTTGATCAGCTTGTGGACGTGCTGTACTGCGTCCAACGCGCTGCGGTCCGCCCGATAGGCATATTGCTCCTTCGGCAGGTCGGCCTCGAAGATTGGTTCGAGTACCAGCATGGCCGAGGTTTGCACAACCCGATCCCGGATTGTCGGTATGCCTAACGGTCTCTGCTTCCCATCCGGCTTGGGTATGTAGACCCGTCGTACAGGAAGTGGTTGATAGGTTCGACTTTTCAGCTCTTGCGCCAGTTCGTCCAACCACCGTTCCCTGCCGTACGCTTCGATGTTCTCGAATGTCTGGTTGTCCACTCCCGCTGCTCCGCCGTTGGCTTTACAGCGTTCGTAGGCATAGGCCAGAACATCTTTCCGGTACACCTTGTCGTACAGCGCATGGAACCGAAAGTTGGGCGATTCCTTCGCTTTTGCATGCAACGCCGTCTGCAACTTCTGAACACTGAATGGAGTTGTTAGGCTCATCGCCAATCCCTCGGTCCTTTGTCGCTTCTTGCGTTCGTCTTTAACTGAGGCTCCTTCCCTCCACCGGCATTACCCGGCTTCATCAGTCGTACGAGCCTCTCCGCCACCCCATACAGCCCGGCCTGTCTCTCGCGAGTTGCCGGTTGATCCCTACCGCGATCACCGCTGGGGCTTCCCGTGTTGCGTCTGGTCTCCTATGCGTACATGCCATCGCCATTACCCCGGCAGGTTCAATGGAGCTTGTTCGCTCTACTATCTCCATTGCCAGCGGCCTTCCCCGTGAAACAGTAAGGTCGGCTCCTGCAATTATTTTTTCGGGGCCTACTCAGCGTTCACTCACGTTACGGCCTGCACGCTCGCGGAGTCGCCAAGCGACCCTTTACACCGAGAGCTCCGACAGCTTTGTTGCCTCCGCTGCCGCCTCGATTGCTACCGGGTGGAGCGAACCAGTTCCCGGGCGGGAGTTGCACCCGCTGTAGTCCAGCGCCTTTCACGGCGCACTGTTTCGTCAATTACCCAACTGGGTTGGGGTTGCTCTTAAGGATGCGCCACTGCCGAAGACGGGCGATGATGGTCAATCCGGCTAGAACTCCCCAGAGCATTCCACCGTACATTAAAGCCATGAAATCTTTGTCGCGACGGTCATCTGGAGTGCTCGTCACAATGCCGATAAACGTCCCAATACCGACCACAAGGAATAGAACTGCCCACGTGACTTCTATCCACCGAAGCCGTGGATGGATTACGGAGTGAAAGGATGCTGATAGAGCCTCAATTCCTCTTCCCGCCAGCCACCAAAAGACCAGTCCGGCAAAGGGCCAGAACAGGGCGCGCCAAGTCGCTTTGAACATGCCTTCAGGAATCCATTCTTGGCGTGTTACTAGGAGGTATGGCACCTGAGCAATTAAAACAGGGAAATTCAAGACGAGTGGCACTCGCATACGCCGTGCCACATTTTCGTATGCGGTATCAATTGCTCGTTGCCTCTCTGGCGTTAATTCTGGCAACACAATGACAGGCTGCTGCTCTAAGCCTTGACCTGTCTCTTGGTGTGCTGGTCCGTAGAACTGATTCGCTGGTATCAGGCCAAACATCAAATGAAATCTTGCTGGCCACAAAACCACAAGGCATACCAGCAATTGCGCGGCTGGAAGTACCCATCGGAGTTGGGGGCGCATCATCGGGCACCATTCTACGCTCGGAGGTGGTTGACTGACGAAATTGGCCATTACACGTTTTGACCGCTGGTCAGCTCCAGGTGCTCAGAACATCTCCGCATCAGCGCGCTTGGCGGCCTGTGCTGCCTGTTGGTCTGAGACCGCAATGTACTGCACGGTTGAGCCGATGGACTTGTGCCCAACCAACGGACTTCCATGAGGTTGACACCGTTGGCAATCAATCTTCGCCTAATCTGCTCGTCTGTTTTTGCGCTGCCAATTCCGAAGGCGGTCGGCTACAAACCAGATCACCGATACTGAAACGAAAATCAGCGCCACGCACCAGAGAAGCGCGCCAAGCATCGCGATAAACCAATCCTCAGAAGGTACGCGAAACAACGCGCACACAGACACGAATCCAACAATCCAACAGCGAAGATTGCAAGCGAAACCAGCAGTCGCTTTAGAACAGCACCGGCGAGTAGTTGCATGTCCATCATGGCGCGATTGCCACTCAGGATACAGCCGCCATCGCCAAAGTTAGGCAGTGATTTTCAACGAGCTGAGGCACAGTTGGCGTAACCAGGCGATAGCACAAGTTTGCGCCGTTTCTACAGCATCGCGACGCTAGGCAGCACCGACCGCCGCAACGTGTCCTTGGGTACGCCGATCTCTGCGGCAATCGCGCGCCAGCTCAAGCCTTCACCTCTTAGCCTGCGAACTTCGGCGGCAGAGAGTTGTTCGTAAACAGTATAGTGCTGAGTGGTCGGAACCTTGTTGTTATTCAGGTCGACAAGCTGGTAGTCCAGGTAGCGATAGTAGTAAGTATTTCCCGAGGTAGCGGGATCCGGCGCCGTACAATCAGCGGTTCCCCGGAGTTTGAGCGCTGGGGGCCCCCCATGTTCTGGCCTTGTTCGTCCCCCCCGCCGCCTTGCGGCCAGACGCTTGCCGCCACCTGCAGAAGGTCCCCAACGATTCCGACAATCACAGGATCTCCGCTCGTACCGACCCACACGGAAGGCCGACCAATCTACCAGATTTTGGTCCCATGTCAACATTCGGAGCACGAGCGTTACGACAATCGGATGCCTTCAGTTCTAAAGACGGAGGCGCACAATTCCCGCCCGTCTGCTGATTGTTGCTTCCTCCAATTTGCAAGTTGCTGCATGGTCCTTGGCTGATGTCGCCGTTAACAGCACCACTGGCCTCTCCGTTTGGTCGTGACGAGTTCCGAAACGATCCGGCAGACGGTGCAAAGCAGACGCAAACGCGAACGGTTAGCCTGCCAGTGAGACGCCCGCGAAAACTTGCATCGTATTGGCGACAAAGGACGATTTGTTGACCGCGACGTTCTTGCGAACATTTCGCGCAAAGTGTCGCCTCACACTTGTGTCCCATGGCACATTCCTCAACGTGTTCCCCATCGGAAGGACCCACGCCTTGTACCAAGTTTCAGCCGGAGTCCGCAGCACCACGAATGAGGACGGTGGAATTGTCCTCGACATCGACCACGGCCAGATGTTCAGGCTGAATCCAGTCGGAGCCCTGATCCTGGAATTACTCAGGAAAGGACTTCCAGAGACAGAGATCGCCAAGGACATCGCCCACCAATACACCATCAGCGAGGAAACCGCGGTAGCCGACGTGCGTGAGTTCCTCAAATCGCTAGAAGCACACAAGCTTGTCCGCACACAGTAAGGGGACAGTGTCTCATGAACAGGGCGACCTTAGACCGAAGCTTGGCGTCAGTTGTTGCAATCCCCGCAGTATCGACGGATCTTTACCGCCTTCTCTTGCTCCGAAAGAACGGTTCGGAACTACTCGTTGCCGGGGAGGGGGCTCACCTCACACTACCCTGCGTTGAAATTCCCAGATGGGAACGGGGCGCGGAAAACTTAATCACGGAAGTCAGGAAACGCTATGGAATTTCTGCAATCTGCCTTTTCACGCCTGAGTCACCGGCTCTCACAACAGACGGCGGGCAGCCACTCTACCAGGTAATGGAGACAAGAGAAGCTGCACTTGCGGCGCCTGATCAAACGCGCTGGTTGCGTGTGAACTCATTCGCAGACCAGTCCTTTGCGGATGGACAAGACTTTGCTGCGATGAACGCCATGTTGAGACAGATAGGTGAATTGCAAAGCGGCGAGGCTATCGGGCCGTTTGGTAGGCCGGGGTGGATCGAAGAGTTGTCTTCCTGGGTACAACACGAAATTGAACCTTACGGTCTCCGTTTGAATGGAGAATTCCGGCAACTGAATGCCAGCCCAACGTTCGCATTGCTCCGGCTGAAAACAAACGTTCAAGCCGTCTGGTTTAAGGCTGTCGGCGAACCCAACTTGCGGGAGTTTCCAATCTCCGTTGCGCTGTCGCGCCTATTTCCCGGCTTCGTGCCTACTGTCATCGCAACTCATCCAGCCTGGCATGGATGGCTGACAGCAGAGTTCCCCGGCTCGACCTTGGATGAAGTTCCAAATGCTTGTGCCTGGGAGCGAGCCGCACAAACCCTGGCCGAACTTCAAATCGCCTCGGTGGGAAAGACCGGCCAATTACTTGACGCAGGCTGCCAGGATGTTCGGGTCGCGTCGCTCTTGGCATTGGTCGATCCCTTCATGGAAGTGATGTCGCAGCTCATGGAACAACAGCAGAAGACTCCACCGTCGATCCTCGATCGAAACGAACTCAGAACGCTCGGAAGACAGATCAAGGACGTGCTGTCGGACCTAGCGGAGTTGGATTTTCCAGACACGTTGGGACATCTGGATTTCAATCCAGGAAACATCTTGTGTTCTGCGGACCAATGCATCTTTCTCGACTGGGCTGAGGCGTATGTTGGGCCTCCGTTTCTCACCCTTGAATACCTCCGTGAACACCTGCTGCGGCTGCGTCCGGAAGGCACCAATTTGGACGCGGACGTTGTCAAACCATACGAAACGACGTGGAGCAGGATCATCTCTCCCGAAACCGTCTCCCCAGCGCTGGACCTCGCACCCGTCTTGGCCGTCTTCGCGTATGCATCTGGAATTGAGGCGTGGCGTGACCGAGCAAAACTGCTGGAGCCCAAGATCGCCGGTTACCTTCGCAGTTTGACGCGGCGGATGCACGTCGAAATGCAGCGATTGCAGGATCGGAGGCGAGTTTGCAGCAACTGACCGCAGTCC
>JGI12712J15308_10000395_pt1 | contig 13086 bp, 31 predicted proteins | sample JacPin_JW_Ref_O2_FD_15308 | JGI IMG/M metagenome (IMG submission 15308) | reverse complement strand
CCCAGGATTCCTATAATAGCTGGCCCACCTTCAATGTCGGCGACCATTACCAAATCCTGAAAGCATCCGTGTGTATCGACCAGCCATCGCGAAGCCTCAGCACGCTGCTTTCGGGAGCCACACCGCCTACTGGCTGGGTCAATGAAGTTTTGGACCCTTCCTACGAGTGGAACGACACACTTTCTCCCGGCTCTATTATCAATTTTGGGTTGATGGGTTCGCAGACTCTGAGCTTGATTGCGAATCGTGACTGGTATCAGGAAAGCGCCACTTCGCAGACAGCAAACACTAGTCCGACTTCGCCATTCAATGGCACAAGCGGAACGGGCTGGGGTATCGGGGCCAATCGCCCAACAAGTTGCTCTCTTTCCGTGAGCTACTTTTCTACGAACGTTGGCTCGCAAGGAACTCTATATCAATGCCAGTCTGGGTCGTGGGTTTCTATCTACACGCCCTATACCTATCCGCATCCGCTGACGACTAGCAGTGGAGGTTCAGTCTCGGCACCACTCGCAGGAACCGGACTAGGCGCTACTGTGACGCTCGCGCCATCCACCTATGCTTTCAATTCAACCGTAGCAGGCAGCGGAAATAGCAGCGACAGCCCTCAGACTTTTATCTTCACCAATGGCACGGCGGGAACGGTCACTCCGGGTACAGTGTCCTTGAGCAACGCGGTGGACTTCAACATCCAATCGAACGGATGCACGGCACCAGTAACGGCAGGAAATACTTGCCTCGTAACAGCGAACTTCGCGCCGGCCATCACCGACATCGGCACGCTGACATCAACACTGAGCATTGCATTCACAGGAGCATCGGGAAGCCCGGTTACGGCGGCGCTATCGGGAGTCAGTACATCACCCACGACCGTATTTCCAAACAATCCAATTACACCACTAGGAATCGCGGTACGATGAGAGGGAAAATCATGAAACGCAGAATACTTGTAACGGTATTTGTTGTGGTCTTGGCGTTCATCGTAGGCGCAAAGGCTCAGAGCAGTGGCATCTGGTCTAACGCGGCTATCAACTTTCCGATTCAGGCGAGTGTGACGCCTGCCAGTTGCACTGCTCCGGTCACGGGAGTTACGAATTACTGTACTACGGGCACAGTGGGCATGCTCATATCTTGCAACGGAAGTCCGTATGTTGCCGGTGTAGTGTGCGGCGGCGCAGCGGGGGGAGTTTCCTCGGTCAGTGTGAACGGAGGGCCGCTTCAGACCGGAGCGGTACAGCTAAAGATTCCTTCGACAGCGACCTCTACGGCGACAGTGCCGGGAGCTAGTTTCTCGCAGAACGGGGCATTGACGCTTACAGCACCAACGGTAACGACGGTTATTCAGTAGTGCCGCGACCTGGAACGCGGTAGGACCAAAGGGGACCACATGCTGACTGCTTTCATGAATGCTTCAAAGTACGATTGGGGTACGTGGTTTTTGGGCATTATGAGAGCGCTCATCAGTGGGGGTTCGTCCGCTATGGTATCTGGACTGGCCAGCATGGGTATCGCTCCCGGAACATTTAACCTCACCAATTCTATCAGCAACACATTCAAGCTGATGGGCGTGATGTTTTTGTTTCAAGGGCTTTACCGTATGTTTGAGTTCCTTCAGTTGCATGGAGCACCGGACCCCATAGCGCAACAGGTAGCTTTGCAGAAGGCTGCTGAAGCGACGAAAGAAGCACAGGGCGCGATTGCGGAAGCCAAAGCAACCGCTCCCAAGGCAGACCACTAAAGGAGACGCATCAATGATTCTATTCCAGGTTCCCCCTGCACCCGTTCCGTTCTGGGAGTCTTCGGCGTTCACTACGGCGGTTGTACTGCTAATTGGCGCGGTGATGGCTTATTTTCAGTCCCGCACCACCGCCAAGGTGGACAAAACTGCCGCAAAGGTGGACACCATCGAGACCCATACCAATGGGATGCTTACCGCGCTTCAGAACAAAGTGGACTTGCAGGAGAAAGACCGAATGCACTTGGCGGAGATTACCGAGAAGGATAAACAGATTGCTTCTCTCACTGCCAAGCCAGACGCACCAACACCTTAAAGGAGAAACTATGAACGCACCGTGGAAGTTAATCTGCCTGATTCTAGCTTTGGTTCTGTTCGCCATTTCCGCGTGGGCTTATGAGCCTACAGGAGGTCCGTGGTACGGGCGCTTCATCGCGGCAGGGCTGTTTTTCTTTACCCTGAGCATGATTATTAGCTGATGAACCCGGTTCCCTACGAAGAACTCACGCAGTCCGACCTAATGAAGCTGTGTGTCTGGCGGGAAGCGCGTGGCGAGGGACTGCTAGGTAAAAGAGGCGTGGCCCATGTAATTTTGAACCGGGTAGCTGAACCTTGCTGGTGGGGAGACGACATACCCTCGGTGATTCTGAAGCCGTGGCAATTCAGTTCATTTAATCCTTCAGACCCGAACTCTGATAAATGGCCTCTCGACGTTGACCCTAGCTTTGTGGATTGCTCGGATGTTTGCAACGCCGTGTTGCAAGGCACGGATAAAGACATCACCAGTGGAGCCACGTTTTACTGTGATGTGAGCATCAACGAGCCAGAGGACTGGGTAAAAGCTGGCTACCTTTTGAAATTGCAGGTGGGACGCTTGAGATTTTACGTTCCGCCGACGAAATGATGTTGCTTTGGGCCAAAATCATATTACTATGGAGCCACTATGAAACACGCACTCCGCTTGGCAGTACTTCTACTCTGTACGACACTTCCCGCATTCGCACAGACAGCTCTCAGCAACGCATCTATCTCAGGCAGCTTCACAGGCTTCTCTGCTGGCAGCGGCGGATGGCAACCAGCAGTACTCGCTAGCGCCAGCTATCAGGTAACGCAGCGAGTGACCGGAGCCTACTGGGAGATTTCCGTTCCGTCCCTCTCTCGCAACTACAACCTTGGAGTCGGCACGTACACGCTGCCACTGTCTTCGATTCTCGGCAAGACAATTAGCTCCAAGCTCCTTTTTGACGCCTCGGCTATCCCTGTGGGATTCAGCGCCGGAGCTGGAGAAGTTGTGCAACTAGGAATCACCCATGCGGCGGGAATCGCTGGCGCTAGCTTTGGCATCCCTGTTAGTGAATCGACTACGCTGAACGTGCTGGAAATCTATGGCGTCTTTGGCGGCGGTCACGAGAGCGGCGTATTCTCGAACATTTCCTTAAGCTCTTTCACGATGGCAACTGGATTGACCGTGCATCTGGCTCCGCTCGGCGCTCAATTCAAGCATCGCTTTGTAGCAAAGAACAAGGCCCATGTGAGACTCGGTAAGTGCGAGCAATGCTAAGTGTTCGACAAGCACATTACACTAACTAGCACGGACAGTTCCGTGAGCCTTCAGATTGTAGCAGGCACGGAAGGGCTAAAGAGCCTGACAGTTGTAGCGGGCAGCAAGAGCCAGCAACTCACAGCGCAGAAACTAATCGACCTCGCAGCACCCGCACTGAAGGAGTACATGAATGGCGTTTAAGACTGGAAAGAAAGCCCCCAAGTGGCATCCTAAAACGCTGATGCTATCGAAGTACACGCAGAAGGGCGGAGTCATGCTGCCGCCACCCGAGAAAATTTATCTAGAATATAAAATACCCCCGGCAACAATCGGTATGGGCTTGAACGACCAGCTATCGGACTGCCTCGCAGCTTACGCAGCCCATCACTTGCAAGTCATCACGGGGCATGTGGGAACAGCGGTATTCGCAGAGGACTCCGAGATTCAAGCATTCTACTCCGCATTCTCTGGCTACGTTCCGGGCGACCCCTCGACCGACAATGGCGGATACTTCGTTGATATGTACAACTGCTGGCAGACGCGCGGACTCGCTGGATTCAAGATTGACGGATGGGCGCAGATTGACACGAAGGATTATGCCAAGCGCCAGATTGCCATTCGCCTGTTCCTCGGTTGCGGAGTCGGTGTGCAACTACCAGCATCGGCACAGACGGAGTTCGAGGCAGGGCAAGATTGGACGATGCAGCCCGGCGATGTACCCAAAGACGGCCATGCCATTCTAGAATCGGGGGAGGGCGCGAAGGGCCATAACTTTGCTACGTGGGGCAAGGGCGACCAGAAGGCCGATAATAACTGGGACTTACAATGCACCGACGAAGTGTACGTCCCTCTAACGAAGGCAGTCATCAGCGCAGCCAACGACGTAGCGCCTCAATCGCTAGACTACGATGCACTGGTTGCAGACCTAGCCGCACTGAAGGCGTAAACGTGCACGACCACGAACTAAGAGAGCTATACCGAGCGGAGACGGAGTTTTTCCGAGAACTGACCAAGATTCTGAAGCATCAATTTCCGCGTAAGGCGGAGTCGTTAATCTCACAAATCGAAGTAGGAGGATTAGATATGGGAGCACCAGCAAGTATTCACCTGAATAGCACGACAGCGCAAGTCACGTTTCAAGAGTTCGATGGCCCGAACGGAACAGGTAATCCACTGCCTCCGGTCGGCCCGATGAGCTATGCCAGCGATACGCCAGCTACGCTGACCGTGGACCCGGCTTCGGGAAAAATCTCTCCTGTAGCCGTAGGAACCGCAACGATTACGACCACGGACACCGGAAACGGATTGTCTGACACGAACCTTGTGACGGTCGTAGCCGACACAGCGGAAAGCCTTGTAGCAAGCATAACCCCCTAGGTTCCTTCCCCAAGGAAAGCGCGGGGCTGCCCTAGCTGGGTAGCGGTGGCCTCGCGTGCTTTACCCCCCTCCCTGCAATTCCGTTGCCAACTATTTTAGCCTACCTGTACGATTTCTCTTGCATTGATTCCCTGATAAGCGTACGGTGTACGCATGACGCTTACATCATTCAGAAAGCACCTAGCGAAGCTAGCTGAAGAGGCTGGCTCCCAGAGGAATCTAGCCAAGCGCCTCGGTATCTCTCCAATGTTCATTTGCGACGTGTTGAAAGGACGCCGCGACCCCGGAGACAAGATGCTCAAGGCGATGGGCTTCGAGCGCAGGGTCTCTATTCGCAGGACAGTAGAAATAACGGAGGTACCATGAGCCTACGCAGCCAAACACCAAAGTGCAAGAACTGCGGAGCGGAGCTTCACGAGAAAGAAGAGCGCGTAACCGAGTACTGCATCAACTGCATATGCTCCGACAAGCAAATCGAGGCGGATGCTTCCAGTGCGTGGGAAAGCTACCTGAACGAGAAGTATGAAACACGCGAGGCAAACTCATGACATGCCCTCAATGCGCATTTGACGGAATGGTCGAGAAGGGCGACGGGCAATTTCCAGAGTGTCCAGACTGCGGATTCGTGGCCTACGACGCAGAAGCCCTAGCCCTAATGCGAGAAGTAGAGCGCGAGTACAAGCAAGCCCAACGCGAGTGCTGGCCGGAGCCTGTACCTGCCGACTACCACACGCAAGAGGCAGAGACGGAGAGGATGCGGGAGGCGTGGAGGTTGAAAATACAATGAGCTACTTCCTACTAATTCTTTTTGTGATGCTGGCGCTGCTGCTCAGTGGCCCCAAAGATAATCGGAGGCTCTAATGGACATCTGCCAATCACGTCACCGGGGCAACCCTGAATCGGTAGCGGCGAACGAGCGCGTACAGGACTTCAAGAGGGGCGACCAAGCTCGCATCTGGCTATTTCTAAAACGGTCAGGACCATGTACCTGCAAAGAATTGGAATATTGCTTGGAAATGAAGCACCAGACCTGCTCAGCCCGACTCAGTGAACTCAAGGCCGATGGATGGGTCGTGAAAACAGGCAAGCGCAGAGACGGTGCAGCCGAGGTACGAGCGGTGACACAAGGAGAACGCGATGCTGCTAAGAATCTGCAACTGGATTTGGGAATGGGAACTTCCGCACCATCAAGTCACTAGCCGCCTACGCAGGCTAAGGAGAAAGCCGTGAAAACTCCCAAAGGTATTTGCCCAAGCTGTCGAGGAAATCGGCATCACCCTTTGCACGCGGTGAGGCACGAGCGGTATGCCAAACGTCACACTTTGGCCGTAATGAATATTCAAAGGAAGTACATTAAAACCCGCAGCGGCTGCCGCTATTGCGGAGGGAAACTTAACCGCTACTCAACGACATGCGATTATTGCCAGTTGCGCAGAAACAAGAAGAAACGGGAGCGCTATCACGAGCAGAAAGAGCCTAGAGCATGAAACATCCCTTCGATTGGACTACCGACAGCCCAGAGCAGGTAAGTGCCCTGACGTTTCGCGTGTTTGAGTACTGGCGCAAGCAGCGGGAGCCGGAGCCGCAGATGGAAAGCGAACTGGAAATTTTACTTCATCCGATTACTTTGGGGGAGAAATGAGCGAAGCAACAAGTCTGGTAAAGAAACTCTGCGAGATTGGCGCGACACTGAGCTTCATTCAGAAGCGCGGGAAGAACGAGTTCCATGTCTATAAATACGCAACCGAGGCCGACATAGTTTCAGCCATTCGCCTAGAAATGTACAAGCGCCACGTGTTCCTGATTCCCAACTTCATCTCGCACACTCGTGAGCAGATTGAGCGCCAGTCTGGTAAGGGCGACCAAGTGAAGATTACACGGACGGCGCTAACTGACGTGATGATTCAGTGGACATGGCACGACGGCGAGACTGGCGAGACTCTAGCATGCCACGTGCCGGGCTGTGGGGAGGATTCTGGCGACAAAGGAACGTACAAGGCATTCACAGGCTCAGAAAAGTATTTATTGCTTAAAACGTTCCTAATCCCCACCTACGACGATGCAGAGCAGCTAACCCCGGCGGACAAGAAAGCCCTTCAGCAGCGCATAGCCGCAGAGAAGAAGGCTGAGGGTGAGGCGCGTAAGGCCGTGCGGGAGTCCACAAACCCAGAGGAAGCCCAGCGCGAGGCGCAGCGGGGCTTCGTAGTTTTCATTACCATGCCAGACAGGTTCCACGGGGAGTACGTCGCCGTCTATGGAACAGGCATCAACGATTCAAAGCTACAAACCTTCATGGAAGATTGCGGAGCGCAGCGATTCAAAGGGCCAGAAGGTATTCTCTACAAGCTACCCGTCGAGTACGCATCGGACTGCAAATCACTAGTCACCAAGCTCAACATGACGCTGGAGGCGAAAGATGCCGGAGCCTAAATTCCATCCCGGCGACCGCGTGAACTTCCTCTACGGCTCGATGGAGCTACACACAGGGGTAGTGCGAAAGTATCACGGGACAGACTCTACCAAGCGGGAAATCTACTCGGTGGATGATGAGACTACGCGGTACTTGAACATGCCAACGCAACGCTATCTTTACGATTCGGAGCTTCGCCTTGCCGAGTAAGCGGCATCTGCTGGAAGTCCTCAAGTACGAGGTCGAGGTCAAAGGTGAGGGAGAGCACCGCTGCTATTACGGCGACGTGGAGAAGGAACAGGCCGTCCGTGCAATGAACGATAAAAAGCAAACAAGGTTCGTGCTACCAACAGACGACTGGGAACTGTGCGCCAGACTCAATGCTCACAAACAGCGCATCTACAAAAAAACTCACAACAAGGCGATTATGCTAAGTCTCATGGAAAAAGCATGGGCCGAAGCGTTGAGCGATTCAGAGCTTGACCGCGTGATGGCAGCTTTAGATGCCGTGGAGCACACATGAACATCGAGCTAGAACTATGGCAGCTAATAGAGGGTATTCCTCACAAGAGATGGTTTCACGCTGTCGGGCCGCTGGGAGTGAAGGAATACGATTCGAGGTGCTTGCGTTGCAGGACTGTGCGAATAATCGAACAAATCCGCGACGAAGCCAAGACACAGAGGTGCGTGAGTCAGGGATTCAACCCGTACCCGTCAGATTGACTTTCACAGCGGAGTGAATTCGCACCGTTTCCGCGCAGGGACTCTCCCTGTTGATTGGCGGTGCGAAAAAGAACAGCAAAATATTCGCGCTTGACTGCAAAGTCCAAATCGCGCAAAATCAACCCCGATAAGTCGCCTACGTCTTCTCAACTCACAATGCCTTGTGCGCTGAGCGGTAGGAAGAAGGACAACCGAGATGGCGCACCAACCAAACGTACCTGCTCTGCTACCGCCGCAACAGGTCTCCCATAACGCCTTGCTCGGACGCTCTACGGGTGTATTCGTTCTCCCGCAAGGCCGAGATTACGGGGGTCTCGCCTAAACGAATTGAGGCAGTGAATAGCGCTTGCAAATTCCCTGAAAGATGGGAAAATGGCGGTAATCTGCCCACAACAGGCGCAGGTTCGGTAGTCCATCGCACAAGGCACTGAGGCTCTCCTCGTTGAACCGGGAGGGCCTCTTTTATTTTTACCTACCTGCACGATTTTACTTGCATTTGCCCAAACGCTTGGGTATTCTCTCGTTCGGAGGAATTAAAGATGAGCATTACAATCACTGAAGCACTCGCAGAGATTAAAACAATCGGGAAGCGTCTGGAGAAAAAGAGAGCGGCAATCCTGTCGAATCTCGGACGAGATAGCCGTTTTGTTGACCCACTGGACGGCGGAAGCGTGGACTACGTGAAGAAAGAGCGCCAAGCCATTCAGGATTTGGAGAAGCGCATTGTGGCTATTCGCACGGCCATTCAGAAATCTAACCTAAGCACTCCCACTACAGTAGGGGATGTGACTCAGACCGTAGCGGAGTGGCTCACTTTCAGGCGTGAAGTCAGCACCGGACGTCAACAGTTCCTTTCTTTGCTCAATAACACAATCCGAGGAATCCGCGACAAGGTGACAAAGGAAGGCGGACGTGTCAATTCGGTGGGCATGAACGCGACTGCAATCGTGGAAGCAACGGCAAAGCCTACTCCAGAGGTTTTGATTTACGTCAATGAAAAGGAACTTCTGGACGAGCAAGAACAACTAGAAAAAACTCTTGGAGATTTGGACGGGAAACTTTCGCTCCTGAACGCCACAACTTTAATCGAAGTCTAACCCGAACTGCCTTCGGTGGCGAAGTGAGAAAACGCATGGGACACCTGCCAAGGTTACTTGGCTCAATGGAACAACGGCCTTTGGAGCCGTTTGCGTTCAAATCGCAGACTCCGACGAAGAAGCTAAGAGTTGAAAGGTTAAAGCTCTCTATGCTAATAAGCGAAGAATTGAAAGTCCAAAGTTGCGCAAAATCAGCCGCATCCGTGGTTCCGTCAGAGATGCCGGAAATGAGCGCCCTGTGTGGCTCACTCTCAACGTGGCTGCTGCGACTTGGAGGCAGATTCTAGTATGAAGAACTCGCACGCGGTCGCATTAGGAAGGCGTGGAGGAAAATCCACAAGCAAGCGCAAGGCAGCCGCAGCACGCCGTAACGGGAAACTCGGTGGCCGACCAAAGACTATTCGCTGACGCTTGGAGTGGCCGTCAACTGATTGTCTCGATGGAGACGCATGATCTACTTGCTGAGTTGTTTCCTGAAGTGGACAGGCCATCGAGCTACCGCGATGCGGATTCTTGGCTACTGACCTGCGCACCGTCTCGTAGGCCGAGGAATGTTAGGCGCTTCCTTGTTTCCTGGTTCAGGCGGCAGAAGCGATTCGAGCGCGGTGCTCAGTACGTTGTGGAGGATGGCGTGAGATGCAAGCTGCGGCAGTCAGACTTCAACACGGGGCGTGTGCGATGAGTTTTCATTACACGAAAGATACGACCTCGGCTCCTTCTTGGTGCGGAAGATGCGACAGGGTTACCGAGCATTTCGTGAGCGACGGAAGACTAGGGCATTGCTTAGAACACATTTCACAGAAACATACCAAGGCGCAGTTAAAGGCAATTAAAAAGAAGAAAGAAGACGAAGATAATCCGAAGTTGTTTTGAGGATGCGCGTGCTACTGCTGTGCGTAGGGAGATACAGGTGGGAGAGTGGCGAAGATGAAAGAACCATACATAAGAATTTCCATGAAGCATTGGGCTAGTCTGCCGTGGGAATTAAAGCAGGGACTATTGCTGCATCTACCTCAAGTTTGGTGCATTTGGAAACCGTATGTTCGCTGGATTCCTAAATGGGGGCGTTGGGTGCCTAACAACGTGGACTTAAAGTGAGCCGTCTAAAGCACCTAAAAGTTCTCAAGCCTCCGCAGAAGGCAGGCTGGGGCATGCGTGGCTACAAACGAGATACAGTAGCGACCGACCAGCGCCACTTCCTAGACCCGCGCAGCTACATAAGCTGGCCGAAGAACGGGCAAGCCCATGAAATTTTATTCGGTGAGGACAAGCGCATCCGGCGTATGGAAGTCTGCGATCACTTCGGAGGTATCTGTACGGTGTGCGGTGAGTACGCCAGTCCGCAAGTAGGATTCAATCAGGGCAGCTGGGACCATAAGGACAACTCGGCAGGTAATCGGTGCGACTGTATGCACAATGCGCTCTGGAAACATTTAATTACGTGCCATCTACCGAGGCACCCGCAGGTAAGACTGAGAAGCATACCAATGGAGGAAAGATGAAAGAAGCAGTAGATTCAGCCGCACGAACTCGAATAGACCAGCTTCGGTCGGAGTTTAACGCTCTAAGAGACGAGGCGAGGCAGCAGCATGGAATCGAGAGGGTTGAGACGTTAGAGAAAACAATTCTTAATCTAACTTTGCGACTGCGAAAACTGGAAGATGCAACGGGCTATGTTCCGAAGTGCGAATCTTGTAAGCAGGAATTGCCGAGGGGCTAAGAGGTACAAGGCCGTGCTGCTGCGAAATTGCTGGTCAAGGAGCGTATGAGATGGCGATTAAAACTGGACTGACGCACCAAACCACCGGAAAGCAAATGAGTACTGAGGAAGCGCATGCTGCAATAGCCGAGACTATCAAGAGGTGCGGAAGATTTATCTTGGCTGCTCCGATAGCTCCAACGCTAGGTGAGATTCAGTCATTCGCGGGACTGCCAATGCGCGCCGTCCGCTACGTGACATTTGAAGAGTACAAAAACGACTCGGATGCGAGTCTAGATATTTGGGGAGTTCTGTCTCCGGGGCAAGGGGATGATTCCTTCTTCGAGGTCGAGGTTGCGGATTAGCTTTTGACCTTGCGCGATTTGGACTTCGCTCTTACGCGCAGATGATTTTGAACTTTATTTTGTGGTGCTGAACTAATAAAGGGGGATGGGGCATGAGCGGGAAAATCAAGGTTCTTGTCGAAGGTGCTTCGGCTTTCAACATCGAATGCACGGTTAGCGCGGACGAATTAAAGCAATGGGATGCAGAGAGAATCACGCGGTTCTTTGATGGGGTGAGTGCGGTATTGAAAGCGAAATATGGAGAAGCGAGCGCCGCGCCCCGAGGAGGCCAAAGAGAATGAGCGCCGATGCAATGAAGCCGATGCTGCAATTTAAGATAGACAGCGCAGTGAGCTATACGGTTCACAAAGGCCGAATGCCAAAGGATGTTCACGAGCTGCGGGAATGGCTGCGTGAGTTCGCGGAGTGGGAAGGGAAGCGAGCGGATGCGGTGACGGAAGCCTATAAAGAGCACATGAACACGTGCATTAGGCCGCAAATTATTACGTACTAGGAGCTGCGATGACCCAAGCTGACAGGAAGCCGAAGCGCAAGCCGAGCATTCACAGGGCAATCGCCCTATCCCAAAGCATTCAAGGGATGTGCGTGGACGGTGAATCATTTGAAGAAATTCGGCAGCGTGCGATTAGGCTAACTAAAATTCTACACGGAATAGCGCAACGCGGCCCGCGCTGATGCCGCCGATTCAAGGGGAGGGACGATGAGAAGAGTTGAGAATTGGCTAGAGCTTTGTGGTGATTTGCCGAAGATAGTTTGCTTGTGTGGCTCTACGCGCTTCTATGAGACGTTCCAGCGGGCCAATTACGAAGAGACGATGCTGGGCAATATAGTTCTCTCGGTTGGATTCTACCCGCACGCGCAGAAGGAAGTTCATCATAGCGAAGATGTTGGATGCACGCCTGAGCAGAAAATAAAATTGGACGAACTCCACAAGCGCAAGATCGACCTCTCGGATGAAGTGTTTGTGCTGAACGTGAACGGCTACATAGGTTCAAGCACGCGCAGCGAGATTGATTATGCAGAAGAACGCGGAAAGATAATCAGATATTTGGAGACGCGTCCATGACCCAACCAAGTGACGTGAGGAGAGCGCAAGTGAAGATGACATCTGAACAGCGAGAAGCATTGGACATCATCCTCTCGAACGGAGAGTTTGAGACTTTGGTGCAGCATATCGAATTTCTGCTGTCCGAACGCTCCCTCGCACCCGCCACGCCCACGGAACAATGTGGCATCGACGGAGTGCCTTGGTCTGCATCTATAATGGCCAGCGGAATAGCAGAAGAAATCGTTAACCACTTTTCCAAGGTTGTTCCAGAGTTGATGGCGTCTCGCTCTGGAGTTGTGACAGAAGTTGAACACGAATCGCTTAGCGAGGAATTTCTCAATGAGATCACACAAGATTTGACCGAAGTGCTAATGGGCCGCGACAGTGGATGCATGGACCCAGAAGACCTAGACGAGACGAACTGCTCGTTTCACTTCGTAGAAGAAAAACTGCGAGGACTGCTAGTATCTGCGACGGCCCCACCCGCCACGCAGACAGGTGAGGTGCGGAAGGCCGCGAGGCAGCGGCATATAGATATAGCTTCAGGGATGTTCAGGCATTGGATTGCGGATTACGATGGCTCCCCACTAGAGCAACGCGACCGCATGATTCAGATGATAGCGAATGCCCTAGACGAAGTGGCAGCCAGTGCAGCGCCCACGCCGGAGCCAACGGGAGCGGATGAAATTGACGTACGGAAGTCCGCGCTATGCGAATTTAGAAGGGAACTCGTAGGTGGTGCGCTCCCTAGCGAGGAGAAAGATTTGACAATGGAAATTAAACGCGTACTGCATTGGGTGGATTCCCAAATAAAATGAGCGACCGACCTACGATGAGAGAACTGGATTGCTTATCTCGGATTCTGAATAAGGCGACTCATCGCAAAGTTGCAGACGCCTTGATGAAAGGTTTTTTGTGGGCGTGCTGGCCGGAGTGGTACGAACGTAACAAGTGGGAATATTACGAGTCGAAATGGCTGGCCGCACAGGCGGGGCAGAAAGGGGAGCGCAAGTGAAGCTGGAATATTATGTGGTTGTGCCGGACGAATTGGGCGCAGGGATTCGCGGATTAACCGATGAGATAACTGTT
>JGI12712J15308_10000393_pt1 | contig 13112 bp, 9 predicted proteins | sample JacPin_JW_Ref_O2_FD_15308 | JGI IMG/M metagenome (IMG submission 15308) | reverse complement strand
CGCCATTGTCCTGGTTGAGGGTCAACGTCTGCACCCCCGCCGGGAGTGTCACCGTGGCCGTGACGTTTGTCCAGTCTTGCCAACCGCCGGTCTCGGGAACATTCACCGTCCCGCTCAAGTCTGATCCCGCGGAATTTGAAAGATGGAACCCGTCGGTGACAGCGCCGGGAGCAGCCACACGGAAGGTGACTGTGTAGGCCCCGGCAGTAGCCACGTTGACCGTGTAACGGAACCACTGACCGCTGGCCGTCCAGCCGAGGTCATGGCCCCCGCCGGTGTCGGTGGTCACTTCCAGATCGACTCCGTCCGAGCGGTAACTGTTCCCCGTCCCGTTGACGGAAGTGACGTTATAGGCGACCCCTTGGCCGCCCGTATCGTAATTTTCGGCTTGAACCGTACCAGGAATGGGTGCCGGAGTTCCGCCATAAGGCCCTTCGGCTGCAAAAGCGATATTGGCGATGCAGAACAACAGACTGACCCACATCGCGGGGGAGATCAAGTAAGCTTTTCTCATGGTTGTCCTCAATTCCTCGGACTGCTTGTGGTTGGCGCAATTTGCTCTATTTGCGGTGGCGGTGCAATTTGGCGGTCATTCCGAACAAGCGTTCTTTAGCGCCGTCAGAGCCTGCCCTGAGCGAAGTCGAAGGGAATCCGGGCGAGCCGCGCGAAGCAGCCAGCCCTGAGCGAAACCGAAGGGTCGCGGTTATTGCGACGCAATAATCGCGCGTTTGGCTCGCTTCCCCATCCAACTGCACCACTACCCTATTTGTGTTGGAATCTGGCCCGGCCCACGGCTCGCATTGTCCGCGCCGAACATTGGCCCGGCTATCAGGTATTTCCCGTATGAAAGCCATGGCCACGTACACGAAGAAAATCGGGGGCCATGACATGAGCACAATCTAGTCTGTCAGCCGGCGCCATGTCTGTGACGGATGAACCTCCCCACCCAAGTTGAGGCAGACGGGTGGCCCATTCAAGCCGTCCTTTGGCTTGAGGGGGGCAGTTCCATCACTCGGCGTATCCCGTAGTGGTTCGCTAAGCAGCAGGTGCATAGGCTCCGGCATGACCGAAACCCGTCTCATAAACGGTTTTGGAAAGGCACGACTTCGTGCCGTCAGCAATGGCTTTGGGAAGGGCACGACTTCAGTCATGCCATCAAGGGCCGCATGATACTGGGCTTTAGCCCCTGAGGGTAAGCGGTTCTCCACCTGGAGAACAATCTAGTTTGTTCGTTGGCCCAAATCTGTGACGTGTGAACATCCCCACTCGCCCGGTTTTGCCGTCGCCACCACGGACGCGTACGCCACCGTGGAAGAGCGGTCCTTCCAGGGCCGCGTTGAGCATCCCAGACACAATAGGGCTTCAGCCCCCGTGCTGGCTGCTCCTCGAAAGCTCGCGCGCATGTCAATTGAGATAATGCAACCGCCCCGTGTCACTTCGTCACACGAAATCTCGTGTTGCTCTCGATCGTCGTCGTAGCAGTGACCACCTTGACCGTACCTGAGGTCGCTCCGGCGGGCACAGTAGTCTCAATTTCGGAATCCGACACCACCGAAAACGCGGCGGTTGTGCCGTTAAAGCTGACGCTTGCGACGCCAGTCAGATTAGTTCCGAGAATGATGACCGCCGCTCCCACCTTTCCGGAAGACGGATTCGTCTTCACGAATGGGCGAAGGCCCGTAGACAGGCTGAAGACCGTGCCGTAGCCGCCAGGTCCCGCCGTGGGTGTTGTTCCGTAGAAGGTCCCGTTGGTGTCTTGCATCAAGCCGCCGTTGGGGCTCGCACCATCCACACCGTCGAACGCATGTAAGAGGGTAAACTTGCCCGCGGAGCTGATCTTAAAAGCCGTGCCGCTGCCATTAGCTCCGCCGTAGGCGGCCACGCCATAGAAAACTCCCCCAGCGCCGAGCGCGAGCCCGGCAATAGGTTCGCCGCCGTCCAAACAATTTGATTCGGTGCAGAAGTTATGGAGTGTGGTCAGCGCACCCGCTAGAGTGATCTTGAAGATCGTGCCACAACTACCGCCGCCGCAACCGCTGATCGCGCCTCCCCCCGCTGTTGTCCCATACAAATGTCCATCGGATGCTTGTATCAAGGAGCCGTAAGGGAATTCGCCGTCGGCGCAGTTTGGCTGCGAGCAGAAGTTATAGAGCGTTGTCAGCACCCCCGCAGCGGTCATTTTAAAAATGGTGCCCCCTCCGTTTGCACCGCTAAAGAGAGTTGTTCCATAAAAATCTCCGTTGGCGGCTTGCACCAGAGCGCCGACGGGGTTGTTGCCGTCGGAAAAATTGAAGTTATGCAGCGTGGTGAATGTGCCTGTGGGGGTGATTTTGAACACCGTGCCTCCATTATTCGCCCCGCTGTAGCTGGTAACTCCGTAAAAGTTGCCGTCTGATCCAAGGGTCAAGCCCGCTTTTACCTGTGAGCCGTCGTTACCGTCGAAGCTGTGCATCGTTGTCAACGCGCCGGCAGGCGTGATCTTGAAAACGGTGCCGAACCCGTAGGGAGAACCGCCCTTGGTGGTTCCCCAGAAATCCCCGCTCTGATCCTGCACCACTACGGAGTAGGGAAATACACCGTCGGTGCAGTTTGCTTGGCTGCAAAAGTTGTAAAGCGTGCTTAATTGACCTCCGGTGGAGATTTTGAAAAGCGTGCCAAGTTGTGCGGCGCCCCCCGAAAAAGTCGCGCCATACAAGTTCCCGTCGAAGCCCTGAATCATCGCCGCGATAGGCCCGGCACCATTGGTATAGTCGAAGTCGGCCAGCGTGGTGAAGGCTTGGCCAGACGCCGCCATCACAGTCGCGAGACAAAACAGAAGTAGTAAGCTTGCAGCGGCACATGAGGCGCGTCTTCGCATAAACATCCCCCTGCTTTCGCAAGTTCGACTCATCTTACACGTGAAGGGAGAGGTGGCCTGTCGAAGCCCGGTTTTGGCTTGAGTGGGGCATTTCAGAGCTGGACAGAGAAATTCGAGGACAGCCAGGTTCTTCAATCCTCGAGTGCGATAATTCCCACGTGCCGGACTCGACCACGCCATCCCGCTCCTCCGTCCTCCGCCGCTCTTTCAAAAAAGATTTCCCCGCGGCCGTGCGCGGAGAAGGCGTCCACCTCTGGGACTCCGCCAACAAAAAGTATCTAGATTTCTCCGGCTCCGCCGCCGTCAATTTCATCGGCCATGGTGTGCAGAAAATCTCCGCCGCCATGGCCGCGCAAGCGGCCAAGCTGGAATTCGTCCACACCAGTCAGTTCACCACCCCCATCGCCGAAGAATACGCGCAAGAACTTCTCGCCTTCGCCGGCGAAAATTTCCGCGGAGGCGCCGTCTACTTCACCAGCGGCGGCTCCGAATCAATCGAGACCGCGCTCAAACTCGCGCGCCAATATCAAGTCGAAATCGGAGAGTCGCGCCGCTACCAGATCCTCAGCCGCAAACAGAGCTACCACGGCTCCACGCTGGGCGCGTTGTCCGTCAGCGGAAACCGGCGCCGCCGTGAAATCTATCTGCCCATGATCCGCGAGTTCGCCCACGTCGGCATGCCCTACTGCTATCGCTGCGCCTTCGACTGTACCGACAGCTGCCGCAACTGCGGCCAGCAATACGCCGCCGAACTCGACCACGCCATCGCAGCCGCCAACGGCGAAGCCGCCGCCTTCATCTTCGAGCCGCTGAGCGGTGCCACGCTGGGCGCAGTCGTCCCTCCGCCGGGATACTTGCAATCCGTAGCCGAAATCTGCCGCCGACACGGCGTACTCCTCATCGCCGACGAAGTCATGACCGGCATGGGCCGCACCGGCCGCAAGTTCGCCGTCGAGCACTGGCTGGGCCAAAACAAGCTTGGTCAAAACAAGCTTGGTCAAAACAAGAAAGAGAACAACGAAAACGAGAAAAGTAAGAACGAAAAAAACAGAAGTGAGAAAAACAAGAACCAGAAAAACGGAAAGAAAAAAATTCCGCCGGGCGCGAATCTATCTCTCGCCCCCGACATCCTCGTAACCGCCAAAGGACTCTCCAGCGGATACGCTCCTCTGGGCGCAGTCATCGCCAGCAAAAAGGTAATCGACGCCATCGCCAACGGCTCTGGCGCCTTCCTCCACGGCTTCACCTACAACGCGCATCCCATCTCGCTGGCCGCCGGCCGCGCCGTACTCCACCACCTGCAATCGACCAACCTGATCGCAGCCGCAGATTCAACTCGCCCCGGCACCGCAGCCGCACAGCTCAAAGACGCGCTCGAATCTCTTCATGACAACGATCGAAATGACAACGATCGGAGCGGCAGCGTAATCGGCGACGTCCGCGGCCTCGGCCTCCTCTGGGCCGTCGAGTTCGTGGCCGACCAGAACAGCAAGCGCCCCTTCGCCCCAGAACTAAACTTCGCCGGACGCGTCGCCGCCGCCGCCATGACCCGCGGCCTCCTCGTCTACCCCATGCAAGGCTGCGTCGACGGCACCTCCGGCGATCACCTCCTGCTGGCCCCACCCGCCGTAATCACAAAAGAAGAAATCACCTGGTCCGTAACTCAACTCCGCGCCGCAGTAGACGAAGCCGCCTCCTCCCTGCCTTAGCCCCGCGTGCCGTAGGCTGTGTGCTTTAGCTCGTGTGGAGCGGGCACTCTTGCCCGCTTGCTGTTTGACCTTGGCGTTGCTTTCGCTGTGTTCCCGCTTTTGACCTTGGTGTTGCTTGTTTTTGATTCTGGTCCTTCCCCTGCCTCTGCTCCGAAAAAAGAACCCCTCCCTCAACCCGCCGCTGACCTCCACTCGTAACCTCACAAGTTTTCAAGCACTTGCTCAATGACCTCCGTTTGACTCCCCCATGAGCCCCAGTGCATTGCCGCCCCGCCGCTTCCAGCCGCAAAGTGGTCGCAGAACATGCACCCGAGAGACATGTTCAAAAAAAACGTGCCCGAGAAAACGTGCAATCAATTTCGAGAGCAGAAAATCATTCAAGGAGACAACATGGCAACCGCTGGTTCCAAAACCATGACCGAGTTCTGCGAACAGGTGAACCCACGCATTTTGTTAGAGATGAAGATGGGGCGCGCCCGGCCTCTCGCTGAGATGGAGAACAAAGCACAGAGCGAAATGCGCCGCGTGCAAGACAGTTGGTCGGCTGCGCCAGAAAAGCGGGCGCTGGTGTGGATGGCCGCGCGCACGCCTTCCAGCATCAGCCCGGACCACCTGACAGCATTGGGTTTAGCCGCGCAGATCGGCGCGGGCGCGTGCTACGCGCTCGCCTCCTGGAATCGCTATTGGCTGTTAGGAGTGATCGCGTGTCTCGCGCTCCACTGGCTGGGCGACTCACTCGACGGGACGCTGGCGCGGGTGCGGCAACGGCTGCGTCCGCGCTACGGATTTTATGTGGACCACATGGTAGATAGCTTTGGCGCTCTTGCACTTATGGCTGGTTTGGCTGGGTCGGGATACATGCATCCGTGGATTGCGATGGGGTTGCTCGTAGCTTTTCTGATGCTTTCGATCCAGACATATCTGGCGACACATGCGCTCGGCGAGTTTCGACTCTCGTTCTGGAGGTTTGGGCCGACGGAGTTGCGCATCCTGCTGGCGGTGGGGAACTCAGCGCTGTTGTGGAAACCGGTGATTCACCTTTTCGGAGGCGAATATCGTCTGTTCGACGTGGGTGGGGCGATTGGTCTCGCGGGAATGGGGCTGATGCTGGTGGCGTTCACGATTGAGAACACGGTGCGGCTGTATCGCGAAGAAAGAATCACGCGATGAGCGCGAGCATGACGAAGATCGGGGTGAAGATCCGCGCTACCTCTTGCGGAGCCAATGCGTTGCGCGGAATGCCTGAGTGCACACGCCGTGCAACATCCTGGCAAACAACTGTGGGGGAACGAGTTGCGCTGCATGGGCCGGACGAAAACTCGCTCAATGCTCATGCTTTTGTGGGGGCAGATTCCTGTAATCCCTGCGCTGGCAGTGACCTGCAGGCTTCCACCGCGCGCGCGGCGAATTTGCTTTCGCACAAGCCATTCGCTGCCCGCAGCTGGCGCGGATCCGGCCTGCACAAAGGCCGCGAAAAAGAGGGAGAACTCGGGGAAAATTTGACGCGCGTCGCAACGCTGGTGCGCTGGTGCAAGTTTAATTTGGTGGGCGCGGTTGGAATTCTTGTGCAGTTTGGTGTGTTGTTTCTCTTGAAAAGCGTGCTGCACTTTAATTATCTCGCCGCGACCGCGCTCGCGGTGGAAGTTGCGGTGGTGCACAACTTCTTTTGGCATGAACGGTACACCTGGGCTGATCGGTTACAGACATCGCGCGATGGGAATCCCTCAGGGGCTAAAGCCAAAAGTTTTCCGAGCCGTCTATTCGCAGTGCTGACGCGCGGCGCCACCCAAAAGCGCGCCAGCCCAACATGCACCACAGAAGCGAGGGCGAAACCAAAGTCAAAAGCAGCGGGCAAGAGCGCCCGCTCCACACAAACTAATATGGACACGCTGATCCAGAAATGCGCCGCCCGAGAACTGCGCAGCTCGAGGGTCGCGCGTTTCGTGCGCTTCAATCTTACGACCGGTCTGGTTTCGATCGGCGGCAACCTGGGGATGATGCGAGTGATGGTGGGGCGAGTGCACATGAACTATCTGGTGGCGAATGGGATTGCGATTGTGGTTTGCTCGCTGGTGAATTTTGTGGTGAGTGATGGATGGGTGTTTGGGGAGTGAAGCAAAACTTTTTCGCCGCGGATCGATGCGGATGCACGCGGATTTTGAGCGGCTTCCCGCATCGCGTCCGCGTTTTTTGGCGAGCGCGGCGGCAGAAGATATCAAAGCCGTCCTGGTGGTTGTGATCGAGTTGCAGAGTGCCGTCTGAAAGTCAGGGGCAGAGTTGGTTGCCACAGTACTCTTCCCTGGCGACTCCGGTGCTTAAGGGCAGCCCTACCTCCTCTGCCATCGCCAGCGGATCCTGCGGCCTCGCCGCGCGATTCTGTGGAGTCGCGTAGACGCTCAGAGTTGCAAGCCTGTCATTTTCCCCAAGTCGACCGATCGCCAAGAAGCTGCGCAAACGGGTTTCGCCATAGGTTGCCGGTCTGGCACTGACTTCGAATTGGTAGTCTGAAAACCGGTACCGATATTCGTATCCGTCCAGGCTGAATGTGTCCGCGGAACTGAAAACAGCGCCGTAGATGCAATTCCTGATGTACTCGTCACGAGTCGTGATTTTGACCGGGTCATTTCCTCCCCGGTAGATGCGCACATGGGTGGGGTCGCGCTCCTGAACGCAGCGCAGAACCGCGGCGAAATCAGATCCAGGATAGACCTGTTCAAGCTGGGCTTTCATTGGCCCCGCGGGGGTTTCGAGCCGATACCAGATCAATCCCGATTCGTTGCTGTAAATCGTGGTCCAGTTAGTGGCTTTTGGAGCTGTTTCCCACGCGCTCAGCGAATAGGTCTCGATCGCTCCGCTCGCGCTGCGGGCGCCGGGAACATATCGAACGGTAAATTTGTTGTCCACGCCGCCGGTGAGACTGGCCGATAAGCACTGCGTTCCCTGAGGTCCGAGTTGTTCCAGGGATTCCGCATATCCTTTGTCCGGATGCGCGCGTGAAAAATCCTGGTTGCACCTGTGCAGGGCAAGCAGATCGGTGGTCAGGGACATGGGATCGGCGGGCTGGGGAGTTGTGTACTTCAAACGCTCTGCTCTTTCCGCCGCGCCTGCCAGGATAAGACACGGGATGAACGCGGCCATCACCGCACCGGCTGCCCATCCTACGCCCACCCTTTTGGCGAACGAAATGGTCGCTACCAACGCGAAGATCCCGACTGGGATGATGAAGAGCCCGAAATAGACAACAAGGATCGCGTGTCCTCGCATCGAGGCCACGAAGAAGAGCAAAAGTGGCGGCAGCCAGTACCAGGCCAGCACAATCACGGCGCAGATCGACGCACCCGCCATCTGTCGCCTCGCACGCAGAACGATTCCGCACAGCGCCGGCAGCAGCGCGCTCAAGGCCAGAAGGCGGCCGCCGGGCGCGCTGGCCCACAAAGGAAATGCGGAGATCAAGAGCGCGGGAACAAAAATCCAGTATGGGGGACCGGGATTGGCCGAAGTTCGCGGGGCTGGCTCTGGTACGCTCATGTGCGCTCCGCTATAGCATATCGAGTTCCTCGAAAAGCAGAAGCTGCCGCTGGTAACGAACGCGCGCTTCCCGGCGGGCTGATCCTGGTGGTTGCCCAAGCCTAACTGTCGAAATCAGCGACTTCACTCATCAAAACCAGCCCCCGGAGGGCTCAAGGCCATTGAGGCGCAGATACGTGACGAGATTGCCGTAATGCAAGGCGTCATGATTTCCGACTTGCGTCAAGAGGAACATCTTGTTCGTCTTGAACCCAAAGAAGTCCGCCGGGTCATTGAGGTGCGCATCAGTGAACTTGGGGTAGACGCCATCGCAGTAGTCGAACGAGGCTTTGAGGTAGGCACTGATCTCGGTCTTCGAACTCTTCGAGGTAGGCTTGGCGGGGATCGCGTCACCCTTCGCGGTTGAACACAAAAAATAGGATATATCCGCGACATGAGTCACGATCTCGCCAAACGAGCGAACGTCCTTCGTCGGCCGGTAGCTGTACTTGGACTCTGGCATCGTCTCGGCCGCCTTCATGATCTTGTCCTGCATATTGCTGCGAAAAATAGATAGCGTAGTCGTCAGCGGATTCGGCGCTCCAGTCGGATTGGGCAGGTTCGGCGAGATCTGGGCGTTGGCCACCGACGCCAAGACGGAAACACATAACACGCAGAACAGATTTTTCAGGACGTTTTGCATTGGACTCCTCCTGCCTAGCAAAGTTTGCACGCGAGGTTCCAGCGGGCGCGCTGAGCGCTACGTCTTTGTAGTCAGCAGATAACAAGAGGGGAGGGTTCAGGACTCTCTGCCGCACTGTCCATTTTCGATTAACACCGTCCACTAGCGGGCAGCCATGGAAACGAGAACGGGCAAAGCGGACGTCGACTGTCGTGAACACATGGCACGCAAAACCCTTCGAGGCTCTCAATGGAGCCATCTGTTACGGCTCACTGTTGTGCGACGAGCGCCATAGAAGCAGGAAGAAAACCGCGACCCCTGACGAAATGGCCAATACTGCGGCCTTCATGTCAGGCTTAAATACAAACACCATCCTGCGTCCCTCGTGCTGCCCTTCCCAAAGGGGAATGAATCCCCAGCGGAACGCCCAGAAGGAGACGATGAGAGTGGCGAGGGCGGCAACCATCGCGGAGAAGATCGCAGCCGTCTTGTTCTGTGCAGTCGTCATGGGGGACATTTTTTGGAGCCTAGCTGTTGAAACCAGCGATTACACGTTTTGACCGCTGGCGATTGACTGTAGTCGCGGTATTCCGGCAGTTGGGGCGCCTACAGAACCACGTCGCCGCGACTGAGGAACGAGTCAAGTCATGCGATAAGCAGTTCGATATGGGCCTGGCATCGGCAATCTTCGCCAAGGACTCTCTCGTCTGCGTGCCCTAATTTACTAAACGCGGAACTGGTCAGAGTTGACTATCCCCGCGCGGATCCACGAGGTCTTCATCACCGTCTTCGTCACCCTCAATTGCTGCCTTCTTTCGCAGTCTTCGCAGGGCAATGAACAGAAGCCAAACCGCTGCCACGATGGCGGTCGGAGTCAGGAGATTAAGTCATTGTGCGGGATGGTGGAGGGCATAAGCGGGAAAGTAAAAGATGCCGCGCAGACCAACCCAAAGGTTGCGAGGAACATCCCAAACGCTGGTTGAGAAAGTCAGAGCGAAAATAAGGCAGATGACCGCAGTGATTCCAGTGATTTCGAGGCCCTTGCGCCAGCCAGCACGCCAAATTGCCACAGCGACAAAGACGAGAAGGGCAGCGTAAATCATAAAAAGCAAACGACTGAAGTCAATTCTAGCCCTACAGTTCCGATCTCAAGATGTTTAGTTTGGTTCTTGGAAAGCAGAGGATGGCCCGGATGATGCCAGGAATTCCCGGAGAACGGCACCGGCCCGCACGTCAATGCTGACCGGGAGTTCATGCGGTGGAGGCAGGCAGAAGGCACGCGGGATGAAGATGTTTCCTCACACGAATAATGTACGACTAGCGCAGGCGCGGCAGGCGAGCGGGCAACTAGGCGTTTGACGGGAAAGAAATGCCCCAGAAATTGGTTACGCCGGCGTCTTGCTCGACAAACTCGATGGCGTAGGTGGAAACTCCCTGGGACGCTTTCAGTTGAGCGACGATCCGCGCAGAAGCCTGGCCACCGCTCTTGTTTCGCAGCTGCACGACGGAGCCCACCGCAAGGTCACGAGTGAGCTGGACGGCCGCTCCGTGCTTGTTGAGACCGGTGGCGCGAGCGGGCATGGTGAAGGAACACTTCAGGCGATCTTCACCGGACAATCCGATCGAGGCGTTGAGGGCCATCCGCTTGCTCCGGCGCTGATTACGGACAGTACCTGCCGCGGCCACCGCGGCTCCATGATGGGATTTGGGATGAGAGTGCGAGGAGTGAAGGCTCATTGACTAGCAGCCTAAACCCGGGGAATAGCCGCCGCAACGCACTCTCGTCGGTGGTGTCCTGTAAAATTAGGACATCACCCCGCTTCAAATTAGGACACCGCCCTCTCGTTCCCCGGATTGGTTACCCGAAGAAGTGCTTGATTCTATTGGGGTGACCGTTGGGGATGTCCGCCACGGCGAAATCACACCATTACCTGAGTGCAGACGCGAGGTCACGACGGTTACCGGTTCATAGGTCCCGACGTTGCCGCGCGTGGATGCGGATTGCTAGAAGGTCAAAAGCTGACCTTCAGGGCCAATTGAACCTGCCGTGGCCCGATTGGGGCCATGCTGCTGAGCACCCCGAAGCTGGGATCGCCTACGTTAAGCGTACTGCTGCCGTAGGGGCCAGGCGAGCCCATACTAAAGAGCGGATGATTAAATGCGTTCTGGGCCTCGAGCCGCAATTCCATCCTTATGCCTTCACGCACGTTGGACAGCAGGAACTCCTTGATGATCGACAAGTCGCTGGTAAAGATGAGGGGTGACCGGACGTCTGCGATGGTCCGCGGCGCGTTGCCGAGAGTGAACGGGGCGGGAAGTTGAAAGACCTGGGGATTAGCGAAAAAGTTGTCCTGCCAATCGGGGCCATAGTTGCGTCGCGGGGTGCCGACGATATTCGGCCGCTGACTGCCGTAGGTGGGTAGCGGCGTACCGCCGTTGGAAACGGTGATGGGCAGCGGCCGTCCGTCGGTGATCTGCCAAATGCCGTTGGTCCTCCAACCGCCGATGACGGCGTCAATGGCCCGCGGCATGTTGCCGAGAAGGGCCCTGCCGCGTCCGAAGGGCAGGTCGTAGCTGTAGCTGAATTTCAGCACCGAGGGTATGTCGAAGGTCGAGAGGCTCCGCTCGAGCCCTGGCTTGTTGGGATCCTGGATGCTGGTGAAGCTTCCCAGCCAGGTTACGTTATCATCGCCCACCGAAGCGTCGTCGATCGACTTCGACCAGGTGTAGTTGATGACGAACTCCAGGCCATTGCTGAAGCGCTTGTTCGCGCTGATCTGCAATCCGTTGTAGCTCGAATTGGCAATCATCTGGACGTCGGTGGAGACTCCGGTGAATTGCGGGTAGGGGAGCTCCAGTTGGACGGCCTGAATCTGAGCGCTCGACATGGTGCTGTTCGGGTCGCTGATTGGTCCACCATTCAGCGAGGAGAAAGGATTGGTCACGTAGCTGTTGAGGGTGTTGATCTGATTCGCGGAGTAGTTTTCCACTTGCGGCCCCAGAATATCCAACTGGTTGGCGCCGCTGAAAGGCAGGTGGGTTCCTATTTTTCCGATATATTCGGCGTCCAGGACGATGTTTCCGGGCAGCTGGCGCTCGACCCCGAGGGTCCAGCTTTGTTCGTAGGGGGTGAGGTTGGCGGCGCGGATGCGGAGCGGGCCGTTCGCCCCATAGCCGACATCGTTCAACAAGCCGAGGGAGCTCCCGGCAGGCTGGTTTAGTCCATTGGGAAACGGGTTGTTCAGGTGCAGCCAGGGCACCGCTCCTTGGTTCTGGTAAGTCGAAATCACGCTGGTATATTCGTTGAAACCCTGGCCGCCGTAAGGCACCACTCCGCTGGCGCCCGATCGGGATTGGCCGTAATAAATGCCGTAGCCTCCGCGCAACACCATTTTCGGAGCAAACTGGAAGGCGAAACCGAAGCGCGGCTGGAGATCTCTCCAGTCGGTCACATAAGTGGTGCGCTCATTGGAGTTAGCGAACACCTCGCCCCCGAGCAGCGGGCGAGTCACAGCGCTGCCCGTGAGCGGATCGGTATAGCTGATCGAGCCGCCGTTCAATGGGCTTATCGCATCGGGATTGAACCAGTTCTGGTGATTGAAGCGGTCGGTGCGAGGCAACGAAACGTCATAACGCAACCCAACATTCAAGGTGAGTTTGGGAGTCACCTTCCAGTTGTCCTGCGCGAAGGTGGCGTATTGATAATTTTCTGTCGCGGGCTGGAACTGGATTTCGTAGTAGCTACTCCCACCGCCAGACAGCTGGCCCATAAGAAAGCTGGCCATGGAGTCTCCACCGCAATCCGCTAGATCATCCACAAAGGGACACAACGAGCTGCCCGTGTTATTGAACTGGAAGTATCCCAGTGGGGCATTCGTCTGGATGTAATTCTGCTGGTGCAGACGGCCCTCGACTCCGAATTTCAGTTCATGCGGACCATGGATCTTACTCAGAAACGCGCCCAGCTGACCGGTGGTCTGGCCCTGCTTGTAATTGCCATACGGATCGTTTCCTGCGTTGGGGAAGCCCGCCGCGAAATAATCGTTGATGAACATGGCCGGAACACCGTTGAAGCCATTCGATTCTAAATAGGAGGGAAAGCCCAGCGTACTGAGCGGATTGGCGTTCAGACTCGAATTGTAGGCGAAAATACGCAGGGCGCCACGCGTGATGCCGAAAGTGGTGGTCAGCAGCAATGTGGGGCTGATGGTGTGGGTATCGTTAATCGCGAACACGTGCGCGGTGCTTCGGTTCGCTCCTCCGGCGCAAGGATCGATGAAGGTCTTGAAGCAGTTGAAGGGAGTATTGGAATTCCACTCCTGGGAGTACTTGCCGCTCAACAGGTTTTTCTGATGAA
>JGI12712J15308_10000392_pt1 | contig 13119 bp, 10 predicted proteins | sample JacPin_JW_Ref_O2_FD_15308 | JGI IMG/M metagenome (IMG submission 15308) | reverse complement strand
AATTCGCCTTCCGAGAATGGAGAATCATGACTGATGTCATCAGTACCAATCCGGCCACAGGCGAACAGCGCTCACTCGGCTTCGAGGAGTCGAACGAAGGCGACGTTCTCGCGGCAACGCTCCGCGCCGCGGCCGCGCTCGACGACTACGCCGAGCGCCCACTGCGATGGCGCGCTGGTCTGCTGCAGGCGATGGCCGAGGAACTTGAAAGTGACGCAACCAACCTCGTAGCGCTCGCACACGGTGAGACCGCGTTGCCGTTTCCGCGTCTCGAAGGAGAACTTCGACGCACCGCGTTCCAATTTCGATTCTTCGCCGAGGTCGTAACCGACGGTTCGTTTCTCGACGCGACCATCGATCACGCGACCGAATCACCCATGGGACCGTTGCCCGACCTTCGTCGAGTTCGCACGCCCATCGGCGTCGTGGGCGTCTTTGGCAGTTCGAACTTCCCCTTCGCCTTCTCGGTTCCAGGTGGCGACACCGCGTCGGCGCTCGCGGCCGGTTGTCCAGTCGTAATCAAAGCGCATCCGGCACATCCAGCGACGAGCGCCGCCGCCTTCGCGGCGCTCGAGCGGGCGGCGAGGCGCTGCGAAGCGCCGGGGGGAACCGTCAACCTCGTCTTCGGGTTCAGCGCCGGAACGACTCTGGTCGACGCTCCAAATGTCAGCGCCGTGGGGTTCACCGGTTCGGTTGGTGCCGGACTGGCTCTCTGGGAACGAGCCAACGCCCGATCGATCCCGATTCCCTTCTACGGTGAACTCGGATCGGCCAACCCCATGGTCGTCACAGTGAGTGCGGCGGCTGATCGAGCCAACGAGATCGGCGTCGGGCTCGCTGGTTCGATGACACTCGGCGTTGGTCAGTTCTGCACAAAACCCGGACTCATATTCGTACCGAGTGGCGAGCCTGGCGACGCGCTCGTTGCATCAACCGTCGACGCTCTCTCTTCGCTCGAGTCCTTTACCATGCTGAGCTCGTCAATCGCCGACCACTTTCGACGTGGATCAGAGGCCATTGCCACGATCAGCGACGTACGAACGCTGGTGCATTCGGACCCCGGCGCGCACGCGCACGCGAACGCGCAACTGTACGAAGTGGACGCGTCACGATTCGTCGCGCGCGACGCGTACGCGTTGCGCGAAGAGTGCTTTGGACCGGTGGCACTCATAATCCGCTACGACTCCGCAGATGAACTTCGCGACGCTCTTCTAGCGAGCGAGCCCGCGCTCACCTTCAGTCTCTTTTGCGTCGACGACGACCATGACGGTCGGTGGCTTCTCGATCTGGGCTCGCGCCGAAGCGGCCGCGTCATCGTGAATGGTTACCCCACGGGCGTCGGCGTGAGTTGGTCGATGCAGCACGGAGGTCCCTGGCCGTCAACGACGTCAAGCGCCGGTACTTCCGTAGGCGCAGCGGCGATCGAACGATGGCTCCGCCCGGTGACGTTTCAAAGCGTCCCCGACGATCTGTTGCCGCCGTCCTTGCAGGAAGGCAATCCCACCGTCATTCCACGACGCGTGGACGGGATACTTCTCAGCGAACACTGAAGCTGAGGCGTAGGGGCGTGCGACAGAGCACAAGCATTCTCTCGCTAGCGCACTACACGAAGTATCGTTCTTGCCATTGACAGGCGAGACGTTCGCGAAGGGGTAGAGATGAGCGCCAGCAGGAATAACTGCGCGAGGTCGATTCGTCGGACTCTGGCTGGCGCGACGTTCGTTGGCGTTTCACTCGGCATCGTTGTAGTGCCCTACAGCGCAGCGGGCGCATCTGGTCGAACGTCGTTAACCGCCACCACCACCACGAGTACCGGCGTCGTTATGCTCGCTCTCGTCGGTGGCCTCCTCGTGCTCGTCGGAATCGGCGCCGTTGCGTTCACCTTGGCTCGTCGCAAGAAACGCCCGGTCCCGTGCGCGGAGCAACGTGATGCGCTCGCACTCGCCGAAAAGGCCGTGCAGTATTGGGAAGCGGTGCGAGCTCACGTGGTCGCCGTCGAAGCCGAGCGGCTGAGTGGTGACGACGCACGGAGCGAGGACGAGAACCATTCGACTCAGATGGCGAAGGCAGTTGACGGTCTGAGTGCGGCGAAGAAAGAGCGCGATAAGTGCGAGATGGACTTGATCCACTGCATGGCCTCAGGAGTTCAAACGACGACACCAATCGCGGCGCCTCCGCAGCACCAACCGTTCTTCATACCCGAAACCGACGGAAAGTCGACGGAGAATTCACCTCACGCCGACTGATCGCTAGTTCGCGATCAGACCCATTTCGTAGAGAACTCGAAACACTTCGTCAGCGGCATCTTCCGCGCTCTCGAAGGAATAATCAATGTGGACTTCCGGGGACTCGGGAACTTCATACGGCGAATCGATACCGGTGAAGTTGTGTAACTCGCCGGAGCGCGCCTTCTTGTAGAGCCCTTTCACGTCTCGTCCCTCGGCGACCTCGAGCGGCGTGTCAACGTGAACTTCGACGAATCGGCCCGGTTCAATAAGCCCACGCGCTGCATCGCGTCCCTCGCGAAACGGCGAAATGACCGCCGCGAGGACGATCATGCCCGCGCTGTTGAAGAGGCGCGCCAGTTCTCCCACCCGGCGGATGTTCTCCGCACGATCGGCGTCACTGAAACCAAGATCACGGTTCAGTCCATGGCGAAGTGCGTCGCCATCGAGATTGTGGACCACCAGTCCCAGATGACGGAGTCGTTCTTCCACCACCGATGCAATCGTCGACTTTCCGGCGCCCGAGATACCGGTGAACCAAATAACGAAGGTCGAGTCGTTGTTCTCAACCATTAGTGGACTGACTCGAGAAGTGAAGTCACTCAGGATCGTCGTGTCAATTTGGTCAAACGTTCCACGAGCGGCCCGGGAAGGCGCTGCACCAATAGTTCGTTTTCAACTCGCACCTTCTCCAGCTCCTGAAGAGCCGCGTCAGCGCGTTCCCAAAGGACCGCGTTCTCGGTGGTGAGATTCGTATTATGCGTTTGCAATTGTGATATCTCCCCAAGAGCCCATTGAAGCAAGAGGCGCCGTTCTTCGAGCAGAGAACTCTCCCACCAACTCGCTTCGAATCCGTTGACCGTGGAAAACGTATCGTGGCGACCGCGCAGGTCCGTGGCGACTTGCATCAGTTCAATGACCTCGACCGGCAACGCCTCACTCGCGGTCTCTGCGTCGGCGACCGTGTTGCGTCGAAGTTCGGGATGAATTGAAGCAAAGGCATTCGCGAGATCAACGTCTTCTCTCACTTCGCCCCACTCCATCAGACTCGCGGCGATGTCCTTGAGAACGTCTCGGGGACTCTCGATGAGGTCGGCGTAGTTGCATACGTGCACCCGAGCGCCCTGAAGGTCGCGGAACGTGGAGCGGTTGTAGGTCGCCCACAACGCAAGACCAGTCAACGTCGGCAGGCCGTTTCGACGATGGAGCGACGCTGCGACTTCGAGCGGATCGCGCACGATCACCACCGCGCAACCTTCGTCGTTCGTGATCTGACGCCACAGCGGCAACAGGAGCGAGATGCGAGGATCCTTCAGCAGGTACCGATCGCTTGCGAACAGTTCGCGCACGCGAGCACGACCCTTTTGAACGAATTCCACAGCCGCGTCGTCCTTCGTCCAATCCGGTTGGAACTCTGGTGGGCTGTCCCAACGACCTCCGAAGTGCGCGAGGAGTTCGTCGTTGGCCTCCACGACGCTCAGCAACTCGAAATAGCCTTCGGGATTACCGATGTCGGCGGGCATCAGGTCGTCAACAGGTCCGACTTCGAAACCCATCGCTTCGAGCGCGCCTGCCAACGCAGACGTGCCGGACCGATGCATACCTAAAACCAGGACTCCCATGACACAAAACTACCTCTGGGCCATTGCCCGATTCCAATGGATGTGCGCAACTTGATAGAGCTCACGGCACCTTCACTCGACATCGAGCAGTTGACACAACGCCATCTCAGAGCTTCGATCACAAGGGCCAAAGGTCGCAGTGCTTGCGGCTACGGTTTATTTCGCGACCTCGAGATAGAGAACATTGACCTTCACCACCTCATTAGTAATACCGGCGTACAACGAGTCACTACGACTCGAAGCCGGATTCGAACGACTGCGTCCGGTGCTCAACGAAATGAACCCGGAACTCGTCGAAGTGATCGTGGTCGACGACGGATCGCGTGACGACACGATGCACGTCGCCCAACGTGTCTACGGGCACCTGCCCAATGTGGTCTTCATCCAGCATCCGGAGAATCGGGGGAAGGGAGCCGCCGTTCGACTCGGAATCTCGGTCGCGCGCGCTCCGTACGTCATTGCGACCGACGCAGACCTCTCGATCCGACCGGTGCACCTTCCCGAATTCGTTCTCGCCCTGCGCGATAGTCCGCTCGTTCCTGGCTCCAGACAACTCGACGGCGACGATGGCTACGACACGTTCGTGCGCACCCTCGCCGGTCGCGTCTTCAATCGCTTAGTGCGCCACTACACGGGGACGACGTCGCGTGATACACAGTGCGGGTGCAAGGGATTTCAATTGGGCCCGGCGAGGATACTGGCGCTCTTGGCTTTCTACGACCGCTTCGTCTATGACGCCGAGATGTTCTTTCTCGCCGATCGTCTTGGTCTCACTATTCGACCGTTGCCGGTCACATGGGATGACATCGCGGGTTCGTCCGTCCACGTGGGTCGCGACTCCCTCCAGATGATTCGCGACCTTCGTTCCCTCAAACATCGAAAGTACGAGAACCCCGTCGTCGAACTCGACGCCGCCGTTGGCGTGGAGGAGGTCGAGCGCGCAGCGCGGAGCGTTCGTGTCCAAGGACTTGTCATAGCCCGTGGCACGACGAACGCATTGGTCGTGCTGCCGAGGGACGGCGCGGTCGCCGGCGTCGGCATCGCCGCAGCGCTCGGTGGCACGTTGCGCACTGCCGGGCTCGCGGAACTGCGCGGACGCCCCTACGACGCGGTCACGTCATATCAGTACTAAAGGGTCCTGGAACCGAACGATTCGTCGATCGCTCACACGTTCGCGACATGCCAGATGTCGCCAATTCGGGTTATAGACCGCGTTGTTCGAGAGTCGAGAGGAAACGATTCAGCGAATCGAGCGTTGCCTTCACTGCGGAGACGAGATCATCTTCGGAACGCGCGATACCGAAGCGGTCGGCGTCGTTCGCAAGCGATCGAAGCGTCACGATCACGGGCCAGTCACGGCCGTTCGTGACGTTGGTCACGGTCATGAGCGAATACGGCACGTCGTAGCCGAGGTCGCGCAGCGCGGCGAGTGTTGCCTCCGCACCACCGATCAGCGGACCACTTCCCGCGCGTCCGATGCCGGTGCGACCGTCGACTGAGAGTTGAACCTCACAGAAGCCGTCCGTGGTGTCGTAGTCAGCGCGAATCAGCGCGACTCGCGGACCTTCCCCGCGCGCATCGTTCAGCGTCCGATTAGCGTCTTCGACCACCACAGCGGCCTCGGGGTAGTACAGACTGGCGATCTGCGTGGCGGCGCTACGCGTCGCGAGAGGATCCTTGGAGTTCGCGACGAGGGTGACGACGTTTACGTTGCCGTTCGAGTGTTTAGTGATTCCGACGTTAAGTACGCCCGGCAACGAACGCAGTTCGAGTTCGAAGTCTTCTTCGGTCCTTGACATCATGCGATTCGAATGCCCTTCTTCTCATAGAGCCGGGCATCGGCCATCCGCAAGAGTTCGCTCGGATCGGTTGAGTCGCGTGGTGACGTCGCGGTTCCGGTCGTGAACTCGATGGCGTTGCCAAGCGCGACGAGGTGACCCTTCAATCGCTCGGTGAAGCCAGACGACTCGTGGCCCTCGGCGTTGCTCAAGATCACGGCGAACTCGTCGCCGCCGACGCGCGCCGCGGTGTCGCCTTGGCGAACGGCTTGGCGCAGCGCGAACCCGAACTGCCGCAGCAGGTGGTCGCCGAACTCGTGACCGAACTTGTCGTTGACGGCCTTGAAACTGTTGAGGTCCACCAGCACCAGCGTGAAGGCCCAGCCGTAACGTGCACTACGGGCGGCGGCGACTTCCAGGGCCTCGTCGAAGCTGCGACGATTCGAGATATTCGTCAGCGGGTCGTGCGCGGCACTGAAGCGCGCGAGGTGCAGCGACAGCGCCAGTTGGCAGGCGGTGCGCACGGCGTCGCACTCAGCGGCCGGCACCGTATCCGGTTCGCAGTACACGCCCGGTGACGCGTTGAGATGCGCCGCCATATCGGTCGTCACCGCTTCACCACCCAGTCGGAACATCTGCGTGCCGAAGCCTTCGTTGACGAGGACCACGGCGACGTCAGTTAGTTGATGTCGGTTGGCGAACAGGTCGAGGATCGAATAGATGAAGCCGACGCCGAGTTCGCGCTCCGACAGTTCGTTGAGCATCGTTTGGAAGAGCCAGGGTTCGTAGGCCTCACCCGAGAAGCCGGGACCGTCGCCGACGCGAATCGAGGTCAGTGTTGCCGTCGCTTCGGAATCTTCGTCGCTGTCGTCGCGCATGGACTCGGCCGTCGATCCGTTCTTTGAGCTCACAACTGCAAGTCTGCCAGTTCGACCGTGGCCTGTTCAACGGACCGCAGGATCGAAACGGCCACGGCACCTTCACGCAGCATTTCAGAGAGTTCCGAGGCCGGAACCGGGCGTGAGATGAGGTACCCCTGACCTCGGTAGCAACCGAGGTCCAGGAGCTTTTGGATAATCACGTCGGATTCGATGCCTTCGGCGATGACGCCCAGGTTCAATGCGGCACCCAGTCGGATTATCGACTCGGCGATGGCCCGGTCGTAGTCGTCGGTCGCGATGCCGCGCACGAAACTCATGTCGAGCTTCAAAAGATCAACTGGAAGATTCTTCAGTCTGGTCATTGATGCAAAGCCGGTACCAAAGTCGTCCAAGGCGATCTCAACGCCGAGGGCCTGGAAGCTCTTCAATATCCTGGCGATGCGCTCGGGCTCCTCAGCGACCACCCATTCGGTGATCTCAATGCAGAGCCGGTCCCCGGGGACGTTGTTCTCGCGTAGGCAGTGTTCGACGAACTCGACGAGATCGCCCATCTTGAAGTCGGCGGGCGACATATTGATGCGCACGATGAATGGAAGGTCTGCGTATTCGTTCTGCCAGATGGACAATTGACGACACGCCTCGGCGAAGACCCAGCGACCGAGTTCGGTGACCAGCCCCGTTTCCTCAGCTATGGAGATGAACTCCGAGGCGGCCAGCAGCCCCCTCGTCGGGTGTTCCCAGCGGACGAGTGCCTCGACGGCCAACACTTCCCCGGTGCGAAGATCGACCTCGGGCTGGAAGTGCAGACGAAGCCCGCCCATCTCAATGGCTTCGCGCAGCATCAACTCGGTGCGGGAACGGTCATTGACCTCTTCGCGCAGTTCACGGTCGAAGACCACGGCCTGATTTCGACCTCGCGACTTGGCGGCGTACATAGCGACGTCGGCCCAACCGAGCAGGTCCAAACCGCTTTGTTCTCCAGGTTCGGCCATGGCAATGCCGATACTGGCGGTGTGCGTGACTTCTTGTCCCGCAAGGGCGACAGGTTGGGCGATCACGTCGAGCATGCGGTAGGCGGTAGCGAGAATCTCCATCTCGCTCTTGGCCTTATCGACGATGAAGACGAATTCGTCGCCTCCCAGGCGCGCGGCGAAGTCATTGGTGCGAATACTGGTGCGAATTCGATCCGCGATCGTGACCAGGAGTCGGTCGCCGGCGCCGTGACCCAGGTAGTCGTTCATGATCTTGAATCGGTCGAGGTCGATCACCATGACCGCCGTCTGGCGCTTGGCATCGAGACGTGACTTCAACTCGTGGATCAGGGCTCGGCGATTCGGTAGGCCGGTCAGTTCGTCGTGATTCGCGTTGTAGCGAGTGCGCTCCTCGGCGTCGATCCGGCCCTGGAGTTGCACGAGCATCGAGGCGACGGCCTGAAGAGCGTTGATCTCTGGCGGATTCCAGTTGTGAAGGTTGAAGTGAAGGAAGCCCAGCACACCCCACGTCGAGTCGCCGAGTAGCAACGGGACGGCAGCGCCGGCGGCCGGTGTCACTCCCCTGCCCTCCATCGTCAGATCGCGGTAATCATCGGTGATGTCCTCGGTGCCTGTCAGATACGGGGCACGCAAGTCGCGCAGCGCCATGAAGATTGGGTCAGAGTCAAAGGAGATCTCACCAAGGGGATCCGGATCCGGAATGTCATCGCGCGGCGGCCACTGCGCTTCGAGCACCGAAAGTCCCCGTATGAGGTCATTGCTGCGGATGAAGGCCACGTCGGCTTTGAGGAATTCTGCAAGAACCTGACAGACCCATTCGAGGACCTCTTGACGATTCTGCGCCGATGCCGGCATGAGTTTTTCTGCAACCTGAGCGACCAATTCGTCGAGTCGGCGCTGGTGCAACAAGAGTCCCTCGCGGGTCGCCAGGGTCGCCACGTGACTGAGCAGCGAACCGAAGGCCTTCGTGAGCGAGCGCTCCCGACCGGACCATGTTCGCCCGTGGCGTGCAACCACCAAAGCGCCTACGACATCGCCGTCTTGCACCACGATCGAATCGACCAAGACGCCCCATTCGACGCCCAGCACTACGCACGAGAACGAGCCAAAGGGAATCTCGCCGGTCAGTTGCTGGCGAACTCGTTCGCTGATCGTGTCGAAGGCACGCTCAGCGTCGGTACCCACCAGGGGTTCGAGCTCGAAACCGGGGATGGGCTTGGTCAGATTCGTAACCACGGCGACGATTTGTGTACCGGGAACGACCTGGAGCAGGGTCTCGACGACAAGGCGCGTCTCTTCGCCTGCGCGGTCGAGATACGAATGGTTGAGACTTCTCATGGGGGATCTACCTTCGCCGACATTTCAAGGCTTGGATCAGGGGTGAACCACGCGATTCACCCCCATCTGGAGGGTTTAGTTACCAGAGAAAGATTATTACACAAGCGGTGTAGGAAGTAAACCACTTTATTTGCACCACATTTCATCTTTTTTCGACGGAATAGGGCTCAATTGGCGAGATTGTTTCGGTGTCGCGAACAAGTACGTGACTCAGGGGGAGCCGGACGCTGTGGACCGACGGCGGAGGGGCTTGGAACACCCGGAAGACCAAAATTGCCGTTTCGCCGTCGCCCAGACCCCAGAATTCGTTGAAACGATCGGACAGGTTGTGCATCTCATCGAGATAACGCTCGCCGGCCATCATCAGCATGTCCGATTCGTCAACCGCATAGAGAAATACCGGCGACGTGGGCTGCAGTGCCAGTCCGTGCATCTCCGCGCTCAGCCAGAACCGCTCCATCGCCGAGCCGCCGCGCAAGTACCACATCGGGTCGGCACGTGGCACGGTGATCATGGCGAGGGCCGAACTGGTCATGACCGACGCCTGCATGCGCATGCCGAGCGCCGAGCCAGCGCGCCAGTCCGAGAGGTGGGCCATGACGTCGGACCTCCCGAGGATCTCGAGCGCGGCGTAACCGCCCGGATCAAGTTCCAGCGTGCGAACGTCGAGTCCCTCGTCCAACGTGTCGCGACCGGGCCAACGAATCTCCGACAACATCTCTTGATGCACGCTCGGCAGCAAGAACCGCAGTCGATCTGACGCGGCGAGTATTTCCGCTCCCGCGTTGATGCGCTCACGATCGGTAGCGAGGAGCAGTCGTGCCCCTTCGCGTTCGACGCCACGCGTGAGGCTCGCCACGGTCTCTTCATCGATTACCGAAGGCTTGCCGATGCGACGGTTCGACGCGCGCGAGTACAGATACTCACGCAGCGGCGTGATCGCCACGTCGTCGGAGGTGCCGAGCTGCATGGAGGCGACGAGGTGTGAGGGTCGACCTTCGGGAAAGAGTTTCACCGGGCCGAGCTTCTTCAGCGCGGCCGCCTGAACTCGGGCGTTGAAGAGAGCCGCCCCGATGCCGACATACGTGGCGCGATGCGCCACGTCCATGGTGGACGTTCGCTCCGGGATCATGAAGAAACGGATCTCTTCGTCGTCCGCTTCGAATCGCCAGGGTTGCACGTTGCCGCCCGATGGTGCGCGGCGCGCGGCATCGACGATCATCTCAACCGGGTCGTCACTGATGAGTGGTGGATCCTCCGGCGGTGGGGTAAAGAGGTCAGCTTCCGCTTCCAAGTTGACTTCGACCGGTCCCAAGCTCTCCAGGATCTCTTCGACATCGAAGCGCACTCGACCCGATGGAAGTTCCCCGCCCAAACCGATCCGTCGTACCGCCGCGGCGACTGTCGCGGCACCCAGGGTGATCTCGCTGCCGAGTTGAGGCCAGCCGGTAATCGTCTGACCGACTTCCAGCAATGAAGCCGCGCCGCGCGATGACGCCTCACGAGCCCCGATCAAACGAATGACGTACGGACCCTTCTGTGCCGTCGTGAGATTGGCCAACTTCGAGGAGTCCATATCACCGAGGAGACCGTGGAATATCGGACGATCGGGCTCGAGATCGAATCGTTCGACGTCGAGGACGCCGCGGTCACTCGTTTCCATGATCACCGGTATGCGACGATCGCGCGCCGCTTCACGTATGAGGAACTTCATGTCGAGCGAGTCACACTCTTCGACGACGAGGTCGAGCCCGTCGAGGAACTCGCTCAGGTTCTCGGGTCGAAGTCCGGTCGGCTCGACGACGACTCGCAGATACGGATCGATCTCGGCGATGCGTCGAGCCGCGACGATCGCCTTGTTGACGCCAAGGTCCAACACGCTGGCCGGAATCCGGTTCAGATTTGAAAGTTCGACGGTGTCGAAGTCGGCCAATCGGATCTCGCCGGCCAATCCCTCCATTGCGATCACGTGAGCGATGGTGTGTCCCGCGCTGAGGCCGACGACGCCGATTCGCAGCGTGCGCTGTCGGGCCTGTTCCGCGCGGGTCAGTTTGTTGCGATTGCGATCGAGTCGAAGCGTGGAGAACGACCGTGGTGCGAGAAGGCGTACGACTGCGCGCCGCCACGGGTAATACACCCAACGAGATCCTTCAGTGAGCAGGGCCTCAGAAAGTCCCGGGATGATCTCGCCCAGTTGTTCACGCTGTTCTGCGAATCGGTCGATGATCTGAAGCGCCGAGTCCTCGCGGAGAATCCGCAGGACTTCGCGTTGTGCGCGTTCACCGACGTCCAAGATGAGTGGTCGACTTGCTCGATTCCTGGTCGAGGCCGGCTCAACCGGTCCTTCGCCGCTCCGTGAAGGACCACGAAGCAGTTGCTCGGCTTCTCGTCGATAGGCCCGTTGGTTTTCTGGCGTCGAGAGTTCGTAGGTTCGCCCACGTTGCCATGAAACTGCGACGGTCCGGTAGCGCTCGTCGGGGAACGGCACCCACTCTGTTCCGACCTGAATCGCACCCGTCACATCACCGACCGGCATCAATGTGTCCGACACGGCGGCGATTGCGAACTCCGCTCCGAGCCAGTTCATGCCGTGCGTTACCGAGCGCGAAATCGCTGACAGCAGCCGAACGCCGACCACGGACGCACCCTTCGACCACGCGCCCTTGATCTCCAGCGCGCCGAGGCGGATCTCTTGCTCGATCAAATCGTGAATGATGCCGACCTCGGGCGACGACGCCATCTCTTCGATGATCGCGGCCTGATGACTTCCCTCCAACGGCCCATGGAAACGAACGCCAGCAACAGCTTTCCCGTCGGTGTCGAAGCCCAGGATGAACAACGGCACGCCGTTGCCCTCTTCGAGTTCGAGCCGTCGCAACGTACCCTCAAATCCTCGACTGCGGAAGATCCCTTCTGCCTCGTTGAGGTAGACCTTCCACAGATCGGGCCGTTCCAAAGGATGGTGACCCTCGAAGCGAACGCCGGATTCTTGGTCTACGAAACTCGAGCCGTACCTATAGCGACGACCGAATGAGTTACCCACAGACCACCTTTTCCATTTCGTCTTTGATGGGCGACCGCCGTCACTTTGCCGCCATTTCCTTTGAAACTATAGTGATTCAGCCTCAGAATTTGGTGGATTCTGCAGGCTCAACTTTGCTCATTCGGCTGCCCAAAAGTGCGAATCGTCGCGACGTCCCGTCCCACCAATTCGAAGCACGCCTTCAGAATTCCGTGCGGTACAAACCGGAAAACACACACAACATCCATAGAATGGTCAACGAGTAGACCACCGGTCTCCTTGAAGTGCAATGACCAATGAGGTACCGAAGTATGGAGTTCACATTGTCATGGTTTTGTCACGAAATTGGCCGCTAATACGGATGGAGAGATTTGACCAAGATCCTGGTCGTTGATGACGACTCCGAGATGACAAAACTTCTCGACACCTTTCTTTCTGGAGAGGGTCATGACGTGCACGTGGCCACTGACGGCGGGGCCGCCGTCCGGGCCACTTCGTCAATGGAGCCGGACCTCGTGTTACTGGACATCGTCCTCGGAACCGAAGATGGTCGCGACGTTCTTCGTGAACTACGACTCATCAGCGACGTGCCCGTGATCTTCCTGACGGGTCGTGGTCTCGAGTCCGAACGCATCGCCGGACTGAAACTCGGTGCCGACGATTACATCGTGAAGCCATTTTCGCTGGGAGAGGTATCGGCGCGAATTGAATCGGTACTGCGTCGTTCAGGCGCCAACATGGCGCAGTTACACATCGACACGCCGACGTTGCACTTCGGTGACTTACTAATTAATGAGAACACGCACGAAGTCCACCTTCGAGGAGCGCTGCTTGAGCTCACGTCGAAAGAGTTCGCCCTCTTAGCCTTTCTCGCCCGCTCGCCGCGTCAAGTCTTCTCGCGCGAACAGTTGCTCGAACACGTGTGGGAGTCATCGAGTGAGTGGCAAAACGAAGCCACTGTGACCGAACACATTCGTCGACTTCGCGCGAAACTGGAACTTGACCCCGATCAGCCTCGCTGGATCACGACCGTGCGCGGCGTCGGCTATCGCTTCGAATCAGAATCGGTCACGACGTAGCAAACCCGTCAGCGTTGACGTTACGAACGATGAGCCAGAAGTCCGTGAACCCGATCAACTAGATCACTCGGCTTGAATGGTTTGGCGAGAAAATCGCTGGAGTCCGACGCGAGATCTTTCAAAATCGTGCGATTGGCCGTGCCCGAAACCAATAGCACCGCGAGTCCAGAGATTTTTGACTG
>JGI12712J15308_10000390_pt1 | contig 13133 bp, 10 predicted proteins | sample JacPin_JW_Ref_O2_FD_15308 | JGI IMG/M metagenome (IMG submission 15308) | reverse complement strand
CCGAGCCGTCGATGAAATCCATTAGGGCCGAAGCCGCTACACCGCCCTTCTCAGCCAGCACCGTCACCTCGGCTAACGACTCGGTGATTATGCCCACCAAGAGGTTATGCGCCAGCTTCACCAGCCGCGCCTCTTCGCCTGCACCGGCATAGGTAACGCTGGGCGCGATCGTCGTCAGATACGGCTGCACGATGTCGAAGACCGGCTTGGGTCCGGAGGCGATGATCGAGGCACCTCCATCGGCGACGACGTCCGCGTTGCCGCTGACCGGGGTGGAGAGGAACCCAATCCCGCGGTTCTCGGCTTCGACTCGGACCTTGGCGGCGGCCTCGGCGGAGACGGTCGAGGTGTCCACAACGATGCTGGGCGACCGCTGGGCGCTGAACAGTCCTTCGGGGCCCAGCGTCACGGCGATCAGGTCCGGCGAGGACGTGACCGAGGTGAACACGATGTCGCAGTGGCCAAGGTCGCTGATCGCGTCTGCCCGGGTGGCCCCCTGCTCGATCAACGACTCGGTTTTGGATGTGGTGCGGTTCCAGACCGCTACCGGGGCGCCGTCGGAGATCAGGCGTGCGGCCATCGCACTGCCCATCCGACCCGTTCCGAGCCAGCCGATCCGATGCTCCGTGTTCATGATGCTCTCCTTTCCTGCAACGGCTTTCAGGTGTCAGTACGTGATCGAGAATTGGTTCGGGTGGGCCTCGTAGCCGATGTCGTCAATCGCGCCCACACCGCTGAAGAAGTGGAGCACCCGGCTAGGTGCGTCGCTGATATTGCGGAACTCATGCCAGTTGTGCCGCGGGACGACGAGTACTTGGCCGCGCTGGAGCTCCTCCGTGCGGTCGAAATCACCAATGAACTGCAGGTTTCCAGCGAGCGGGACCACGATCATGTCAGCATGTGGATGCCGGTGCATGTGGTGGATGAACCCAGGCGGGAAGGTGAAGAGGTCCGCGACGATTTCCGGTGTTCCGGTTAGTGATTCATTGAGCAGATGCTGGTTCACTTGGTGCTCGGTGATGTCCCAGCGAGTGAAAACCTCCTTGGGGACATCCGCGAATGTCAACAACTGGACTTGTGCGCTCGGCGTCATCATTATCTCCACACTCTCGAATCACTTGTGATGCAACAGGTTTAAGTAGTCCGTTTCACGCCTTGCCGTTTTCCGACTTGAGCATCCACGCTTGCTTCTCCAAGTCGGTGATGATGGCGTGCAACAGGTCGGCGGTCGACGGGTCGGCGGCGTCGACCTCATCGTGGATGGTGCGCGCGGTGCCCACGGTCGCGTAGATCCGATCCGAGATGATGTCCACGGTGTCCGCCGTGCCGACCAGCCCTGACGGCGCGGCCGGGACGGACGTTGTTGCCGCCACGGTGTCGGTGCGCCCGTCGGGAACGGCGTCGAGGGCACGGATGCGTTCGGCGATCGTGTCGGCGGCTTCACGAGCCAACTCCACGATCTCGTCGAGTTGCACGTGCAGGTCGCTGAAGTTGGTACCGACGAGGTTCCAGTGCGCTTGCTTGCCTTGCAGGTGCAGTTCGATCAAGTCGACAAGGAGCTTCTGGAGGTTGTGCACCAAGCTTTCGGGTGTTTGGAACACGCGGACCTGGTCGACGGTGCGACGGTTGGCAGTGGTGGTGGTGCTCATGACTGGCTCCTTCTTTCAGATATCCTCATCCAGAGTGTGCAATATAGTGCACACCCGTACAAGCTGGCTGTCAAGCGCAGGTGACCACCGTCACGGTTAAAATCACAGGTGGAGCCTGGTTCGCGGCGAAAAGAACGCGGAGGGCAAAGATTTTTGATGTACAGTGTGTCCCACGCAACGTGCGCTGCAGTGCACACTAGGAGGGGCGATGTCAGACGCTTCGGATTCCCGCGCAGTCAACGGGCTGCCGGGTGGCCTCGGCGAACGACTCCGGCAGGTCCGCACCGCGCGCGGGATCTCCGTCCGCGAACTGGCGCGCCGGGCGGGATGCTCGGCAAGCCTGGTCTCGCAGGTTGAACGTGGGGTGACCGCGCCGTCTGCCGGGGTGGTGTATGCGCTGGCCAACCAACTCGGCATCTCGCTTGATTTCCTGTTCGGCGCAGACGACGTCGAACCGGGGGAGTCGCCGCGCTCTGCAGACGCCAAAACCAGCTCATGGGGTCGCGCCAGCGGCCCGGGCGGGGCGGGCGTCGTGCAACGGGCCGGCGATCGCAGCGCCATCGATCTCTCGACCGGTGTGCGCTGGGAGCGCCTCACCCCGACCCACGACAACAGGGTCGACTTCATCGAGGTCGTATACGAACCGGGCGGCCAATCCTCGGAGACCCGGCGGGCGGTTCGGCACGATGGTCGCGAGTATTTGTACGTACTGCAGGGCGAACTCGAAGCCGTCGTCGGATTCGAAACGCTACAGCTGACGGAAGGAGACTCCTTGGCCTTCGACCCCGCAACGCCGCATCACTATTGCAACCGGACGACGGGGACCGTCCGCGTGCTGTCCGTCGTCGTTCACGACCCGCCCGATGTATAGGGCAGCAGCGCCATCTCACGAGAGTTCTTGATCGCGATGGCGACCTGGCGCTGTTGCTGCACGGTGAGACCGGTGACCCGGCGCGACCGGATTTTGCCGCGATCGGAGATGAACATCCGCAACCGGTTTGTGTCTTTGTAGTCAACTGCGTTGACGCCCAGCGTTTTCAACAGATTCCGCTTGGCGGACTTCGTCTCGGGTGCAGGGGTGCGTCGGGTGGGCTTGGATTTCTTCGCCATCAGCGTTCCTCCCGGAAGTCGACGTGCCGGCGGACCACCGGGTCATACTTTTTCAGCGTGAGCCGGTCGGGGTCGTTACGCCGGTTCTTGCGCGTGACGTGGGTGTAGCCGGTGTCCGCGGTGGAACGTAGCTTCACGATCGGACGAATCTCGTTGCGCACCATCAGTTAACTCTCCTGACCGGCGGATCCGGGCGACAGACCTACCCCCTGGTGGTGGTCGAAGTATCCAGCGACTCGCACCCGTTCTGGACCGGGTCGCGGCGCACGCTCGACACGGCGGGCCGGGTGGAAAAGTTCTACCAGCGTTACGGCCGTCGCCCGTCATAGCGGCCAAAGCTTCAGGCTGACAACCTCAGTCGCGGATGAAACCCTTGTTGCGCATCAGGAAGTCGGCGAGGAAACCGTCGTGCGGAATGTGGGGGGCGGTGTGGTGGGTGGGATGCCGGCCGCCGTACACGTTGGCGATGGTCGGCTCGGCAAGCAGATCGTCGACCAAGTTTTCGTCGTCGGTGATCGCGCTGATCACCAGCGAATGCCGCAGCGGCTCCAGCCCGTCGGCCCGCGACCACGGCGAGACCCAGACGCATGGGAACGGCAATTCGACGTTCAGTGTGGCGACATCGGGTTTAGCCAGCAGGTGTACGGCCGGGCGTAGCGCCGCGTAGCGGTCACTGAGTGCGGCGACCACCTGATCAGCGCCCAGCAGCGGCGTGGTGCCGGCGGCCACAGTTGCCAGATGACTCGCCAAAGCCGTTGCCGCGTCGATGTTCTGCGTGGGCAGAATGGCCCGCTCGTCGTCGGTCGGCAGCACCGCGATCGTCGACAGTCGTTCGGCGATGGCCTCGGCCAGCGGAGCGGGATCGCCTTCGAAGAGCACGGCGGTGGCGTTGACGCATGCCATGCCGCCGAGATTGGCGATCGAATCGGTGATCACGTCGAGGTAGTCACGCCAGTCGTGGTCGGCGGTGATCAGGATCTTGGCCCGCCCCGGGCCGTTGACGAACACCGTCGGGTCGCCAGCGTATTTGTCGACGACATCCTGACCGCCGTAGACCATCGCGAGATCGGCCGAGCGGACCATCTCGTCGGCGCCGCGATGATCGGTGGGCAGATACACGGCGTCATGCGGCCGAAATCCGGCCTGGCCCAACGCGTGGATGAGCCGGTGTGCGGTGAGCGGCTCACGGCGAGACGGGCGGACCGCTACCCGGTAACCCAGTGCGAGCGCTTGCGGCCACAGCCCGTGCACGCCCGGGCCGTTGCCGGAGGCAAGCACCGCGAAGGCTTCGCCCCGCCGGGCCCACACCGCACCGCCGTGTCGAGTGGACTCATCGCGCCAGTCCAGCGCCGCACCTGTCGGCCGGGCCGCTTGCACCGCTCCGAACGCCGATGCGACGCCGTCGGCAACGCTGCGGGCGCCGGCCCGGGTCACCGAGATGGGCACGCCCGAAATCCAACTGGCCGCAACGGTGTAGGCGTCGAAGTCCAACCCGGCGATCACCCCGTTGGAAAAAGCATCGGCGGCCTTGGCCAACGCGGCATCCCGCTCGCGCACCGGCAGTGGCCGGACACCGCGTTGAGCACTGATGGCGCGCGAGACGTACAGCGGCGGCGCCATGCTGAGTTCGGCGACGTGGATGCCATCGGTGGTCATGACCGGCTCGCGGTTGCGGGTCCGGTACGGGCCGTCGGGGCCGAGTGCATCGATGGCGATCAGATCCGTTGCATCGGAAGCCATCTCAGTAGACACCTTCGATGACCGGCTCACCCTCGAAGGTGGCAACGGGCCGCACCTCGCTGACCGAATCGCCCACCTGGCGTGGGAGCCCCGGCATCCGGATGGCACTGTCGCGTTCCAGATTGTTCGGGAGAAACATGCCCTTGCTGATGTGATTCATCACCACCTGCCCGCGGTGCCCGTACGGCACTGCGTCGCCGCTATCGGGATCCACTACCCAGAAGGTTGCATACGGGCTGCGCGGGTGGAAGACGAACGGGTCGTCATCGCGGCGGCGGGTGATCGCCTGGGAAAGAATCATCGTGCTGCCGAACGCCATCGTGATCGTCGTCTTCGGGAAGATCCCGCTCAGCAGATCCAGCGTGTCGACGTCCACGTGGGCACCGCTGAGCAGCATGAAGCCGATCTTCTCGTTCATCAGGTTGACCACGTCGTCATTGCGGGCCATGGCCTCGAGGAGCGGCGGAGTGGTGTGCAGGTTCGCGATGTGCTGGGTCTGCAGCACATGGACGGCCTGCTCGACGAGATGGTCGACGTAGGCCGTCACCTCCGAGGCGGCGTTGCGGGCAGTGATCTTCTTGACCCATCGCGGGTCCAGGTCGATGGCGTGAAAGGTCGAGCCGAGTCGCTCGGAGACGAGGCGAGAGAAGTACCCCACGCCGTGTGGCCCGCTCGGCATCATGCACAGGAAGCCGCGGCCGCGCAAGAAGCCACCGCCGGCGAAATCCTCGGTCTGCCATTCGATGACCTGGGCGACCCAATCCGGCAGCTGGACAGTCCTTTTCGGGGCACCGGTGGTACCACCGGATTCGAAGATCTGCGGCACCGGCGGCGGTGATCCGTAGCCGCGCGGAATCAGGTCTTCGACGGGCTCGGTTCGCAACTCACTCAAAAGGTTAGGAAACAGTCGTAGGTCGGTGAAGGTGTTGACGTCGGTCAGCGGGTTAAAGTCCAGCGTGCGGGCCGCCCGCAACCAGAACGCGCTACCGGTTTCCTCGCCGAAGTGCCAGGCGATCGCGGTGCGCAAATACGCCTTCGGGTCGTCCACCGGAGCTGACCGTGGCACGTCCAGCAGCGAGAAATCGATGTCGGCCATCCCCCGATCATGTCGCAGCCCAGATCGGCCGGGCAATCGACCACCCGCCAATCCGCTTTACCGAGAGCGGTTTTCGTACCCCGTTCACCGTCTGTAGCGGTGGCATTGGCCAGCCCGTAACTAGCGCCGGTACGGCTGCCAGCCGCCTTCGGGTTGAGCCAGCCGGTCGGCGATCACAGACAGCGTCTGGACGTTATGCCCGTACCCCAAGTGGCTGCTGCGCACTTCGATGTTTTCTGTCTGAGGGGCGGGCACGCTGGTGCAGCACTGCCAGGCCACGATGCCGTCCGATTTGCTGTAGATGCAGGTCGTCGGCACCGACAATGGTTGGGCGCGCCGGTTCAGCGCCCGTTCGGAGACGGCCTCGGTGGCGTCCGCGCCACGATTCACCAGGCGCCATACCCGCCACGCGGTGGTGGCCTGGTGGTTGCCCCGAAACGGTGACCCCAGGGTGATCACCGACCTGACATCGTCGGGCAGCGCGCGGGCCAGTTCGCGGGCGAAGATACCGCCGGCGCTCCAGCCGATGAGACTCACCCGGCGCCCGTCGGTCCGGTCCCGAATGTGGCGCAGGCGCGCCGGCAGCGTTTCCTTCATGCTGGCGCGATAACCCATGTTGGTGCCCAGGCCCCAGTCGTAGACCCGGTAGTCCAACTGGCGCAGCACGTTACGAAGCAGTTCGGTCGATCCCGGGCCGGCCAGGAACCCCGGCAGCACGAGAACGGGATGGCCGTCGCCGCGCGGCCAGCCGGCGATGCGGCGCATCGCCAGCCGAGCCGAAACATACTCCAGGCCGGTGCGCCACTCGAGCGTGCGGAGCAGGTGTCCCGGTAGCGCCGCGTTAGCGGCATCGGGGAGCTCAGCGGACGGCTCGGCCACCGGCTCAGGAGTAGAAGCCATCCAAGGTCTCCTTGTTCTGTTCAGCGACAACGCCGCGCTTGACCTTGAGCGACGGTGTCAACTGGCCACCGTCGACGGAGAGGTCGTGGTCGAGCACCGCCCACTTCTTGATCGTCTCCCACCGATTGAGGCTGGCGTTCAGCTTCTTGACGTGCTCGTCGATCATGTCGTGCACCTCGTCGGATTTCGTGAGGTCCTCATACGACTTGCCGTCCAGCCCGTTGTCCTTGGCCCACCCGCTGATCGAGTCCTCGTCCAGAGTCACCAGCGCGGCGGCGAAGTTCTTGCCCTCGCCGAACACCATGAACTGGCTGGCGTACGGGCACAGCGTCGCGAATTTCGCCTCGATCGCCGGCGGCGCGACGTACTTGCCGTTGGACAGCTTGAACAGTTCCTTGATTCGGCCGGTGATCGTCAGGAAGCCGTCGTCGTCGAGCTTGCCCTGATCTCCGGTGGACAGCCAGCCGTCCTTCAGCGCCTCGGCGGTGGCGTCGTCCAAGTGGTGATAGCCGGCCATCACACAGTCGCTGCGGAACTGCACCTCGCCGGCGTCGCTGATGCGAACCTCGGTGCCCTCGAAGGGCAGGCCGACGGTGCCGAGCTTGTAGTTGTCCGGCCGGTTGATGAAGCCCGCGCCGGACGACTCGGTCAGCCCGTAGCCCTCCAGAACCAGTACGCCGGCGGCCTCGAACCATTCGGCGATGTCGCGGTTGAGCGGCGCGGAACCCGAGATGAAGAACCGAATCCGTCCGCCGAACACGTCGCGGATCTTGGCGAACACCAGCCCGTCGAACAGCTTCTGTTGCAGCACCAGGTGCGGCCACACGAACTTGCCTTCGCGGCGGCGGCGGGCGACCTCTTTGCCCACCGCGAACGCCCACCCGAACAAGACGGCTTTGGCGCCTTTTTGTTGCGTGATGATTTTGTTGTAGGCCTTCTCGAAGATGCGCGGCGCGGCGCCCATGAAGGTCGGTTTGACTATCCCGCAGTTCTCGACGATCTTGTCGACGCGTCCGTCGATCGCGGTGGCGAAGCCGCACGCCACCTGGGTGGCGATCAGCACCTTGCCGAAGGCGTGCGCGAGCGGTAGCCAGAGCAGTTGCAGATCGCTCTCGTCGAGCAGGCCCATGCTGGAGATGACGCCTCCGGTGTACACCCAAGCCGAGTGGCGCAGCCGGACGCCTTTCGGCTTGCCGGTGGTCCCGGAGGTGTAGATCAGCGTTGCAAGCTGCTCGGGTTTGATCTCGTCGGCGACGTGACGGACGCAGGAGGGGTGCTCGGCGAGGTATTTCGCGCCCTGGTCGGCGAGGTCATCCAGGGTGATGACCCAGTCGTCGTCCGAGGTTCCGTCGAACAGCACCACCTTGGTGAGATCAGGCAGCTCGTCGCGCTGCTCGGTGAGCTTCTTGAGCTGGGTGTCGTCCTCGGCGAAGACGATTTTCGAGCCGGAGTCGGCCAGGATGTAGGCGGTGTCTTCGGCGTTCGTGCTGGGATAGACGGTGGTGGTCGCGGCGCCCGCACACAGGATCGCCAGGTCAGCCAGGACCCACTCCAGCCGGGTGGCCGAGGCGATGCCGATCCGGTCCTCGGGCTCGACACCCAGCGACAGCAGCCCGGCCGCCAGCGCCTCAACCCGTTCGGCGGCCTGATTCCAGGTGACCGAGGTCCAGTCGCCGTTCTCGGGGATGCGGAAGGCCTCGTTGTCTCCTGACTTTTCGACGCGCTGCAGGAACAACTGCGCCAAATTGTCTGCTCGGTCTGGGCTAGCACTCGTCTTGGCCATCGGCTTCCCTTTGCTCTCAGCGATATCGCGTCGTCTATGCATGACGACGCGCTGCGCCCGGCTTCGCCGAGCTGGCGATCGTCATGGATTGATCTTGCTGGGAGTGCCCACTGTTAGATGGCCAAAACGTAAATTTGCCTAAGGCCTACCCGGCAACGCCCTGAGCGTCATCCGGCTGTCTGGGCTTGTCACAGCAGGCCCAGGTGCTGGAGGTCGGTGACGTATTTGTCGATCAGTGCAGACGACAGGTGTGGAATGTCCTTGTCTGGGCCGATTTTGGCCGCCTGAACTGCGGTGCGAAACACCTCGGTGGGGGTGGGGCTGCCGCGCAGCGGCTTTTCGGGTTCGCGATAGGCGCCGAGCAGAGGCAACACCGACCGCTGTCGTTGCTTCTCCGGTAGCGCCTTCAGCGTGGTTTCAAACCGGGTGAGCCACTCGTTGTAGTCGCCAATCCGGTGGATCTTGTGGCCGGCGTCGATGAGCCAATCCACGAAGGTGTCCAAAGAAATGCCGTCGTCGTACGGATTCTCCACGTCGAAGGAACGGAACCCGTCGGTGAGCTGCTTCCCCAGGGTGGTGACGGCTTCGGCAACGAAGTCGGCCGGCACCCCGGCGTAGTGCGCCCTGACCCGATTCCCGGCCACGTCGGTCTGATAGAAGGACCCGGGCGCGATACCTGTTGTCAGCAGGCTCAAGAGCAGCCTGGTGAAATTGTCGACCACATTGAGCTGCCCGACATATCGGCTGTGGGCCAGGATCATGTCGGAACGAAAAACCGCCACCGGCAGGTCGCTAAGGTCATATGCCTCACGCAGCAAGACTTCCCCGGCCCACTTGCTGTTCCCGTAGCCGTTGGCGTACGAGTCGTCGATGGCGCGCGCAGGGCTGATGGCACGGATATCGCCATCCTCGGCAAACTTCTCGGGCGCGATCTGCATGGCGACCGCCACCGTCGACATGAAGGTGACCGGTTTGATCCGCGAGGAGATGGCCAGCTTGATCACCTCGGCAGTACCAACAACATTCGGCCCGAACAGTTGCTCGTAGGGCAGCACGTGATTGACCAGCGCGCCGACGTGCGAGATCAGGTCCACACTTTCGGCCAATCGCCGCCAGGTTGCGTCGTCTAGGCCGAGGTTGGCTTCGCCGATGTCGCCGGGGATGACCTCTAGGTGCTCGGCGGCCAGCTCACGGAAGTGGCCGAGCAGCTTGGGGTCTCCGCTGTCGAAGACCTTCTCCAGCCGCGCACGTGCCGCGTCGGCATCGCTGCCGCGGATGATGGTGATTAGCTTGCCGCCGGTGCGGGACAGCCGTTCCAACCATTCCAGCGTCACGAAACGGCCGAGGTAGCCGTTGGCGCCGGTGAGCAGAACGGTCTGCGGCTCTCCGGCGGCTCGCGGCAGCGTCTTAGCCGCAGTCAGAGTTGCGGCGTCGATGAACTTGTCCAGTGTCAAATCACTTGCGTGGACGGTGGTTTCGCCCTTTCCGTGGATCTTGGCGAAGGTGGGGCGCGTCGACCCCGACCGGCGCTCGGTCTCGATGTAGTCGGCGACCTGGCTCAGGTCGCTCGCGGGACTGACAATCACCCCCACCGACACCTCGACGCCCAGCAACTCCTGAAGCAAATTGGAGAATGTCAGCGCGGACAGCGAATCCCCGCCCAGGTCGGTGAAGTGTGCATCGGAATCCACGCCGTCGCCCCCTGATCCGAGCACCGCCCGTGCGGCCCCGATCACGGTGGCCAGCACCGGCTGCTCTGCGGCCGCCTGGCGCAACGCGCGGAGCTCGCTCAACTGCGCGGCGGCAAGCTCGGCGTAGAGCTGCTCTAAACGTGCACCGTAGGCATCTTTGAGTTTGGGTCGCAGATTCTTACCGACCCCGGAAAGCAAGCCGTTGGCCACGCTGAACGGTTCGGTCTCGACCAAAAAGTCGGCGGGCACCTCATAGGACTGCAGCTCGGTGGCTGTCGCGGTCTGCTGCAGCGATTCCCGTAACGCGGCCTTGAGCGCGGCGGTGTCGTCACTAAACTGCGAAAGCGCTTCAGCGGTAGGGACGATCACCGCCAGTAGGTAGGACCGTTCGCTGTTGCCGTAGACGAAAATCTGTCGCACCAGCGGCGCCGCGCTGAACACGGCTTCCAAGTTCGCGACGGCCACGAACTCACCGTTTGCGAGCTTGAGGACGTTTTTGCGCCGATCGACGTAGACGACATGGTCGGGTGCGATCTCGGCCATCACGTCGCCGGTGCGGTAGTAGCCATCTTCGTCGAAGGCTTCGGCGGTGACTTCGGGGCGCTTGTAATAGCCGGGTGTGCTGTTCTCCGATTTGACCAGCAACTCGCCGCGCGGATAGGGCTTGTCGGTGGTGAAGTAGCCCAGCTCGGGGACGTCGATGAGTTTGTAGTCGATCACCGACGGGCGGACGATGATGCCGTCCCTGGTCACCGGGACGACCTCGGTCAAGCCATACAGGTCGCCCACGTGCACGTCGAGGCACGACTCCAGAAACGCCCTCAGCTCGCCGGCCAGCGGCGCGGTGCTGACGGACGTGCGGAGCACCCGGCCGCCGAGCTCCTGGTCCCGCAATTCGATGGCGGCTTCCCGCTCCGCGTCGGCGATGTCGGTGCCATCCAGGCTGATCCGGTCCACCGTGGACCGGTAGTGCTGAAAGAGCATTTCGACAACCCTGGGCACCAGCAGCAAATCGGTGGGTCGCACCAGCGCCCAGTCGTCGAACAACGTCGACAGATCTGACTCGGCAACGAAATAGCTGGTGCCGCCGGTCAAGAAGGCCGCGGCCAACGGCATCCGCCCGGCGATGTGGTTCAGCGGCATGAAGTTCACGTTGAACACGGGGAGTTCAGTCTCAAAGAGCGAGCTGGTGTACAGCCTGGCCAGCGTCCGCTCGGTGAGCATCGCGCCCTTCGGTGCGCCGGTGCTGCCCGATGTGTAGAGGATCATGGCCAGCCGCTGGTCGGTGTCGTCGGTGTAGAGCGGCTCGGGCGGAAGTTCCCGACCGCGTTCGATGACCTCGTCCAGCGTGCTAACAGCGACCGGCACACCCGCGTCGTGGAGGCGCTTGCGGGCGCGCTCGAGGTTTTCCCGGTGCTCGTCGATCTGCGGCTGGTAGTCGAATACCACCAGATGGCGCAGCGACGCACTCTGCAAAGCGGACTCGACAGCCAGATCCAGATATGCCGCGCCCGCGGCGAGCACCCGCGGCTCGACCTCGTCGATGATCGGTTTCAGTACCGAGACCGGGGCGTTGTGTTGCAGTGGCACCGACACCAAGCCGAGGTAGGCGCACACCAACTCGACAGTCAGATAGCTGGGCCCGGCGAAACCGATAGTGGCAACGAAGTCGCCCGGATTCACCGAAGGCGTCTCATCGCGGCGCCATGCCGCAGCGACCGCGCGCACTTGCGTCCACAGGTCGCCGTAGCTGATGGTCTCGAAAGTGGGCAGCAGCCGCGTGGTGGTGCGGCCAGTCGCCGGGTCGAGCACCAGCTCTCTCGCGCGTTGCCCGAGTGCGGGCCGATCCGCGTAGCCCCCGACGAGCGTCTCGATCACCTCGGGCAGCCGAAGTCCGGGCCGGCGTGCCGCGTCGATCACGTCCGGGATCGGTTCGGCGGCCTGTAACTGTGGGTCGGAGGCGTAGAGCTGGGCGATACGACGCGCGCGTCGTTCCACTCGGGCGCCGCTTGAGCCTGGCGGGTTGGCGACCTCTGTGCGGACGTCCGTAGTCATAAAGGCCCTCTCCGTCTAGTGATCCACCTGGTGGCTTCAACAACGAGGGCTATGCCATGTGATCCGGTGCGGCGGTGTGATGGCCGACACACTTTGGGTTCCGACTGATCACTGGTGGTCGCCTGATGCTCCGTGCTGGGCTCAGCATCAGGCACCCGCGTCCGCACCTACATCCGGTAGCGCACGGTGCAAGTGCTAGTGCCGATCTCGAAGTCGGGCGTTGGCCGCTTTGGCCGATCATGCCGGAACATCCTGTGGCCTGGGCGGTTCCCCGGATCGCGTGAGGGTGCGGCTGATTGTGTCTGTGACGAGGTCCGGGGCGTCATGTAGCAGCATGTGTCCGGCGCCGGGCTCGTGCACGAGCATGGCCCGGGGGATGCCGGCGGCTAGATCGTGGGCATGCGCGGGCGGGGTGAGCTTGTCGGCTCCACCAGCGATGACGGTCGTGGCGGCGGAGATAGAACCAAGCGTGTGGTATTGGTCGTAGTTCCGCAGGCTGGGAAGGAACCCGACTTTGGTCGGCAATGGGGTTGCGTTAATGCTCGCGGCGGATACAGCGGCGAGAGCACCGTGCCTGCCGCGTATCCGGCACATCTCGTCAGGGCGGGCCACAGCGGGCGGGCGAGGGCCCGAACTATCTCGTCGGTCATCGAATGCGGCGTGTGCTGCACGAGCCCGTGGAGGATCTTCGCGGCGGGGGTGGCCAGGAGCCGGCCGAGGCCCCGGTTGGCGAGTTTGCCTGCAGCAGTGGCGACGAGGACAAGCGAATTCGGTTCGACGGGGCGATGACTGGCGCTGCGGGCGAGGTAGGCCAGGGCTGTCATGCCGCCCATGGAGTGCCCTGCGAGGGTGAGTGGGCCTTTAACGCTAAGCGCTATGAGCAGCGTGGCTAGATCGTCGGCGAGCTGCTCGATGCGGTAAGTGTGCATGGGCGCGTCGGCGGAGGCGCCATGGCCGCGATGGTCGTAGCTGATGATCCGAATGTCATTGCCCCACTCGCGGATCAGTTGACCGATCTGAATATCCCACGACGATTGGTCTAAGCAAAGGCCATGCAGAAGGACCACAGTGTGGTCAGGTGTGCGAGACCCATAGTCACGCACGGACAG
>JGI12712J15308_10000384_pt1 | contig 13175 bp, 8 predicted proteins | sample JacPin_JW_Ref_O2_FD_15308 | JGI IMG/M metagenome (IMG submission 15308) | reverse complement strand
AATCGGCTCCCGGCCTTGCGCCTCGTCTTGCCGGATCGCACACTCCAATAGCGACGGAACCATCCGGTAGTGCAGGCTGCAAGCCTGATGATACGGCATCGTGGAAGCTTGACGCCCAGTGGCTGCACTCCTCTTGTGTCGTTTTAGATCTCAATACGCAATGCCCCATCTACGATTGCTTGGGATTTAGGAGGTCCATCTAACGTTAGGGCGTACGCTGAGAAGTATGAAGCGCGTGGTTATCCTAGGTCGTGGAGCTTCCGGCAAATCGACTCTGGCGAGGCGCTTGGGCGAGATCACGGGACTCCCGGTGATCGACCTTGACAAGGTTTTCTGGCAGGCAGGCCTTCTCGCGACACCTCGCGATAAGTGGGTGGCTCTACAGGAGAAGCTTGTCACGGAAGATGGGTGGATCATGGATGGTGACCTGGGTCCCTACGACGCTGTCGAGGTTCGGCTTCGAGCGGCTGACACAATCATCTTCTTGGACTTCTCGCTTATCCGCTGTGCTTGGCGAGCAATCCGACGCTCTCGCGAGCGCGCCGATTTCTGGCGTTGGCTCGTGGCGTACCGCTTTCAAAGCCGTCCGATTCTCATGCAGGCAATCGCTACCCATGCAGCCTCGTCGGACCTTCGGGTATTGCGTGACCCTCCCGCACTCAGACGGTTCGTCGCGGACGTTGATTGCAAAGCACGGTCCTGAGGCCTGCCCGATGCTGCCCGGATTCACTCAGTTCGTACTTGTTGTGAACAGGCCGTTCCGCCCACAGGAACCAGGCGTATGCCCCTTGAGAGATCAATTCTGGTCCGGCGGGGCAGTTCAACTTCCGCCCCACGATCCAGAAAATCCACAACCTCTATCAATTTCTTGGCACCCAAGCCTGGACGAAGAAGACCGCGTTATCGAGGGTAATCGCATGAGGCTTGTATTGCTTGTCGTCTTGATTGTGCTTCTGGTCGGAGCACTCCCCACTTGGCCATATAGCGCAGGCTGGGGATACTATCCCAGCGGTGGATTAGGCTTGGTATTGCTCATTGTGCTGGTATTGGCTTTGATGGGTCGTCTGTGAAACGGTAGAAACGGAAAATTGAAAGAAGGATGATAATGACTAGCCAAAGTTCTGCGAAGTGCGCTCATGTCCCCTGCGTTTGCGTCCCACCGGCCGGAGAGAAATACTGCAGTCAACTCTGCAAAGACGCTGGTTCGCAAGAGACTGAGATTGCTTGCGATTGCGGTCACCCCGCCTGCACCAGCTGACTCGCGCGGGTATCGAACAGTCCGTGCAATTTAGATCTTTGGTCTCAGCCTCGGCGACAGAAACGGTGGGCATAATACTTTCCCGCATGACGCCCGATTTGCCGTGCCCGCTATCTGCACAATCTGGCGACCCGCGAGATCCTCGTTACGAAGGTAAATTGACCCTGATTATCGCCGGTGCGATCATCACCTCAGCGTGCTGCGGGGCTCATTGTCTCGGTCGAGTGGAGAGCTGGCTCCTCGGGAGAGTACTTTCATGCGAGCTTCGCCTCGTTTTTTCACCGGAGTTTGTTTCGTTCTCCTCGCGCTGACGCTCGGTATTGCGCAGGCGCAGAACAGGGCGATCAAGATCGGATTTTCCGTCGAAGCTATGCAAGGCGAGCGTTGGCGGACCGACCTCGACGAATTTCAGCAGCGCGCCCACGAACTCGGAGCTACCGTCGTCACCCGCGCCGCCAATGGCGATGATGACCTGCAGTTTCGCCAGATCAAAGAACTGCTCAAGGGCGGCATCGATGTCCTCGTGTTTCTGCCGCACGATACCAGCAAAGCTGAGCGCATCGTGGAAGTCGCGCACGCGAAACATGTTCCGGTGATCAGCTATGACCGCCTAGCCAGTGCGGCGGTCGATCTCTACGTCGGATTCGACCTGTTTTCGGTCGGACTCGAGCAGGCGCAAAGTCTGGTGGATCGCGCGCCCAAAGGCAACTACCTGTTGTTGGGAGGCTCACTGCTCGACGCCAACTCGAAAGTCGTTCGCGCCGGACAGATGAAAGTGCTGCAGCCCTTCATCGACCGCGGCGACATCCATGTCCTTGCCGATGTCTGGGTGCCGGAGTGGAGTGCCACCGAGGCTTACATCATAGTCACGAAAGAACTGAACAAGTTAAAGGCTGCCCCCACGGCGATTGTTGCCTCGAATGATGCGATCGCCGGGGGTGCAATCCAGGCACTGAAAGACAAGGGGTGGTCGGGCACAGTGTTGGTCTCGGGCCAGGACGCAGATCTCGCCGCCATCGAGCGAATCTTCGATGGCTCTCAACTGATGACCGTTTATAAGCCAATCGGAAATGAGGCGCGGGCAGCGGCTGAAGCCGCGGTGAAACTCGCGCGGCACGAAGACGTGGAGGGCCGGGAGGTGCCGAATGGCACGGTGACCACCAGAGCCATCCTTCTGCCGCCGATCTGCGTCACTCAGGAAAACGCGAAACAGACCGTCCTCAAAGACGGGTTTCAGAAGCTGGAAGTCGTCAAGCAAGGCCTGCCCAAAGACAAACAGGCACAGTTGGATAAACCATAGCACCGGTTAGCTGCGGAGCAGCCGGCACCTTGGAAAGCGATTCCGGCGCTCCCCACAAGCCCCTGTTTCTGGACAGCTCCGTCATTTCCGAAAGTCGTCCGTAAGCAAAGATCCAATCAACCGCCGTGCCAAAACTGCGTTGACGTTTTCCAGGTCTTCAATGCGGCTAGAATCTATGGCGCAAGGGTCAACACCTCCGCAACTCAGTTCTTCCCTGCCCCCGGCGCGCGCTGCATCTTAACTCCCGCCAGAATTCGCTGCATTTCCGGATCGTCGCGCAGGTTATCGAACAAGCGGTTCCCCGCGACGCCGACAACGTCATCCTCGTGCTGATCGTAAGCGATTTTAAGGTACTTTAAGGCGTCCCGCTTATTTCCTTCGAGGGCGCAGGTCCCGGCCAGTGCGAGGGACGAAAATTTTCCCTGATCGTAGAGCTTTTGCTGTTCATTGCGTATGTTCTCGAACATGGCGTGCGCTCCGCCAGCCGCATATCCCTTTTCAGCGGCCGAGGCCACAATCAGCGCTGCGCTGTCATGGCTCAGTACCGCGCTCTTTCTTAACTCCACCAGGTAGTTCGGATAGTCGCCCATGTCCAGATAAATTCTCTGCAGGTAACGAGGCGGGGATACGAACTCCGGTTCGGCCTTTTCCATTTGTCGCAGCAGGTCAAGCGCCTCCTGCCGCCGTCCCATCCCATACAGGACGATTCCCTTGTCCGCCAGCACCGACTTGGATGTGGGGTCGAGCGCCTGCGCGCGCTCAATTTCCGTCAGCGCCTCCGTGTGGCGGCCCATCGTTTCGAGCACCGGCGAATACCAATGGTGGGCATTTGCGTTGTTGGGGTCGAGTTCAATCGCGCGGCGAAATTCGCGATCGGCGGCCGCAGCGTCCCACATTCCCCAAAACGAAACAAACGCCAGCGAAGCGTGCGCCTGCGATGATTTGTCATCGAGCTCAACCGCTTTGCGCGCCGCAGCCAGCGCCCGCGGATACGCATCGCTACTCTTCATCGCGCTATATTCGCGCAGCAGGTTGTAGCAGTCAGCCAGTCCAGTATAGGCATCCGAGTATCCCGGATCGTGCACAATCGCCTGCGTGAAATAGTCCACGGCCTTTTGCAGATCGTCGGGCGTGCGCTTGTTCCAGTAGAAGCGGCCTTGTAGATAAAGATCCTTGGCCTCCTGATTCGCCGGATGCAACCGAGCATTCGCTGCCGAGTGCGGCGAATTGCCTGCGGCCTTTATCCCGTGAAACCCAAAGAGCATGATCCCCGCCACCAACACTAGCCCCAGAACGAGTGCGGCATACTCCAACCTTCGCGACGGAAACGAAAACGTCGGTGGGGAAATCAAACTATCGGGAACGGCCACCGAACTTACTGCCGGCTCTAACTCCGCAGGCGCATCGGACGCAGGCGGCGTCACTGTGCTCGAAGTCGGGACTCCAGAAGTCGGAGCAATCCACCGGTACCCGCGGCGCTCGATGGTTTCTATGAAGATAGGATTCTCGGCGGGGTCGCCCAGAGCATCGCGCAGTCGCTTGATGGCGCTGCTGATGGCACGGTCGAAATCGACAAAAACATCCTGCGGCCAAAGCGCCTGCCGGAATTCTTCGCGGGTCACAACTTCATTCGGCCGGCTGAGCAGTACTCCGAGCGCGCGAAAGGGTAGGTCCTGAATCTTTACCCGGGTTCCTTTCTTCCGCAGATCCCCCGCGCGCAGGTCCGCCTCAAATACACCAAAGCGCACAACAGTCTGGGGTTCGCTGGGCACAGTAATGGGCGTCGCCGGTCCCAGGGGAGGACGGCTTGAATTCTATCACTCCGGAAAGCCTCATTGGACTGGCACTTTCGGGTACGCCGCTCAAGACAAGAACTTTTCGTAACCCATTGTAGATAAACAAAATATCCCGTCGCTTCGATATAGCCCAGCCGTCGCTTTACCCCAGCGCCAATTTCAGGTGATAGTCGGCGGGCATTCGCGCTCGTCTCAGCGCGCCGGAAAACAGAACCACCAACCGACGTCCTTTTCAGGAGAAAACGATGACTACAGTTCTGAAGGCGAAGCTTCTCGCGGGTATATTCCTGGTGGCGATAGCTATCGCTGCGCCGGCGCAAACGGTCAGCACGATTTACCAGTTCAGCAGCGGGTCGAACCCAAATTATCCCGCTGGCGTAATGGCGCAGGGACAGGACGGGGACTTCTACGGAGTTACGTTGTCGGGCAACGGATGCTGTCAGGGCGTCATTTACAAAATCAGCTCCGGGGGAGCGATCACGAGCTTGTACCCGATGGCGCAATCAGACGGAACGACATGCACCGGCCTGAATCTGGGCACCGATGGCAATTTCTACGGCACCTGTAAAAATGGGGGCACCAACAATTACGGCACGCTTTTCAAAGTGACGTCCGCCGGCGTCTTAACCGTATTGCACAACTTCGCAGCCCAGGGATCGACCAGCGACGGATGTATACCCTACGCGCCTCCAATCCAGGCCACTAACGGAGATTTTTATGGCACCACGGCTTTTTGCGGGGCAGACAATTACGGAACGGTGTACAAGCTTACGCTGTCCGGGGCGTACACCATGCTGTACAGCTTCCAAGGTCCGCCGAACGACACGGTATTGCCTCTCGGCTTGATCGAAGGCACCGACGGCGAGTTATGGGGCGTGGGAAACGGCTGGATCATCAGCGGAGGCGGAGTATTCAAAATCACGCTCGCGGGTAAGGAGTCGCTGGTGTACACGTTCGAGCCCAATCCGGATGGCGCTTTCCTGGATGGCGAGAGCCCGGATGCCAATCTGATTCAGGGCTCCAATGGCGATTTCTACGGAACCACCGAAGGGGGCGGCAGTGCGAACGAAGGAACCATTTTCCAACTCACTGCGGGCGGCAAAGAGACGGTGCTTTACAGTTTCCCGAATCAGACGGACGGGGCGTATCCTTCGCTGCCGTTGACGCAGGGGCCGAATGGCCTGTTGTTTGGCGCCGCAACGGATTGCGCGGGTGGGGGCTGCTCGCAAGCCGGACTCTTCGACATCACCACCAAAGGCGCGTACAAGAACCTTTATCTCTACCCACTCGTTTGCTCAAACTGCGGCCAGCCCGAGGCTCCGCTCTTGCTTTCCACGAACGGCACGTTTTACAGCACCACCGAGCAGGGCGGGATCGGGGTTGGCTCGTTCTACAGCCTGAGCAATGACTACCGCCCCTTCATCTCCCTCGTGAATGTGAGGTCCGGCGCAGAAGGCGCGCAGGTTGGCATTCTGGGCCAGGGTTTCAGTTCGGCGTCAGTCGTTAAGTTCGGAGGCACAAAAGCCACGACCAAAAAACTCACCGGCACCACCTACATTCTGGCTACGGTCCCGACGGGGGCGCTAACCGGGGACGTCACCGTCACCACTGGATCGACCGTGCTGTCCACCAGCGCGAGCTACAAGATCACGCCGACCTACAAAAGCTTCACGCCCCCGAGCGGCCCAGTCGGAACCGTGGTGACATTCAACGGCACCGGCCTGACTCAAACCACGAAGGTGACGATCGACAAAATATCAGCGTCGTTCACGGTGGTCTCCGATTCCGAAATCACCGCGACCGTTCCCGCCGGAGCCGCGACCGGCAAAATCGCCGTGACCACAAAAGGCGGCAGCGTTGCCAGTTCCACCAACTTCACCGTCAATTAGGGTCCGCACTCAGATCTCTGATTTACGAAGGAGTTGCGCCCAGGAAATACGATCGCCCGGAAGCCGAGAAGTTTCAGGCATCCACCGGTTACAAAACTGGCGGAGTATAGGGCAATTTCGACAGTGAGGATTCGGGATCTCCGGACCGGTTTGGGTGCAGAGAGATTTTTCGCTTTGGACTGCGCGGTGCGCACGCAGTCACCTGAGAACCCCACAAACCGGGCCATGCACCGCAACCAGCAGAATGGCGATGGTGAGCGCGAAGTCACCGAACTCCACAGCCGACATCTCTTAGCCTCCAAAAAGGCGACAGAGATGAGTGGGCCCGGGTTTTCGGTGTTCGGCAAGAGCTTGCCCTGCGGCGTGTTCCGAGCGTTCTTACCGTCCCCATCCTGGCGCAGGGCTCACGCCCCGACAACCTGAGGCAGTCGAGACAGTTCCTCGTCGGTGCTGTCATTGGGGACTGAGCATCCCGGCGTCAAAATGAACTTGCTGCCGGCCACATTCCTGGCGCTCTGCCATTGGTTGCGGATCTGCTCCGGGGAGAGATCCTTGTAATTCTTCTCATCGATTCCGGTGGCAATCGTCTGCGAGAACTTGCTGCGCACAGTGCTGACCGACACGCCGCTCGACTGGACGGACCAGTTGACGACCGGAGCCGGGAAGTCGAGAAACTGGTCGACATATTCATTCTCCCAGTGCAAATGGAGGAAGTTCAGCCTGGCGCTGGCGGTCGCTGCAAAGAAGCGCTTGTCAAACGGAGCGCTGAATTTGGCATAGTCTGCCGGTGACAGCTCCGCGCGGTTAGCGTTCGCAATCGAAAAAAGAACCCCCGAAGCGCCCGCAGCAAAGGCGCGCTTGGCGTGGTTAATGTGCGATTGCGTGAGCACATCGAGGGCGTCGAGCAGTCGCTGCGGATTTTCCTGCTGGAGGCGAACGACCTCCTCCTTTGACGAAAGCTTGACTGCGACCTGCCAGGGATTGAAGGCAGTTTCGAGAATATAGGCGTCTCCACGCAAGCCGTCACGGATCAGTTCCAAGGCCCGAACCTGCTCGGGGAAGGGGTTGTCCAGAACCTTCAGCTCGTACCAGTCACCCGTAGGCTTCGGATACGCATAATCGCTCATCACCTTCACGATGTCCGTCTTGTACTTCCAGTGATAATCGAGTGTGGCCTTGGCGTGCTCTTCCGGAGTCTGAGGACCGAAGTGGTGCCAATGCGTGAATGGCGGACGGTCTACATCCTGCCCAGCCAGTGCCCGGTCTATGCGCTCTTTGCGGGTGAGTGGGTTTCGGCCGGCCACCTTTCCCAAAAGTGGTTGTGCAACAGCGACGGCGGCGGCGGCTAAAAGGAAGCTTCTACGGCTTATCATGATTGACTCCGGAAATTCCGAATTTCAGTTCCCGCCTTTAGCAACACGAACGTTTTCCGAGAGCAATTGTGCGATCTCGGTGCGCACACTGTCCTTCAAACGTGAATCGAGCTCTCCGCTCGCATGACTGGTGAAACCAGCGTGGATCGAACGCACCAGGCCATTTCGGCCAACGAAGAATGTTGTGGGCCAGGCATTCAGGTTTTCGGCCTGCGGAATCTTCTCGTTCAGCTGGCTTGGTTCTCCGGCGATCAGGTAGGTGTATTCGATGCCATAGCGCTTGATGAACGCCTCGACGCGCGAGAGGCTCTTCAGCTGTGCTGCGGGTTCGAAGTCGAGGGCGACAATCTCGAGTCCCAGACCGTGATACTTCCGGTAGAGCTCTTCGAGGAAAGGGGCTTCGTCGTGGCAGTTCGGGCACCAGCTTCCGGTGATATTGACTAACACTACTTTCCCCTGAAATCGGTCGTCAGTGCTAGAGACAACGCGGCCGGTCACATCCGGAAAGGAAAAGCGTAGCGGCTGGGCGGGATCTTTCACCCTTGTGTGTTGGGTTGGATCGTCGGGCGGAGCAAGATTTCTGGCTCGCGCCTCGGCCGGCCGCAACGCTGGCAGGGTTTGGGTGTCATGGAAGCCGGCGATCTGCAATTGCAGGCTACCGTCGGATTGGGGCGTCACTTCCACGTAAAACGGCCGCTCTCCGGTGAAGTGACTGAGGATAAACCTGCCCTTCTTGAAATTGCCTGAGAGGATTCCCGTGTCACCATCGACCCGTAGAATTGCTGCATCGATCTTCGCGCCTGTCTGGTTTACGACGAAGTGCCAAGCCGATTCGCCTTTCGGGCTCTTGACTTGAATTTCCCAAAGCCCGGAGATATCCGGTGCATGTGGGTCGCCGGTTGCAACCAGGGACGGGTCGTGCCGCTTCGCTTGGAATGCATAAGCACTTCCCGAACTTCCGCCGTAGGTTCCAGTCAATACTCCATCCGTAAGGGTGGCTTCCAACTTGGTGGCGTAACTGTCGAAAGTCAGCACCAGAGAGCCATTCTGGAACGTTCCACTGTTCGACGGGTTGACCCGGTCGGCGCCGTTAAAGAAGTAGCTATGGACATCCGCTCCGGCGCCGTCGATTTCGATCCTGAATGGAATGGAAACATTGTTCACGGTGACGGTCGCGTCCCACGTGCCCTCTACCGATTGTCCCGACGCAAAAAGAGTGATGACAAAGATTGCGAGTACGGTTGCAGCGGCCAGTTTCGCGCTAGAAGCGATATGCATGAAGGAATCCTTTGTGTACTTGTAAGCTCCGCCGCCTTTCACGGCCTGCCGGGTGTCGCAGGCTGACAGCACCTTGCTCAGCAAACACATATAGGCTATCATACACATAGACATAGTTACCAATGCGAGGTTCCACAGTGCGTCTCCTCCGCCATCGCGTTCAACTTCGCTGTCCATCCACACCCATCTTCATTTCTTACCAGTCGTCTTGAATGTTTTTCGACCGCAATCGACTTCGCCGTTCCTGGATATTTTGCATGAAGCCCCTACCTTTTCGAGCATTCCTCATGGTTGCACTATTCACCAGCGCGACGATCGCGCAGAATGGCGCGTCGCCCCGAGAGGTGGCGCGAAAACCGGTTCGAGTCCTGCTCGTGGTCGCGCACCCGGACGACGAATACGAAGTGGCTGGCACGGTTTACAGAATCAGCAAAGAACTCTCAGGAACCGTCGATCAGGTAATCATCACCGATGGTGAAGCTGGCTACCGCTATTCTTCTCTCGCGACGCCTTACTACGGCGTCGACCTGACGGATGAAGCAGTCGGCCGAGCCCGACTGCCTGGCATCCGCAAAGAGGAAGCGCGACGGGCTGGCAGAATCCTGGGAATTCATCACCAGTGGTTCCTGAACGAGAAAGATGACCGGTTTACCCTCGACGCGGGTGAATCCCTCCACGGGAGTTGGCATCAAGAGCGAATTCTGCGTGTCCTGCAACGGCGATTCAGCAAGGGACATTACGATTTCGTTTTCGTGCTGCTGCCGTCTGAACAGACTCACGGGGAACACAAAGCGGCTTCGATTCTCGCTGTGGAAGCGGTTGAACAGTTGCCGACCAGCCGGCGCCCGATCGTACTCGGTGCGCAGGCCGGCGGAGAGGATCCTGCGCCCTACAAGTCGCTATCCGGATATCCACTTACGGCAGCGGACTCACTCCTCCCGCGATTTCAGTTTGACCGTAACACTCGCTTCGGTTATCAGCAATCCCTCTCCTATGAGATCGTTGTGGACTGGGTGATCGCCGAGCATAAGTCCCAGGGTCTGTTCCAAACCAGATGCCAGCAAGATCGGTTTGAGAATTTCTGGCTGTTCACAGTAAACGGAACTTCAGCGGCTGGTAAGGCCAAGTCGTTGTTTGCTGCGCTCACACCCCGGCCCGCAGGCGCCAGGGGGATTGGAATCGCAGGAACAGCCGAGCCGCAATAGGAAAGCGAGATTGCAGATTCGCCGAATCGGAACCCATAACCGAAACGAATCAGCGTTCTGCAAGAGCTGCGGGGCGACAACGACTCGAGAAACTGAAGAAGGAAGATGCGAGCAAAAGCGATCCCCTACGGTTGATAAATCTGCAGGTTGTTGTAGATCGTCCCGCTGCCGTGATCGACGTTGGCTCCGCCGAAACAGTACAGGAGCCCGTCGGCCACGGCAGACGCCGGGAAGATGACGGGCTGGGGCATGGCGAGCAGTGTCGCCCATTTGTTGGTTGTGGCCCTGAAGGATTCGGTCACGCTTTCCGGAGTTCCGTTACCACCGCCTCCCGCCACGTACAGCAGGCTTGAGACTGCGCCGAAGCAGGTCGCGTTGCGTGGAGTCGGATCGGCAGGCAGCGCGCTCCAGGCATTGGTCGAGACGTCGTAGGCTTCGTTGTCGCCAGTGTCCTGTGATGTGGTAAATCCATCGGGGGAAATGATCTTTTTATCCAGCAGACCTGCAGCCGGTTCGGATTTCCCCACTAGCAGCGGCGCCTCTTCCGTCCACGTATTCGTGGAAGGAACGTATTTCTCCACGGTGTTCAGCCGAAGCGTCGATCCGTTTCCACCGATTACATAAATGGAGGTGCCATCGACGACGGCAACGTCGCTTCCGCGTGCCGTAGGCATGGCAGAACCTGTTGTCCACGAGTTGGTCTTGGGGTGGTATATCTGCACCAGATTCGACGGCGTCTGACTGGTTCCTTCGTAGCCACCGATCACATAGAGTGATCCGCTCACCACCGCGCCGGCTGCGCCGTTCACCGGCGTGGGAATCGCCGCACCCGTCGTCCACGTGTTGTTGGCCGTGTTGTAAATCTGCGTATCGCCGAGAATGGTCGTTCCATTGCTGCCGCCGACCACATAAATCTTCCCGCTGATAAATCCTGCCGCCGCACCTTCATTCGCTACCGGTATGGCCGCACCCTGGCTCCACGAATTGTGCACGGTGTATTTCTGCGTGCTGGTGAGCGTGGTCGATCCCGTTTTCACCGTGACGTAACCATCTGTCGCGCCCGCCGGCACCATGGCCGTGAGGTAGCCCGGATCGGTCAGCGTCGCAGTCGCCGGCACACCGTTGAAGTGCACCACCGACGATGCAGTAAAACCTTCGCCGAGGATTCCTACCTTCGATCCCACGTCCCCCGAACTGCTCTGCAGCCTGACAAAAGCCGGAATGCCCAGGTCCATGCTGTAAAAAACGCCGTTGCCGTGGGCGCCGCCGGCCTGGGTCAGCCCATACAATTTGCCGTCAGTAGCTTGCGTCAAGTAGACCGACGGATTACATCCATGCGTATTGTCAAAGTTGTAAATCACGCTGAACCCGCCCGCTTGCGTCACTTTGAAAATCGTTCCACATCCAGCGCTCCCGCCGTCCTGGGTCAAGCCATACATATTTCCGTCGGTTGCGAGCATCAGCACGAACGCCTGTTTGCCGTCGGTGGTTCCGTTCAGACTGTGCAACAAAGTATAGGTCCCACCGGTAGTGATTTTGAACACCGCGCCCGCGTTGCTTGTGCCCCCGAATTCGGTCGCTCCATAAAGCAGGCCGTTCGGCGCCTCCACCATGCCGGGCGCGCCATAACTGCCGTCCGCGCCGGTAAAGTTATGCAGCACCGTATACACACCCGTTGGCGTCATTTTGAACAGCGTGCCATCGCCATTGGCGCCGCCGCTGTTGGTCCCGCCAAAAATGTCGCCGTCGCTCCCGATAATGAGCTGGCCACCACTCTGTCCATCCGCGGTGCTCATGGTGTGCAATGTCTTGAACGTGCCGGTGGAGGAAATGCTGTAGATGGTTTCTACCGCGTTGGACGTGCCATAGAACGTCCCGTTCGCCGCCTGCACCAAGGCATTCGCAGGACTCGTTCCATCCCCGGTGTTGCTGAAATTGTGAAGCGCGGTCTCCACTCCCGCGGGCGTGACTTTGAAGGTCAGCCCTAGCCCGGAGCTGCCACCGTTCCAGGTGTCCCCATAGAAATTGCCGTCCGTGCCCAGCGTTAAGCCGCCCAGCGCGTTCGCTCCGTCGGTTCCGTCGAAGCTCAAAACGATCGAGACGGTTCCGCTTGGCGTCATCTTGGCGACGGTACCGTCCCCCGTTCCGCCCGAGTTGGACTCGCCATAGAAGTTGCCGTCCCGCCCCTGCGCCAGCTTGGTAATTTGAAAGTTGTAGGGATCACCCGCGCTGGCGTTGAAGTCGTGCAGGTCCGTGTAGGTTTGGGCCACTGCTGCAGGTACGCCAGCGGACAGGACAGTGATCATCAGCGAACCGAAGACAGTCAAGGTGAGAGAGGCGGAGAGGCGGCGCGTCGACATCAAAATCCTCCAGGGTCTTTGACCTGACTGGGTTACTCGCGAAACTACCGTCGAATTTCGGCTTCGTCGACGGCTTCAGACTGGCCCGAACGGGCGTTGGTGTGGCCAGAAAGGGGGATTTCGGCTCGCCAACTCACCGCGTATAATGCGGCAGTTTCGCCTCCCCGGCAACGGACAACAACGGCCAGCTTTGGACATTACAGGACATTCAGGGCATTACAGGATGAGCGATAGCACCGCGCGTCACACCACCGATCACCGGCTCGATTCCTGGAAGGAAATCGCCGCCTTCTTTGGCCGCGGCGAACGCACCGTTCGCCGCTGGGAGAAGGAGCGCGGCCTGCCCGCCCACCGCGTTCCCGGCGGCGCCCGCGGTGGTGTCTTCGCCTACACCACCGAATTGCGGGAGTGGCTGAAGGGACCCGGCACCGGATTATTGGCCGCGGAAGAATCCGGCTTGCCCGCAACCGAGATCGCCGGAGATCATCCGGCTGCCGGGACGAACCAGACCGGCATAGCGCAAATTCCCGTCCTGGATAAGGGTTTTGAGTTGCGCTCCGCCGCGCCCCCGTCTCCAGAAAATCCGCCGGGAGCCCCACCTGCGTCCTCCCCTGCAAGCCAAGTCACGCGCCAGATCGCGGCCCGCATCGTGGCCTGGGTTGCGCCCCTGGCNGTGGTTGCGATTTTGATCCTCGTGGTGTCGATCCGTCATCACG
>JGI12712J15308_10000378_pt1 | contig 13242 bp, 5 predicted proteins | sample JacPin_JW_Ref_O2_FD_15308 | JGI IMG/M metagenome (IMG submission 15308) | reverse complement strand
CCTAGCGAGCGGGCGCCGATACCTGGATCGCGCGATCAGCTTAAATCCTGCGCTGCCGGGTCCTCACATCGATCTCGGCCTGATCCTGCTGAAGACGGCTCAACCCGCGGCTGCGTTCGAACAGTTTCAGGCGATCGTCGACCACGGCTTTGCCGACCAGATTCCCGACCTGAAGCTCGCCGTTGATGCCGTGCAGGAGGCGATCAAACAGAATCCAGACGATCCCCTCGCGCACGATACCCTCGGCCTTCTATGGGGCAAAGCTGGAAGCGATCCGCAACTGGTGATCGAGCAATTTCGCAAGGCCGTCGAACTTCGTCCCAGTTTCGCCGAAGCCCACAACCATCTCGGCCTCGCGCTGATTCAAAGCGGGGAAGATGACGCGGCGATCAAGGAATTCCGCGAGGCCATCCGCATCAATCCGAATGATGCGGAAGCTCATGGAAACCTCGGAGCCACGCTCACCTCGAACAACGATGACGAAGCCATCCGCGAACTTGAGCGCTCGATCGCCCTGCGGTCGGATTCGGCAAAAGCCCAATACAACCTCGCCATGGCATACCTGCAGAAGTATGGCGTTGACCGGGAAATCGACCAGTTACAAAAAGTGCTTGCCCTCGACCCGCGATTCGCCGAGGCCTACTACTCCCTGGGCAAAGCCCTCATGCAAAAGGGGCAGGTGCAGGAAGCGATCGCAGCGTTGCGCCAAGCCGTGAGCCTCGATCCCACGTCGGGCCCGGGCCATTATCAGCTCGGCCTCGCGCTATCGAGGGCAAATAAAACGGAAGAAGGCAAGCAGGAACTCGATCAAGGGCTGAAGCTCACCGCCGATGACGAACAGAACAAGAAGGCCAACGCGCTGCAGGCTCAGGCGAGGCTCGAGATGGACAAGGGAGAAACTCGGCAGGCGGCGGAGAATCTCGCAAAAGTAGTGCAGCTGTTGCCGGACTATGCAGAGGGTCATTTAACGCTGGCCCAGGCATGGGCGATGCTGGGCGACGCCGAAGCTGGCATTCTCGAATTCAAGCGAGCCTTGGAACTCCAGCCAAACCTGTACGCGGCGCAATTCGGCTTAGGCCAAGTGCTCCGGAAAAAGGGGGACTTCGCAGGCGCCCATGCGGCCCTTCGCGAGGCCATCCGTCTGCGACCCTCCTCAGCCGAAGCCTACAACGAATTGGGCTTGGTGTTGAGGGACCAATCAGACTGGAATGGCTCAACCGCCGCCTTTCAAAAGGCTCTGCAGATCGATCCCGGAGATGTCGCCGCTCGGGAAAATCTCGCCGCGATTGCCATTAACATTAACCACGACAAGAGAGCCGCTTCTACACCGACGGCTCTCACCAATTCGACGGCATCCGCTGCAACTTTGTCTCCGCAGCCCTCAAGCTCTCCAGAGCCGTCAACCGGGGAGCTGATTCCTAATGCGGACGCCGACGATCTCGACCAGATCAAAGGGTTTGAGGCGTCAATCGAAAAAGACGAAATTGACGCAGTCGAGCCTCTCGTGGTGGCTTACCTGAAGCATTACCCGAATTCCTGGCGAGCCCACTATATCCGGGGATACGAATTGTTCCGCATGCGAAAAGTCGGCGAATCCATCAGGGAACTGGCCAAGTCTCTGGAGCTGAATGCCGACAACCCGGAGGCGCACAAGATTCTCGCGAAAGATTTTGTCATCATCGGGGAAATTGATTACGCCGAAACCGAATTGCAGCAGGGGGTGCGGCTGAAACCTGGCTCTGCTGAAATCCACTACAGCCTCGGCGAGGTCTACTCCGCAAAAGACATGCTCAAAGAGGCCAAGACCGAGTTCACCACAGCGATTCAACTGGATCCCACCTACGCGGAAGCGTACAACGCGCTCGGTTTCACAGAAGAATCTCTGGAAGACGACAAGGCGGCGCTAGAAGCCTACAAAAAAGCGATACAAGTCGCCGACCAAAAAGCATTCAAGTTCGATGCCCCCTACGTCAACTTAAGCGAATATTACAATCGACTGGGTAACCCGGAGCTTGCTCTTAGTTACGCTCGCCAGGCGCTCGAGCTGAACCCGAAGAGCGACCTGGGCTACTACCAAATGGGCCGGGCTTATCAGTTCACAGGCCAGTGGGACCAGGCTGCCGACGCATTGCGCAACGCGATCTCGCTGAACCCAACCTCCGCCCAATACTTCTACATCCTGAGCCAGGTCTATCGAAAACAAGGAAAGCAAAAGGAAAGCCTCGCCGCCCTTCAGACCTTTCAGGAACTCAAGCATGCGGAAGAGCTTGTCGCCAACAAGATTCGTGACGGCCGTCGAACCCCGGTTCCGGATCCCAAAGCCGTTCAGAAGCAATAGCCATCGAAACCAGCGCAACCAGATTCGTTTTATCGAATTCGTCTTAACGGGGCGCGCCAAATCTGAGCAACAAAATCCGAGTAACCAGATCCGAGTAAAAAAAGTCCAGTCTCTTACGAGGGGGGCCAACATGCAGCAAACAAGCGGGTCAAAGTGGGTCATGCAGCCGATCGTGCGGTCAATCATGCCGTCGATCATTTTTGCCCTACTCGGATTCTCCAGCGCCATGGCCAAGGATTTTCGTCCGCCGGCGGTTCCATTGATTGCAAACAGTCCGTATTTCAGCGTCTGGTCGATGGCCGATCACCTTACCGACGATGCGACCCGTCACTGGACCGGAACCCCGCAGGAGCTCAGTGGCCTGGTTCGCATCGACGGCAAACCTTACCGCATCATCGGCAACGAACCGGAGGAGATCCCGGCGATGGAGCAGCGCCAGGTGCAGGTGCTGCCCACCCGGACAATTTATCAGTTCGAAGCCGCCGGCGTCGCCATCACGCTGACGTTCATGACTCCCACGCTGCCCGCCGATCTCGATGTGATGTCGCGCCCGGAAACCTACGTGACCTGGACCACGCAGTCCAAGGACGGCAAGGACCATTCCGTCTCCCTCTACTTCGATGCCTCAGGCCAGCTTGCCGTAGACAGCACCGCTCAACCGGTGGTGGCGTCGCGCCTTCGCTTCGGCGGCATCACCGCCCTGCGCGTCGGCAGCGAGCAGCAGCCGATTCTGCAGAAGGCCGGAGACTTCCTCAGGATCGATTGGGGATATCTCTACGTGGTCGCACCTCCCGCCGCCGGCACCGACCAAGTCATCACCACCTGGCGTGCCGCGAGAAGCGGTTTTGCCCAGACTGGATCGATACCAGTCAGTGACGCCGAAACTCCTCAGCCCGCCGGCGATTGGGACGGCCCCACGCTGGCCTACCGTTTCGATCTCGGCAAAATCGGCGCCACTCCCGTATCGCGCTATGTGGTCTTAGCCTACGATGAGGGTTTCTCGGTGCAATATCTGGATCGCTGGCTTCGCCCCTACTGGCGGCGAAACGGCGCGACCATCCCCCATCTGCTCGAACAGTCCATGCGCGATTACGAGACGCTCACCGTTCGCTGCCGCCAATTCGACGACGAACTCATGGCCGACCTCACCCGCGTGGGTGGAAATGACTACGCCCTTCTCGCCGCGCTCGCCTTTCGGGAGTCTTTCGCAGCGCAAGGTTTGGCCGCGGATTACGATGGCACGCCACTCTCGTTTCCCAAAGAAAACTCAAGCTGCGGATGCATCTCCACCGTGGACGTGATTTACCCTGCGGCGCCCATCCTGCTGCTGTTCAACACGACTCTGCTGAAAGCGTCCATGACCCCGGTGCTCACCTACGCCGAAACCTATCATTGGCCGTTCCGCTGGGCGCCGCACGACCTTGGCATCTACCCTCACGCCAACGGCCACGACTACCCCGCCGACGTTGATTTGAATTCCGTGGAAGATCACATGCCCGTCGAAGAAAGCGCCAACATGATTCTCATGGCGGCTGCCATCGCCAAATCCGACGGCAACGCCGACTACGCCGCCAAATACTGGCCATTATTTTCAAAGTGGGCAAAGTATCTCGAAGAGAAAGGCTTGGATCCGGAGCGACAAATCGTCACCGACGACTTCACCGGCCCCCTCGCCCACAATGCGAATCTCTCCGTGAAAGCGATTTCAGCCCTGGGCGCCTACGCCACACTTTGCGACGTGCTCGGCAAGAAAGACGAAGCCTCTACCTACCGCAAACTGGCCCACGACGACGCTCAGAAATGGTCGCCAATGGCTGCCGATGGCGGCCATTCCCGGTTAGCCTTCGACCAGCCCGGCACCTGGAGCCAGAAATACAATCTCATTTGGGACAAGGTGCTGGGTTTGAATACTTTCCCCCCAGAAGTAGCCCGCACCGAGATCGCCTTCTACAAGACGAAACAGAATCTCTACGGCCTTCCGCTCGACTCTCGCGCGCTCTACACGAAACTGGACTGGCTCCTCTGGACCGCCACTCTCGCCGACAACCCCGCCGATTTCGATGCGCTGTTTTCCCCCGTCTACAAATTCGCCAACGAAACTCCTGACCGCGTCCCGCTCACCGATTTCTATGACACCGACACCGGCAAACACCGCTATTTTCAGGCTCGTTCCGTGATCGGCGGGGTTTACATCAAAGTGCTCACCGACCAGTCAACCTGGAAAAAGTGGGCCAGCCGGGCCGTTCCACTCGAAGTGAAATGATCAAGTGAAATGATCAACTCAAATGACCGCCGGCTCGGCGGTTTTGGCAGCGAGTGAGTTCGACGACGCAGCAGAAAATCAACCACCGCCCCCACCGTTGGTAAGGATTTCCTTCGTGTACCCTTGTGTCCTTAGTGGTAAATGGTTTTGGGTTTTACACTGAAACCCACTTCTTCGCCGTAAGGATTCCTCTGCCCCGTTCCGCGAAATCCTTTTTGCGGGCTAAGCCTATTCGCTAATAGATTCGTATTAGATTTTTCTTGACAAATAGTGGGCTTTGCGACCAATATGTCCGCGTCGTTAAATGTAATCGATTACATGCATCACTTGAATCGATTAGCTCCACTGCAGCACACTTTTTTCACGCAGGGTGGCTCCAAGGAGGCCGGAAATGAATTCGCGCTCCGCGGTCAGTCGGTTTGTCTTGACGGCTGTTTCCCTTTTCGCCCTTGCAGGTTTGCTGTTCGGGCAAGGTCAGGACAGAGGCGTCATCACTGGGCTCGTGACCGACAAGACGGGCAGCGCCATTCCTCAGGCGTCCGTCACCGTCACCGATGAAGCCACGGGCGAAAAAATCGTGGTCGAGAGCTCGTCCGCCGGCAACTACACCACCCCGCCGCTGATCCTCGATAAATACAAGGTCCAGGTCGAGAAGACTGGCTTTAAGACATTCGTTGCCACTGGATTAGTGCTGGGTACCGGCACACTTCGTCAGGACGCCGTGCTCGACGTCGGTCAGGTGACCGAGACCGTCGAAGTACAAGGCCAAGCCTCTGGCGTGGAAGTGAATTCCTCGAACGCCGAGGTTACGCAGGTCCTCGGGCAGAAATATTACAAGGACCTGCCGGTAGTAATGGGTGCGGATATTCGTCTGGCCGAGTCGCTGCTGGCAATGCAGCCCGGCTACGTCCCCATGCGGCCTAACGGTTGCCCCATCTTCCGCGGCAGCCAGTTTGAATCGCGCATGAACGGCGGCCAGATCATGGCCATGGAAAACTACCTCGACGGAGCTTCTTTCGGCAGCGCCATCGACCACAACAACACGCAGGAACGTTCCGTCCCCTACGACTCGGTCCAGGAGACAAAGATCACCACCGACAATTTCTCCGCGCAGTACGGCCGCACCAGCGGCGGCTTCGTTTCCTATACGACCAAGTCAGGCACCTCTGCCTTCCATGGGAGCGTTTACGACTACTACAACTATCAGGGCCTGAATGCGACTGGAGAATTGATTCCTCAGAAAACTCCCACGCGCAACGAAAACTGGGGATTTACCGTCGGCGGACCGATTGTGATACCCAAACTGTACGACGGCCGCAAACACGGATCCTTCTTCTTTGCCAATCTGGATGACCTTCACTTCAATCAGGGCACCTTGCCCAGTTACGAGAATACCTCTCCGCTTACAAGTTCCCTGCAGGGAGATTTTTCCAATCCTCTTATCTACACCGGTGCACAACTCTTGAATTCAAGCGGCAATCCGGTATTCGATGCCCTGAACAGGCCGGTCTATCAAGGGGAGATTTACGACCCTTCCACTACCCGGACGGTAACCGTAGGCGCGAACCAGTTTCCGGTGCGGGACGGTTTCGGTTTTGATCCGACCACTGGATTGCCCATCGCGGGGCAGGCCAATATTATCCCTGCCGGCGATCCTCTGCTCAGCCAGATCTCTGCCAAGCTTGTGCCCTTGATCCCGGCTCCCGACCTGCCGAACAAGTTGGTGGACAACGCGTTTCAGCCCTCGGGCAACAAATACATTCGCCCCAAGACCTTGTTCGTCAGGGTGGACCAGGCATTCGGACCGCATTTCAACATGTCCACTTCCGTCAATGCCAACACGCGGCCCTCGTTGCGGCAGTGCGCAAATTTCTCGGAAGGCTGCAATTTTACCAACCCTGCGACTTATTTCGGGCAGGGGTTTTACCAGGACATCACCACGCGAACCGTCCATCAGCAGTTTAATTGGATCATCAAGCCTAACCTTTTCAACCACACGACTCTCTCGTTCGACCGCTGGGTTCTTCCCGCGCATCCGGTCTCCGCAGGTCAGCACTGGGTGTCGCGCCTCGGGCTGATAGGACCCATTTACGATACAGGCGGTGCTCCGCAGGTCACACTGAGTAGTCCGAATATTCCCTATTCACAGTACGGAGAGCCCGACACAGTTGCCGAGGGCTGCATTGCCAACCGCTGGCAGTTCCTTGACGATATTACTTGGGTGAAAGGCAAGCACACCCTTAAAGCCGGCTTCGAATACCGGCACCACCAGTTCCCCACAATCGGTAACGGAAATACAACCGGCAGCTATAACTTCAACAGTGCGGAAACTGCGGGCTGGGACAACGCCGGGAACCAGTTGACGAAAACCGGAGATCCGGTCGCTTCCTTCTTGCTGGGGCAAGTCGACAACGCCAATTTCAATGTCAACTTCCGCCATTTGGAAAACGAGCAATACATTGCTCCCTGGATCAATGACGAATTCAAAGCCACCAAGAACCTGACCTTGACCTTCGGATTGCGCTTCGATTACCAGGGCTGCCTCTCGGAGGCGCACCGTAGCCAGTCGACTTTCGACCCCAACACTCCCAATCCGGGGGCTGACGGTCACTTGGGGGCCATCATTTTTGCCGGCACCGGCCCCGGTCGGAGTGGGGCGAAGTGCTTCGAGCACCCCAAGAAGGATGCTTGGGGACCGCGGTTTGGGTTTGCCTACCGAATCGACAATAGCACCTCGATTCGCGGTGGATACGGGCTGTATTACGGAGGTCTCCCGGCCAACCAGTTTGCCGGCACCGCCGAACTCGGCTTCTCCACCAACCCCACAGTTCCCAACGTCACCAGTGGCTACTCTCCCGCTTTCTATTGGGACACTGGCTTCCCCAGCACTTCGATCGTGCTTCCGCCAAGTATTAATCCCAGCGTTGCCAATGGCGGGAACCCGACTTGGGTCACTTCCAACAGAAACACCTTGCCCAGATATCAGAACTACTCAATGACTTTGGAGCGTCAGATCGGCACCGATATGTTGGTGAGGGCTTCTTATACTGGTAATCACGCCACCCGCTTGCCTACCAATGCCTCTGGGCTGGGGCTGCTCGACAACATGAACTCTCCTGCGATCCTGTCGCAGGGGGCTGCTGCTCTCGAAGCTCCCGCCAACGGAGTGCCCTACGCTTCATTCGTGGGGAGCCTCTACCAGGCTCTGAAACCGTGGCCGCAATACCAGGATCTCAACGTCCTGAGTGTTCCCTACGGATACAGCACCTATAACGCTTTCACCGCCCAACTCGACAAGAGGTTCACGGGCGGCCTCTTCGGACGCATCGCTTACACTAATTCCAAGCTGATCAATAGCGGTGCCGAAGACGTGCTGGCAGGGGATGACCCGGGAATTCAAAATCCACTGCATGGAGCTAGCGACGACCGGGCCTTGAGCCGCGACGACGTTCCGCAATCTCTTATCCTCGCATGGTCCTATGAGCTGCCATTCGGTAAAGGGAAGAAGTACGCCCTCACTGGCCCGATGAACGAAATCCTTGGTGGTTGGAGAGTCTCAGCCACGCAACGTTACGACCGCGGCCGCCCGCTCAGCATTTCGATGGGATGCGGCCAGCTGTGCACATTCCTTGGAAGTAACGAGCTGCGGCCAAACCGGGTAAAGGGAGTGTCAGGCTACGGGCCACACGCCTCCAGCGTTAGACCCTCACCTTACCCCAACATTCAATATCTCAATCCCGCCGCCTGGGCTGATCCCGATCCCGTGAATCACCTTCTGTTCGGTGACGAGCCGCAAAACGATCCGCAGATCCGCAGTCCACACTATTTCAACGAGGACTTTGGAATCGGCAAGCTGATCCCGATCACCGAACGGGTCCACGGTCTCTTTGAGACCAATATAGGAAACTTGTTCAATCGCCACCTGTGGTGTAATCCCGACACGAACTGGAGCGACTCTACTTTTGGGCAAATATCTGGCCAGTGCGATACACCCCGGAGTGTCCAGTTCGGGCTCAGATTGGAGTTCTAGCCACAGTTTCGCTGAATTATCTCCCCCGTGGCGGCAGGGTTCGTAGGGGATCCTGCCGCGTTTCTTCCGTAGAGGCGCTCGAGAACGAATCGGAATGAAAATGATCGCGACACTCGCTCGTAGAGCGCGTCTCTGAAGTTGAGTGTGATCAAGGGCTTGGGCTTATTCTGAACACAAAACCAGATCGTAGGCTGTTCCCCAGGCTTGCAGGTGCTGTTTTACTGGCGACTTTCGTTTCCCGGCTGATTGCACCGCCGGCCCAAACTCAATCGAATCAATCTCCTCCAGCCTCCGCAACGCCCGCCTCGTCTTCCGATTCAACGACCACCGGTTCGCCGATGTCGCTCGATGAGGTCATGCGGCTGATTCGGCAAGCCAAGAACGAGCCCCAAGCAGCGCTCACAGCCGTCGCGGCACGAGGCGTTGCCTTCGAACTCGACGAGAAAACGATAAAGAAGCTGCGAAAAGCCGGAGCGGACGATGATCTGCTCGCTGCCATTTGGAAGGTCACGCCGAGCGGCAAGGCGCATATGCGGGCGCTTTTGACCAGTCCAAGCGGTGTTGAGATCCAGGCCTCCGCTACCGAGGCACTGGCCCTCGAGGAAATCCAAAACGAAAAAGCGCCTGACGGCCGCCTTAAGTTGGCCGATGCATTCGAGAAGAAATTCCCCAACAGTCCACTCCTTTCTTACGTTTACACAGAAGGGGCAAGAGCCGAACAGGAGAAAGGCGCTTTTCCTGACGCTGCCGAAGATGGCCGCAAGAGCTTAAAGCTCGACCCTGACAACACCTTTTCTTTGATCATCTTGGCGTTAGTCCTGCCGCAGCCGAAGATGCTGAAAGGTACTCCCAACGAAATACAAGCACAATTGTCCGAGGCGGTGACGGACGCGAATCGAGCTCTGGAGCTTCTCGAGAAATTACAAAAGCGGCCCGACGAAAGCGATGAGCAATTCGTGGCGCGAAAGGGATCTCTCACCGCTGATTCCCACTTCGCCCTGGGTATGGAGGAGATGCAGCGCGATCAGTTTGACAAGGCGGTAACTGACTACCAGGCCGCCATTTCCTCCACCAGCAAGCCGACCTTCCAGTATTACTATCGCCTGGCGGAAGCCTTGGCCAGCGAGGGGCGCGTCCCGGACGCGATTGCAGTCCTTCAGAAGGCTTCGGAACTGGCCCGCGGCACCCCGATGCAGAAAATAGCGGACGACTTCACGGCCGAACTGCAGGGAAAGACGAATTGACGAATATGCGAAGGGCGGTCCGCACGCTGGCCGTTCAGCTGGATTTAACAGCTTAGTGCGGCGTCAGGATGCGCAGGCGCATGCCAAGCCTTTTCTCCTCCTCGGCATTGAGCTGTTTAACGATCTCAAACTCTTTGTTGGCATCGTCTTGCCTGCCCGCGCGACCCCACAGGATGCCCAGTTGGTAGTGGGCCTTGACCGACTCCGGATTGAGGACAACCGCCTTCTCGAGTACCTGTTGCGCCTCCGCATACTTCTTTTCCTTCACCAGAATCCTGCCCAGCGCTTCATACGCCAGAGCATAATCGGGATCGCGCCGCAACACGTCTCGCAATGTGGCAATGGCGTGATCGTTTTCGCCATTCCCCTCGGAGACCAAGCCCATGTAGTAATACGCAACCGTCTGATCCGGCTGGAGTTCGATGCTCCGCTGGAGATATTTTGCGGCCTCGGTAAGCTTGACCTCAAGGAACAAGAGGGATCCCATCGCATAGTTCAGGACATCATCGTTTGGATGCTTCGCCAGCAACGCCTGAAAAAGCTTGCCAGCGGCCTCGTATTGCTTCTTGGACACGTTTGCGGAACCCAGCACATAGGAGTACGAATCGTTGTTGGGCTGCAAGCGCGACGCCTTTTCAAGCGCGGGGAGCGCGTCGTCGGGCAAGTCCAGCTCCAGGCATGCTTTTCCAAACTCGAACAGTATTTCGGCGTTCTCGGGCTGCTTACTCTTGGCTTTGATCAAGTAAGCCAGAGCCTTCTCCGGATCCTTTTGTTGAGAAGCTATTTTGGCCAGATCGAGCAGGCAATCGGCGCAGCCAGGGTTCAGGCTGAGGGCCGCCTCATAGCTCTCGAAAGCTCCGTTCAGATCGCCTTTTAGGAAGTAGAGATTGCCGAGCGCCAGGGCCATGTCATAGGAAACTTCGCCGCTGCTCTTTGCCTTTTCGAGCACGTCGAGGGCTTGCTGATTCAGGCTGGATTTTGTGAGTAAGGACGCGAACGCCGTGCTGGTGCTTGCCGATGCCTCGGGCAAAGCGTTCCAGTCGTGGACGAGCGCGAGCAGGGAATCCTTCTGTTTCAGGCCGGCGTAGTCTTTGGCGAGAAGCAGAATGCCGTCCGGGGAATGGCGGAGTTCCGCCAGAATGGGTTCGGCGGCGCTCAAGGACGCGCTGAAGTTGCCGCTGTCGCTTTCTAGCTGTGCCAGGGCAGAGTGGGCGTCGGGGTTGTTGGGATCGGCGCGAAGGATGGAGGTGAAGGCCTCTCGCGCTTGCGTCTTTCTTCCGGTGAGGGCGTAAACCTCGCCCAGGTGAATGCGAGCGCCCACCAGGCCCGGGCTGAGGCGTAGGGCGGTATTCAGACACTCGGCTGCGTCCGTATAGCGCTTTTGACGAATCCGAATGGCTCCCAAGGTGGCCCAGCCCATGGATCGAGTGGAAGAGTCGCGGAGCGCCAGTTTCGCTTCTTTCTCGGCGCCCTCCAGATCGCCGGCACTCATCAGTTCCATTGATTGTTGAACGTGATCTGAATCGGCAGGAACTGCGCCGGAAGCCTGCGCGGGCAAGGAGGGGATGCAAAGCAGAAGCACAATCTGCCAACCGATTCTTCGACTGAAGCGCCGCCGCTTGGGGTCCAATTCACTCATAAGTAGGGCGATTCACGTGGTCGAACTCCAGCTTCTGGGGTAGCGTCCCAAGGTCTCGCAAAGGAAGCGAGAAATAGGGCACCCAGATCAAAGCTAAGCCGCATTTTGGCTCCGGGTCATTGTTTGTCCGGATCAAGGAGGGGCTCCTGGGTGGCGCGGTAGGGCAGAGCCTGGTTCGATTGTTGCTGAAGCTGCGCGTACTTTTTCAGCGCCTCCTCACTTTCCGGCTGGTTCCCCAGCTCGCGCAGCATCAGGCCCAGAACATAATAGTAGTCCGAAACTTGCGAGTTGATGGCGATGGCGCGCCGGGTGGCGTCGACGGCTTGTTGCAATTGTTTCTGGGTGCGGTATGCCTTGGCGATCTCAAAATAAGCAGCATCCGAGGCTGCGTTGACCTCCACTGCCTTGCGCGCGTAGAGGAGAGCTTCGGCGGCGTTTTTCTGGCGATTGTAGAAAGAGCTGAGATAAATGTAGGGCCATTCCGACTTTTGCTCCTGACGATCTTCAAGACGGATGGCGGCGTTGTAGTTCTTCAAGGCGCCGTCGTTGTCGCCGAGGGCTTCCAGGGTAATCCCGAGGTTACTGTAAGCCTTGATGTAGGAGGGATTTAGCCGGAGGGTGGTTTCGAATTCCGTCTTGGCAAGAGGGTAGACGCCTTTGGTGTAGTAGGTTCGCGCGAGGAAGTAATGGATCTCGGCCGATTCGGGCTTGAGCCGCGCAGCCTCCAGCAACTCGACCTCGGCCAGATCGTAACGGCCGATGATGGTGCAGTTCAGAGCGAGCACTTTGTGCGCTTCGGCGTTGTTGGGATTCAGTTCGAGCGATTTCGAGAGTTGCTTGATCGAAGGACCGATTTTATGAGTTCTGAATTGCGCATAACCCAGGTCGTAGTGGGCTTTTGAGGAATCCGGATGATCTGCCAGGTAGGTGGTCAGCAGGGACGCGGCTTCGTCAAATTTGTTCGCGGCGATTGCGGCTTCTGCGGCGTCGAGGGCTGCACTCGGGTTTTGGCTGCTATGTTCCCGAGCGTCACTTTGCGGGACCAGCGCTGCCGGAACGGGCGCCATGGAGCAAAAAACTCCCGAGGTCGCAAGGAAAACGATCAGCCGGATGCTCATGGGCGTGCGCTCAGGATGACGAGGCGTTTGTTTAGGGGAACTGCATCTACTGCCGCATTTCGCTGGAACCGGATTCTCGAAACTTCATATGCTACCATAGCGTGTTCGGGAATGTAATCGCTTGCACGCGGGAGGGTTGTGCCAGTTCTGAAGCTGAGGCACCGCCAGAAGCTCCGAGGGGGTTGCGGCGTGGTTCCGACTTCTCGCCAAGGACGCGAGCCATGGGGCACCCAGGACAAAGCTGAGCAATGCGAACGGCGGGGTGCGGGTAGGATTGGGTGCGATGGGGCTTCGATTTGGGGAGGGCAGGCTGGACAGGAACTCTGATTTGGTCCGCGTAGGGCCGGCCATCGGGATTCTGCTGCTCGCCGGTTCACTGGCGGTTTCACGATGTGCGGCCCAGGGCACCAAGTCTCCGCAGCGCGCGGTCGCCGAAAAAGCCACTGCTGCGCCGTCTTCGAGCGGGATTCGGGTCACGTTTACCGACGTTGCCAAAGCTGCCGGGCTGAACTTCAAGCAGGACTCCACGGCCTCCGACCAGAAGCTCTATCTGGAAACGATGGGGACCGGGGTCGCCTGGATTGACTACGACCAGGACGGACTGATGGAC
>JGI12712J15308_10000377_pt1 | contig 13272 bp, 8 predicted proteins | sample JacPin_JW_Ref_O2_FD_15308 | JGI IMG/M metagenome (IMG submission 15308) | reverse complement strand
CCGGGCTGCGGTTATACGCCATCGTCGATCCAGACTGCCTACAACCTCACCGGCTTGTATAACGAGGGGTACGACGGGACTGGCCAGACGATTGCCATCCTCGACTGGTGCGGTTCGATTACGATTCAGAGCGATGCCAATACATTTTCGACGAAGTTCGGGCTGCCCCAGCTAACTTCATCGAACTTCGCGATCACTTACACTGCGCCCAGCGAGTGCATTGCCTCCGACCAGGTGGAAATCAACCTCGACGTGGAGTGGGCGCATGCCATCGCCCCGGGCGCCAATATCAACTTGGTGGTTCCGCCATCGGCATCTTTCCAGGACGTAGACGAGGCCGAGTTTGATGTCGCGAACTATGGACTGGGAAATGTGCTCTCGGGCAGCTTTGGTTCGCCCGAGGCGCTCACCGCGGCGACGGAACTTGACACAGAGAGCCTGATTTCAGAAATTGGCGCTGCCGCGGGGATTTCCTTCAACTTCGCGTCGGGAGACGATGGCAACTATGAGTTTACTGATGACGTTTTCCTCCCCACCGTCAACGCTCCGGCGGACTCTCCCTGGTCCACGGCCGTGGGCGGAGTCACTTTAGCGCTGAATTCCGATAACTCGATTGCGTGGCAGGCCGGTTGGGGGAACAACGTAAACGTGGTGGCTGCAGAGGGGATCGTAGCCGATCCGCCGGTTGGCGAATTCTACGCTGGCTCGGGCGGTGGTCCGAGCAACTGCGTCACCAAGCACACCGAATTCAGGCGACCGATCTGTACCGGCGGTTTCCCCAAACCGTCGTACCAGAAAGGATCTGTGCCGGGTAAGTACCGCCAACTTCCCGACATCTCCTGGCTCGCGGATCCCTTCACTGGAGCCGTGATCCTGATTAGCATTCCGGGTCAGTTGCCAGAACAGGTGTTTCAGGTGGTTGGGGGGACGAGCCTGGCTACTCCGATGTTCTCCGCATTGTGGGCCATCGCCAATCAGGAAGCGCTGGCTGGAGGCGGTACGGAACTCGGTCAGGCGGCGCCCTATCTGTATTCCCTACCGGCCGGAACGATATCCGACATCGTGCCCGTCACGTCGGCGACGAACGTGACCGGGGCGGTTCAGGACTCGCAAGGCACCAAAAAATACAGTGCGGCGCGGTTGGCTGGGGCAACCCCGACCGAGCGCCAGTTTGTCAGCGCTCTGTGGGACATCTTCACGGATGAAGACACGGCGGCTGTCGTCTCATTCGGTACGGATCTCGGCCTGAACATTGCTCCGGGCTGGGATAACGTGACTGGCTTGGGAACGCCGAACGCGCAGGCCTTCGCCGATTTCTTCTACGGGCAATAACCACTCCCTTGTAATTGCATGGCCCTGCCATCCTTGTCGGGTGGCAGGTTTTTCTTGCGGAACTTTGTCCTCCGTCTGAACCTTGCGCTTGAAGCGACGGAGGGCATTCTCTATTGACTCGCCTTCCTGCGATCGAACTGATTGGCTAATTTTTCGCTGCCGGAGAGTCTCCCCAACGCTCTGCTTTACGTTTCAGTTTCGTGAGAAATGATCCGCTGTACAAAATTGAACAGTCATCGAAACCGCCAATTAGTACGCTGTGCTTAGGTTGTCTCCGTTTCAGATGATGCAGAACCTCGTAAACCTTAGCCGCCGGACCACCCAGGTCCGGCCTTTTTTTTGCTTCCTTGTGGGAACTTGATCCAGCATGGGTCGAAGCTCAGTGTTTCTTTTCGGTTTGGCCGGACGTTGATGCTGCCTGTTTCCTCAGGAACGTTGGTCGAAGAAAGAGATGGAACATCCGACCATTTTCCCCCACCTCGTGCCGGACGGCGCGACTGTCGTTGCAGTTTGGGCGGATTTCTTAGCGGACAGTGGCGAGTCCTTTGTCGGCCAAAAGATCGGACGGCAGTGCTGGCGCAGACAAACGGGGCGCCGGACTAACCGGAGAAGTACCTTCCGGGAAAACTTCGGCTCCCCCACAGCCGACGGGGTTGGTCTTGGCCCGCCCGCGCTCGGGTGAAGCGAGAAGGATTGCTAGGCGCTCGCCGCGAGATTTACTCAGTCAAGTTTAACAATCCAGACGTCTGAAAGGGGTGTGCCATTAGGATCGCTGCCCAACTGTCCGTCCCAGCCCGAAGTGAACAGGAAGAAATGGCCATCCATCGAAATGTTCCCTAACGGCTGGGTGTTAAAGTATGGGGTCTGCCAAGTAGCTCTGTTGTGAGCGAAACGCCAGATCGTTGAAGCGACTCCGTCAGTTTCCACACAGAATATCTCCTCCTCAAACGGCCGCGTGATCCCATATTCCTGCCAATCTTCGCCATAAGAGTACGTCGAGCCGCAAACTGGCAAACTGTCTTTCGCGTCAACGTTGCTCCAGGTGAAATGCTTCGTGTCCCCAAAGTGAGGGGGAGACGGTAGTGGCGAAACCAACTGCGTGAACTGAGAGAGCTTATCGAGTGGCCGTTTCAGAATGTTCATGTCATCGATGTATCCGGCACCATTTACATAAGAGTTATAGCCCACAACTCCGTACCCTCCACAGAAGAGGTCGCCATGTAGAGGGCAATTTGTCACATTCAGCGATGCCACGTCCCATATGAATGCACCGAAGTGGTCATCATTCAGGATCTGAACGTAGCTACCGCTTCGTGAAATGTATGCGTGACGGATCAGATATGTATCACCAGTTGTTGCAAATCCCGACGGGCCCCACTGTCCGCCGATCGCGCCTGTCTGAGTGTTGTACCAACGACACCCGAGATTCTTATCGTAGACAATGACAAACATGTCCGAACCATAATTCTCTCCTCCCTCGGAGATTGAGATGCGACGGTCGTTCGCCGAAAGGGTTACGTCATCATCGTTTACTACTAAATGATCATCCTTAACCAATGGCGGCTGGGTCCCGCAAGTCGTCGTGTCAATCACGGGCGTAAGTACGCCGGAAGAAAAGCGGTAACTGTTGATGGTTAGCGGTGCAGAACTGGTCGTTCCGTAGATCAGATCAGGATCGACAAAACTGAACGAAGCCTCCGGTCGCAGAGGGACATGTAGAGCCTGACCGGGCTTAGCGCTCGGCAAAGAACTGATAACCATCGTGGAAGGATCGAAGGCAAAAGCCAGGTCAACGCCCCCTTCGCCAATCACGTAGAACTTGCTCGTGTCTTCACTCCACATGTTGGCCTCTCCGGAGGCGGCGGTTCGTAACCAGCTACCGGGATTCTTGAAATTCGTCGCCCTATCAGTCGCCCGCACCATAGGAGAGCCGAAATCAGGATCGGTGAAGAGTGTATTCACTGGCGGGAGTGGCATCCATGTTTCTGGGTGAATCCCCCAGTCCGTTATGGCGTTTGGATATGGTTGGATACCCTGTGCTCCGGCGTTAGTTGCGAAAATCGAAATGAACGTTAGCCCGCAAAACAGCAGCGTGATTTCGCGTTTCATCGCTTTCCCCGAGGTGAGAATTCATCGTCGAGCCTAATTTAGGAAGATAGTCAAACCTTGACATCGATCTGTCAAGAGGAATCGGGCCCGGGGCTCAGATAACCAAATCTTGTTGGCTTAGACTTTCTGTCGAGACAAACGAGCGGAGGAAGCCATTCCAGGCCGTGCCAGAGGTATTAGGTGCGACCAGAGGGAGCACCTGGGAGCGGCAGTGAAACTCGGCGTAAACTAGCACTCCGCAGGGCAGACGGCGATGAACCCCCAACTGACCGATCCCGATTCCGTGAAGTAATTGCAATTTGATGGAGGAAATAAAGCGCCGAATTGCCATCATCGATTTCTTCGGTCAGGCACTATTTACTGTTACTCGTTTGAGATAAGGTAGGCGAGGTCCGCTCACCCCAGGTTGCGCTCACTATGGCGTACGCTAGACGATATGAAGCGCGTGGTCGTCCTAGGTCGTGGAGCCTCAGGCAAATCGACTCTGGCGAGGCAATTGAGCGAGCTTACAGCACTCCCGCTAATCGAGCTTGATAAGGTCTTCTGGCGAGCAGGTCTGCTCGCCACTCCTCGCGATGAATGGGTGAGCTTACAGGAGAAGCTCGTCGCGACAGATGGATGGATCATGGATGGTGACCTGGGTCCATACGACGCCGTGGAGGTTCGACTTCGAGCGGCGGACACAATTATTCTGTTGGACTTCTCACTCATTCGCTGTGCTTGGCGAGCAGCCCTGCGATCTCGCGAGCGTGCTGATTTCTGGCGATGGCTCGTCGCGTATCGCTTTCGCAGCCGCCCCATTCTCATGCGGGCCATCGCTAACCACGCTGCGGCGGCGAATCTCCAGGTATTGCGAGGTCCTCGCGCACTCAGACAATTCCTCGCGGGCATTGATCGCAAGAGTTGATCCCATATCCTTGCTCTAGATCTTTGCCAGTTTTCACTCAAAGTCGTAGCTGTCGAGACCAGGCCATGGCGCTCATCGAGAAATGGCCAACCGGAGTCAATGAAATTGATTCCATGACAATGTCGGCGGCAACTGCTGTGGCACCGCATCGCAGGGCGCAGGCGCGTTCGATCCTTCTCTTCTTGCACCTGTAAGATCGACGACTCAAATCTTGGCTTTTTCAGGAACTAGAACACCTCTAGCCTTTTCGTTTCACGGCATGACTTCCTGGTAGCGCGCGCTAGGGCTTCAGGAGGGACAGCCAGCAAGAAAGTCGAGACGGAGCGCGCGAGCAGTTGCCGATCGCCTGAGCGGGCGGCCCTCGACTTCCATGCCAATATAGTTGACAATCGCAAGTATATGTATGCTATTGTCAACCGCATTGGAGAGTTCCCCCGTGCCGAAGTTTGACATCGACAAACAGGTGAGCACCATTCGCGCATTCAACCGCTTCTATACCCGCAAGATTGGCGTGCTGGATGGAATGGCGAGCAGCCCGTTTTCTCTTGTTGAGGCTCGTGTCTTGTATGAGTTGGCGCACCGCCAGCAGACTACGGCCACCGACATTCGCAAGGAGCTAGGGCTAGATGCCGGATATATGAGCCGCATCCTGCGGGCTTTCGAACGCCAGAAGCTCGTGAGGCGGGAGCAATCCAAGACCGACGAACGACAGTGGTTTCTTTCGCTGACCATCAAGGGCCGGAAAGCGTTTTTACCACTTGACGAGCGCTCGAACCGTGACATCGCCGCAATGCTCAACGAGCTCTCGCCCTCGGAGCAGAAACAGTTGGTAGACGCGGTGCAGGTGGTCCGTAGACTGCTGGGCGAGAGAGCAGAAGCAAAAACTCCCTATTTGCTCAGACAGCACCAGCCGGGTGATATGGGCTGGATCGTCCATCGCCAAGCGATTCTCTATGCCGAAGAATATGGGTGGGATGGGACATACGAGGCGCTGGCGGCGGAGATTGTGGCCCAATTCATCAAGAACTACGATCCCAAGTGCGAGCGCGCCTGGGTGGCCGAAAAGGATGGACAAAGGGTGGGGGCTGCGTTCGTTGCGAAGAAATCGGATGAAATTGCAAAACTGCGGCTGTTGCACGTTGAACGGAAAGCCCGCGGACTCGGCATTGGCAAGCGGCTAGTTGAGGAATGTATCCGCTTCGCTCGGCAGGCAGGGTACCAGAAGATGACGCTGTGGACGCAGAGCAGTCTTCATGCCGCACGAGACATCTACAAAAAGGCAGGATTCCACTTAGTGCGCGAAGAAAAGCATCATAGCTTTGGGAAAAATCTTACGGCGGAGACTTGGGAACTCAACCTGAGGACGACAGCGTAGTTTCGGAGTCGTTCCCGCTCAGTGCGTTTATGGCGATATTTCGCTAACCATGATGGCTTTAGTGCCTCGCCTTCGTGTCTACCTCCAGACCCGGGGCAGTCAGTCTAGAATTTTGTGAGAAGTTTTATTCGCTCCCAACCGGTCCGAGATCCGAACCCCCACCGTCGAAATTGCCCTATGCTCCGCCACCTTTGTAACATGCGGATAACTCGCAGGTCTCGGCTTCTGAGCGATCGTATTTCATGGGTGCAACTCCTTCGTAGATCAGAGATATGCGTGCGGACCCTAATTGACGGTGAAGTTGGTGGAACTGGTGACGCTGCCACCCTTCGTGGTCACGACGATTTTGCCGGTCGCGGCTCCGGTGGGAACCGTCGCGGTGATTTCGGAATCGGAGACCACCGTGAACGACGCCGATATTTTGTCGATCGTCACCTTCGTAGTTTGAGTCAGGCCGGTGCCGTTGAATGTCACTACGGTTCCTACTGGTCCGCTCGGGGGCGTGAAGCTTTTGTAGGTCGGCGTGATCTTGTAGCTCGCGGGGGTGGACAGCACGGTCGATCCAGTGGTGACGGTGACGTCGCCGGTGAGCGCGCCCGTCGGGACCGTAGCGAGAATGTAGGTGGTGCCGGTGTGTGTTGTGGTGGTGGCTTTTGTGCCTCCGAACTCAACGACAGACTTCGAGCTGAAACCCTGGCCCAGAATGCCGACCTGCGCGCCTTCTGCGCCGGATCTCACATTCACCAGGGAGATGAAGGGGCTGTAGCCATTGCTCAGGCTGTAGAACGAGCCAACGCCGATCCCGCCCTGCTCGGTCGTGCTGTAAAACGTGCCGTTGGTGGAAAGCAAGAGCGGAGCCTCAGGCTGACCGCAGTTTGAGCAAACGAGCGGGTAGAGATAAAGGTTCTTGTACGCGCCCTTGGTGGTGATGTCGAAGAGTCCGGCTTGCGCGCAGCCCCCGCCCGCGCAATCCGTTGCGGCGCCAAACAACAGGCCATTCGGCGCCTGCGTCAACGGCAACGTAGGATACGCGCCGTCCGTCTGATTCGGGAAGCTGTAAAGCACCGTCTCTTTGCCGCCTGCAGTGACCTCGAAAATGGTTCCTTCGTTCGCACTGCCGCCCTCTTCGGTGGTTCCGTAGAAAACGCCATTGGAGCCCTGAATCAGATTGGCATTCGGGTTCTCGCCATCCAGGAAAGCGCCATCCGGATTGGGCTGGAACGTGTATACCAGCGACTCCTTACCCGCGAGGGTGATTTTGAATACTCCGCCTCCGCTGATGATCCAGCCGTTTCCCACGCCCCATAACTCGCCGTCAGTGCCTTCGATCAAACCCAAGGGCAATACCGTGTCGTTCGGCGGACCTTGGAAGCTGTACAGCATGGTGTACGCCCCGGCCAGCGTAAGCTTGTACACCGTTCCGTAATTATTTGCCCCGCAAAAAGCGGTGGTTCCATAAAACTCTCCGTTACTGGCCTGGATTGGAGGCGCGTAGGGTATACATCCATCGCTGGTCGATCCTTGGGCTGCGAAGTTGTGCAATACGGTTAAGACGCCGGCGGACGTCACTTTGAAAAGCGTGCCGTAATCGTTGGTGCCCCCATTGTGACAGGTGCCGTAGAAATTGCCATCGGTGCCCAGAGTCAGGCCGCTGCATGTCGTTCCGTCGGGTTGCGCCATCGGGTACAGGCTTGTGATCGCTCCCCCGGAGCTGATTTTGTAAATGACGCCCTGACAGCATCCGTTGCCCGACATCGTAACTCCGTAGAAGTCCCCGTCCCTTCCCTGCGCCATTACGCCAGCAGGATAATTTGGGTTCGACCCGCTGCTGAACTGGTAAATCGTGCTGACCCTTTGCGCCGGCGCAGCGATAGCTATCGCCACCAGGAATATACCCGCGAGAAGCTTCGCCTTGAGAACCGTAGTCATTGTTTTCTCCTAAAAACTCGCTCGCATTGAAGGACGCCGGTTGGTGGTTCTGGTTTCCGGCGCGGGCCGCTCGCCAACTCTGAGGCGACCGCAAAATGCACGCCGACTATCACCTGAAATCGAGGCTGGGGTAAAGCGACGCCTCGGCTATATCGAAGCGACGAGCTATTTTGTTTACCTACAGTGGGCTACAAGAAGTTCTTGTCTGGAGCGAGTACCCCAGAAAGTTTGCTAGTTCCGACTGGGCTTTCCGGGTGATAAACTTGCAGCCGCCCTCCCCTGGGAGCCTCGACGCCAATCACTGTGTCCAGCGAACCCCAGACTGTTGTGCGCTTTGGTGTATTTGAGGCGGACTTGCGCGCGGGGGACCTGCGGAAGAAAGGAACCAGGGTAAAGATTCAGGATCTACCCTTTCGCGCGCTCGGAGTCCTGCTCAGCCGGCCGAATGAAGTTGTGACCCGCGAAGAATTCCGGCAGGCGCTTTGGCCGCAGGATGTTTTTGTCGATTTTGACCGTGCCATCAGCAGCGCCATCAAGCGACTGCGCGATGCGCTGGGCGACCCCGCTGACAATCCCGTCTTTATCGAAACCATCGAGCGCCGCGGGTACCGGTGGATCGCTCCGACTTCTGGAGTCCCCACTTCGAGCACAGTCACGCCGCTTGCGTCCGCTGCGCGGGAGGCGGAGTTAGAGCCGGCAGTAAGTTCGGTGGCTGCCCCCGATGATTTGCTTTCGCCACCGACATTTTCGTTTCCGTCGCGAAAGTTGGAGTATGCCTCGCTGCTTCTGGCGCTACTGCTAGTGGCGGGGATCATGCTCTTCGGGTTTCACGGGATGAAGGCCGCAGGCAATACGCCGCACTCGGCTGCGAATGCTGGGTTGCATCCGGCGAATCAGGAAGCCAAGGATCTTTATCTGCAGGGCCGCTACTACTGGAACAAGCGCACACCCGACGATCTGCAAAAGGCGGTGGACTATTTTACGCAGGCGATTGTGCACGATCCGGGATACTCGGACGGCTATGTTGGCCTGGCTGACTGCTACAACCTGCTGCGCGAATATAGCGCGATGAAGAGTAGCGAAGCGTATCCGCGGGCGCTGGCTGCGGCGCGCAAAGCGGTTGAGCTCGATGATAATTCATCGCAGGCGCACGCTTCGCTGGCGTTTGTTTCGTTTTGGGGAATGTGGGACGCTGCCACCGCCGATCGCGAATTCCGCCGCGCGATTGAGCTCGACCCGAACAACGCGAATGCCCACCATTGGTATTCGCCCGTGCTGGGAACGATGGGCCGCTACACGGAGGCGCTGACGGAAATTGAGCGCGCGCAGGCGCTCGACCCCACATCGAAGTCGGTGCTGGCGGACAAGGGGATCATCTTGTATGAGATGGGACGGCGGCAGGAAGCGCTTGACCTGCTGCGGCAAATGGAAAAGGCCGAACCGGAGTTTGTATCCCCACCTCGCTACCTGGAGAGAATTTATCTGGACATGGGCGACTATCCGAACTATCTGGTGGAGTTAAGAAAGAGCGCGGTGCTGAGCCATGACAGCGCAGCGCTGGTGGTGGCCTCGGCCGCCGAGAAGGGATATGCGGCGGGCGGAGCGCACGCCATGTTCGCGAGCATACGCAATGAACAGCAAAAGCTCTACGATCAGGGAAAATTTTCATCGCTCGCACTGGCCGGGAGCTGCGCGCTCGAAGGAAATAAGCGGGATGCCTTGAAGTACCTGAAAATCGCTTACGATCAGCACGAGGATGACGTTGTCGGAGTCGCGGGGAACCGCTTGTTCGACAACCTGCACGACGAACCGGAAATGCAGCGGATTCTGGCGGGAGTTAAGATCCAGCTCGCGCCGGGGGCAGGGAAAAACTGAGTGGCGCAGGCGTTGGCGCTTGCCCCAGAGATTCTAGCGGTATTGAAGACGTGGAAAACCTCAACGCAATTTGGCACGGCTGATGATTGCCATTGAATTGTCACGCGCCGGTAGGAAGAGGATGGCTGGACCGTCCGTTCTGTTGAAGCGCAGAAGGTAGGATACGCCTTGCGTTGCGACAGGGAGAACGAACAAGCGCACCTAGAAGTGAAGGGCACGCAAGGCAGCGACGTTTGTTTCGTTATCACCGCTGCTGAGATCCGCAACGCGATGATCGACCGCAGGCACAACACGTGCGTAGTGACCGCTGCTCTGACCGCAGTGCCGAAAATGTTCGCCTACCGATGACTTTGCGAAGAACATCCAACTTGAGCCAATCGCATTTCCATCGTTGATTCCCTTGTAGCGCGCTAAGGCTTCAATTGAGGACAACCAGCAGGAAAGTCGAGGCGGAGCGCGCCAAGAGCAAGAAGTGCGTGCGTGATTTATCGCAAAATCGGTTCGATGAGCAAAGGTTCTTGATCTTAGGGTGAGCGAGGTGGAGGCAGGTTCTCCATTGCGCGCTCCGGAATCCCTACGGATTGAAATAGGGATCCTTCGCCATGCGGATGAATGCCTCTTCCGATTCGGGAGACGAGCTGATGCGCCAATCGGCTTCCTTGTTGATGTCGAACCAGACGAGACATTTGATGAGCGGGAAACTGGTGCGGAGGGTGGGAATGATTTCGTCGATCCACTTGCCCTTGTCTCCACCAGCCTGAGCGGAGGACATCTCTCCAATCATGATCGGTTTTTTCTTGGCTGCTAGAAGGGGGTAGATGTCCTTGAAAACCTGCTGGAAGGTCTGCCAGCCGCCGTTCTTGGGGCCCCAGTTGTACCCATCGACCCCGGTCCAATCGACGTAGGCATCGCCCGGGTAGTAGTCCATCGTATTTTTGTTACCCCCATGGATATCCGTGACGTTTGGACACCACGCCCAGACCACATTGGTCGCGCCCGCGACAACGAAGAGATCATGAATGTGTCGATAAGCGGCAACGTACAGAGGGGCGTCGTTGCCGCCCCACGCCTCGTCGCCGTTCATCTCGGCGGCGAAGTCGAGGAAGAACTTCTTCCCGAGAGCTTTGGAGCCGTTCGCGCGCGCGACGATCGTGGCATCGAGGCTTCCGTCGACGATCTTGGTGAAGTCGATCTTATGGGGTTCCCAATTGACAAGAGGGATGCGTCCGGCGGCCAGGTCTTCCTTGGTGACGGTGCCGGTCCAGTCGTCGGTCCACGCGTAGTAAGTGAGGTGCACCGGGGGTGTCCGCCCGAGCTTCGCCGTGGTCTGGGCCAGGTTGCTGGAGCCGTAATACTGTCCGAGCAACACACCCGCTGCCGGCTCCAGAATCGGCGATCCACTGTCATTCGCTGGACCGATGAGCGATCCGTGGGAAGCAAAAATTGTGACTCCCGCTAGGACGGCTCTGCAAAGAATTTCCCTCATGGCTTTCACTCCTGCGACCAACTTCAATTCCGTGACGCTGCCGCCTGTCCTAATTCCGTGATGACAGGCTTAATATAAACTTCAAATGATTTTCCACGATACAGCGCAGAGAATACTAATACTAAGGAGCGATTCGCATGTCAGGATCGACTGATTCTCAAGCGGGCTTTCTCTCCCGGCGCCGCCTCTTTCGCTGGGCCAGCTCGCTCGCCGCAGTTCTGGGAGCAGAGCCGCTGGTTTCCTCCGCCAAGGCTCTTTCCTCGTCGATGGCATCGTCCGATGGTGAGGACTACTATGCGAAGCTTGGCGTCCCGACGATTATCAACGCCGCCGGCACCTACACCACGCTAACGGCAGCCTGCATGCCCCCGTTGGTGCTGGCGGCTGTGCAGAAGGCAGCGCTTCATCCGGTGCGTCTGCACGATCTGCAGCGAAAGGCGGGCGAGTACATCGCGGGCCGCCTCAAGTGCGAAGGGGCGGTCGTGACTTCGGGAGCTTCGGGAGCCATCAGCCTGGCGACCGCCGCCTGCCTGCAGTATGCCAACAACGCCAACATTCTAGACATGCCGCAAGCGATTGACGGGATGAAGAATCAGGTCATCGTGCAGCGTGCGCACCGCTATGAATATGATCGCGCCATGTATCTCTGCGGGGCACGGGTGACGGAGGTGGTCACTCTCGACGACTATAAGCGCGCTTGCGGCGCAGGCAACGGGGTGATGACGAATTTTTTCAACGCTGCGGAGGACGAGGATGGGATCGCCGCCAGTGCGCAGATCGGTCGGGAAGCGTGGCTGCGGGTGGCGCACGAATACAAGATTCCGTGCCACCTGGATGCAGCCGCGGACATGCCTCCGATCTCGAATCTATGGAAATACACGGGCATGGGTTTCGACCTGGTGGCTTTTTCCGGGGGCAANGGAATACGNGGTCCNCAAAACGCNGGTNTGCTTCTGGGCNGNAAGGTCCTGACGGACCTGGCCCATGCGAACAATAATCCGGGAGACGGAATCGGCCGCGGCATGAAGGTGGCGAANGAACAGATTGTGGGCATGGTTGCGGCGGTNGACTGGGTNCTCTCGCAGACGGAAGAGTCNATGCAAGGCGACTATCAGAAGCGGGTCGATCTGATCGCCAGTGCCGTGAAGGGNATCGCTTCGGTCAGGACGGAGACNGTGGTTCCGAAAATCGCCAACCATGTTCCACATCTCCTCATACGCTTCGACCCGGCGGTCACTGGCGTCACGACGGGCCAGATCGTTGACGCTTTGCGCAAGGGGACGCCCTCGATCGAACTGAACCCGAACACTGGCCAAAAGCCTAACCAGGGCATCCCGGCGGATGCAAACACGCTCGTGGTTGGGGTGTGGATGTTGCAGCCCGGTGAAGATGAGATCGTCGGTCGGCAGATTCGCGCGGCCCTTACGAAATAGGATCTAGAGCCGTAGTTCGCTTTAGATTTGTGATTTTGCCCCCACACGTTTGCACGAAATGGCCTTAAGCAGTTTCATTTCATCGTTGACTCCCTTGTAGAGTGCTAAGGCTTCACGAGACATGGACAGTTCTTGCCGCCGACCAATGGATTATTGCTTGCGCACCGATATCCGTATTCAGCTTTAGAGACGATTGGCGCGACTGGCCTATGATCTACTTTGATCAAGTGCTAACGGCATCAGTTCCAGGAAACAGACGCTGTGGCAGTGGCGGAACCGGTTCATGGTGGGCGTCTCGATAGAAAAGGGGCCCACTCTCTGAGAGCTCAACAACCCAGACGTTCGAGGATGCGGTAGGGTAGCCAAAAGCGATAAACTCGTTACAGGAAAATCCATGACAGCCGACCCGAGAGACCAACCGACCAACGACACGCATCCCGGAGACATCACACGGCGCGACTTTGCAGCCCTCTTGATGAGTGCGGGACTGGCTGCGACGGTCCAGTCGGCAGCGGCCGTGGGCCTTGAACTGGTCGAAACCGACGTCGAGATCAAGACTCCGGACGGAACTTGCGACGCCGCATTTATTCGTCCGAAAGCTGGTTCCCATCCGGGAGTGTTGATCTGGCCCGACGCGTTCGGCCTGCGGCCCTCGATGCGCGCCATTGCGAGGCGTATTGCCTCCGAGGGTGACGGATATTCTGTTCTCGTCCCTAATCCCTTTTACCGCGTTTCCAAAGCTCCGTTCACGGATGCCTCCACCTTCAACTTTCAGAATGCCGACGATATGGCGAAGCTCCGGCCGCTGATGGCGTCGGTGAACGCG
>JGI12712J15308_10000376_pt1 | contig 13274 bp, 12 predicted proteins | sample JacPin_JW_Ref_O2_FD_15308 | JGI IMG/M metagenome (IMG submission 15308) | reverse complement strand
CCCACGCCGACACCGCCGACTATCTGGCGTGGCTGCAGAATCACGGTGTGTCAGACCCGCTGCCCAACGGGACGAGCCTCGCGTCGATGGGGACACAAGAGTGCGCTGCGCTGCGCGAAGGCAAATCCGAAAGCTTCCTCACCGATAACCTTGAGAAGGTGGGCGTGGGCATTGCCCCGGCTGGAGATGTTGTTTATGCCGCCCATCACTATCTCTGCCCCGACGCGTAAGGAAAGGACGAAACAGCACGCTGTACGTGAAATACAAAACTCCGCTGCCGCCTTGCATACCTCCCCCAGTTTGGGTATGCGTCAGCAAGGCGTTCACCATTTCCCAGCCCTGTTGTCCGAGCTCCTTCGGCTGGCAGGGGTTGAGCACATCCTCGTTGCCCGGCGGTCCTTCATGCAGCCGCCGGGGCCCTGTCCCTCGACGGTCGGCGTCGTTCTCCTTTCAGCGCCGCGCCGTTTAAGCCGGAAACCAGGTGGCAGCTGCGCCTCGCGTCACCCAGCTTCCGGTCCGTTTCCGAGAACGCCCGGCCCGAACCCGTTTGCTTGACGAATTTTCGCAAATGCCCATTAGCGGTAGACCTCGGAGAGCGACGGTTAGGCGAACTTTTAGATTTGTACTGCGTGTGTGCTCGGTAAGGGTTAAGCTTCCGCCGACTGGGGTTTGCTGAGAAGGAGTCGTCCCGCCAGCGCCTCCCGCTGGCCGCATTTTATGGCCAAATGAAGCCACCCCCTGATTGCCAACAATCCCCGTTTAAGCGCTCCGGGGGCGAGAGCGATCGGCGCTTCGGCTGCCATTGAGAGATCACGCGCTTATTCAAGAAAGGGATGCGCAAATGAAGAAACTACTGTTCTGTTACGGAGCACCCACGCGCGGCGATTGCGTTGGCGGTCCTTACGCCAACCAGAGCCCTCCTCAAACCATCTGTAACGCGACGGGAGCGTGCGGACAATGAAGATTTCCACCTTTCAGATCGGCGGGGTTACTGTGGGTATCGCATTTGCTCTCATGGCTGCCCCTCACGCACAGGCAGACCCCGGCGGCCCCTGTCGACCGGATGGCGTGCACGAAATAAGTTCGCCAGCTTGCGCGGATTGCGCCAGAGCCCACCCCTCTCCGGTCGATGACACATGGATCTGCCATGCCGGTCACGCGCCGGATTTGAGCCAAAATCCAGCTCAGAACATCTGCAACCTGACGGGAGCATGTGGTCAGTCAGCAGTGGGGGAACCGCCGAAGTCGAACATGGTTACTTACCACATGTGTGGCGGTAGCAGTTTTGACGCCTCAGGGAACCTGACCTACGAGAAGCCCTGTAATACCTGGCTCCACAGTTATGGCCCGGCGTGCACTGATCCGAGCGTTCCAGATCGCAACAACAACGTCACCTGGGAGCCGGACGGTTGCGATCCGAACAACCCGGACTCCGGCAATAACCCCAGCAAGCAGCCGGGGTTTCGCTTCCCAAGTAACTAGGAATGACGATGCCGAGGCACAATAGCCGCTCACAGGTCACCCAATCTCAGCCCGCGGGCTTCTGCGGCGGCTCTCTCGGCCGCGCTAGAACTGGTGTAGCGGTCAAGCATCGAGCGGGTTGACCACCCAGCGACTGCCATGAGGCCGTCCTCGGAACCACCAGCTCGCAGCCAGCGGGTAGCGGCCGTGTGCCGCAACAAATGTGGGTGGAATCCGTCGATGCCAGCGGTCTTCGCGCGGGCTTTCAATCCCGCGTTAAGCGCGAAGTAGCCATAGCCTTTCCCTGAGGCGCCAACCCACAAGGCCCCGGTGTCGGCTAGGCGGTGACTGCGGCGCGCTCGAAGGTAGCGGTCGATGCTAGCGGCGGTCTGCGACCCAAAGGGGCATATCCGACCTTCGCCGCCTTTCGCGCGAACCACGGTCACTGATCCGTCGTGAAGGTTCACGTCAGTCATCTGTAGGGCGAGAACTTCTCCGGCTCGCATTCCTGTCTCGGCCATCAATCGCACGATCGCCTCGTCACGGCGGTCCTGTAGAGACTTGCCCTGGCACGCCTTGATGAGGCGGCGGAGCTGGTCGTCGTTCAGGGCGTTGACCACCTTGGTGTCTGCCTTCGGAGGTTTCAGCCCCACCAGCGGATTCGCGCTAAGCTCGCCCTCATCGACGAGCCACGCGGCAAAACGCTTCAACGCCAGGTCTCGGGACCGGGCCGTGTTCCCCTCCATGCCTTCGTCAAGCAAATAGGCCAAAAATGCCTGTACCACAACACGACTCAGCTCGGGCTTCTGGCCGCTGGCCTCGCACCAACGCAGAAACTTCGTCACGCCATCGGTGTACGTGCGGATGGTGCCCGGTGACTTCCGCTCAGCCCTCAGCGATAACTGCCACGAGGAGAGCAGCGCCGCGAGGTCTGGCAAACTTTCCGCCATGCGAATATCTTGACATACAACGCTGTGCAACGGTGATATCTTTGACGTCGCCGGTGAAACCACTGGTAGAACAGATGAGAGGGTATCCGACGATCTCAAGGTATTTCGAGAATTGAACAGCTCCGCTTCGCTGCTCGGCGCGATCGTGCTGATCTGTCTGGGCAGCGTGTTCGCGGCCCTCGACGCCTCGATCAGCACGGTGTCGATGGCGCGGGTGCAAGAGCTGGTTCGCGACGAGCGGCCCGGCGCGGTGCGTTTGGCCAAGGTGATGACGGATCGCCCTCGGTACATCAACCTGGTGGTGCTGCTGCGGATCGTCTGCGAGATCAGCGCGACGGTGCTGCTGGCGCAGTTTTTCTACCGTGCCGTCAGCCGCGAATGGGGGCTGTTCATCGCCGCGGTCGTCATGGTGGTGGTCAGCTTCGTCGTCATCGGCGTCGGTCCGCGGACACTCGGCCGCCAGAACGCCTACTCTATTGCCCTGGTGTCAGCGCTACCGCTGCAGGTGATTTCGGTGTTGCTGGCCCCGATCAGCCGGATCCTGGTCGTGCTCGGAAACATGCTGACGCCTGGCCGCGGTTTCCGCAACGGACCGTTCGCGTCCGAGATCGAGTTGCGTGAAGTCGTCGACCTGGCGCAGCAACGCGGTGTGGTCGCCGCCGACGAGCGACGGATGATCCAGTCAGTGTTCGAACTCGGCGATACGCCGGCCCGCGAGGTGATGGTGCCGCGCACCGAGATGATCTGGATCGAAAGCGACAAATCCGCCGATCAAGCAACATCGGTCGCGGTGCGCAGCGGGCACTCCCGCATCCCGGTGATCGGTGAGAACGTCGACGACGTGGTCGGTGTGGTGTACCTGAAAGACTGTGTCCAGCAGGCTTACTACTCGTCCGCCGGTGGTCGCGACACCACTGTGACGGAGGTGATGCGACCGGCGGTGTTCGTGCCGGACTCCAAGCCGCTCGATGAGCTGCTGCGGGAAATGCAGCGCGACCGCAACCACATGACATTGCTGGTCGATGAATACGGCGCGATCGCCGGGCTGGTGACGATCGAGGACGTGCTGGAAGAGATCGTCGGTGAAATCGCCGACGAATACGACGCCGCCGAGGTCGCACCCGTGGAAGAGCTGGGCGACAACAAGTTTCGGGTATCGGCGCGCCTGCCGATCGAAGATGTCGGCGAGCTGTACGGCGTGAAATTCGAGGAGGATCTCGACGTCGACACGGTCGGCGGGCTGCTCGCCCTGGAACTGGGGCGCGTTCCGCTACCCGGCTCCGAGGTGGTGTCGCATGGCCTGCTGTTACATGCCGAGGGTGGGCCCGACCACCGCGGGCGGGTCCGCATCGGCACTGTGCTGCTGAGCCGCGCGGAAGTGGTGGGTGCGGAAAATGACTGAATTCCGTTCCGGCTTCGTCTGTTTCGTCGGGCGGCCGAACACCGGGAAATCGACCTTGACCAACGCGTTGGTCGGCTCGAAAGTTGCGATCACGTCGAGCCGGCCGCAGACCACCAGACACACGATTCGGGGCATCGTGCACCGGGAAGATTTCCAGATCATCCTGGTCGACACGCCGGGGCTGCATCGCCCGCGCACCCTGCTGGGCAAGCGACTCAACGACTTGGTCCGCAACACCTACAGCGAAGTCGACGCCATCGGCTTGTGCATTCCTGCCGACGAGGCGATCGGACCGGGGGACAGGTGGATCGTGGAGCAGATCCGATCCACTGCGCCCCGAACAACACTGGTCGCCGTTGTCACCAAGATCGACAAGGTTCCCAAGGATCAGCTGGTTGCCCAGCTCGTCGCGGTCAGCGAGCTGGTCGGCGACGGCGCGGAGATCGTTCCTGTGTCGGCGGCCACCGGCGAGCAAGTCGACGTACTCATCAATGTCTTGGTTGCCGCACTGCCGCCCGGACCGCCGTACTACCCCGACGGAGAGCTCACCGACGAACCCGAAGAAGTTCTGATGGCCGAGTTCATCCGGGAAGCCGCTCTNGAAGGCGTGCGTGATGAGTTGCCGCATTCGCTGGCGGTGGTGATCGACGAGGTGAATCCCCGCGAGGGACGCGACGACCTGATCGACGTGCACGCCGTGCTGTTCGTCGAGCGGGACAGCCAGAAGGGCATCGTGATCGGCAAGGGCGGGGCGCGGCTGCGTGAGGTGGGTACCNCNGCACGCACNCAGATCGAGAAGCTGCTGGGCACCAAGGTCTATCTNGANCTGCGCGTCAAGGTNGCNAAGAACTGGCAGCGNGACCCTAAACAGCTTGGCAGACTTGGCTTTTGAGGTAGATNATGCGNGGNTNATCGCCGCGCNGGCCCGNTGGAAACCGGTGGNGTGTCNGTGCCGGTGTCAGTCCCGGTGTTCCACCACACCGCGGGTTGTTTGNCCGCCCAGCCGCCCAGCGCTTCCAATTCGGCCGCCAGCGATACCAGCAGTGGTTCGCTGTTGGCCGGGCCCATCAATTGCACGCCGATCGGCAAGCCCTCGGAAGTGAAGCCCGCCGGGACATTGATGGACGGCCAGCCCAACACATTCCACGGCCAGGTCACCGGGCAGGCAGCGATCATCGCGCGATCGGTGCCCAGGCCGCTGAGCCGGTCGAAGGCATGGACCGGTAGGGGAGGCAGTGCGGTCGTCGGCGCGAGCACGACGTCGACGATGCGGAAGATCGAGCCCACCCGATGCTGATCGGCGGCTTCGTGCCCGCGGGCGGCGCGCAATATCTGTTGTGAAAGCACCCGGCCCATCCGCATGTTGGAGAGCGTCCGGTGATCCCACTCCACACCGTCACCCAACCGCTCGGCCCAGTCCAGCAGCCCGGATGTGGACCGCGACAAGAAGTTCCATGACAGCCGCAGCCCGTAGTCGGGATTACCCGAGACCACGTTGTGGCCGAGCAGTCGAAGCTGGTCGCCCGTCGATTCCAGCGCCGCCCTTATCTCCGGATGCAGCCGGGCTCGAAAAGCGGTGAACGGGAACCCGGTTGACAGCGCAATGCGCAGCGGACCGGGCGCGATGCCGACATGGTCGGACACCTTCACCGGGCGCGGCTTGTGCAGGTCGCCGTCGACGTTGCCGGACGCCGCGTCGAGCACGAGCGCCGCGTCGGCGACCGTGCGGGCCAGGACGCCGTTGACCGTGATCCCGTTGAATGCCTCGGGTAGCGGCCACGTCGAGATGCGGCCACGCTGGGGTTTGATGCCCACGAGGTGGGTCCAGGCCGCCGGGATACGAACGCTGCCCGCGCCGTCGGAGCCGATCGCGGCGGTGACCAGGCCGGCGGCCACCGCAGCCGCGCTACCCCCGGAGGATCCGCCCGGTGTGTGCTTGCGCGACCACGGGTTGCGGGTATGGCCGAAGCCGGGCCCGCTGGTGAACGGCCATTGGCCCAGTTCGCAGGCGTTGGTCTTGCCGACGATCACGGCGCCGGCGGCCTTGAGGCGGCGGACCACCTCGGCGTCCTGGGCGGCCGGCGGCACATACCCGGAGGTGCCGAAGGCGGTTGGTTGCCCGGCGACGTCGACGTCGTCTTTGACCGCGATCGGCACACCCAGCAGCGGTGACTGGTCGCCGGCGGCGCGCCGTCGGTCGGCCTCGGCGGCGTCGGCCAGCGCCGTCTCGGTGAGCACCACCCGGAAGGCGTTCAGCGTCGATTGGCTGACGCCGATGGCGTGCAGCGAGCGGCGTACCAGCTCGGCAGAGGTCACCTCACCGCTGGCCAGCTGGTAGAGCTGGTCGGTCAATGTCGGGAACCGGGGCTCGGGCGAGTTACTCATTGGTACCGACATTATCGGCGCGTGCATCGGGTGCCGTCGCAACGTGGTGACAAACTGATATCTATGCGGCTGTACCGGGATCGAGCGGTGGTGGTGCGCCAGCACAAGCTCGGCGAAGCCGACCGGATCGTCACCCTGCTCACCCGCGACCACGGGCTGGTCCGCGCGGTGGCCAAAGGTGTGCGCCGCACTCGTAGCAAGTTCGGCGCGCGACTCGAACCGTTTGCGCATATCGACGTACAACTGCACCCGGGCCGCAATCTGGACATCGTCACGCAGGTCGTCTCGCTTGACGCGTTCGCCACCGACATCGTCAGCGACTACGGCCGCTACACCTCCGCATGCGCGATGCTGGAAACCGCCGAGCGCCTGGCCGGTGAGGAGCGGGCACCCGCGCCGGAACTGCACCGGCTCACGGTGGGTGCGCTGCGGGCGGTGGCCGACGGCAGCCGACCCCGCGAGCTGGTGCTCGATGCATATCTGCTGCGCGCGATGAGCATCACCGGATGGGCTCCGGCGCTGACCGAATGTGCGCGCTGCGCGACGCCGGGCCCACACCGGGCTTTTCACGTCGCCGCGGGTGGCAGCGTGTGCAACTACTGCCGCCCGGCTGGTGCGACGACACCGCCGCTGGGCGTGCTGGATCTGATGGCAGCGCTGCGCGACGGCGATTGGGAAGCCGCGGAGGGTGCGCCGCAATCTGCCCGCAGTCAGGCCAGCGGATTGGTGGCCGCTCACCTGCAATGGCATCTGGAGCGGCAGCTGCGAACACTGCCGTTGGTCGAGCGGATCCGACGGGTCGATGTGCTTGATCAGAGCCTCCTCGACCGCCGGATAGCTCTGGTCAGGCAGGATGTGGCGCATGGAGACGAGCCGGGTGAGCCGCTCAGAGCGGAGGGCTGAGCGCAAGCGGAAGTCCGACTTCCCGCAGCTTGCCCCGGCGCCCGACGACTATCCGGTCTTCCCTGACACGTCCACGTGGCCGGTGGTTTTCCCCGCGTTGCCGCGCTCACCCGACGGCGGGCCCCGCCGGCCACCACAGCACATCTCCAAGGCGGCCGCACCGCGGATCCCGGCCGAGCAGTTGCCCAATCACGTCGCGATCGTGATGGACGGCAACGGCCGCTGGGCCACCCAGCGCGGGCTGCCGCGCGTTGAGGGCCACAAGATGGGCGAGGCAGTCGTCATCGACATCGTCTGCGGTGCAATCGAAATGGGCATCAAGTGGCTCAGCCTGTACGCGTTCTCCACCGAGAACTGGAAGCGGTCCGCCGACGAAGTCCGTTTCCTGATGGGGTTCAATCGCGACGTGGTGCGCCGTCGCCGGGTGAACCTCAACGAGATGGGCGTCAAGATCCGTTGGGTGGGCTCGCGTCCACGCCTGTGGCGCAGCGTCATCAACGAGTTGGCGATCGCGGAGGAGTTAACCCTGAACAACGACGTAATCACGGTGAATTACTGCGTCAACTACGGCGGTCGCACCGAAATTGCCGAAGCCGCAAGGGATATCGCGCGCGAGGCGGCGGCGGGCAAGCTGAACCCCGAACGGGTTACCGAGGCGACCGTCGCCCGGCACTTGCATCGCCCCGACATTCCCGACGTGGATCTGTTGTTGCGGACTTCCGGTGAGCAGCGGACCAGTAATTTCATGCTGTGGCAGGCGGCTTACGCGGAGTACATCTTCCAGGACACCCTGTGGCCCGACTACGACCGCCGCGACCTGTGGGCGGCCTGCGAAGAGTACGCGTTGCGGCATCGACGTTTCGGGACGGCGTGACTGATGCCCTCGTTGCAGGAGCGGTTGCTGACGGTGCTTTCCGAAGTGCTGACCGTCGAGGAGGAATCCGACGGAGCGCTGACCGTGCACCACGACGGCACAATCGCGTCGCTGAGGGTGGTGACGCTCAGCGAGGACCTCGACCTGGTGTCGCTGACGCAGATGGTGGCGTGGGATCTGGTGCTGACCAAGAAAATTCGCGACATTGTGGCCGAGCAGTCGAATTCAACCCTGCTGGGATCGGTGGCGTTGCTGGAGAAGGCCGCCGACGGGCCGGCCAAACGTAATTCCGGTAAGGCCGCAGACGTCCTGTTGCGCTACAACTTTCCGGGCAATGGCCTCAACGACGATGCGCTGCGCACGCTGGCGCTGATGGTGCTCGACAAAGGCGCCGAGATCCGACGCGCGGTCATGGCCTAGCGCCGCGTCAGCGGCGGCAGTCCGAGCAAGTGCCGTAGATCTCGATGGTGTGGCTGACATCGGAGAAGCCGTGCTTGGTCGCGACTTCGGCCGCCCACGCCTCGACCTCATGATCGCCCACCTCGACCGTCGACCCGCAACTACGGCACACCAGGTGGTGGTGATGGTGTTCCGAGCAGCGCCGGTAGACCGATTCACCGGTGTCGTTGCGCAGCGTGTCGAGCATGCCTGCACTGGCCATCGACTGCAGCGTGCGGTAGACGGTGGTCAGCCCGATGTTCTCGCCACGGCGACGCAGCTCGTCGTGGAGTTCTTGAGCCGAACGGAAATCGTCCAGGGTGTCCAGCAGGCTCGCGATCGCCGCCCGTTGCCGCGTGGACCGCACCCCGGCTTTGGCTTCACCGGCCGCAGCGCTCATGGCTTGTCCTCGCCGGCGTGTGCGACGGCGTCGACCACGATGTGGGCCAGGTGATGATCGGCCAGCCGGTAAAGCACCTCGCGTCCTGATCGTTCTCCGGCGACCACGCCGGCGGCCTTGAGAATCTTCAGGTGTTGGCTGACAAGTGGCTGCGGCACGCCCAGCGCGTCGACCAGCTCGTGCACGCACCGCTGGGACACGTGCAGCTGCAGCACGATGGCGATCCGCACTGGCGCGGCCAGCGCCCGCAACAGCTCGCCGGCGGCGCCGAGAATCTCGCGCGGCGGTGGCGGCGGCAGCTCCGCGGAGTCGCTGTGGTGGTGCTCGACGACCAGTTCGTCGCCGTCAGCTGCGGTTGACGATGAGAGGGACATATTGCCTCCACTGTCACATGCACAACCACGCATGTCAAAGAGCCCCGGCGTGGATGGCTAGGATGACGGATCGTCCGCCTTTCCCAACACAGGAGACATCACCTCGTGGCGTCCGTCATCGACACCGTCGTCAACCTCGCCAAACGGCGTGGCCTGGTCTATCCCGCAGGCGAGATCTACGGCGGGACCAAATCGGCATGGGACTACGGGCCGTTGGGCGTGGAGCTCAAGGAGAACATCAAGCGGCAGTGGTGGCGCGCGGTGGTGACCGGCCGCGACGACATCGTGGGCCTGGACTCGTCGATCATTTTGCCGCGCGAGGTGTGGGTCGCTTCGGGACATGTCGAGGTCTTCCACGACCCACTGGTGGAATGCCTGAACTGCCACAAGCGGCACCGGCAGGACCACATGCAGGAGGCCTACGCACTCAAGAAGGGCGGCCAACCGGACGACGTGCCGATGAGCGAGATCGTCTGCCCCGACTGCGGCACCAAAGGTCAGTGGACCGAACCGCGCGAATTCAACATGATGCTCAAGACGTATCTCGGCCCGATCGAGACCGAAGAGGGGCTGCACTATCTGCGGCCCGAGACCGCGCAGGGCATCTTCGTCAACTTCGCCAACGTGGTGACGACCGCACGCTGCAAGCCGCCGTTCGGCATTGGCCAGATCGGCAAGAGCTTCCGCAACGAGATCACGCCGGGCAACTTCATCTTCCGCACCCGCGAGTTCGAGCAGATGGAGATGGAGTTCTTCGTCGAGCCGTCGACCGCCACCGAGTGGCACCAGTATTGGATCGACACCAGGTTGGCCTGGTACACCGACCTCGGCATCGATCCGCAGAACCTGCGATTGTATGAGCACCCCAAAGAGAAGTTGTCGCACTACTCCGACCGCACCGTCGATATCGAGTACAAGTTCGGCTTCTCAGGTAACCCGTGGGGTGAGCTCGAGGGAGTCGCCAACCGCACTGACTTCGACTTGTCCACGCACTCAAAGCATTCCGGCGTCGACCTGTCGTTCTACGATCAGGCCAACGACACCCGCTATACGCCGTACGTGATCGAACCGGCGGCCGGGTTGACCCGTTCGTTCATGGCGTTTTTGGTCGACGCCTATCACGAGGACGAGGCGCCCAACGCCAAGGGCGGCGTGGACAAACGGACCGTGTTGCGGCTGGACCCGCGACTCGCGCCGGTGAAGGCCGCGGTGCTGCCGCTGTCCCGGCACGCCGACCTGAGCCCCAAAGCCCGCGACCTGGCTGCCGAGTTGCGCAAGTGCTGGAACGTCGACTTCGACGACGCCGGTGCGATCGGGCGGCGTTACCGACGGCAGGATGAGATCGGCACGCCCTATTGCGTGACACTGGATTTCGACTCACTCGATGACCACGCCGTGACCATCCGGGAACGGGACACCATGACGCAGGAGCGGGTGGCGATCGACGCGGTGTCGGAGTACCTGGGTTCGCGGCTGCGGGGTTGCTAGCCTGCCGAGCGCCGGCATAAGCGAAACTCGTTTAACGAATTTCGCAAAAACCCTTCCCCTATTGATCACATGCTCAATATGATGAGTGCGTCGACGCGGCGGCTCACTAGGGCGTGGTGGGCTGCCGCGTCCACCATTTTGGGCGATCGTCGCCGTCAGAACCGGCCGCCGCCGCCCATGAATCCGCCGTCGGATCCGGAGCCACCGAATGACGTCGGGCCCCAACCGCCGCCGAAGCCGCCGCCACCGAAGCCGCCACCACCGAGTAGGTCGCCGATGATGATCCCGCCCATCATCGCGCCGGTCTGGTCGCCGCTGCCGTAGCGGGAGGTGTACGCGCGTTGCGCCGACTGGACGTCGGCCTCGGCCAGCGACTGGGCCTGCGCCGCCAGTGATGCGGCGTTGTTGGCATGGGTGACCGCCTCGCTCAGTTCACTCGCTTTTTTGTCTTGCGCCGCTTCGATCTGCCGGCCCGCTTCGGCAAGCCTGGTACGCGCCTCGGGTCCGATACTGCCGCGGCGGTTGTCGATGTACTCGGACACGGCGTGCACCCGCGACTGCGCGGTGAACAACGCCTGCTCCAGCGTCCGGGTGAGCCGCTCGGCGGCTGCCTGTTCTTCGGCGACGGTGGCCAGCAGCCCGCTCAAGTCGGCGTTGGCTTTGGTCAATCCGGTGAACGAGGCGAGCGGATCGGATGCACCGTTGGTCCGGGCCAGGTCGAGAGTCTGGGCAGCGGCTGTCCGGGCGCTGGCCAGATCGCGCAGGTGCGGCGATTTGGCTTGCTGGGTGTTTTGCAGCGCGGTGTTTGCGTGCTCGATGCCGGACTCGATGTCGGCGATCAGGGATGGCAGGGTCGCGACGGCGTGGCGGATGTCGTTGGCGGCGCTGTCCACGGCGTCGAGCAACGAGCGGGCTTGTCCCAGCGACGATTCCGCGGCGTGTACCGCGTCGACGAGGCCGCTCTGCTCGCCGCTGACCGGCCGGGCCGCCAGCTCGCGGGCCCGGGTGAGGTTCTGGTCGGCGAAGGCCAGCCGGTCCTTGGCCGTCGTCACGTTCGTGGCTACAGAAGCCAATGCCGCAGAATCGAACTCGTTGTGTAGCTCGGTCATTCGTTGCTCAGCAGGTGCGATGCGCGCGGTCAGGTCGACGATCTGTTGGGTCAGAGCGTCCAGTCGTGACGGCGCGTTGACCACCAGGTCGCGCATTTCCTCGAAGGCCTCCCGCTGCGACTCCAGCTCGACATCGGCTCGCGCCGCGGCGACGATCACCTCGGTCAGCAGTTCGCGCCGCTGCGCCCGGGTTTCCGGTATCGCGTCGTCGAGTTGTTGACGAACGGTGAACGCCTGGGACAGAGCCGATTTGGCGTTATCGACTGCACGGGTGAACGGCTGGGTTCGCTGTTCGCCGAACTCCTCGATGGTCAGCGCCAGCTCGTTGGCGCTGGTGCGGACCGCGTTGTCGACGTCGACGACCTTCCACCGGGACAGGTCGTCGAGGGCGCCCAACGACAATGCCGCCAACGCGTCGGGGTCGGTGGCGTCGACCCGTTTCGCCGCGGCCAACTCGGCGGCACGTCGCCGGCGCCGCCGGTATCGCGTGAACAGGTACAGAGCCAGCGCCGCAACCAGGATCACGCCCAGCCCGATCAGCAGCGGCGCGGCGCTGGCCGACTGCTGGCCCCGGTCGAGGCCGTTGGCCGCCGCGACCGCCGCGCCGCTCCAGTCGCCGCGGCGCAGCGCGGGTTCGATCTGGTTGCGCCGCAGATCGTCGACCTGACTGCTGCTGATCGTCTGCACCCGGTGCGGCACCAAAAACGCGTAGGAGTGGTCGACGGTCGCCACGGCGAGTATCGCGTCGAAATCGCCCAGATCGCTGGCGGCTCGGGTGTTCTCCGTCCAGCTCACTGCCGGTTGTCCGGAGAAATCGTCGACGAAGACCACCCACAGTTGGATGTGGCGATCGGAGTACAGCTTTCCGGTGGCCGTCTGGATCGCCGCGCGACCGGAGTCATTCAGTGCGCCGGCGTTGTCGGTGATGTAGGCGCCCAGCCGGAACGGCGGCTGGGCGGTGGCCGAGGGCGCCACGATGAGTCCAGTGAGGGCGGTGATCAGCATCGCCATGAACACGGCGACCGAGCGGCGGAGGGTGCTCATGCTCGACAATCTAGCCCGGCGGCGAGCCGGGCCCGAGGACAATCCTGGTAGTGCGCTGCGCGGCACCGCCGCCTGCGGCTGGCAGACTGGGCGTCGATGACTCAGCAAGATCCCTACGACGATTTCGACCGCGAGCGGGTGGTGGCCGAGGAGCCGAAGATCGCGGGCTTGCCAGGCACCGAGGGTCAGCGCCGCACCGACTTCGCCCGGGACCGTGCCAGGGTTCTGCACAGCGCCGCGCTTCGTCGGCTGGCGGACAAGACACAAGTCGTCGGGCCACGGGAAGGAGACACACCCCGTACCCGGCTGACGCATTCGCTGGAGGTCGCCCAGATCGGCCGGGGGATGGCGATCGAACTGGGCTGCGATCCCGACCTCGTCGACATGGCCGGTTTGGCCCACGACATCGGGCACCCGCCGTACGGCCACAACGGCGAGCAGGCCCT
>JGI12712J15308_10000369_pt1 | contig 13422 bp, 14 predicted proteins | sample JacPin_JW_Ref_O2_FD_15308 | JGI IMG/M metagenome (IMG submission 15308) | reverse complement strand
AACCGGACTTTCAACTTTCATCTTGAGCTGGCATTTCCATTCAGAACCCTGAACAAGTTCGACGGGCCAGACTGCAATAATTTGCGAACCCTGATAGATGCGCTCGAATCCATCTTCCGATTCCGACACGGTTTCAATCGGCGTGACCCAAAAATCGCGGGCGGCCGGAGCGCAGAGGGTCACGCTGACCTTCTGCCATTCGTCCACAACGCGCAGATGAGACGCTGGAACTTGAGCGCCCCAGCGCAACGGGTAGCGAGTGCCAGCACTTTCGAAATAGCGATCCGGCGCAGAGGGCGCAAGGAAATTCAGAACCGACTCCAGGCCGACGTACACGGAGGCGGCACCAGGCGCCGTTCGGCGCAGCGTCAAATCACAAGTGATGTCGAAGCCGCGATCTGTGGCAGCAAACGAAAAGGCTTTCTCGGCAGGCCAGTCTGGATTTTTCTCGGACACGAATGTTGCCTTTGCGGGGGACAATTCTAGCGTGGAGTAAAATCCGGCGGCCAACGCCGCGTCCTCTTCCAATCGCACGTTGCCGGCGTCTTCGTAGGTTTTGTTGCGCTCGAAAAGCAGGACACGGAAACAATTGCGCGGCCAGCGGTCGTATTGGAGCCAGCGTTCAAGACCGTCTTCTTTGGTGCGGGTCTGTTCGTGAATCGAGGCGGCGGGATGCGGCTTGTTGGCGTGAAGATTTTTTATATTGGCGTGGTAGGACTCGCGGCGGCGTGCCAGAGAATTGATTAGCGCAGTGTTCGATTGACGGCAATCGATCGCGCAGATGGTGGCGCCATCTGCGGGATTCAGCAGCGCCGCGTAGCTGCTGGAAGTGAAGTAGATCTCCTCGTGCCCGTCGCCGTTGAAATCAATCGCGGTCGAATTCTCGAAGCGGCGCGAACGATGAGTGAGGCCATCGGCGATTGTTTCGGCCTCGACCAGCGAACGCCATAGCGCTGTGCGGAGGTGGGGCGAATACAGTCCGCCAAAGACTCCATGCCAGTAGGAATCGTTGCACTGCGCGCGAAGCACCAAGGTTCTGGCAAGCTTCCGGCCATCCACAAAGGGCTGCTCGCGACGGCGGCTGGAATCGAGGGCGCGGACTTTATGCGACGCGTGAAGCATCTTCTTATGCAGAAGATTTGATTCAGGGTATTTCGAGAAAAAATTTCTCCAGATTCCGCCACGCAGGAACGGAAGAGCGTCACCGCGATTGGCAAATTCGGTAATCAAGGAATGGTAGCGATTTCGCGCGACTGTCGGGAGGGACCATTCCATCATTTCCGTGTAGGAAGCCGTGGGAAGGTCAGCGCGCCCCAAGGGCGCGTGAGAAGCGACGGCTTCGCCTGGCGTGGACATTTCGAGCCACTCGCCGTTTTGTTCCAACGCAGAAAAAAAGCTCTCCAGCCAGTGATCCTGGTAGCACAACTTAAAGGTTCCGGGCCATACCCCGAACTTTTCAAGATCGTCGCCCATCGCGGCATAGCCATGGGGATGCGCCGAAGCGTTGACGCGAAGAAATTCAACAGTCTCGGCCGGCGACCGAAACGGAATCAAATAACGGAGCGATTTCAAGCCCGGTATGACTTTGACAGCGTGGCCCTGATCCTCGGCGAGATAATGCCCACACAGTTGGTCCAGTTCGAACCCAGCGCCGAGAAAATGATTGTCGTCCACCAGCGTGTAGCCCACACCCGACGGCGCGAGCGACGAAGGCAACTGCGGTTCCCAGACGCGTTCGGCGAGCCATGCGCCACGCGGCCGGCGCCCAAAATGCTTCTCGATGTAATCGGAGAGCCGGATAATCTGTTCGTGGCGATCTTGCGGAGGGATGGCGATGAGGATTGGCTCGTAGTAGCCGCCGCCAATCATTTCGATTTGGCCGCTTTCGACCATGGCGCGAAGCCGTTCAAAATATTCCGGATGAGAGCGCTCCAGCAATTCGAGCAGCGAGCCGGTGAAGTGCAGCCCGATGCGGATGGAAGGATGGCGGGAAAGGACCTCAATAAACGGCAGATAGGATTGCTGGTAGGCGCGCTCGATTACGTCGTCAAAATTCCCCACCGGTTGGTGCGCATGCATGAGGAGGACGAATTGAAATTTCGGCACGCAGGACCCTCGCTGAAGCACTAACAGGATAACCTGAACCTCAAAAAGTTCACATACCGTGGAATACCATGATTTTAAAACTGTTCGACCGTCCGCGTGCAGATTCCGAGAGCAGAATGTTCGGTGCTATCGTTTCAAGGGCGGTAAATTGCGTGTTGGGTGCTTGAGGCTCGCGCGAACCTGGTGAGTCTTTCGCCGAGCCGGTTTAGCGCGCGCTCGGCGGTCTCATCCGGCGATTTCTCGGGAATGTAAACGACGATCATAATTTCCTTCGCTGAGCCAGTGATCATGGTACGGGTCGAATCGCTAATCGGACTCCCGAACGGACCAGCGGGATCGGCGAGCACGGGCCGGCCTTCCAGGTTCCAGGTTTTCTTGCCGATGCCTTCGTAGCTTTCTCCTGAGCCGCCCAGGCGGAGCGCGACCGGCTCCTGAATTCTAGAGCGATCGTAACAACCCAGGGGCCAGCCCGTTTCGATGGAGACGAGGTTGCCGGCATCAACCACGTTTGAGACGCGATAGAGGCCCTTGCCTTGAACGACACGCCTCAATAGCGCTTCCGACGAAGGGCGATATTTCGAAGGGTCCATCCCCCATCCGCGAAAGACGGCGCGAACCGCGCGTATGGGTTCCGCTTCAGCAAGGGTTTCAACGGTAAACTCTTTCTGTTTGCGGACGCAAACTTCATCCAACAGTTTGGTCAGGTCCGGATGAACCGATTCGACGTGCACATCTTGGGCTTCGACGACGCCCAGTTTCACGCCTGGCAGTTGAATCTGAATGTTCAAGTTGCCCCGCTAATTTGATGAATGGATGTGTAGGTTTTTTTGAGGCTGCTTATTGCGCGACTGGATATCATTTGTGTGAATGCGACTCATGAGCCGTCTACCACCGGTTCTGGTGTATTTATTCCGCACAGGATTTTTTACGAAGCAGGATCCACGATAATCTGGCCCCGCATGGTTTTGCGATCAGCGCCGCAGCCCTTGCAGCAACTGAAAGTATAGGTTCCGGGTTCTGTCGCTTCGATCTGAATCGGAACCATTTCATTCGGTTTTAATTTGTAACAGTCTTCGCCGAATAGAAAGGACAAGCCAGGTGGCGTATTGGCCTTCGCGCCGTCCGGGAACGGGTTGATGCGAATACCAACCGGTTGACCCGAAGCAGTGACGTCCAATTCCACTTTTTCGTTGACCTTCAGGTGGATGGTGACGGGATCAAACGTAAAATTCTTCGCGATGACTGGAATAATTCGAGACGGCCGGTCGGCCGGTGAGTGCGCTTCCGGCTTAGGGGACTTTTGGGTATCCTGCTGGGCTGACATAGGCGACGCGCGAATTCCTGCCAGGACAAGAACCATGAAAGATCCGGCCAAAATGTTCATAACAATTTTCATCGTGGGTCTCGCGTTCGACGAGAAAGAGTTTAGCCGCGCCGAAGGAGAGATTGTATCAGCGAAACGCGGTGTCCACGTCGGGCCCGTTGAAAGTTGACACTTGGGGAAGGATGTGGAACGCTGATTCGGCGAAAAGAATTGCGTTCGCGGACCGCCTGGCCGCATCAAAGTACCGACGAGTGGAATCGAGGAGTGGCGCATGGCGATTGAACGAGAAAAAATCATGGATGCAATCCGGCAATGCTACGACCCGGAAATTCCCATCAATATCGTGGATCTTGGGCTGATTTATGACGTGCAAGACGATGATGCCGGAACCGTGACGGTAAAAATGACGCTGACGACCCAGGGGTGCCCCTCGGCGCAGGCCATACCGGAGCAAGTGCGCTCTCGCGTGGCAGCTATCGAGGAAGTGAAGGACGTGAAAGTGGACATCGTGTGGGAACCAGCCTGGAATCCAAGCATGATTAGCCCGAACGGGCGGCAAGTGCTGGGTCTGGAAGTCTGAGCGGCGGCGCAAAAACAAAAGCGGGAGACCGTTCTGTCCGCCGATACTCTCAAAAATGAAAACTCGCCCTCTGAATCCTACGCCGACGACAGGTGCGGTTAAGCCTTCTTGTTCTTGAACCAGTCCGCGTTCACCGGGGTGAAACTGGTCCACTTCTCCGGCAAATCTTCCAAAGCAAAAATTGCTGTCACGGGGCAAACTGGAACGCAGGCGCCACAATCAATGCATTCGTCGGGATGAATATAAAGCTGCGCTTCGGCCTCAAAGCCCGATTCGTCCTTGCGCGGATGAATGCAATCCACCGGACAGACGTCCACACAGGCAGTGTCTTTTGTTCCGATACAGGGCTCGGCAATTACATACGCCATCTCAATCTCTCCTCGAACGTGAGGGTATCCCGAAGTTCTGGGGCTTTCACAGGCAATCCGGCACGCGATTCCTGAATAATTTTTATATCACCATTGGTAATCGGGTACAAGCGTGGGGCGTCTAATGGTGCGTAGCGAGGGTTGAGTTGCTGTGCGTATAATTGAAGGGGCGGAGGCGCGGATGGAGAGGCAAAATGCTGAAAATTAACGGGCGTCGTGGCGCTGTCGCGTTTGGAATTGGAATTCTGCTGGTTCTCGGGGCGGTGCTGCCCGGTCATGGCCAGTCAGCGGCGAGCAAGAGCGCGCCGCATGCGACCAGAACCACATCGGACCCGCCTTTGATTGACTTGGCTGGCTACCAGCAACTTCTAGCCAAATACCACGGCAAGCCTCTGGTGGTAAATTTCTGGGCTACATGGTGCGAGCCATGCCGCGACGAATATCCGATGATGGTGGACCTGGCCAAGCAGTTCAAATCGCAAGGCGTGGAAGTAGTTGGCGTGGACATGGATGACGAGTCAGACATGAATTTAGTCCGCCGGTTCATTGCGCGGATGCAGCCACCATTTCCGAACTACAGGCAAAAACCTGGCATCGATCTCGACCGATTTTATGGTGGCGTGAATCCTCAATGGAAAGGAACGATGCCGCAGACCATGTTCTACGGGCGAGACGGCAGCGTGGTTGGATTCTTTCTGGGCAGCCGGCCAAGACCTCAATTTGAGCAAGCCTTCCGGGCGACGTTGGGCGGCGCTTCGGCGCCGGGGACGTCCGGCGGAAAATAGAGCGGCGTGTTTTTATAGTTATTCCACGACAGTCTAAATTAAGGAGAGTTTCATGCTTCAGACACGAGGAAACAAACTGACCTGGCTGGGCCATGCCGCTTTCAAGATTGAAACTCCTACCGGGAAAATAATTCTGGTTGACCCATGGATTCTGACAAATCCGATGTGCCCGGAAAAAGATAAGAAATTCGAGCGCATTGACACCATGCTGGTCACGCATGGGCACTTCGACCACATTGCCGACGCGGTGGAGCTGGGAAAGAAATTCAAACCGCAGATTGTCGGGATTTACGAGCTCTGCGCGTGGCTCGAATCGAAAGGTGTGGGCGGAACCAACAGCATGAACAAGGGTGGCACGCAAAAAATTGGCGATATCGAAGTGACCATGGTGAACGCGCTGCATTCCTGCGGAATCAAGGATGGAGATCAAATCATCTATGGCGGCGAGGCTTGCGGCTACATTATTCGATTGCCCGGAGGCCTGACGATTTATCATGCCGGCGATACCGCCGTGTTCGGCGACATGAAACTGGTTGCGGACCTGTATGCACCGGATCTGGCGATGCTACCGATCGGAGACCATTTCACGATGGGGCCGCGCGAAGCTGCGCTGGCGATTCGGCTGCTCAACGTGCGCCACGTGATTCCCATGCATTTTGGGACGTTTCCGTTGTTAACCGGAAATCCGGAGCAAGTGCAGCAACTGACCCGGGACATCAACGGACTTGAGATTCACACACTGAAACCGGGCGAATCACTCGGCGATTCGAGTGCGAAGGCCGCTTCTTAATCGGCTGCACCATAGGGGAGAATCATGGCGAATATATTGGCGCCGGCAGTCGAAAAATATCTTTCCAAGGCCGTCCCTCCCCGCGATCCAGTCCTAGCCGATATGGAAGCATATGCAAAAAAACACGATGTGCCGATCATCGGACCGGAATGTGGCCGACTGTTGTATTTGCTGACCCAGATTTCCGGCGCAAGACGAATTTTCGAAATGGGATCGGCGATCGGGTATTCGGCGATTTGGTTCGCCCGCGCGGCCGGGCCCGGAGCGGAGGTTTATTTCACCGATGGTGACCCCAAAAACGCCGAAATGGCGCGTCAGAATTTCAAGAAGGCGGGAATCGCGGAACAGGTTCGTATTCTCACCGGGGATGCGTTGGATCTACTCGACACCGTCGCTGGCGATTTCGACATCATTTTGATCGACATAAACAAGCATCAATACCCCGCCGCACTGCGGAAATCGATTCCGCGACTGAAACAGGGCGGGCTGGTGATCACAGACAACGTGCTGTGGTCTGGAAAAGTAGCGAAACCGCCAAAAGACAATTCGACGCGCGGTATCCTAGAGTTCAACAAGATGGTTTACACGTCGAAGGAACTTTTCCCGGTAATCGTGCCGCTGCGCGACGGCGTTGCCGTTTGCCGTAAGGCGTAGCGATATCAGGCCGGCGAAAATCCGATCATCAATTCAGCTTTCGAGCCTCAGTAGCGACGCTAGTTGGTGACCGGTGCGCCAGCTGTGGGAGCCGGGATGGTGAGCGGTTGAGCGAGTTTGAAGTGCAGCCGTGTTTCGGCCGGCAGCACGATATCCTTCTTGCCAGTAAACGCCGCGCCCGCAGTGCCGGCGCCCCCGCCCGCTAGAGCTCCAATGGCAGCGCCCTTCCCACCGCCCGCCAGAGCGCCCACAATTGCGCCAAACGCTGCTCCCCCACCCGCGCCCACGGCGGTTCGCTTGCCGCGACCTTTTCCAACATCCTCAAATTCGTTGGTCTGCATAGGGTATCGGGTGCCATTGATGCGCACCGAATCGATGACCAGCTGGAGCAAGGCGTTGCCCTTGAATTTGCCGGCGGATTGCGCGGTTACGACCGTTCCACCCACTTTCGTTCCGACCGGCAAGACGACAAGACTTCCGCTCGTGAGCGGAACTGCCAGTGAAGCGGCAAACGGATCGCCGTTATTGGCCGTCTGCGAATTCACGGTTTGATCGAGGGTCACGGTGATCGTGGTTCCCGCAGGGATCACGACTGGCAGAGGTGGTGGCGGAGCAGGAGCGGTGGCTGGCGCGGTCGCCGGGGTCGCGCTGTTACTTGCTGGTGCGTTGGGCGCAGACGACGAATTTGGGTTCGCGGAATTTGCCGTGCCGCCCGCTTGGGGTGTGGTGGCAGGCTTGCTGCCGCATCCGGCGGCTATGGTCAGAAATAGTGACATCGCGAGAAATTGAGCGACAGTTTTAGTTCCCATGAATTGCTCCTTCGAGGAAGTGGGACAAAATCGAGAGGTCCGGCAGCGGCTATTCTAAGCCGGAGAAAATCCAATCGCAATAACAGCTTGAATCGCAAATGGTGGGAGTTAGAGATTGATTCGAAGGGCCGCCGAAGTTGCGGTCTTAGAGATTCGCGCCGTTGGAAGCGCGGGGCAGCAGGTTGCGCAGGAAGAAAGCAACGTTCGCGGGGCGCTCGGCAAGCCGGCGCATGAAATACGGAAACCAATCGGTGCCGAAGGGGATGTAGACGCGAAGCCGATAGCCCTCGCGAACCAGCTGTTTTTGCAAATCGGTGCGAATGCCGTAAAGCATCTGGAACTCGAATTTGTCGTTCGCTATATTTTTTTCGCGCGCGAAATCCTTGGTGGCCTGGATCATCACCGGATCGTGCGTGGCAATTCCATGATAAATCCCGCTGGGAAGAAGCAGCTTCATCAGCTTGACGTAGTTCGCATCAACATCTGATTTTTTGGCGAAGGCAACTTCGGGCGGTTCTTTGTAAGCGCCTTTGCACAGCCGCATGCGGCATCCGGCCGCGAGCAGATCGCGCACATCCTGTTCGGTGCGGTAGAGATAGGCCTGCATCACAATTCCCACGGCGGAATATTCCGCGCGAACACGTTTCGTAATTTCCACGGTGCGCTGGGTATACGCCGAGCCTTCCATATCAATACGCACGAAATTTCCCAGGCTAGCGGCGTGCTCGACGATGCCTTCGAGAAGTTCGCGGCAAAGATCTTCGCCGAGGTCGAGGCCAAGCTGGGTGAGCTTCAAGGAGACATTTGCGTCCAAGCGTTCCTGGGCGATCCGGTCAAAAATCGCGCGATAACCGGCGGCTGCGCTGCGGGCTCCGGCTTCGTCGGAAACATTTTCGCCGAGCAGATCGAGGCTGGCGAGTTGCAAGGCGCGGTTCACCTGTTCAGCCGCAACAATCGCGTCGTCCAGAGTTTCGCCGGCCACGAAGCGCCGCGCGACACGACGGCTCACTCCGTTGTGAATGATGAAAGGAGCAAGACGCTTATTCTCGGAAAGCCGCAACAGAAATTCGCGCATTAACGGGCCGAAGCCTCGGATGTTTTGTGAAGGAATTCGGAAATTGATTGCATGGACCTCAAAGTATGCCGGAAAACGTCCAGGCGCGTCAGGCCTTGTGTCCGGAGAGGAACCGCTCCGCTTCGATCGCGGCCATGCAGCCGGAGCCCGCGGCGGTAATGGCCTGCCGGTAGTTGTGGTCCTGTACATCGCCGGCCGCGAATACGCCGGGAATGTTAGTTTTGGGCCCGTCATGCGTGAGGAGGTAGCCGTCGTTGTTCATATCGAGCTGGCCTTTGAACACTTTCGTATTGGGGTCGTGGCCGATCGCAACGAAAACACCGGAAGTTTCCAACTCGTTAGTTTCTCCGGTTTCAACATTGCGCAGACTTACTTTCTCTACATTGTTTTTGTCCACGTCGTGGACTTCGTCGATGACATAAGGCGTCATGAACCGAATCTTCTCATTAGCGCGCGCCCGGTCGAGCATGATCTTTGTGGCGCGGAATTCATTGCGGCGATGGAGCAAAGTGACGGTCCTGGCAAACTTGGTAAGGAAGGTGGCTTCTTCCATGGCCGTGTCGCCGCCACCCACCACTACGATGTCCTTCCCGCGGAAAAAGAATCCGTCGCAGGTCGCGCAAGTGGATACTCCGTGCCCGAGCAGGTGTTTTTCAGACTCGATCCCGAGCATGCGCGCGGATGCACCCGCCGCCACGATCAGGGTCTCAGTTTCGTAGGTTTCGTTTCCAGCGGTGATCTTAAACGGGCGCTTGCTAAGATCGGCGGCGGTCACTGCCCCGGCTCGAAATTCCGTGCCAAAACGCTGGGCCTGCTTGCGGGCATTTTCGACCAGCTCCGGCCCCAGAATGCCATCGGGAAAACCGGGGAAATTCTCGACTAGGGTGGTCAGGGCCAGCTGGCCGCCGGGCTCGTATCCGTCCAAAACGATGGGACTTAGATCAGCACGCGCCGCGTATATCGCCGCCGTCAGCCCGGCACACCCGCTACCGATAATGATCACCTTTTCCACTGATTTGTACCTCGCCAATTGGATGAGTATAGAACTCGTCGCGATGCAGGAGCCAATCTGTGATTGTATCATCCTCCGGAGACGCGGCGTTTCTTCGTGCAGGTCCCTCTTTGCCAGTCGCGCAACGTGTGTTGCGAGCGTTATCACGCTACCGCATAATGACGCTGATTCATCCGTCCGGAATCAGGACCACATGGCAACGGCGATAAACCCATTCCGCTTGCTGAGCGAGCTCATTATGATGCTTCTGGGCGCGCTACTGATTCTTCTGGCGATTTCCGGGCGTTTCGGGTTGCCGCGCCCTGTTTTGCTGGTTGGGCTGGGCGCTTTTCTTATCTATTGGGGCGTTCGAGCGGCAATCAAGCCGGAACCCGGTCTGCGTCCCTACGAATCCAGAACACGCGCGGCTTCGCTGGGCCTGGTAGGACTTTCGGTGCTGGCAATCCCCATGCTTCCGTTCCGGCTTACCCCGGTCATGTTGGGAACAGCCGGGGCAATCCTCCTCTTGCGCGGCCTGCTGAGCGCGATTTTTTCACTGCGTCGAAACTGAATGCGAAGCTGAGGGCTCCTTCAGCTGAAAACCATGAATAAGCTTGCCGACGAGGCACGTTCCGGATAATCTCCCGCAAGCATCAGGGCGGCACGGGCCTTCGTTGTGCTTCCTTTTTCGGTTCGAGAGAAGCTGCAAACTAAAAATAGGGAGAGGAACCGGTGCTAAAAGAATTCAAAGAATTTGCGATGAAGGGAAATGTGCTGGATCTGGCGGTCGGTTTCATCATCGGCGCGGCATTCGGCAAAATCGTAACCTCCCTCGTAAGCGACATCATCATGCCGCCGTTCGGCTTAATTCTGGGAAAGGTCGACTTTTCGAATTTATTTCTGAATATTTCCGGCAAGTCTTACGCCTCGCTGCCGGAGGCGAAAGCGGCCGGGGCGGCCACCATCAACTACGGAATTTTTCTAAATAATGTAGTGGATTTCGTGATCGTTGCGTTTGCGATTTTCATTCTGGTGCGCATGGTGAATCGTTGGAACAAGCCAGTGCCCGCGCCCGCCGCGCCCATGAAGGAATGCCCGTACTGCGTCTCGAAAATTCCGGAAAAAGCCACGCGCTGCCCCAATTGCACTTCGGAATTGCGCGCTTAGGCAATCGCGCGCGATTACTAAAAATCCAACTTCGCAGGATTGAGCTAGCTACCGGGTAATTTCTTGGTCTCGCCGGGCGAATCGAGACGATTGCCCTGGATGTCATGCACGTGCTGGCGAAGCCGCTCCAAAACAGCGGCCTCCTCTCCCGCGTCCATTTCGCGCTCCACCTCACCCAAGGCAAAGTGCACGATGTCGTGGTGATGGATCTCTTCACCGGGTAATTTGTCGCTCAGTTGCAGCCAAATGCGGTGAAGTAGGTCAATTTCGTTCGGTGTAAGTCTCGGAGCGTGCGGACCAAGATAAAAAATCTGCTCCTGGCCGGACGGTGTGAAGATTTCGAGAGTCACGCGCGGACGCGGTTCGGGCATCCGTTCCCAAGTTAAGCCGATGGCTCGGGCCTGCTCGATTACCGGCATCTTCGAAGAGCTACCCGCCACAATCGTACTGGATTGCAAGTTCATCGCGGTGCGAAGAATGCCTTCCCACAAATCATTACCGGCGGCAACGGCCAAGCGCACGGGTTTTCCTTCTTTCTCAGCAAGGGCCAGCACCTTGGTAAAAAGGAGCTGTTCGATCGTGCTGAAAAGCTGATCGGGCGCGAGCTCATATTCGCCCGAAGCGGCGCGACGCAGCAGACGTACGTGCAGCACCACGATCTCGGCCTGTTTTTGACGCACGCGCCGCAACGCGGCCTCGAGGTGATACAGCGAGTAGTAGGTGCTGACCGGCACCAGAACGCTTCCGGGCAAGACGCCGACGCTGGTAGGCGTTAACTCCGCTTCCTGGGCCAGGTTGAATTGGTCCAACTCAACGTGCGTCGCTCCAGCGGCCTTTACGCGCATGCGATGTTCGGAATATTCGAAGATCGAGAACAGGAGAATCGTAAAAGTGACGCCGGCGACGGTGGCGGAAGGTTTGGTAAATAAGTTAATGATGGCAATGGCGAGCAAGGTCAGGGTGATGAGGCCCAGGCCGATCGGGATCTCTTTGCCAAAAATAACCGGATTGAGGGGCACGCGATATTCGCGGTCCTGCGGATGAGTGTAACGCAGCACCAGCACCGCGACGCCCTTCATCGAGAAGCTCCAAATCACGCCAAAGGCGTACAGGTTTCCCAGGAAGGTAACGTCGCCACGGCTGATGATGATGGTGGCGATCTGAAACCCGACGACCAGGTTGATCAGCCGGTGAGTTGTGCCAAAGCGAGCGTGCGGATGACGGAACCACTCGGTGAGGACACCGTCTTCCGATACGCGATTCAGCACGCCGTTCGAACCCACGATTGCGGTGTTCACGGCTCCAGCGAGAATCAAAGTTCCCACGACCACCACAAAAACGTGGAAAGCCAAGCGTAAGGTCAGTCCTCCCGCGAGGTGCATCGAGAGTCCACCGATCAGGTTTTCGGTGAAGTTGCCGCGGACATCATCGGGGATGATCATCACCGCAAAGAAGGAAACCAAGGAAGTGAACACCAGGCTGTAAATGAAAATGACCAAGCCGGCCTTTTTCAGGTTCCTGAGTTTGGGATGTTCGATTTCGCGGTAGACCTGGGCGAGGGATTCTTCGCCGCTCATCGCCAGTACGGAATGACCTAGGCCGACGAAGATAATAATAAGCGTGACGGTGTGCGCCCAATGGTAGCCCTGAAGCCATCCGAGCGAGCCCCTGTCGAGCTTCATGTTCTGTGCGTTTGGAAATGGAGGGAGATGCCAGCCGGTGCGCACCCAAAGGGTGTAAACGCACCAGGTGATCAGCATCACGACCATGATGGTCGTGAGTTCCATAATGCGGAGCGCCTTGCCACTTGATTCCGGAACGCCTTTAATATTTTCCCACCAGAAATACAAAGTGATCAAAATGGCCACCGTCGCGGCGGTGGCATTTACGTTCAAATGGTAGGGCAAATGGGTGCGCTCGAAGAGCTCGTTCGTAACGCCAACCAGATATTGACCCGCTGACACGCCGCTGATCGGTCCGGTCAGCACGTAATCAAACATCAACGCCGATACTGAAAATTTAGCGAGCGTGCCGCCGAGGGCTTCCTTAACGACGCGATAGACGCCGCCGCGCACGAACATGCTGCAGCTCTCGACATATACCGCACGCACCGCGTACGAAAACAGCATGATGCCCAAGATGAACCACGGAGCCGTCTTGCCGATGAACTGCTCGGCTTCACCGCCCGCGTAGTAGGCCGAGGAAGCGAGGTCGTTGAGGACGATGGCCGCCGCGCGCCAGAAAGAAATGAACGCCAGCATGGCCGTGGTGGCCACCAGCACTTTTGCGACGGGGCGCACGCGACCTGGCGTGAATGTAGGGCCTGTTGAGTTCGATGCCATAACCTAATTTAGGTGCGGGTAAGAACTATACGTTGAAACCGCGACAGAATGGAAGCCTTGGGCGAAACGCGCGAACGGGCCGGTCATCACGAAGTGGCTCAATTATCCGGCGGCGTCGGCGGCGGGCTTGCGAAACTCCCGGGCGCACGCCTCGCATGGGCAAATTTCGCGGAGATGACTGAAACTGAAAATCCCGGTGGCGTGACTATCCGAAAACTGGATCTGAATCGCGTAGTTACCCACCGCGCTGGCGGCGTTAGCAGTCACGCGAGGCTTGAACATGGGCAGCGGAGCGAAGTGCGCAGTCTCGGGCCCGGCCTTCGCTTTTTTCTCGCGCTCGTCATTGCACATCGCGCAGGGGCAAGAATCCCGCAGATAAGGAAAATCGTAGTGGCTCGAATGATCGTCCGCCCAGGTAATATCCACACCCT
>JGI12712J15308_10000362_pt1 | contig 13513 bp, 11 predicted proteins | sample JacPin_JW_Ref_O2_FD_15308 | JGI IMG/M metagenome (IMG submission 15308) | reverse complement strand
CCAGCTCCCTGGCGAGATCGTTGATTCGAACCTTGCTCATCCGGCCTTTCTTGCTTCCGCGTGTGCTCAGGTCTTCATCTGAGCCTCACTCGGTTCAGCTTGGTGGGCATGCGGAATGTCTTCGCGCTTGCCATCACTACTCTTTGACTTCCAGATCTTTCACTTGCACTTGCCCATCTTCACTTTCCGGCGACGCCATTGTTTCCGCGTCCTCGCCGTGCGTTGCATTAGAAACAGATTCCAGCGGAGCTTCTTCCGCGGTCTCGGATTCGACGGCCGGCTCGGCAAGCACGTCGGCCTCCACAGAACCCTCCGCCGTAGCTTCCAGCGATACCGCTTCGCCCTCGGCCACTCCCTCCGCGGAAACTTCCCCTTCCGCGGCTACACCCTCCAGGCTGGCGAAATAATTATTCACCGCGAGGCTGATTTTTTCCACTGTCTTCGGCCCGATGCCCTCGATCGCTTCCAGTTGCTCCGGCGTCATGTCCGCCAGCGCTTCCACGGTGGTCACACCCGCGGCCGCAAGCTTCTCAATCAGTCCTTCGCCCAGACCAGGCACGCTCTCCAGAGGAGTGGTCGCCGGAGGCGCCATCGCCGCCATCTGCTGCTCCACTTCCTGCCGCTTCTCTTCTTCGCTCTTGATGTCAATCTTCCACCCCAGCAACTTGGCCGCCAGCCGCACGTTCTGGCCCTTCTTGCCGATGGCAAGCGAAAGCTGGCTGTCATCCACGACAACCTCAAGATGCTTATCCGCGCTGTCGACCACGGTCACGCGGCTTACCTTGGCCGGCTGCAATGCCTTCTCGGCAAAAGTCACCGCATCTTCGTGATACTCGATGATGTCGATCTTCTCTCCGCGCAGCTCGCGGATAATCGATTGCACCCGCATTCCCTTCATGCCCACGCAGGCGCCCACCGCGTCCACGTCCTTGTCCTTCGACATGACTGCAATCTTGGTGCGTTCCCCGGCCTCGCGCGCAATCGCGCGGATGACAACGGTCCCGTCGTAAATCTCCGGCACTTCCGTCTGAAACAAATGCTGCACCAGGTCCGGAGCCGCGCGCGACACCACCACTCCCGGACCTTTGGAGGCTCTCTCCACCCGCGCAATCACCACCCGCACCCGCTCGCTGATCGCGAACGACTCCAGCCGCGACTGTTCCTTGCGCGGCATGCGAGCTTCGGCCTTGCCGATGTCGAAGATCACGTCGGGCCCTTCCACGCGCTTCACCGTCGCGTTGACAATCTCGCCCACGCGCCCGATGTATTCGTTGTAAACCGTGTCGCGTTCCGCTTCCCGCACTTTCTGGAAGATGACCTGCTTCGCCAGCTGCGCCGCGATCCGACCCAGAATGCCTTCGGTGACTTTCGGAATCTGCAGCTCGCCGCCGATCTCCAGCTTCGGGTCGACCTTGCGCGCGTCTTCCAGCGTGATCTGCAGGTTCGGATCTTCCACCTGCTCCGGAAGTTCGACCACGGTCTTCACCGCGAACGCATTGATCTTGCCGGTTTCCTTATCCAGCTTGGCCCGCAGGTTCTCCTGCGACTTGTAGTACTTGCGCGTGGCCATAACAATGGCGTCTTCCACCGCGCTGACCACAATCTGCGGATCAATCCCTTTTTCCCGGCTCAGTGCGTCAATCGTGTTGTAGAGCTCGCTTGCCATAACTGAATTCTTCCGTTGCAATCTCAACTGCGGCTTCGGGCTTCGGCGATCAGGCTTCAGCAAAGCCGAAACTCAAGCTCTCGGCCCGCCCGTCACCCAGCCCGCTAAACCGAACCGCTTTTGCCGAGGCCCGAAAGCTGAAGCCCGCCTTCAAATCTCCGGCACCAAATTCGCCGACTCCACATTGGCGAACTCAATTTCAATCTTCTGTTCCGCTGCCGCAGCCACCGCCGCGCCCATCTTCTTGCGAGACTTTTTGCTGGCCACGCTCAAGTCCAGCGTCAACCGGCCGTCGCGAAAACTTTCCAGCCGCCCGTCAAAGTACCGGTTATTATTCACCGGATTCCGCGTCATCAACTTCATGCGGCTGCCGGTAAAGCGCTCAAAGTCCGCCGCCCTCGTCAACTTCCGGTCCAGCCCCGGGGACGAAACTTCCAGCGTGTACGAACCGTCCGGCGCGGCATCTTCCACCTCAAGCACGGTGCCAAACTCGCGGCTGAACTTGGCACAGTCCTCGTGCGTGACACCTTGCGGCACCCCCTGAGCAAGCTCGCCCAGCGCACTCGCGCCCGCGGCAGGCTTGTCCAGATACACCCGCAGCATGCGGCTCTTGCCGCCGCCGCGGAATTCCACATCGACCACTTCGAGTCCGCTGGAGGAGGCTACCCGCTCCGCGATTTCCCGCACGCGATCAACGTCAAGCGCCATGAATGCAATAACTTACCGTCAAACTCCAAAATACAATCCCGCTGCAAGTAAAAAGTGGGCTTGCGCCCACTGGTGTGCCTCGCCAACTACTGGTATTACACAACAGTTCTCAATTCCCTAATATACGCCCGCAGTCCTCAAAAGACAAACCGCCGGAGCTGTAGGTATTGTTCTAATCTGAGGTGAGGGCACTACCGAGCTGTACAGGCCCCATTGCGAGACTGGTCAAAAATGGGAGGGGGCATTGCGTCGATTTCAAACACTGAGCAATTATGAACAGACTCCCGAATTCCAGTTTTGTAATGTGAGTGCCTGATTTTGGTTATCCCGAAGAGAGCGAACGGGACGACGTTCTGAAAACCTTGCTGGAGGGGCACATATGTTTCACTTAATCTGGTACATCCTCATCGGGCTAGTTTCGGGGGTCATTGCGAAATCGGTAATGCATGTGCATATGACGATCTTCTGGACGATCGTTCTCGGCATCATCGGATCGGTCTTCGGCGGCGGCCTCAGCCACATGTTTTCGCGCCCGGCAAACGAACGATATCATCCCGCTGGCCTCATTTTGTCCACGCTGGGCGCGATCCTGATTCTCTTCATCTGCTATAAGCTGAACATTCATTTTCCCCAGGTCAATCCCTTCTAGCTGATCGACGCCTCACCTCGTGCTCCGATCGGACGATCACGTCTAAGAACCGAGAACGGCCCATTCTTCCGTCTTTTGCGAAAGAGCCTGCCTCGAGCGCGGCGCAGGTCTGGGATCCCCGCTAATCCTCGCCAGTTACCTCCGTTACACCACGAACTCGCTCAAACTGTGTCTAATTTGGGGAGTGTCCTGACCGACGCCCATGCGCACCTTACTGAATGCCATCATCGTTGTCCTGATCCCCGTCGCCGAATTTGTCGCGATCCTCCGCATCGGGCTCACCGGAGCGAGTGGAGTCTTACTCATCGTCGTCACGATGGCTCTCTTGTTGGTCTGGGCCGCAAAACAGGACAGTCGCGCCAGCCAGCTAAGGCTGCAAAACGGCGCCGCAAAGTTCGGCTTCCTGCCAGCAGGCCGGGACGATGTTCCTCTCTCCATCGAGCCGTTGCGCGGAGGCGGCTGGGTAGAGGCTGCAGCTTGCGGAGAGCTCCGGGGCCTGCAGGCATGGATATTCGACTACTGCATACAAGACCGAGGAGGGAATGCGCAGAAAAACGTCAATCAAACCGTTATCGCGTTCCGCGTCGACGATGCGAACCTGCCCAAGTTTCAGATTCGCCCGTTGGACTCGTCGACTTCCATCTTCGACTACCCCCGCTGGAAAAACTTTGACGGCAATTGGGAAAACAGCAATGACACCATCTGCTTCCCTGACGCGCAGCAATTCCACCGGCGCTTTGAGATGATGTCCATCGGAGAAGAAGGCGTGCGCCAGCTCTTCAACGCGAAACTGCTGGATACTATTGCCGTTCTGAACGACTCTAATTGCGTGGTGAAAGGTGATTACACCACCGTCCTCTTCTTCACTCCGGATAAAATACTTCCGCCTGCCGAATACGAAGCATTCGCACGCAAAGGCGCCGACATGGCGTATGCCATATTTTCCGCAGAGAAGCGCGTGATGGCCGCCGCAGCAAAATGAGAATTGGAATTACCGCGGGTGGCCTATCCTTTCACGCTTCTTGCGAAAGGGTGGGAGCCCAGGCTGCTGTAAGCGGCCGCCGTAGTCATGACGCGCCGTGCTATTTCTTGCACGACCCAGGAAGATCAAAATCCCGCGAGTTCGAAGTCGGGAACTACCGCACCTTGCAAAGAACCAAGGGCCGGGCCAACCGCGCAATAAGTGCTTGGCAACCCATTTACCATGCTAGGCACTTAACGAATATCAAACAAGGTGAGTGTGAGCCTGAGGACGCGCCCAGCTATGGTGCGGCGACATTTAGGTAGAATGCCTTTGGCGCACGGAGCTTTAGCTTACGATTTGAGGCGGCTTTCAGTTTGAATGAACGGCGTTGCCCGCTCCGAAGTGAACCAGTAGGCACATACGACAGGACGCGCATGTTATCGATTTGCTCCTTGATGGTGGCGAATACCCCGGGTATGTCTTTCCGGCTCAGTTGGAGGAACGCAATTCCGCCCGTCTGATCAGCAAACTCCTTGAGCAAGTCGTCGTCCCCTAACCCAGTTCGATCGAAGCTGCTCACGATGAACATGACCGCACCTGCTTCTTGAGCACTTGCTATCGCTTTCGACTTATCTGCATGGCTTGCATTGTCATGGCCATCAACGACCAGCACTAACACGCGTCGCGACAACTGCAACGGGTCCTTCTTCATACGTTCGTCGCATGCAAAATCAATTGCATCGTAGAGGACACTGGGCCCGTAAGGAACCACATCGAGCTTGACAGTCCGAAGGTCTTCTTTAGTCAAGAACTCCGTCGCACTGGGGAACCCAAACTTCTCAACGAACGCTTTGTCATCGGTTCCGTTCAACACCTTAGTCAGAAACTCTGATGCGGCCTCCACTTCGACTCGGTAGATCTCGCTGCGGCTCTGTGAGCCGTTGGTGCCGATCAGCACGCCCAGACGTAGGGGCAATTCCGTTGCGGGTCGTATCCCCAAAGCTGATTGGGGCGGTTCCTTGTCATCAAGGATTGTTACGTCCGCTAGCGTGACGTCGAGAACAGGTTTGTCATGCGCGTCGTTCGCAAAGAACGGAACATTGACCTTCACCCCAGCAGGAGCAACTGGCAACGACTGGCTGGCCATGTACGTGAGCGAAGCAGCGACGGCAAATGCCGCGACAATCAAGCGAATGCGAGCACTCATGCTGGCCTCAGACAACCGGAGTAAGCGATCTTGTACACCCAAGTGAAATGTCTGCGCAAGTCTCATTTGCGGGCGATGGGAAGTGGTGTTCGGCGAAAACTCGGCAGTGTGAGGGTTTGATGTCTCCATCGAATCACACAGGGAATAACTGTTGCTAAATTGCCATTCCCCTCACCAGTTCCCTGCACTCCATTTGCCTGATCTTCTGCACCTCTCTACAATAAAAGTTTCACCCAGCTGGGAAAATTCCCGAGACAACTTATGATTCATTTTCCTGTTCCCGAGGCTCTCACGTTCGACGACGTTCTCCTGCTGCCGGCGCGCTCCGATGTTGTGCCGTCGCAAGCGAACACGCAGACCCAGCTCACGCGCACGATTCACCTGAACATTCCTATCGTCAGCGCCGCCATGGACACGGTCACGGAATCGCACATGGCGATTGCGCTCGCGCAGCAGGGCGGCATGGGAATTATTCACCGCAACCTCACGATCGAGCAGCAGGCCAACGAGGTCGACAAAGTAAAGCGCTCGGAAAGCGGCATGATCGTTGACCCCGTCACCATGCATCCCACCGACAGAGTCAGCGACGCGCTCGAAGTCATGCGCAAATACAAAATTTCGGGCGTGCCCATCACCGAGCACGGCAAGCTGGTCGGCATTCTCACCAATCGCGATCTGCGTTTTGAATCCCGCTTCGACATTCCGATCGACAAGGTGATGACCAAGAAGAACCTGATCACCGTGCCGGTCGGCACCACGCTAGAAGATGCCGAAAAAATCCTGCACGAGCATCGCGTCGAGAAACTTCTGGTGGTCGACGACAAGTACAACCTGAAGGGCCTGATCACCGTAAAAGACATTCAGAAAAAACTGAAGTATCCCAACGCCGCCAAAGATTCCCAGGGACGCCTGCGCGTGGGCGCCGCCATTGGCGCGACCGGAGATTTTCTGGAGCGCGCACAGGAACTTGCCGAAGCCAAAGTGGATGTGATCGCCATCGACAGCGCGCATGGCCACTCCACCAAAGTGCTCGAAGCCGTGAAGCTGGTGAAATCGAAGCTGCCGGAACTGCAGCTGCTGGCGGGCAACGTCGCAACCTTCGATGGCGCTTGCGAGCTCACTCGTGCCGGAGCCGACGGCATTAAAGTCGGCATCGGTCCGGGATCTATCTGCACCACGCGCGTGGTCACCGGAGCCGGCGTGCCGCAGATCACCGCCATCGCCGAAGCGTTCCGCGCCACCAAAGATGCCGGAGTTCCCATCATCGCCGACGGCGGCATCAAGTACTCCGGCGACGTCACCAAGGCGCTGGCTGCGGGCGCAAGCGCGGTGATGATTGGGTCGCTGTTCGCCGGCACCGACGAAAGTCCCGGCGAGCTGATTCTTTATCAGGGCCGGTCGTTCAAGTCGTATCGCGGCATGGGCTCAATCGGCGCGATGGCCGCGGGTTCCAGCGAGCGCTATTTTCAGAACGTGGAAGGCGAATCTTCGGCCGCCGCGTCTTCCAGTCTCGACTCCGACCCCAACCGCCTCGGCAAATTGGTCCCCGAAGGCATCGAGGGCCGCGTCCCTTACCGCGGATCAGTCTCCATGATCGTGCACCAGATGGTCGGCGGACTGAAATCAGGCATGGGCTACTGCGGCTGCTCCACCATCGCCGAGTTGCTGCAGAAAACGCGCTTCGTGCGCATCAGCGGCGCCGGCCTGCGCGAAAGCCACGTCCACGACGTGATGATCACCCGCGAGGCTCCCAACTATGCGATCGAGTAAGGTGCAGCATAACCGCTTGTCATCCTGAGCGCAGTGGACCCCGTGCCCGCACAATGCCATCACGAACACAGATCTTAACTCGCGCGACGCTCCCGACCGCGTCGCAACAATCCCCCGAATTGCCGTCGCAGCCTTCGGCGAGCAAGGGGTCCTTCGACTCCGTTGTCGTCCGCTTTGCGGACGACCACTCGGCTCAGGATGACATTTCCGTGACATGTCTCCAAGCTGTGACAACGGGTGCCCAACTCGCTTGAGCTCCGACCGCCACAATGCTCTGAAGGCCTGGATCGCCACGGCTCTATGGCTGATCGTCATCACGATCGAGTCGAGCTCGCTGGGATCCTCCATCAACACCGGCCGCATTTTTTATCCGCCGCTGCATTATCTCTTCGGGATGGATCCATTTCGTTTCGAGCACGTGCACTTCTTCATCCGCAAGGGCGGCCACGTTTTCGGCTATGGCCTGCTGAGCCTGCTGCTGTTTCGCGCGTGGCGCGAAACGCTTCCCCTGCCCGGAGGCGCACGCTGGACGGTGCGCTGGGCGAACCTGGCGGTGCTCGGCACTGCACTGGTGGCCAGCCTCGACGAATATCACCAGAGCTTCAACCCCTTACGCACCGGCTCGGTACGCGACGTGATTCTGGACACCTGCGCCGGCATCACGGTGCAGATTCTGCTGTTTCTGTGGGTCAAATTGAGGAAATCCCGCGAATCGCAAGGCTAACCGGAGATTGTCATATTAACGGTTAGGTGGATTGCGCCGGCCGCTTAGCTAACCGGTGACGGTAGTTTCGCCGGTTATTGCTTCGATTTGTCGTCCTGAGGACCGCATTTCTTGCGGACCGAATGGACCTATGCAACTTGCCGGGCAGCACCGGCGCTGTCGGCGATTACGTAGGTCCTTCGCTTCGCTCAGAGTTTGTGACTTTTTCGAAGTTGCCAAAAATCGATGCTGCAAACAGAACAGGTACGGCGACAAAATCGTCGAAGATTCAAAAAAAGTCACAAACTCTCAGGATGACGGCGCAAATTTGGGCCAGAAAGATTTAGTCAGGGGCCAGCTTCGTTACGAGCAGTGTGGCCGATATTGTCGCCAGCACTGCGGAAAAGAAAAACGGGACGCTGGCTCCACAGTATTTCCACAACTCGCCGCTGATCAGGCTGGCGGCGAGCGTGGCGAAGCTGGTCACGAAGAAATAAATGCCGAGTGCGCGACCGCGCCCATGGTCGCCGACGGCTTCCACCACCAATGCTTTCAGCACAGGCTGCGTCAGGGCATAGTAAAAGCCGTAGACTGCCATCGCGATCCAGATGGCCATTGCGGACGGTGCGCGGCCGAAGACAAAATACACTGCCGCGAAGATCAGGTAGCCGGCGGCGGCGATCCATTTTCGTGAAGAACCGCGGCGTGAGAAGTGGTCGCTGAACCATCCTGCGGGCCAGGAGCCGAGTGTGTAGGTGAGGTTGAACACCAGGCCGAGCAAAGGCGCGAGCGCGACAGGGATGCCGGCGCTCTGCGCGCGCATCACCAGAAACATGTCGCTGGAGTTACCGAGCGAGAACAGCGTGACGGCGAACAGGACGAAGTAAAAAGCTCGCGGCAGCTTGGCTGCACCCAATGGGGCGATCGCGTTCAACGGCGCTGAGTCGGGTTGAGCCACGCTTCGCTTTGGCGGTTCCAGTTGCGCGCTGTTGGTCGTCTTACCGAGGAGTTTCTCGCGGATGCCGAACAGAGCTACCAGCACGCACAGCGCTCCGGGAACTGCGGCCACCCAGAAGACGGTTCTCATTCCGTGGCGCGAAAGCAGGACGAAGGCGATGAGAGGTCCGGCAATCGCGCCCGCGGAATCCATGGATTGGATCAGGCCATACGCCGCGCCCAGCCGGCCTTTCGGGACGGACTCGGCTACCATTACGTCGCGCGGCGCTCCGCGCACTCCCTTGGCCAGACGGTCGCTGAAGCGAATCAGAAAAATGTGTCGCCAGGAGGTCGCGAGCGCGAGCAGCGGCTTGACTGCGTTCGCGACGAAGTATCCCCCCACCACCAGCGGCTTGCGGCGGTCGATGCGGTCGGTGAGGTATCCGGAGAAGAGTTTGGCGAATGAGGCTACGCTTTCGGCGACGCCCTCGATCAATCCCAACTGCGCCGGCCCCGCGCCCAGCGACACCAGAAACGCCGGCAGCACCCAGTAGGCCATCTCGGTGGCCGTGTCGTTTAGAAACGACGTGATGCCGAAGACGTAGATGTTGCGGGCTGGGGAGGGCTCAGGCTCGGCGGCTGAGGCAGGCATGAAGCATTTTTATCATGTTCGCTCTCGCTTGCCATGCCATCGATCAAACATCCATCCGATGAAGTAGAACCAAGCAACAGTCAAAAATGGCATCGAAACGAAGAAACTCGTGATCTCGCTGACATCCAATCGCGCCAATCCACTGACGATTCCGGCGGTGCCGAGAAACGCTGGAAGTGCAAGGAACATGAAGCACTTTGTCACCCACCCTGGATCAATCCAAATTTCTATGGGCTCTACGGGAATGCAGTTCTGTGCCTTGTCAGGACATGCGTTCGCGGTTCGAGTCGCGGAGTGCCTGTTAAGAGGATCAGAGTCCAAGCGTAGAGCAGACCACCAGACGTAGCGGCTGTTATGAAACGCTCGGTTCTCCGCTATCGACTGGTAGGTCAATATGGCGAACAGGAGCAAGCCGCAACTTGGAAAAATTAACCTCCAGCGAAGTCGCATACCTGAAATTAGACACCGCAGCGGCCTAAAGGGTAAGGCCCAGCTCGCGCTGGCGGAAACTGAGAACTGAGAACTGGTTTTAGTACATCGCGTCGTACTTGGTGACGATCCACTCGCCGTTCTTGTTTTCGGTGGTGACAGTGAATAGTTCTTTGTCGGTCGCGCCGGAGGTGCTATCACGCTTGCCGCGATAGTGGAGGATGATGAGCGGCGGGGCTTCTTCCCACTCCACCAGTTCCCAGGAAATGAGCGGGTGCTGCGCCTCGGAGGCGCAGATGTAGCGGGCGTATTTCTTGTGGTAATCGTGTTCCCAGTTGGCCAGTAGTTCGTCGCAATGGCCATCGCGCAAGGCGTGCAGGAATTTTCCGGCAGCCTTCTCGGTGGAGCGGTCGCGTAACGGATTCATCTTGATGCTAACTGGCAGGCCACTCAGCGGATCGCGCTCTTCGGATCGTGCGAGCACCGGTCCCTGATCGCTGAGCCACCACACGTATCCCAGAAACACTGCGACCAGCAGGACGCCGGCGCCGACCGCAATGCCGATCTGTGTTTTGGTAAAGGCCATTACAAGAAGTTTATGGAGATGTTGGCAGAGACGACAAGATTACCTCCGGATGCCCCCCAGCGGACATGTACTAGCGGGGGAGGAGCGATGCGGCGTCAAATTCGTCGCGTGTGATAGAGGGCAGTCTGATATGGAGGCGAGCCGAACGCGCGATTAATGCGCCGCAAAAGGCGCGACGCTTCGCGCGGCTCGCCCAGATTCCTGACGGCGCAAAGAACGCTTGTTTGACGGAATGACAACGAAATCGCACACTACCCGCGAAGCGATCGCGATCACTTCAGGCCTTCCACCAGGTAGAGATCGGATAGCAGGCGGCGGTAGCCGTACACGTAGGATTTACCGTCGGGCGTGGGAAGAACAGGACCGACGAATTCGACTCCGGAGGGATCGGGAGGCATGAGCTCTTTCCAGAGAGTGCGATTGCCAGTGGCAACCTCCAGGCGGTAAACCTTGGAAGGCAAATCCCCTCCGCGATAGACATATAGGGAATGGCCATCGGCGGTCCACGCGACGGGTACTTCTCCCGGCTGCAGTCCTTTGATGATCTGAGGATCGCCGGAAGGAATGGGGAAGAGATAACCTTTGTCGTCCGGGCCAATGGCTGCGACTGAGCTGCCATCGGGCGCTAGCGCGAACGAAAGTCCGTTCGTTCCCTCCGGAGTTACAGCTGTGATCTTGTCGACATCAATGTCCTGAACGTAAAGCCGCGATCCGTGATTGGTCTCCGTGCCAGATACCAGAATCCTTCTCCCGTCCGAGAACCAGCAGGCGGAGCCGTGAACAATATTGTGTCCCGGCAAGGGCCGGGGGTCGCCCGGTCCAGTCGAAAGCAGGAACAGATCGGCTTGGTTGTCGCCCCGACTGGAGAGAGCCCACTTGCCGTCCGGCGACAAGGCAAGAGAAAGACCATCGCCCAGGCGAACCGCGGGTGAGCCATCGGTCTTGCGGAGATACACGGCATAGGTCGGTCCGCCCGCCTCGCCTTCCTCGCGGAACAGGAGCGTCTGGCCGTCCGCCGAGAGCGTGACGGGGTAGGACCAATCGAGCCATGTAAAGTCGTGCTCGGTAGCATCGGCAGCCCGACGAACAATCAGCCCTCGGCGCCAGCTATCGCGGGCGAGCAGGGCCCGACCATTGGGCAAGACGTCCTGCAGGGTAAGGTCCGCGGGCACTCGGGCCACGAGGCGTTCTTTTCCGGACAACGGGACGGCAAACACGGAACGGTCGATACCGATCACGGTCGCCGTTACCCAGACTTCGTCTCCACTCGGAGACCAAGCCAGGCCGACTGCACCGCCTCCGTAATTCTGGCTAAGGGTTCGTTTCTTGCCGTTCATATCGACAAGCGCCACGCTACCGATGGAATCGCCGGGAATGGAGTGATCGATAAACGCAATCATGTCACCCTTGCGGGAGATGCGGGGATGGCTGACCCAGCCGCCGGTTTCGTAGAGAACTTTTCCGGGCGGATATTCGAGGCGATTGCGGCCATTCACATCGCGCACGATGGCGAGTTGCGAGCCGTCAGGAGACCAGTCGGCCCATTGAATGTTCTCGAGAATCTCGCGCGGCGCACCACCCCCGAGCGGCATGCGGGCTAAGGTGCCGGTGTAGACTTGGGACTTGCTTTGCTGGCTGTGCAACAAGACGGCCATCTCTCCGGTGGAGGAAATGGCCTGAATCTCGGCTCCCGGAACTCCGGCGGGACGCGATTCGGGAGTGCCAAAGCGGGTGCTGAAAATTTCCACCGGTCCGCCTTCCCAGGCCGCGCTGTACACCACGGTTTGGCCGTCGGGTGCGAACCGCGCCATGCGGATCGTGCCTCGACGATAGGTGAGCAGATGATAGGCCGGAGACGAGACTGGCGCGCCGCGGTGCAACAGGAGGAAGGCGATCGCGGCCAATGCCGCGAGCAACGCGGCTCCGAGAACGACCACCGCAGGCCGTGATTGAGGTTCTGGAATTACCTTCATCCCGGACGACGAACCTTTGACGGATACCGCGCTTGGGATGATTGTTGCCGATCCGCTCGGTGCTTCGCTGGCCGCGGAAGAAGAAATGCGCGAGGAATCTCGCTCGCGCTTCAGCCTTTTGAGATCAGCGCGGACTTCGGCCGCACTCTGGTAGCGCAGTTCGATATCTTTCTCCAGCAACTTTTGTGCGATGCGCTCGATCTCGGCGGGAAGGGAGGGGTTCAGCCGGATCGGTGGCGTGGGCGCGCGATTGAGAATGGCCTCGGTAATCACTCCCTGGGTTTCGCCGCGGAACGGCAGAGTGCCGGTGGCCATTTCGTAGAGCACGATGCCAAAAGAAAAAAGATCGGTGCGCCCGTCCAGGTCCTTGCCCCGCACCTGTTCGGGCGACATATAGGCAACCGTGCCGACGGCGGTGCCCGGACTGGTGAGATTGAGAGCGGCCGCGTCGGCCAGGGTTTGAGAATTCGCGCTGACCGAGTTGGGTACGGCAGCCATCTTGGCCAATCCGAAGTCGAGAACCTTCGCGTGACCGCGCTTGGAAACGAAGATGTTCGCCGGCTTGATCGAGATCCATGGGACGGACGCCGATGAGATGCTTCAGCGTGGAACCGTCGAGGTATTCCATGGCGATGAAGGACTGGCCTTCATGCTTGCCGATCTCGTAGATGGTGCAAATATTGGGATGATTCAGGGCGGAGGCTGCGCGCGCTTCGCGGCGGAAGCGCTCCAGAGCAGGCTCGTCTTGCGCCATTTCGTCGGGCAGGAATTTTAGGGCGACGAAGCGGCCAAGTTCGGTGTCCTCGGCTTTGAAGACCACGCCCATGCCACCACCGCCGAGTTTTTCCAGAATGCGATAGTGAGAGATGGTGCGGCCAATCATTGGCGCGAATCTTACGTGGATGAGTCCGGACAAGTCAATGGAACGTAAGTGGGAGAATACGGAGGACCGTTTTGGGCGAGAAAAAAGGCACGGCGGCATGCCGTGCCTTTCACACTGCAAACGGTTTACAGCTATTTCTTCTCTTTTTTCTCTTGCTTCTCTTCGTCGTGCTCGTCCTTGACCGGTTCAACGCCGCCATCGGACTGGGCTTGCGCTTCGGCTTCTTCCATGGCTTTTTTGGCTTCGGCGACTTTCTTGGCGCGGACTTCGGCGCGCTTCTCTTTCTTTTCGTCGAGGATCTTCTCGCTGCCGAGAAGTTCGAGGAAAGCCTTGTCGGCTCCGTCGCCCTTGTTCCAGTGCGTGCGGATGATGCGGGTGTAGCCGCCG
>JGI12712J15308_10000361_pt1 | contig 13520 bp, 10 predicted proteins | sample JacPin_JW_Ref_O2_FD_15308 | JGI IMG/M metagenome (IMG submission 15308) | reverse complement strand
CGATACGGTGTAGACGTCTCAAGAGGGTCGGGTCGTAGTGAGCAGCGGCCAAAATCTCAACTGTCTGATTCACCACGTTTAAAAGTTCGTCGGGAAGCGGACGGCCAAGTCCAGCGAGCCAAGGGTCGCTCGCGGACCGAGCTTCGTCGATTTTCTTCGACGCCTCTTGAAGCGCCGCGGCGAGTGACCCATAACGGACGTCGGTTAGCAGTCTCGGCAAGGTATCGGCAATCTGTATCAGCGCGTCCGACGTGAGATCTGTGCGACGATCATCTTCATCCCGCCGCGCGTCAGATGCTCCAGGCGAATGAGTGGTGCTTCCAGGTGGCGATGCCAATTCGGCGGCGCGCGACTTCGCTACCTCGGCACGATGTCGCCAGTCATTTCGTCGTCTGGCGTGGTCGTGGGACAGCAGCCGTCCGGGTGCTTCTCGCAGGAGGGGGATCAGTTCTTCTGCTAAAGCAGTTTGGCTTCTTACGAGAGTCGTCCACGAATCAGCGGCAGTGAGTCGTCCCAGCGCAGCTTGAAAGCCAACGTTTCGCCGCACGTCATTCCGTTGAGGGAACGTGCTTCTTGGCATGCGCTTCTGTGCCCAATCGTGATCCGCGATGCGTAACAACTTGCCTGATGGAGCGATCGTCACAACTTCGAAGATCGACGCTTCTGGAATCGCGTCGGCCAGTCGCCTTGCGGCTCTTACTGCTTCATCGTTCGCCCTATCGGAAGATTCGCGAGGCGACTGATCCCAAGCCAACGAGGTCACTTCCCGCTCGGAGACAGGTGCGAACATGAGTGTCACCTTTGCGACGCCGCTGCTACTCTCAAACTCGACGTCGACAGCTGCGGGATCCGGATTGGTTACCAACTGAGCTCGAAGGTCGGCGGAACCGAACGCTGCCACGATCTGCGGCGGCGTTAGTTCGGCTGCGGCAATGACTCCGGCGATAAGACGTGCGTAAAGATCTGCATCATTCGCATCGTCTGGATTGTCAAATCGTCCGACAATTGTGGCGACAGCGTCAGGTGTCAATTGAATGGCGGTGTCGGCGGCTTCAATTAGTCGAACAGTGTCCTGAAGGGAGAGACTCTGAGTGAGTTCAACGATCCGGTCGGAGTCAAGTTGGCTACCAAACTGCGAAGCAACGGGCGACGATCGTCTAGGCAGTTGATCGGCAATTTCCTGCACAACCGCGTAGGCATTGTCAATGCGTTCTTCGTCGGTCCCTTCAAGTCGTAGATCTTGATTACGCATCGCGTAGACAAGAGTCCCCAATTGGCGAACCGTCACACCCGGCTTGACAGCAGCCTGAAGGGTCGGCAGACAGGCGCGCGCGTACAAGGTGTTGTCAGCTCGTTCCGCGCCCTCGAGTATCACGGTGACCTCACTCGCTGTCATACCTCGTGTTACGAGAGCGACGGCGATGTCAACCACGTCTTCACCGAGGAATTCGGCGGCCCGACGAAGTAACCATCCCACCGCCTCAGCAGGAAGCAGACTCGCGACTTCGCCAAGCGTGCTCGCCAACGTCGGAGGAGGCGACTCGTGCAATTGTCGTGTGATGATCGTCGAGCGCAGTTCGTGAAGACCTTGCCAACAGCCGTCGTTCGTCACCACGACATGTTCGCCCTTCAGAACTGATAGGGCATCGCCAATCGCCTCTAGAGGAGCAGGGATCGAGACAAGGCGTGAAGTTGGAATCGCCACTCCCGCGGAGTGAGCCGCAGTGACTAATCTCGCGAGATTTCGTTGCAGGGCGCGATCCGGTTGCCGCAGCGCCTCGACTTGCTCAGCGAGTATTTTCTCGAGTCGATCACCGGTCGTGACGAGTGCAATGAACTCCATAAGTAGACCGTGCGCAAGCTCCTCGGCCTCTAGTCCGTCCATGCGAGTTGGTATGCCCGCCGCTTGAATCACTCGAAAAATTCGTGTCGCCGTCGGATGATCAAGCCGTAGTTCGACAACTCTCGCGGCTCCTCGCACGAGTCGTTGCGTAAAATCTTCAGCGCGTACCGCTCCGATGAGCATCACGGAACTAACTTCACGAAGTGCGTCAACGGCTGAAGGCCATTGCTGCATTCCGGGTCGACCAAGGTTGTCGGCCGCGACAACGACTTGCGCGGTGGCGGATGGCCTGAGTTGCCTGACGTGACGAACCAGTAAATCAACGTCGCGGAGACTAGAGCACCTCCGAACACGTATTACTCGCGAACCCAGTACGGCATCTCGTGCAGCACGCCAAAGCAGAACTGACTTGCCGGCACCTGAAGGACCAAGCAAAACCGCGTATCGCTCTTGTCGAACAGCTTCGATTATTTCTGACATCTCCTGCGGTCGTAAGACATCGAGGTTGGCCGCCACGTGACTTGGTGCTCCGTCGACACCGCCAAGAAATTGAGCCTCGGAGAGTTCGCTCGCGTTCACGAAGTCGGCCGGCTCACACACGCCTTCAGCAATGGCCGCATCTAATCCCTGAATGTCCACGACGTCTTGGATCTCTCTAACTATCACATCAAAATCGCGGATTCCGTGTGTGAAGGCCGACGTCGAGGACGTAGCCCGCTGATTTGCGGACGATGTTGTTACCAACTCGTACATACGACTGATCGTCAACGACGCCACTGTCGGATGAAGACCTAAAGACCTCGCCAAGAGTTGCTCAGTTTCTCCCCGTATGTTCCATGGTACGTTGACCAAGTGCGTCCGGGAGCCAAGCGAGTGTGCCTGCTCCTTTGTGAGGCCACGATTTTCCATGTGCGTGACGACGTCGTCATAGCCCCTACCGCCTTGAAGGTTTAGCGTGGCGACCCAACCAGTGAATTGCAAATTTGAACCGAGACTACCGTCGGTCACAAGAACTACTTGATCGCTGTTCCCGGCTGCGTCGGCGGCGTGAACAAGAGCGTCGGCTACATCCGCTGCCGTTAATCGTCCAGCTCCAGCGCCAACCTCCTTCACTTGGATGAGTGTCCGTCTTCCATCCACGTCAAGACAGTCAACGTCCTCAAGCCCCTCAGGTGTTATTTGCGTGTAGGGGAGCTCAGTTGCTCTCCCACTCGTGAGTACGAATACCGCTACGGCGATCTGGAATGAGACACCGGCTACGTTTCTGGCTCCTTGGCGAAGTGTCTCCCACAGAATCTCCTCTTCGTCTACCGAAGGAAAATCAGGCGAATTTGTCGGCTTGTCTCCGACTGATGAATTCATCCTTGCCCGCGCATTGATCCGGTCGCGAGAAGGCTCCCCAAGTCCATTAGCCGTGGCGTAGTTCCAGGCGTGCTCCCCCAGCCGATGGGGCCGGCGAGGACTGACCACGGCAGCGCGAATTTTGCGACTGACCTCAAAACTAGGTCTTGAATGACCCGGTCCGTCGCTGGCTTCACTTTCTTGTTGTTGAAGTGCTGCGGCTCCATTGGAATACTCGCATCGTTTGACCGAGTTGCCATGCGGTTGATGATCGTTCGATCGGAAGAGTGGAGTGGAGTTCGACTGTTCTCCACTCCGCAACCGACTGCACTCCTAATTCGACTTCTTGCCACGGGGCTTGCCGGCATCTGAGCGCTTCTTGCGCCAGCTTCCGTCTTCGTTTCGCGCGCGCGGCTCCTTCCCGACATACGGGCCCTGCTTGGTTCCAGCTCGCCTGTCTGTCATGTTTCACCTCCTCTCAGCGGACTCTAAACACTCGTAGTCTTCAAGACACATTTTAAGCAATGACGCATCGTCATCCCTTCGGCGCAAGGGGATTTACGAAAACCTTGCGATTGGTCTTCGTAATTTCGTCACAGTTCGAGCATGCATGTGTGGTTGAAGGCTCGATCCAACCTGTCAGTGGGCTGATAAGGGACTGTCCACACGCCTTGCACGGGAGCGCGATGATTCGGGCTTTTGGATCTACGGCTCGCTGGACGGAGAGCATTCGTACTGCCAAGCCGTCAAGTGGCACGCCGTGATAATTCACCGGATAAAAGGTGTCGTCAATGATCTGTGACATCGCCTCGTCCCAGGCGTGAACGTGAAAGCCCTTTTCTAGAGGCCGAGCCATGGTGGAGACGATCGCGGAGTTAGAGGGCCACAATTGCATCGAAGAAAAAGTGCATTCATCGAGATTCAGTGGGCGTGGCGCCGTTATGGAATCGCGCATTGGTGCAAGTTCGAGGGTCTCGCAAAGATCGGCCAGCGGATTGGAGATCGATGGCCCAGTTGTGTCGATGAAGTTTCGACCACATGAGTTGCACAAGTGCTTGGAGTGAGGGCGCGTGGCGAACATCAGCTCGTCGATGTGTTGCCCACCACAGTGGTGGCAGGTGAGCACTCGAACCGACTGGCCGGCTAGCTCAGCCACTGAAAAGGCGACAGCGGCAACGCCCTCAACAACGACTTCGTGGGAGCCGTGACGAAGTGTGACGATGTCGTAGGACTGATCAATATCCTTCCTCTCTTCACCGCGGACGCGTCGATGCACGTGAATCTTGCCGTGCTCAACCGGCGGCGTTCCGATTTCGATTGCGGGAGGCACGACGCCCCAGATCGCGATGTCACCGTCATCCAGATCAAGGTTAAGTCGCAGTTCGGAAGGAACCGGATCGAACCAGGCACCGGGGCACCTCTCAAGGGCTCCGCCGTCCGGTCCGGACGCTTCCATGCCATGGGTACGACACCACCAGTTCGGCTTGCCATTGCGCTTAAGAACCTCGTGAGCGATGTGGCACGGTCCGGTACCCCTGAGGGTTTCGCGTACCTCCTTCTCGTGACAAGCCATCGTCATGTTGGCCTTCCCGCCTCGCGAGGGCACGAGGCAAATCTCCGATAACCCTCACGATCGCCGGTGACCGTTCCTAGAGTTTAGCCACGAATTGAAATCTGCGCAAGAGTCGACACATATGCTTAAATTATGTTCAATCCACAAGATATTCCCTTGAATTCACTATCATTAGACCAGTATCCACACCGGAGAGGGCCCAGTCTGCAATGAGCGAACCTATCGGTCACGTCCCAACGCAACCGGGCCGGTTCCGTCTTGCCAGAGAGTTGCGCGGTCTCACCCAGACTGAAGTCGTGGCTCGGATGGCCGAGCCAATTACTTTCGCAGCGCTTAGTCAGATCGAGTCAGGGAAGACACGTCCACTGGAGGGAACAGTGCGACAACTCGCAGTGGCACTCGAGGTTCCCAACGGCTTCTTCTCACTCCCCATGCCTACCAACGTGGATACCGGGGACGTGACCTTCTTTAGAGATCTTCGCGCCACGTCGGTTCGAGACAGACGCCGAGCCTCGGCCCTCGCGGTGGTGGTCCATGATCTCTTGAACGTCATTGAGAACGAGGCCATTCTTCCCGAGTTTGATCTGAACGCAACTGCACCACCTCGAGATGGTCGGGGAAGTGTCGCAGAGCAAGCAGCTCAGTGGCTTCGTCAGTCCTGGTCGTTGGGTGAGGAGCCGATCTCGAATTTGGTGCGCGAAATGGAGCGTCACGGAGTCGCGGTGGTGAGGTTGACGATGGGAGTTAAGGAAGTCGACGCCTTTTCAGTGCAATTTGATCAGCGGCCTTTGGTATTACTCACCGACGATAAGCGCAGCTACGTTCGGTCTCGATTTGATGCCGCTCATGAACTTGGACACCTTGTGCTGCACCGTTCAGCGCGAGAAACATCGCGTGAGTTAGAACAGCAGGCAAACGAATTTGCGTCAGCTCTTCTCCTTCCACGCACGGTGGCGCTTGAGGAGTTGCCTCGTGCGATGGACGGATCGGGGTGGACGAAACTTGCTCAGTTGAAGCGAAGATGGGGTATATCCATCGCCGCGCTTCTCTTTCGGAGTAAGGATCTTGGTCTACTGAGCCCAATCGAGTTCAAGAATGCAATGCGGTACATGTCAGTTCGAGGGTGGCGCAAAATGGAGCCGGGGGACCGAGAAATGGGCCCGCCTGAGGTTCCCGTACTTATGGAACGATCGATTCGAGCTATCGAGTTGAATTCGGGAGTCTCTCTCGAGCAACTTGCAGAATTGGCAATGGTCCCGTTGGAAGACATGAAAGAGGTAGTCCTTGCTTCGCGGGACAGTCGGCCGGGCGTCGATCTTTGACGTTGACGAGCTGGGTGGACAAGAAGGGGTCCAACTCGTACCTTCAAGTCGTTTCCGAGCCTTCGGTGTCTCGTTCCCTCGAATAGATTTCAACTCGCGTCTTACTGATCGATACCCTTGAGAAGGCCTACGACGGACGTCTCGACCACCGCCAAACTGCGCAAGAAGCACTACCGGGGTCGGAAGACTTCTGCGAGCCATACTCGCGCCGATCGAGCATTGAGGGGATCTTCGGCAACCCTCGTAATGCGAGTAGCAAAACTTCAAGCGCAGCTTTTGTCGCGTGGTGGGATTAGTGAAGACGAGTTTCTGCTGTGTTTCGAAGTCGTGGCGGCCAATATTCGACTAGTGCCCCAGTGGGCTAAGCGCAATGAGTTCACCGCCGATCCTCTTTGCATACCGATGCCGCAGAGTCACGGCTTCGAAGAACTCGACGCTCGTGGGCAGGTGAGTCTGACCGAGACATCGTTCTTTGACGATCCACCGGATGAACTCGTCGCGTTGGCGACGCTCACACCAACTTTCACTTCCAACGGGATGAGTCACGTCATATAGACCGCGTACCCTTCTCGGGATTCCGTCGACTGGACGACTGGAGCCGCCGACATGAGAATTCTTGCCCGCCGGGCAGACGAAGAGCCCAAATCGAGCATCGGGCACGTTGGTCGCCCAGTTTCGTTACAAGTTGGGTCCACTTTCGTAAGGACTCCTTGAGCGTCGCCTCGGCAAAAATCTTCCCCTTAATGGCATGTGACTCAGGCGCGTTGCAACACCTCAATTCAAAGGACTCTTACGTAAGGGGAACTGAGGCATCAAAAGAAATATTTTGTGATCAGAAAGACGCTCTCTAGATTACTACGTTGACGAGGGCAAACGGACAATCAGCCTCGAGGAAAGAACTTCGGATGCTGCTATTGACGTCCGCTTGAGCCCATACGTAGTATCTTCAGTGAAGTAAGTAAGTAGCACTTCGGGCAATATCCGTTTGATGGAGGGGCATGATTCGCGAACAGCTCAACGCCGAACCCCAACTCGTGCGTTCCTCCTCTGAGGCTCCGAAAGCGACTGATCAATGGGAGCCCGCCGCGGGATACTGGACGTGGCGCGGCTCCCGATCAGTTCTTCGGCAACTCTTTGGTCCCTCCGTTTCAGCGGCAACCCGCCGTCGGGTTGTCGCATGAGTTCACAAGGAACGAATCCCGCGATGTCGACCAGTTCCGCGAAACGACTCGATCGAGCCCGATTCGGCTCTTCCCTTCAGGAGAGCATCGACGCGATTCTGCGAAATCAGTCGGCCACTGGGGCGATCGTGGCTTCACCTGACTTTGCCCAGTACCACTTTTGCTGGCTTCGAGACGGATCCTTCAGTGCCTTTGCGCTAGACCGCGCCGGCGAGCACGAAGCCTCGGCGCGGTATCACGCGTGGGTGAATGATGCGATCGGCGGTATCAGCGGGATCATCGACGACGTCATCGAGAAGATGATTCGCGGAGATGCCGTCGATCCCTCCATCATGCCGCCCGCACGTTTCGCGCTCGATGGGACCTCAGTCATTGATGATTGGCCCAACTTCCAGATTGACGGCTACGGCACGTGGCTTTGGTCTCTCGGCCAACACCTAATCGAATCGAACCAACCGACCTTGCCGAAGGAGTTGCGCAGTTCGGTCGCCCGAGCTGCCCGCTATCTCTCCACCTTCGCCCTGACTCCTTGTTACGACGTGTGGGAAGAGAACGGGAGTGCGGTACACACCTCCACACTCGCAAGTGTCTACGGAGGACTGACCACCGCTGCACGCTTACTCGATGACGGCGGACTTCTTGATTCCGCTGGTGTGGTGAAGACTCGACTCGACGAATCAGTGATGCACGGCGTCTACGTGAAGTCGAGTGAAAATAGCGACGTCGATGCGAGCGAACTGTGGTTGCTCACTCCGTTTGCGTCGGTGGACGTAAGTGACGGGACGTTCGCCGAGACGGTTGCCACGATTGAAGACCGCTTGACGCTCGACGGCGGCATCCGTCGATATTCGACCGACGTGTACTTCGGTAGCGGTGCCTGGCCGGTGCTCACCGCATCACTTGGCTGGTACGCAGTCACGATCGGTGACATCGCGAAGGCCAAGCGCTGCTTGAACTGGGTGGCGGCACACATTGACGAAGCTGGCCTCTTGGGCGAGCAGTACGGCGGCGAAGGTCGCGACGCACTTCACTACGACGAGTGGGTAGAGCGATGGGGCCACCCGGCGAAGAATCTGACGTGGTCCTACGCCATGTACGTCATCCTCATGATCGCCATTGACGAAGCAGAGAACGGAAGCGCTTCGTATCGCGCCGCCAACGAAGTTAACGAGGGCGGGCGATGACGACTTCTTTGACGTGTTCGGAAGCGATTGTATTCGCGTTGGGGAGGGCCACCAACGTTTTTTGGAGACCAGAAAGGTGAGGGGGGAAGAGCGGTAGGACCTTGGCCATGAGGTCCCAAAGTCGTACGACGTAAAGCAGAATATGAGGACTAAACGGTCCGATCATTGATGAAATAGGAGATAACTCTCATGAGTAGTAAGCGTTTATTTGGAAAAAGGATCGCATCGAGAGTTCCACTCTTGGTCGCGAGCCTGGCTCTCATTGGGAGCGGCGCGATCGTTGGTCTCAGCACCAACGGGGCCTCCGCCTCAACGAGGCACAAGACGGTGACCCTGCAGTTCTGGAGCACCTACAACACGGCGGACAAGGAAGCATCGACGATTGCCCATGTCATCATTCCCAGATTCGAGAAGTTGAACCCCGGGATAAAAGTGAACTCGGTGATCTATCCCTATTCCGACCTTTTAAACAAGTTCATTACGACGTCAGCGGCCGGCGATCCACCGGACGTGATGCGTTCTGACATTGCGTGGGTGGCTCAGTTGGCTCAGGAAGGCATCATCGAGAACGTTTCGAAGTTGCCGGCGTTTGTGGCCATCAAGAAGCAGTCACTTCCTGGTCCATTGGCGACGACCGAAGTGGGCGGCAAGTTCTACGCCTACCCGGACGACACCAATACGCAGGCTCTGTACTGGAACAAGGCGGACTTCGCGGCGGCCGGAATCTCCGGTCCTCCGACGACCATCTCTCAGATGTTGGCTGACGCGGCAACGTTGACCGTGCCTTCGAAGCAGCAGTACGGCTTGGGAGTCGACGGAACTGACATTTGGAACACCGCGCCCTATGTTTGGAGCATGGGTGGATCCTTCACCAACTCCAACTACACCCTGGCGACGGGTCACATTGACAGCACCGCCACGGTCACGGCAGTCCAGACGCTCGTCAACCTCTTGAAGGCTGGCGACATCGGTAGTGACTTCCAAGGCGGCGCGAGCGCGGTCTCAGGTGAGTCCGGATTCCCGAAGGGTGAATATGCGATGTACATCGATGGACCTTGGGCCGTTCCGACCTACTCAGGTCTGAGCCCCGTACCGTCCTACGGCATCGCGCCGTTCCCGACTGGTGCCGGTGGTTCTGTGTCGACCGTCGGTGGTGAAGACACCGTTGTTGCCCGAGATGGTCACCACGTGGCTGACGCGGAGAAGTTTGCCGCGTTCTTGGACTCGCCGTTCGCTCAATTGGCGATGGCCAAGCAGGGTGACATGTCGGCGATCAAGTCGGACAGCGCCCTGGAAGTCAAGGCAACGCCGTACTACGCCGTCTTCGCCCACCAGTTGTTGACCGCACGCATCCGCGCCAACAGCCCGGGCTATAGCCAGCTCGACTCGGACTGGTCCAATGAGCTCCAGCAGATTCTCGCCGGTACCGTCTCGGTGTCCGCGGGTCTCTCGACTGCAGCGCAGGAGGGGAATACAGCCCTCGCGGGTAGTTAGTGGCTTCTGTAGTACTCGAACAGCGCCCGGCGGGCAATCCGCCGGGCGCTGCTTCACGTCGGGGACGGCGCGCGCTTCGCGTCGCCACGCCCTATCTTCTCTTGGCACCGGCTGCATTCCTTTACGTACTCTTCATCGCCTATCCGATTTTTCGCCAGTTTGATATCAGTTTCTACAACTGGCACATTTTCCCAGGAGTCCACAATCCATTTGTAGGTTGGTCCAACTACTCACACATTTTCAAGGACCCGGCGATCCGAACCGCGGCATGGAACACGCTGCTCTTTCTCGTCATCACCGTGCCGATTCAAATGGGGATTGGACTGTTCTCGGCCGCCATTCTCACGGATCGCTTGCCCGGTCGGGGTTTCTGGCGCGCTCTGATCTTCATTCCCGTGATCACGTCGTGGGTCGTAGTCGCGTACATCTTCGCGTACATCTTCGCTGACCAGGGCGGTGTGGCCAACTCTGTTGTCTCACTCTTCGCGGGTCACAGCGTGCACATCGACTGGTTGGCCCAGACCTGGACGGGCAATGCGGTCATTTGGTTGATCAGTATCTGGAAGGGCGTGGGCTGGTCGTTCATCATGTTCCTCGCCGCGTTAGACGGAGTGCCGCGCGATCTCGTCGAAGCCGGCCGGGTTGATGGGGCCAGGGAACTTCGAGTGTGGCGCCACGTCGTCATTCCCAATATCCGACCGACCATCGTCTTCGTGCTCGTCATATTGGTGATCGGTGCCAGTCAAGTCTTCACACAGGTGTTCATTCTGACCAGTGGTGGTCCCTACGGCTCGACCGAGACGCTCTTCACCTACGCCTATCAACAGGCCTTCACGTTCCTCTCCTTTAGTTACGCTGCGGCCATCGCGTCAGTGATGGCGGTCGTCGTGGTGGGTCTAAGCGTCCTTCAGATCCGCGTCCTTCGAAGTGGAGATCGGTCATGAGTGTCGCCTTCAAGGACGAACTGCTCTCGCCGTCGACCCGTCCTCCGCGTCGACGTCGCGTGAGGGACTCGCAGCCAGGTCTCTTCGGTATTCGAACGTGGAAGAAGACACGACTCGTCACGGCGTGCATCTTCGGGGCGATCTCGGTCTTTCCTCTGTTGTACATGATCTCTTTGTCGTTTCAGCCGACCGGCGACATCTTGACCTCACATCCTGTCCTGGTGCCCACGCGACCCACCGTCATCAACTACGTGCAGGCGTGGTCGGAGAACAGTTTCGGTCGGTACTTCTTAAACAGCATGGAGGTCGCCCTCGGAACCGTATTGATCACCGTTGTCGTGTCGTCACTCGCAGCCTTCGCATTCGCTCGCTACAGCTTTCGCTTTAAGGAGATCATCTTCTACGCGTTTCTCGCTGCGTTGGCAGTGCCGAGCGTCGAGTTGATCATTCCGCAGTACCTCCTGGTCCTCAAGCTCCATCTGACCGACTCGCTCTTCGGACTGATCCTGATTTACGCCAGTGAAAACCTACCGTTCTCGATCTTCTTGCTTCGGGGCTTCTTCGAGGCCGTACCGAAGGAGTTGGAAGAGTCATTTCGACTTGACGGCGCTCGTACTCTTCGGGTGCTGACTCGGCTCATCGCGCCGCTCTCCATACCCGCCTTGGCCGTCGTGGCGATGTTCACGTTTAACTTTGCGTGGGAGGAGTTCGTGATTGCGCTCACGCTGATCAATTCACCCACGCACCGAACACTGCCTATCGCGCTCAACTTCTTCATCGGCGAACACACCACGCAGTGGGGTCCCTTGTTCGCGGCTTCAGTGATAGCGACGATTCCGAGTTTGGTCGTGTTTCTGATATCGCAGCGTTCGTTCCAGCGCGGTGTCTCGCTCGGAGGAATACGTTGACGAGAGCAACTTCACTCCACTATCAAGTTCCGGGGAATCAATGAGTATCGAGCCATTTGGATTCTTGCCCGCCGCGGTTGTTCTGGGTGACGACGTTCTCGTTCAGGGCTTGCCCGAGGGGACGACGAGAGTTCTCGCGCGCACCGCGTTCGGTCAGACGTTCAACGCGACTATCGACGACGGATCTGCGCGATTCTCCGACCTCCCCGTAGGCACGCATGCCGTCGAGGCGCTCTCCTCTGACGGAGAAGTGCTCGGTGATGATTTCGTGAGCGTCCGTGCGAGCCTGGGCGATGATCCGATCGTCGGTTTCGCAACCTCCTTCGACGCTACGAGCACCCCTGCCGTACTTTCGTGGTTGCGACAGCTTCGCTGCACCGTCGTCCAGGTCTATGACTGGATGGAGAGGTATTCGATGCCGTTGGCCACGACCGACTCGTACCGTGATCCACTAAATCGGCCAATCGAGTTGGTGGCACTTCGAGACCTCATCAAGGGCATTCGAGAGAACGGCGCCGTCGCCCAGGCTTACGCGCCGGTCTGCGCCGCCGACGAAGCGTTCGCCGACGAGAATCAGGCGTGGTTGCTGCGACGAAATGACGGGGTGCGTGAATCGCTGGGGAACCTGCTCCAGATCATGGACCCCGCGAACGTGCATTGGCAGGCCCACTGGATTGACGCGTACGGACGTGCTCTCGACGCGCTCGGTTTCAACGGTCTGCACCTCGACACCTATGGCTATCCCAGAGTCGCTTTCGATATCACCGGCAAGTTCGTATCGATCGACGACGGTTACGAGAGTTTTGTGCGAGCGGTCCGTTCGGCTCGACCAGCCGACGTCATCAGCTTCAACCAAGTGAACGGTGTGCCGCGAGGATTTGAGGCTCCCCATCGGCCTGGTTTCCGCTACGCCGAGGTGTGGCCACCCAACGATCGGTGGCGTCACTTCGAAGGCTTGTTGGAGCGAAGCGCGGGCGCGGCTCCCGTCCAAGGCGACACGCTGGCGGTGTATCCGCCGGTGTGGGAAGGCGAGCGTCGGGCCGCGTTGCGCACGGCGGTCTTGAGTGAAGCGATCGTGACGGTACTGGGTGCCGGAGTGCTCATGTGGGGCGATGACTTCGGCGTGCTGTGCCATCCCTATTACGTCGAGCACGAAACGTTGCGCGGAGCCGAGATCGACGAGGTGCTTCAGTGGCATCGCTTCGCGCTGCGCTGTCGCGATCTCTTTCGCGACGGCGTCGACACCAGCTGGTACGAACTGGAAGACGAGAACGCATCAGTCGGCGTCACGTGGTCAGGAGCCACGAGCCCCGAACCCGTCGGCGGTGCGGTCTTCGCCCGTGTACGTCGACGCGACGACACCGTCGTGGTCAGCGTCATCGACCTCTCCGGCGCAGTCGAAGGGTCGTGGCGTCACACGAGCGAGGCCGGAACTTGTCGCGAAGTAACGGTGAGCGTCCTCGTCGACTCACCGAAACGTTGGCGCACGCAGGCCGCGGTTCTAGGTCGCAATGATGGTCGATTCACGTCACTCGAAGTGCACGACGTCGCCCACCGTGAAGGACGTGCCCTCTCGTGTGCGGTGCCGCTCGTCGAGGGTTGGTCGGTCGTTCGTTTCGAAAAAGGGGAGAGTTGATGTCGTCAGTAAGTCTCGAGAAGGTCACCAAGATCTACTCGAACGGATTCGAGGCGGTGAATGGCCTCGACCTGGAGATCGCCGACGGTGAGCT
>JGI12712J15308_10000359_pt1 | contig 13529 bp, 12 predicted proteins | sample JacPin_JW_Ref_O2_FD_15308 | JGI IMG/M metagenome (IMG submission 15308) | reverse complement strand
ACACGTTCANTGGCGGGCACAAAATGGCGCTCGACGAAGTGCTCGGTGAAGTGAANCGCCTCAGCCCAGGCGGCGGGCTGGTAGAGATTACTGGAGGCGAACCCATGCTGCAGGATCGCGAAGTGGTTCCGCTGATGGAGCGACTGCTGCGGGAGGGCTACGGCGTGCTTCTCGAAACCAGTGGAGAACGGCCTCTGCAGCGCGTTCCGAGGGGAGTGGTCAAGATTGTCGACGTGAAGTGTCCTGACTCTGGCGTGCCGGAAACGTTTTGTATGGACAATCTGGAAGCGCTCACATCCCACGACGAGGTAAAGTTCGTGCTCAGCAGCCGCGCGGACTACGAGTTTGCTTGTGACTTCGCGCAGCAACACAGCTTGGCCCAACGTGTGAATGCCGTTTTGTTCTCGCCTGCGTTCCGCAAGGACGCCACCGGGGCGCGGGACAGTTCGCACTGCCTGCTCGATCCCCAGGAGCTGGCCGAATGGATGCTCGCCGACAATGTCCCAGGTCGCCTCGGGATGCAGTTGCATAAGTTTATTTGGGATCCGGCGGTCAAGGGCGTTTAGTGGCGGACTCAACAAAATCCCGTGCGGTGGTGCTGCTCAGCGGCGGCATGGATTCTGCGGTGTGCGCGGCGCTGGCGGTACGCGATTACGGCGCGGCGGCGGCGGTGCATGTCAGCTATGGCCAGCGGACCGAAGAGCGGGAGCGGCAGTCGTTTCTGGCGATTTGCCGGCGGCTCAACATTCTCGATCAGCTCATGGTTCGCAATGACGCATTATCCGCCATTGGTGGGTCGGCTCTCACCGATGAGGGCATCGCGGTGCCGCATTCCGATGCGGCAGGGCCAGGGCTTCCGGGGCACGGGACTCCGGGAGCCGGAGTTCCCGTCACGTATGTGCCTTTTCGTAATGCACATTTTCTTGCGGTGGCGGTGAGCTGGGCCGAAGTGCTGGGCGCTGAAAAGGTTTATATCGGCGCGGTCGAACAAGACAGTTCGGGGTATCCTGATTGCCGTCCCGCTTACTACCAGGCGTTCAACCAGGTGGTGCGCGCCGGGACGAAAGAAGGACGCATCGAGATTGTCACGCCATTGATTGCGCTGCTCAAATCTCAGATTGTGCAGCTTGGCCTTGAACTGGGCGCGCCCTTCGATTTAACTTGGTCATGCTACCGGCGCGAGGATCTGGCCTGCGGAACGTGTGACAGCTGCGTTTTGCGCATGCGCGCGTTTCAGGCTGCGGGAGTGAAGGATCCGATTTCGTATGTGGGAGCGGCAAGGTAGAGGCAGATAAGGTTTCGAACGGGAGGCCAAAATGAAAAAATATTTTGCAATTTTTGTGCTCGCTATTCTGGCGGCGGTTCTGTGCGTGCCTCCAGTTTTCGCTCAAGCTTCGGGATCGGTTAAAGGAGTTTGCAAAGACGCCCAGGGTAACCCTTTCGCCGACGCTGTGGTGGTCTGGGTCAATACGGACAATGGGCAGAAATACACCCTTAAGACCAACAAGAAAGGCGAATACTTTTCGCTGGGGATCACCCCTGGCACCTACACCATAACTCTTTACAAGAACGCCGATGACCTGAAGGCTAACAAAGAGACGGACCACGTCAAAGGATTCCACGCTCAGGTGGAAGAGAATACTGTGGATTTTGACGTGAAGAAGGAGCAGGAAAGCGCTGCCAAGGGACAAGGCCTGACGCCGGAGCAGTTGAAGCAGATGCAGGAGGCTCAGGCCAAGCAGGCAAAAGAAGGAAGCACTGTCAAGACTCTGAACGAGAAGCTGCTGGCGGCTAAGGCGGCGTCCGATGGCGGGGATTTTGACGGCGCAATCGCGATTCTCACCGAGGCCAACCAGATAGACGCGACTCGCGACCTCGTCTGGTTCAAGCTGGGCGATGCCTACCGTCTGTCGGCGCCAAAGCAGACTGATACGGCCGAGAAGCAGAAGCGCTTCGGAGAAGCAGCCGACTCTTACCAGAAAGCGATCGAGCTCAAGCAAGACGCCATCAAGAACGGGAAAGATAAAGATCCCAACGCCACCAAGAATCTCGCCGCCTACTACAACAACATGGCGGACTCTTATAACCGGGCAGGCAAAATTGACGATGCGGTGAAGACGTATGAACTGGCCGCGCAGGCCGATCCGGGCTCGGCGGCGCAGTCGTATTTCAACATCGGCGCGGTTCTCACCAACGCGGGCAAAGTGGACGATGCCGTGGCCGCCTTCGACAAGTGCATTGCTGCGGATCCCACGCGAGCTGAGGCTTATTACCAGAAGGGCGTAAATCTTCTGGGCAAAGCGACTTTGCAGGGCGACAAAATGGTCGCTGCTCCAGGTACCGCGGAGGCGTTCCAGAAGTATCTGGAATTGCAGCCCACTGGCGGTCACTCTGAGGAAGCTAAAGCCATGCTGGCCTCCATTGGGTCGCCGGTTGAAACCACCTTCGGCACCAAGAAAAAGGCGAAATAACGGCGAAACCCGCAGGAATCGATGTGCTTTATAGAAAGGGCGGCCCTATCGGCCGCCTTTTTATTTTGGCGAACGCCCTTGGCAGGTTACTAAGGGAGATGTACTTGCTGTCTTAGCGTTACGGCTCGAGGCGCGGTACAGTGAAGACAGTTCACATCGTTATTTCCCTACTCTGTGGTGCGTGCGATTCCGCAAGTGCGAGGAGCGAATGGCATCACCGGGCATTGCCCCAATCTCTGTTGTTCTTGAAGGCTTTTCGGGAAAAGGCAGGGTCGCGACCCCTGCTTTGCTGAGCGCCATGCTGGGCGCTGCCGAGAAGATCAGCGACCTCATTTTCTCTCCCGGCCGCCCACCGCAGGTGCAGGTCTACGGCCAACTGATCCCGGTGCAGGTTCCGGGGATGACCGTGCTGAATGCAGATGACACGCGGCACATCGCCGTCGATTTGATTGGCGACAACAAGCAGGCCATCACTACGCTGCGCGAACACGGCGCCTGCGACATCTCTTACGGACTGCCTGGATTGGCCCGTTTCCGGGTCAACATTTTTATTCAGCGCGGGAGTTGTGCTGTGGTGATGCGCGTGATTCCCACCGCCATTCCGGATTTCGCTACCCTGCGGCTACCCGAGCAATTAGCCGACGTTTCGAAGCTGCGCGATGGCATCGTGCTGGTCACAGGTCCGGCGGGATCGGGTAAGTCATCCACCTTGGCCGTGCTGCTTGACTGCATCAATCGCGAAAAGTATTACCACATCATCACCATCGAAGATCCCATCGAGTTTCTGCACAATCACAAAAGCTCGACGATTCATCAGCGCGAGTTGCACAGCGATACTCCGAGCTTTGCCCATGCGTTGCGATCGGCGCTGCGGCAGGCGCCCAAGGTGATTCTGGTGGGCGAGATGCGCGACCGCGAGACCATCGAGATTGTTCTCGAAGCGGCGGAGACGGGACACCTGGTACTTTCGAGCCTCAATACCATGGACGCTTCGAAAACTGTGGAGCGCATCGTCACATCGTTCGCTCCGAACGAGCAACAGTCCGTGCGGGAACGGTTCGCCAAATCGTTCCGCTACATTATTTGCCAGCGCCTTCTGCCCAAGACGGGGCGCAATGGCCGCGTCCCGGTCATCGAGATTCTCAAGGCAAATGCCCGCACTCGCGAATGCATAGAAAAAGGCGAGCGCGAAGACAAGACCCTGCTCGATGCTATGAAGGCCGGCTCTGACGAAGGCATGCAGTATTTTGACGGCGAGATCGCGCAACTGGTTCACGACCGCGTTGTGGATCTCGAAGTTGGAATCTCGTTCGCCAGCAATCCCGCGGTGCTGGGCCAGGAACTGGCGAGGTAAGCTGGAAGTATTTCCCGGGACTCCGCGAAAAAATACCCTGCACGTAATCACATGGAACGCGCGAGCCTGCTTGGTCTTATTATGTGGGCATGACTCCGCAGCCCGATTCGCCGTCCGTGCTGAGCTTCGAAGATGCACGCCGCGTCGTTCAAGAACAAGCCAGCAGGATCAGACTCCATACCACGGAAGCCTCGGGCGTAACGGAGGCTGTCGACCTGCTTTCCGCCGCCGGCCGTGTGCTGGCTGACCCGGTTGTGGCCGACCGCGATCTCCCGCCGTTCTCACGCTCTACTCGCGACGGCTATGCCGTGCGCTCCGGCGATCTGTCTCAGCTTCCCGCGACTCTGGACGTGATCGGGGAGATCCGAGCTGGAGAGAACCCGAACGTACTTCCCGCGTACGTGGATCCAGGCCAGGCCGTTTCCATTATGACCGGAGCGCCCGTGCCTGCCGAGACGGACGCGGTGGTGATGGTGGAATACAGTTCGCGACTGGGCAATCGTGTCGAAATCACGAGAGGTGTGACTTCGGGAGAAAACATTGTAGCCCGCGGCGCCGAAGCGCGACAGGGTGGTCTGCTGGTGGATCGCGGTGTGCGACTGAATGACGCCGCGATTGCGCTGGCCGCGTCCGTGGGCAAATCGCGAGTGGAAGTGTATAAGCGACCGCGAATCGCAGTGCTCACCACAGGGGATGAGATCATCGGGGTTGACGCCACGCCCGGGCGCACGCAAATTCGCAACTCCAACAGCTATTCGCTCGCCGCGCAGATTTTCGCTGCCGGCGGCGTTCCCGTTCTGTTGCCTATCGCTCCCGACAAGACTGAAAAACTTGGACGGTTGATTGAGCTGGGACTGCAATCGGATCTGCTGCTGCTGACCGGCGGCGTTTCCATGGGACGGTACGATCTGGTCGAGCAGGTGCTGGCGGAACTGGGTGCGGAATTCTTTTTTACCGGCGCAAAAATCCAGCCGGGACGTCCGGTAGTGTTCGGACAAGTTCGTTCGGCAGAGCACAAGTATTTCTTCGGCCTGCCGGGCAATCCGGTCTCGACGATGGTCACGTTCGAACTGTTTGCGCGGCCGCTGATTGAGGCCTTGGCAGGGATGTCTCCGCGCAAGCTGACATTTCTGCATGCCCGGCTGGCATCGGAAATCCGCGTCACGACCGGGCTAAGGCGATTTCTGCCCGCGATTCTTTCAGGCGAGTTTGAGAACTCAGAGGCCCATCTGGTCGCATGGCAGGGATCGGGAGACATCGCGGCCACGGCGCGCGCAAATTGCTATGTCGTCGTCCCGCCCGACCGCGAACTCATTGCGGAAGGGGCGTGGGTCGCCGTGATGATGCGTTGACGGTGATTCGCGCCGACATCGAGGCTCCTTGAAAGAACTGGGGCCGTCTACGATTCCGGCGCGCTGGCATTTGCTGTGCGGCTTCGGCATCCCCTGCGTTGCGATCAGCCTTTTCCCTGCCTGTGAAATAATGATTACGGATCTGATCACGGACAAATGCCCAAACTCTCCCACTACGATCGTGTTGGCCGTGCCCGCATGGTTGACGTTTCCGGGAAGAGTCCGGGCAAGCGCGAAGCCGAGGCCAGTGCCTTTGTCGCGATGAAACCGGCGGTGCTGGCGGCGCTGCCGAAGAATCCTAAAGGAGATCCCCTTGAAGTGGCGCGCATCGCGGGCATCATGGCGGCCAAGCGCACCGCGGAATTGATCCCCATGTGCCATCCTCTGCCGCTGGCGCGCGTTGATGTGGAGATGCGCGTGTGCGAGAATGGCGTCGCAATCGTCTCCCGAGTCGCAACCACGGCTCAAACTGGGGTTGAGATGGAGGCGCTGGTTGCGGTCACGGTCGCAGCTCTGACTGTCTATGACATGACCAAAGGGATGGATAAGGGGATCGAGATTCGGGAAATTGTGCTGGAACGAAAAACCGGCGGAAAGAGCGGCGATTACCGGCGCGCGCGCCGCCCGGAAAAGAAACGATCGAAGAGGTAGCAGTCGAAGTAACGCTCCTGATGCTCCTCGGAAAGTTCTGCGAAGAAAGAATAGTTCACTCGATTCATGGCCAACGACGTCAAACTGCTGCTGGTGGAAGACAATCCGATGGTGCTGGGTATGTTGCAGCAAGCCCTGTCTCCGCTGGCGGTGGTGACGGCCGCCTCAGAATCTGCCGACGCGCTGCTCAAAGCGGTGGACGATCCCCCGGACTTGGTGGTGTCCGACTACCGCTTGCCAGGAATGGATGGGCGGCAGCTGATCGAGAAATTGAGGAGTCGCCCCAAGACCGCTAACTTTTCTGCTGTGCTGATGGCCAACAAGGCTGACATTGCCGAGCGCTTATCGCCGCAAGACGCCGCGGACGACTATCTGGAGAAGCCGTTTTTCCTGCGGGAAGCGGTAAAACGCATCAAGCGCATGATCGACCGCATCGCGCTCGAAAAAATGGCGAAGACTGCGCCCTCCGATGGCGTGGTGCGCGGCAATCTGGCGCAGATGAACGTCATCGACCTTATGCAGTCGCTCGAGATGGGCCGCAAAAGCTGCCAGCTGACGCTGACCAAAGACGGTGACAAGTGCGAGGTGTTTTTCGTTGAAGGTCAGGTCAAGCACGCAACCTATGGCTCGCTCGTGGGCGACGAAGCGGTCTTCAAAGTTCTGCGCTGGACCGGCGGAAGTTTCGAACTCGATTTCGAAGGTAAGACCAACAAGGAAACCACGCAACTCAATACGCAGGGGCTGCTGATGGAAGGCCTGCGCCTGCTCGACGAATCCGCCCGCGACGGTGGTGGCGAGGGCGGCGAAGGTGCGGTTGCGAGCGGCGGCGCGGCCAGTGGCGATGTGTCTAGCGGCGGCCCGGCAGTGGGCGCGGCAGTATCCTCGCCCGCCGCTGCGACCGACGCCGGCGGCGGCGGAAGGGAAGAAGAGGAAGATGTCCTCCTCGACAGCTGAGGTGGCTACGCCCGAGGTGTTCCTGGCCGCAGTGGTGACGGTCAGCGATTCCTGCGCTCGCGGCGACCGGAAGGATTTGTCAGGTCCTGCCGTGGCGCAAGTTCTGGAAAAACTCAGTTTTCGAATCGCCGCGCAGGAAATTGTGCCGGACGATTCCATGCAGATTCAAAATCTGTTGATGCGGCTGGCGCTGGACGTGCAGTTAATCGTCACCACGGGCGGGACCGGCATTGCCCCGCGCGACGTCACGCCGGAGGCGACGCAAGCGATCTGCAACCGGATGCTGGACGGCGTGGCAGAGCAGATGCGCGGCGCAGGCGTGAAGAGGACTCCGTTTGCCGCTCTGAGCCGGGGCGTATGCGGAGTGCGCGACAAAACTCTTATCCTCAATGTGCCGGGTTCTCCGGCGGGCGCGGTCGAATCGCTGGAGGCGGTGGTGGAGTTGATTCCGCACGCCCTCAAGTTGCTGCAAGGGCACACGAAACATTTTTGAAGCTGCTGAGAAGAACTTGCTCGTTGTGAATGGGGCGCCGGGCTTCGCCCAGGCGGGACAGCCCATTCGGCTTCACTCAAGGCAGGCGTGCCGGCCGTCTCTCCGTCACCCTTCCGCCTTTCACGTAAACTGAACTCCTGTTGAAAACCATTGGACACATTCTGGCACGCTATACTGCGTGGATTTTCCGGTTGCTGGTACCGCTGGGAATCTGGGGCCCGTTTGTCGTCGCGTTCGCGGATTCGGCGCTGCTGGGCATGCCCGTGGATGCGGTGGTCGCCGCCTATGTCTACCACGATCGCAGACATTTTCTCTTGTATGTGCTTCTGGCTTCGCTGGGCTCGGCCGTAGGGAGTATTCCGCTCTACGTTCTGGGATATCTGGGCGGCGAGAAGGTGTTGCGCAAAAGAATTTCCGAGGAGCGCTTTCAGAAAATTCACGCATCGTTCGAGCGCCACGAGTTCTGGGCGCTGATGTTTCCCGGGATGCTGCCTCCGCCCACTCCGTTCAAGGTGTTCGTGCTGGGCGCGGCCGTGTTCGAAATGCGATTCCGCGACTTTCTAGCCGCGGTTTTTGCCGGTCGATGCGTGCGCTTCATGGTGCTCTCTTTGCTCACGCTGTGGTTTGGTCCGGAGATCGTGGAGCTGACGGGCAAAGTGTTTCGACACCATTTTTATTGGGTGTTGGGCGTGATTGTGGCAGGGGTGATCGTCTGGCTGGTGGTGCGGCGGCGTGGGAAGGCCAGCAAACTCGCGGCTGATCGTGAGATTTGAGTCGAGGTTCTCTCGGGTCGGATCGAGCCGGTTCCCGGCATCTCGCGGGCGAGTCGCCCGCGACCACAGGTGCAGTTGAGCTATAACTCTTAAACTGGGGCGATGTGATCGCCGGCGGAGCGGTGCGCCCAGCTGGCCAGCCCGTGCACGAATACTGGCACCCCGAAAAACACGGCTGAGAAGAACAAGTCACTGGTCACCGTTCCACGCAGGAACGGCAGGCCCATGGTGTAGGACGTCATGAGTCCGCCGAAAGTCCGGGGATACATTCCTGACCAGGCCCAGACGGCGAAATTGCTCAGCAGAAAAAACGAAGCGGAACAGGAGAGCGCGGCGCCGACCACCCGAACCGGGCCGGACTTCTCGCGCAGATTCGATCCCAGCCACAGCATCGCCGCGTACCACGCCCAGACGACAAGCTGGTCCCAGGAAAACTGAAACGCATAGACGTATTTGGTCAGGATGACGTCGGTGATAGCGAGTAGCAGCACGGGTACCCACATCTGGCGCCGCGAACCGCGCGCCCCGAAAAATAGCAGCGAAGCTCCGACCGGCGTGAAGTGCCAGGCATGCGGCAGGACGTTCAGCGGTCCCGCGAAGGGCAGGAAACGGACCGCGACTGCCAGGAGTACGAACAGATAAGCCAGCATTGGCACCTCGAATACTAACGATGGATACGAATCACTATTCTGGTCCAGTGGCGGCGGCGCGTCAAGGGTGAAGGGGGACAATCCGCAGGCNGCTAGCCGGCCAGCTCTTCCATCTGCTTTTCGTCNATCACGGCCACGCCCAGCTCCCGGGCCTTGTCGAGCTTGGAACCGGCGTCGGAGCCGGCGACCACGTAATCGGTTTTCCTGGTGACCGAGCCGGTTACTTTCCCGCCCGCATCTTCGATCATCTTCTTGGCCTCATCGCGGGTGAAACGCGGCAGCGTTCCAGTCAGCACAAATGTTTTGCCGGCAAGCTTCGTTCCTCGCTGTTTCTTTTCGCCGGTGAGCGTCAGCTTGGCTTCGCGTAGACGCTCCACCAACTTTCGATTCGCCGGGATGCTGAAGAATTCGGCGATGCTCGCCGCGATGCGCGGGCCGACCTCATCGACGTTTTGCAATTCTTCAACGCTGGCATGCTCCAGGACATCCATCGAGCCGAAGTGTTCGGCCAGGAATTCGGCCGTGCGCTCGCCTACGAAACGGATACCGAGACCGTAGATGACCCGATCGAGCGGTAGCCGCTTCGAATTCTCAATTTCGTCGAGAATGTTTTGCGCGGATTTTTCTCCCATGCGCTCGAGGCTGAGCAGGTTTTCTTTGGTCAGCTTGTAGATGTCGGCGATGTTTTTGACCAGGCCGCGGTCGGTGAGCTGCGCGACCAGCGCGTCGCCCATACCGTCAATGTTCATGACACCGCGGGAAGCGAAGTGCAGAATAGTCCCGAGCAGCTTCGCGGGGCAGTTGGCGTTGACGCACCGGTAGTCGACCTCGCCTTCGGTGCGCATGACTTTCGTGCCGCAGACGGGGCACTTATCCGGCACTTCGATGTCGTCCTTACCTCGGGGATGATCCTTGTCGTCGACCACCTTCGCGACTTTGGGGATTACATCGCCGCCGCGCTCCACTTGCAGCCAATCACCGATCTTTACCCCCAGGCGCTCGATCTCGTCCATGTTGTGTAGCGTCGCATTGCGAACCATCGTCCCGCCGATAGAAACCGGGACCAACTCGGCTACGGGAGTAAGTTTTCCGGTTCGGCCAACCTGCCAGCGCACATTCTCAAGCTGCGTGATTCCGGCTCGCGCCGCATATTTGTAGGCGATGGCCCAGCGCGGAGCCTTGCCGGTGAAGCCGAGCTCGTCTTGCAGCGTGGTGCGATCGACTTTCACGACGATGCCGTCGATTTCGTAAGGCAGAGAGTCGCGCTTGGCCTCCCACTGCTGAATGAACGACCACACTTCGTCCATCGACGAAACCAGCTTGCGGTTCTGATTCACTTTGAATCCGGCAGCGTCGAGCGCCCCCAGCGTTTTTGAGTGACGATCGAAATAAGTGCGGCCGTTTCGCAGCAGCATGTAAGGAAAATAATCGAGACGCCGCTGCGCCGTGATGTTGGAGTCGAGCTGCCGCACGGTGCCGGCGGTAAAATTACGCGGATTCGCGAACGTTGGCAGCCCCTCCCGTTCGCGCTCTTCGTTGATCTTTTTGAACGACGCCGTGGGCATGAGCAACTCACCACGCACTTCGAAGTCCGCAGGAATTCCTGCCTTCTTCAACTTCTCAGCGGGAATCAGCAGAGGAATCGAACGCACGGTGCGGACGTTGAGCGTCACGTCCTCGCCAACCGATCCGTCGCCGCGCGTCACGCCGCGAACCAGCTTGCCATTTTCGTAGATCAGCGCCAGCGACATGCCGTCGAGCTTCAGCTCGCAGACGTAGTCAACGTCGCTGCGGCCGCTGAGTTCGTGCACGCGGCGTTCCCAGGCGCGGAGCTCTTCCTCGCTATACGTATTGTCGAGCGACAGCATGGGGGAGGAGTGCGGGACCTTGACGAATCCTTCGCGCGGCTTGCCACCGACGCGCTGCGTGGGCGAGTCTGAAGTGATGAGATCGGGGTGCTCGGTTTCGAGCTGCTTGAGCTGCTGCATGAGCTTGTCGAACTCGGCGTCGCTGATCTCCGGGCTGTCGAGAATGTAATAGAGGGATTCGTGGTGGCGAATCTTGTCGCGAAGGGATTCGATCTTCTTTCCGAGGTCTTTGGCAGCAGCAGGCATCGCAGAAGATTATAGGCGGAAGAAAACCCGAAGCGACAGCCGACCCTCGACTCCGCTCAAACCAGGCTCTGAGCTGTCCCGATACCCGTCGGCAATCCCGAGAGATTCAAACGGCTGTGGAAAAGCTGCACTTGTAAGTGGCGACCGCTTATGCCAAATTGAAAGCTCTTACCGGGAAGTTGAGCCTGGGGCCATAAACAATCATGCCAGAAGCTCCGTCAGCGGCGAACGCTGTTGCCCGAGGTAAGGTGTTTGCCCCCGAACTTCCCGTCGCCCCCGCTGAACGCATTCCGCACCAACAACCGCCGCATGAAGAGATGTTCGGCATGTGGGAGTGGGGCAAACGCTGACTCGGCCTGAGCACTCATCTTCGACCGGCGATGCGGACTCATGATGCGCAAGGCGGCCCTGCTCTACAACCCTGACTCCGGAGGCCGCCGCTTACGGCGGCAGGCGGAACTGGAATCTGTTCTGCAGCTGTTGCGCGGCGCGGGCGTCGAAGCCGAGCTGGTGCTCTCGCAATCCCGCGACGATGCCGGCGAACATACGCGGCAAGCTATTGCTTCCGGTTGCGACACCGTCTTCGCTTGTGGAGGCGACGGCACCATCCACAACATTACGCAGGTGCTGGCAAAGTCCCCCGTGTCGCTGGCGATCTTGCCGATGGGCACGGCCAACGCGCTGGCCCATGACCTGAATCTTCCGTTCGATGTCATCGCCGCGGCGAAGGCCGCCATTCATGCCTCCCCGCGCCGCATGGCCCTGGGACGCATTCAGTATTCGGATTTCGAGGGCAAGCCGGGCGGGCGCTATTTCATCCTGGCGGCGGGCATTGGCGCCGATGCTCATCTCTTCTACAAGCTGCACGCGGGCAGCAAGCGGCAGTTGGGCATGGCTGCCTATTACGCCAAGGCTTGGAGGCTCTGGTTTACCTATCGCATGCGACGCTTCTCGGCGGAATTCATCGACACTGCCACCGACGAACGCCGCAGCGCGGAAGTGACGGAATTGATGGCAGTGCGCATCCGCAACTTCGGCGGCGTTCTGCAGGAACTGGCGCCAGGGGCATCTCTCGATCGCGATGACATGCGCCTGGTGATGTCCCGGACGGCCAGCCGGGCAGCGTATCTCGCCTACGTAACGCGCGGCTTGCTGCGCCAGAAATGGGCAATCCCCGGCATCGACCTCGTGCATAGCAGCAAAGTCTCCTGCCAATATCTTCCCAACCCCGCCAACGCCCGACCGCGCCAGAAAATCTATGCCCAGGCGGACGGCGAATTGCTCGGCACCCTGCCCGTAGAAATGACAATCGTCCCCGACGCTCTAACTCTGCTGGCGTAAAAGGCTCGCCTGGAAGCTCCCGTAGCGACAGCCGCCACTGCTATCCGGCCAATCGGAGCAAGCCGAGAACCATCAGAAAAGCAAGCCGGGAAGCACCCCACTTCAAGCCCGCCCCCGAGCGCATTCACCCCCGACATGTCACAATATCCCGAGCCTGCTTGGAACCAGTCACCCACTTCCTCACCGGCGCGTGCATGGGTCGCGCCGGATTGAACCGCAAGACAGCCCTGGCCACGCTCACTCTCACGCTCGCCGCCGAAGCCCCCGATCTGGATATTCTCGGCCGTTTCGGCGGCCCGGCCTTCGGCTTCGCGCATCATCGCGGCTTTACCCACTCTTTTCTCGGCGTACCCATCGATGCTGTGGCGGTGGTGGCTTTCGTCTACCTGATCTGGCGCCTCCGCGGACGCAAGCTGAAAAATCCCGCCCAGCCGCCGCGCTGGGGGCTGCTCTACCTCTACGCCTGCCTCGCGGGACTCAGCCACATCCTGCTCGATTTCACCAATAATTACGGCGTTCGTCCCTTCTGGCCCTTTTACGAAAAATGGTACTCGTGGGACATCGTCTTCATCGTCGAACCGGTGATTCTGGGGTTCTTGGTGCTGGGGCTGATCGTCCCGGAACTTTTTTCCCTGATTGACCGCGAAATCGGCGCGCGGCAGCGCGGACCCCGAGGCAGCGTAGCCGCGACTCTGGCTCTCGTGGGAGTGGTATTCACGTGGGGCGTGCGCGACTACGAACATCGGCGCGCGGTCAATGCATTGGCAGCCCGCTCTTATGAAAACGCCGACCCGCTGCGGGTTTCTGCCTATCCCGCCATGATCGATCCGTTTCACTGGTTCGGCGTGGTGGAAACCCCTGCCTTCTTCGCGCTCGCCCGCGTGAACTCCCTCGCGCCCGAGGTCGATCCCGAAGGCCAGCTCGAAATCCACTTCAAGCCCGAGGAAACTCCGGTCACGCTCGCGGCCAAGAATTCTTATCTGGGACGCGTCTACCTGTCATGGGCACAATATCCGATTACGGAGACCGAAGCCCTGCCAACTCCCGACCAGCGCTACGACGGCTATATCGTACATTTCGAGGATCTGCGGTATATGCAAATGCCGAGCGCGTTCAGTCGCGGAGCCCGGCCGCGGCGCGCCCCGCTGGGTGCCGGCGTGCGATTGGACAAGAATCTAAACGTTGTAGGCGACGTCTACGGCTCCGGAAACGATGAAGTCACGGTCCCGGAACCGGGCCAGAACAAGAAGTGATGGCGTGCCGTCTTTTAGCGTTGCGGGTCCGGCGTTTTCGTCCGTGGCCGAGTGGCACGCCGACGCAGGGGCTGATGGTGGACCAAAGCCGGCCTCGCGAATCCCTCGCATCAACAGAAATAT
>JGI12712J15308_10000358_pt1 | contig 13534 bp, 10 predicted proteins | sample JacPin_JW_Ref_O2_FD_15308 | JGI IMG/M metagenome (IMG submission 15308) | reverse complement strand
CGGCACGGAGGTCACGAGATCGGCGGGAGCGTCCTTTTGAAGTATGGTTCCGCTCACCAGGGTGCGCCCATTCTTGGGCAAGAACTTCGCTGCCCGCAACTCCAGCTTCGGCAGCGACGTACCATTCACCCAACCTTCGAGAAACCAGTCCAGCGAACTCTTGCCCTCGTAACGCAATCCTGGCGGAAGCTCTTCGGCGAACACGGCGAGCAATTCGCGCGTGCTGATGGACTTCCCCTCATAACGCTCCCTTACCTTTCGCAGTGCGCGCGCGAAGGGTTCATCTTTCCCGCTCCCGCTTCGGCCGGCACCTTCCGACTGCAATGCCGCGCCATCCTGCATCATGGTGCGCAGCATGTGAAACAGCCATGTGCTGCGGCCATAACTGATGGCGTCGTAGCCCCCGGGAGAACGCGACGATTGCAGGCGGCCTCCTAACGTCACTGGCCCGGCATCCTTCGGCGCCGATCCGCCCTTATCTTTCTCCGCCAATTCGCGGCGATATCTCTCCATGATTTCACGAAAGTCCGCCGGGTCTTTCTCTTGCAGCATCATCATCGCCGAGTAATTCGCCAGCCCTTCCGAGAGCCACTGATCGTGGTAGGTGGTCCACGTAATCAGATCTCCCCACCACTGGTGCGCCGTTTCGTGCGCAGTAATCTGTTCCTGCATCAGCGCCCGGAAAGGCGGGAATCGCAGTTGCTTGCGCTCCTCGTCGTCGAGAAACGCGTAGGACGACAAAAACACCAGTCCGGGCCAGCCCTGGCTATTTGCTCCCGGCATCTGGGTGAGGGCGAGACGGCTGTAAGGGAAGGGACCAAAGCGATCGCCGTAGAACTGAATGGCTCGGGCAGCTGTCTCGGCCACGGACAACGCGTTGCGAGCCGGCGAAGGGCTCTGCGGAGTCATGACCCGAGGCGTCCTTTGCGGCAACGGCACATCCTGCGTGGGCGGCGAGATTACTTCGGGCGGCGCGCTGGGAAAATCGCGTTCCACGCCGACGGTTGCGTAGGTCTCCACCGTCACGGGGCCAGCCTTCACCGTCGCCGCAGTGTACTTGCCCAGGTTGAATCCCGCCACGGGGATGGGCCGTTCGGAAATCCACCGCGAAACCTGCTCACCCGGAGCGACAGCATCTGCTCCCATCGCTGGTCCGCCTGTGGTCGAAATGGGCCCTGGCTTGCCGGTCGCCACCAGCGTCCAGGGTGCCGGGTAGTGGAACTCGAGATCGAAATCGGCCATCACCAAGCCGCGGTTGGGGTACCACGTCCCGTGCTCTCCCACATAGAGCAATCCCGACCCGGCCTCGGCCAGAACCTCTCCGCCGTAGACGAAACGCAGCTCATGTTTCTGTCCGGTTCGTGCGGGTTCCGGCAAGATGACCGCGACCAGGTCGTTTCCCCGCCGCGCCAGCTGCGTCCCCTCGATGGCGGGATTGTGCAGGAACTCCACCGGCTGCCCGTCCATCTCCACGCTATCCACCTGCAGGAATCTCGACAATTCGAACAGCAGTGTGCGGGCGCCATCGTGCTTCACCTCGACCTGCAATCGGGCTTCGGCATGAATTTGTTTCGGCGGAGTCACTTTGCATGTGATCGCAAAGTGGCGAATGGCAATGGGACTTTCGCGCGCCCCATCGCGGTTTACCTGCTGCGTGGGTTTCGTCTTGCCCGACAAAGGCACACTGGGTGACGGCGCGAATGAAGTCCAAACGTCGTAATACGTGACCCCGTTCTCCGCCTTTCTGGCCTGCCCTGCCTGAATTGACTCTCCGGCCAGGGAATCGAAATAGATATCGAAGACCCCCAATTTTGTTCCCTGCACCCGTGCCCGCAGCATGCGATCATTCGATGCGCCCGACGGACCGGCTTCCGTGCTCGCCACGCCGCCGTCGCCGTTGGTCGCGGGGAGCAGTCGGCTAAAGCTCGTCAGCAACCGCAGTGCGTCCTGCTGCGCCAGGTTTCGAGCGGTGTCTCCCCATCTGGTTACAAACTCTTGCGCGTTCTCGGGCGCGCGAAGGCCCGGACGCAACTCCGTCATCACATCGTCGTTGAATCGGAAATAGGCAGTTTCAAAATGCTCCTCGAGAATCGCCATCCCGGTAAACAGGCTCATGGATTTTCGTTCGACTTCATTGGGAGGCGCGAGCAGCACTTCACCGTCCCCCTCGAAAAACGCTCCCGTCACCCGGCCCATGACGTCCTGGCTAAAGGCGATGGTGCCGTCCTCCAAAGTAATGTGGATTGCCGACCGGTCGAGCGAAGCCTCCCGGACGCGGTACACGCGCGCGGGATCAAGCGTAACCTGGCTCAGTTCCAGATAGAGCGCCTCAGCTGGCTTTACAAATTGGGCTGCCTGCGCCGGGGGGGCTGCCCAGGCTGCCGGCGGGCTACTGCTTTTCGCGACGCTGCTTTTCGCGACGCTGACCTGCGCCACGCTCATCGACGCCACACCGATCGTCAAAGTGACGATCGCCAGCACGATCCCGACGTCTTTTCGCTTCGCTAGTACCTTCGTCACGTAGGTAGACTTAGTCTCAGTTGCTAGAATGCGCCAGGATGCCCCTGCGTGTCACTATTGTCGCTGTCGCTGGCTTACTCGCGATCGCCGTTTCTGTCGCCGGCGCCGACACCATCTGCCTGAAGAACGGCCGCAAGATCCTGGTGGACCACGTCCGTGAAAGCGGCAACCGTTACGAATACGAGATTGGCGACAACTCCTTCGCGATTCCCAAGTCCTCGGTCGATCATGTGGAATCCGGCGGAATGCCTGCCAGCGCCGCCGCCTCGGGCGGAGCCAGCCTCGCCGATCTGCCGGCTTTCACTCCGGCCGACAGTCTCGCCAATGAAGGCGACCTGGTCGCCAAGATCATTCGCGAAGGCAAAGTTGACAGCGATGCGCTTTCGGCGCTCGAAGGCAAAGGCAACGCCGAACTGAGCGCCACCGCCAACTTCATCGCTGGAAAATTTGAATTCGAGCGCGGTAATTCGAACCAGTCCAAGCGCTACTTCGAAAACGCGTTACGCTTCCAACCCGAAAACTCTACCATCCTCATTTACTACGCAGCGCTGCTGGTCCGCGCGGGAAACGCCGCGCAGGCCATGCCTTATGCTGCGCGCGCGGTGCGATCCGCTCCCGATTCGCCCGACGCTTACACCATGCTCGGCTATGCCCAGTTCGCATCGGACCACACCAAAGAGGCCGTCGCTTCGTGGAAGCATTCTCTGGCGTTACGCCCGGATGCAACCGTGCAGCAGTTTCTGGCAAAAGCAACGCGTGAACAAAGCGCGGAGACCGACTTCGCCCAGCGCGAAAGCAGCCACTTTGTCCTGAAATACGAAGGCAAGCAGACTTCCGAAGCTTTTCGCGGACAAATTCTTGCCGCTCTTGAATCCGATTACGACGATCTTTCTCGCGACCTGGGCACGCCGCCCCACGACAACATTCTGGTAACGCTTTACACCGAGCAGGCATTTTTCGATGTCACGCAGGCGCCATCGTGGTCGGGCGCCATCAACGATGGCAAGCTGCGTATTCCGGTCAGCGGCCTCAGCTCGCTAACGCCGGAACTGGCCCGGGTTCTGAAGCACGAACTGGCACACTCGTTCATCAACCAGCTTTCCGCCGGACGCTGTCCCCCCTGGCTGCACGAAGGCATCGCGCAGCTGCTCGAACCCAAGAGCCTGGGCGGAAGCGGACATCAGCTGGCCCAGTTGTTCAAGGCGCAACGAAACATTCCACTGAATATGCTCGAAGCAAGCTTCCAGAGCCTCTCCGGCAGTCAAGCCTATCTTGCCTACGCCGAGTCCCTGGCCGCCGTCTCCTATATCAACGACACCAACGGCATGAGCGATATCCAACGCATCCTGCAGGCTCTGAGTCAGGGCAGTTCTACGGAAGCCGCGCTGCGGTCGACGATCCACTCCGACTACGGCCAACTGGAAGCCGACCTCACCAAGTACCTGGCCGACAAGTACGGCGACTGAGACCGCCGACCCGAGGAGCACACAAACTCTCAAAACCCATGTCATCGCGACCCTCGGCGTTTTTCGTCGCGGCCGAGGGATCTCGGTCTTACTGCTTTGGAGCGCCAGCCCAAGAGCCCACTCATTTGGGTGTTTGCCGGTCGGCTGTCAACCCCCTAACACCCCGTTTGCTCAGTCCTCGCCGTCGTGCTAGCCTCGGTTCTACGACGGTAGCTCCATCACCTGCTATGCATTCCCTGTTTCACTCGAACGCTCACGAGACGGTTCCGGCGGTTGAGTCTGTCCTCAGCGAGTTTCCCGTCATCGATGGCGCAGAGATCGCTGCCGTCACCTACGGAGCCCGGGTTGCCGGGGATTTCTACGACTCCCTGCGCGTGAGCTCCGAGCGCATCCTGTTTGGGCTGCTCGATGTCGCCGGCCGCCGTGAGAACAACCAGCCGGTTCTCACCGCGGCGCAGGAAATTTTTCGCAGGCTGGCCAGCGACCTGTTCGGCAAAGAGGATCTCAACGAGTCTGAGGCTATGACCGAACTCTGCCTCCGGCTCAACCGCGGCATCATGGAAGTTGCGGGCGGCGTCCGTTCCTGCCCCGCGTTTATCGGCTGCTATCACGAGCGCTTTGGCACCCTCTGCTACACCAACGCCGGACACAGCCCCGGGCTGCTCGGCGACCACACCGGCATCGCTGAATTGGGCGCGACCGGCCTGCCGCTCGGCCTTTTTTCTCACGCCACCTGCGACGCGCCCACCGTAGGTCTTGAAAAAGGCGCAGCCCTTCTGCTGGTTTCACGAGGCGTGGTCGAAGGGAAGTGCAAAGACCACACGAAGGAAGACCTCGAATTCGGCCTGGAGGGTGTGAAAAATCAGATGCGCAACACCCCTCCCGGCACCCCGCGGGAGCTTAGCGCGTCCATTCTGAATGCCGTCGGCGAGTTCACCTGCGCTCCCCTCATTGTGGACGACATGACCGCCCTGGCCTTGATCCGGTCGGCCTGACCGGTCCGCCCTCGCCACCGAGCCAACCTCGCCGACCGACTCGGCATCGACATTAGAGGGTGCATCCAAAATTGCCCCGCTTCGGGCGATTCTGGTTTTATCCTGCGGGTCCGGTGTGTCCTCGGTGGCAAGGAATTTAGTTTCTCTGCCCCCCGGCAAGGTCCGCGAGGTCCGCGTTTCGGCTGGTTCCAGAGTAGGTTTCAGGAGTAAAATATCGAGAGTCCCGTAGCCCCTTCGGCATCACGTCGGCAGCGGCTCCACATACAAATTATGAAGAAACTGTGTCTGCTCATTATCGCTTTGTCGTGCTTGTCTGCTCTCGCCGCGGCCCAGGGCGGACAGGTTGTTGAGGAGATCGTCACCCGGGTAAACGGCCAGATTATTACCCGTTCGGAATTCGATCGCAGCAAGGACACGCTCAAGGACGAATGTAAGACTCAGGATGCGGCGAACCCCGATAAGTGCTTCACCGAGAAGGAAAAAGACATCCTCCGCGATCTTATTGACCAGCAGCTTCTCATCGAGAAGGGCAAGGACCTCAGCATCAACGGGGACACCGATCTGATCAAGCGCCTCGACCAGATGCGTAAAGAGATGAAGCTTGACAGTATGGAAGAACTGGAGAAGGCCGCGGCTTCGCAGGGAATTTCCTACGAAGATTTCAAGCAGAACATGCGGAACCAGATCATCACGCAGAAGGTAATCGGGGAAGAAGTTGGCGGCCACCTCAGCATCACCAAAGATGAGATACAGCAGTTCTACGACGAGCACAAAGCCGAAATGCAAATGCCGGAGGAGATCAAACTGAGTGAGATCATGGTCTCTCCCGCGAAGCTGCCGGACAAGGCCGCCGCAACCCAGGCGCCGGCAACCGCCGACCCAGGTGCTGCTCCTGCTGACCCCGCGGCCCAGAAAGCTGCCGATGACGCCGCCCACCAGGCCGCCGACAGTGCCGCTCTGGCGGCAGCCGAAGCCAAGGCCAACGACCTGCTCGCACAGATTCAGAAAGGCGCCTCCTTTGAAGACATCGCGAAGAAATATTCCGACGGCGCATCGGCTGCCGACGGGGGCCAGCTCGGCGTCTTCAAACGTGGCCAGCTCGCCAAAGAATTGGAAGACAAAACCTTCGCCATGAAACCGGGCGAGGTTTCCGGCGTCATCCGCACCAAGCAGGGTTACGTGATCCTGAAAGTCATGGAACATCAGGAAGCCGGAATCCCTCCCTTGAAAACGGCCGAGCCGCACATCCAGGACGCCCTCTATTACCAGAAGCTGCAACCCGCGCTCCGCGCCTATCTCACCAAGCTGCGCGAAGAGGCCTACCTCAAGTATTCCCCGGGTTTCGTGGACACTGGCGCCAGCGCCAACCAGACCCAACCCGTCGAAACTGCCGCCCCCAAGGATCCCGACTCCAAGAAGCTCGACCAGAAGAACAAGAGGAAGAAGGGAAAGAAAAAGCTGGGCATACTGTGACGGTTTCGCGCTGAACCCCGGCAGCGGTCGCTTATACTCGTGGAATACACTCCATGAAAGATTTCTATATCAGCGACTGCGCCCGCCAGGAAAACAAGATCGTCACTGCCAGCTTCGTCGTCGTCTCCAAGCAGATCAAGCCCAAGAAAACCGGCGAGCCCTACCTCGCGCTGACTCTCGGCGACCGCACCGGGCAGCTCGAAGCCAAAATGTGGGACAACGTCGAGGAGGTTCTCGAGGCCTTCGAGCAAGACGATTTCCTCAAGATCAAGGGTCTCGTCAACAAATATAAGAACCGCTTCCAGCTCACCATCCACAAGCTTCGCAAGCTGGGGGAATCGGAAATCGACTTTTCGGACTACCTTCCAAAAACCAGCAAAAACGTCGACGAGCTCTGGCAGACCCTGGCCGGCTTTGTCGCGTCGATTCAAAACCCTCATCTGCAGTCATTGCTCGAAGCTTTCATGGCCGATCCGGAAATTGCCGCCGCCTATCGCAACGCTCCCGCCGCCAAGACCCTGCACCACGCCTTCATTGGCGGCCTGCTCGATCACGTGGTCTCGCTTTGCCGCTCCTGCGATCTGGTGTGCCGGAATTATCCGCAGGTCAATCGCGACCTTCTCCTCGCCGGCGCTTTTCTGCACGACATCGGCAAGATTCATGAGTTGGCGTACAACCGCTCGTTCTCCTACACCACGCGAGGCCAGCTTCTCGGCCACATGGTGATCGAACTTGAGATGCTGCAAGCCAAGCTCGCCCTGGTACCCGGCTTTCCGCCTGAACTCAAGTCCATGCTCGAACATCTCATCATCAGCCACCACGGCCAATACGAATTCGGCTCGCCCAAGCTGCCCATGTTTCCCGAAGCGCTGGTGCTGCATTACATGGACGACCTGGACTCAAAGATGGAGGCCATGCGCGCCCACTTCGAGCGTGAAGCCGACCTCGAAAGTCCCTGGACCAGTTACAACGCTTCTCTCGGCCGCCCCTTGCTGAACACAGCGAAATTTCTCGCGCCGAAAAAAACTTCGCCCGCAGAAAGCTCGTCGCCCTCGCCGGACGAAGAGTTGCAAGACATCGAAACGGAATCGCATACCACCCAAGCCACGGTATCCCCGCAGCAAGCTCCAACTCTCCCCGGCTTGACCTTGCCCGGTCTGGAGCCGCGGCGGTAACCTTGAAATCGCTGTGCGCCAACGGAGGTCCGCATGCCAAAGGCGAAGGCTTCGAAAAAATCGACTTCTCCGCGAGGCTCTCGGAAAAAAGCCGATTCTTCTTTTTCTCAAATTACCGCGACCGGCTTGCCTCACCTGGCGCCTATCTATGGCCTGAAGGTCCGCGAGAAGTACCTGTCATTCAGCCACGCGGAGACACGCCTGGCGAAGTCGCGTAGTTACTGGATCTGCACCGCTCGTCCTGACGGGCGGCCTCATTCCATTCCGGTATGGGGTTTCTGGATAGACGGTGCGCTGTATTTCGGCACCGCGCGGGACTCACGCAAGTCTCGCAATCTGTCTCACAATCCGGCGATCTCGATCCACCTGGAGTCGGGCGACGATGTCGTGATTCTAGAGGGAACGGCTACCGAAGTTGATCGCAAGGACAAGCCCACTTTCAAGAAACTCGATGCCGCCTCGCGCGTGAAGTACAACATGCCGATGACTGCGCCGCCGGGAGGCGAATCCGTTGTGTACCGCGTTCGACCCCGCGTGGTGCTGGCCTGGACCGAGAAGGACTTTCCCAACAACGCAACGCGCTGGCAGCTCGGGGCTGGCGCAGAATAGCTTCGCTCTAGTTTGCCCATGACGCTCGATTTCAACCGCTTCGAATTCCTGACCTTCGACTGCTACGGCACCCTCATCGACTGGGAAACCGGACTCTTGTCCGCTCTACACCGCATCCTCTCCGCCCACGGCAAGAAGATCGACGACGCCACCCTTCTCGAACTCTACGGAAACTTCGAGCAGCTTTCCGAGCAGGGTGTATTCCATCCCTATCGTGAAGTTCTGCAGTCGGTGGTGCGGCAGTTCGGCGACGAACTCGGTTTCGTTCCCACGGCAGAAGAAGTCCGCTCCTTGCCGGACTCGCTGGCCCTTTGGAGGCCCTGGCCAGACACGGTCGCGGCCCTGCGCCGGCTGAAAAGCCGCTATCGCCTGGCCATCCTCTCCAACGTGGACGACGATCTTTTCGCAGCCACACGGCCCCAACTCGAAGTGGAATTTGATGAAGTCATCACCGCCCTACAGGCACAGGCCTATAAGCCGTCGCTGAAGATTTTTGAGTTCGCTCTGGCCCGCATCCAGGCCCCGGCTCACCGCATTCTCCACGTCGGCCAAAGCATTTTCCACGACGTGATTCCCGCGCAGGCCCTGGGCTTGGCTACGGTTTGGGTAAACCGTCCTTCGGCGCGAGCGGGTGTAGGAGCCGTGAAGGTCGCGCACGCCGAGCCTGACCTGGAAGTTTCCAGCCTGTCCGAACTCTCAGAGCTGGCTGCCGCCGCCTTTCGCTGACCGCCTGCCTGGGACCTCAGGGCTGGCAAAGATTCGGAGGTAACAGGAAAACTTTGAGGTATTCGATTTTGGGTGGCGCAGCGCTTCCAGGGTTGCGCTAGGTGATCTAAGGATCGGCCGCTGGGGGCTCGCCCGGGTCCGGCCGTCGACGTAGGCACGACTCGAAAAGCTCCCGCATGTTCCGGCTTGCGATCTCGCCGCAAGTTGCCATCCGCCGCCCGCAAACTCCGCATCTTGTACAATCGTGCATTCATGCTGCGCTATCTCACCGCGGGAGAGTCTCACGGCGAAGCCCTCGTCGCTTATATTTCCGGCCTGCCCGCCGGCGTCCCGGTGGACCAGGCCTTCGTCGACCGCGAACTCTGGCGCCGCCAGCAGGGCTACGGCCGCGGTGGACGCATGAAGATCGAGCGCGATACGGCTCACATCCTTTCCGGCGTACGCCACGGCAAAACCATAGGCTCGCCCATCGCGATTCAACTCGAAAACCGGGACTGGAAAAACTGGCAAGAGTCATTGCCCGTCGCCGCAGGCGATGCCGAAAAGCACAAACGCGTATCTTCTCCCCGCCCCGGCCACGCCGATCTTGCAGGGGCGCTGAAATACAATTTCCCCGAAGCTCGCTATGTGCTCGAGCGTGCTTCCGCCCGCGAGTCTGCCGCACGCGTCGCCATCGGAGCCCTGGCCAAACTTTTTCTGCGCGAGCTGGGCATCGCAGTTCTGAGCCACGTGGTCACCACCGGCGGCGTGTCGGTGCAAGGCGAAGTTTCGTGGGAGAGAATTCGTGCGCTCCACGATCAGGAAAATGATCGCGAAGAAATCTTGCTGAACTGCGCCGACCCTGACACCGAGCAGCGCATGAAAGCAGAAGTCGACAAAGTTCTCAAGACCGGTGATTCTCTGGGCGGGATCTTCGAGGTCGTGGCCCACAACGTCCCCCCCGGCCTGGGCACCTACGCCCAGTGGGACGAGCGCCTGGACGCACTTCTCGCCGCCGCCCTCATGTCGCTGCAAGCCGTAAAGGCCGTCGAAATTGGCTCCGGCGTAGCCTCCGCATTTTCACCGGGCTCGGCCGTGCACGATGAAATTGGCTATACGGGCGCAGCCGGTTTCACCGCGTTCTCCCGCAACCATAACAACGCCGGCGGCATTGAGGGCGGAGTTTCCAACGGTGAGGAGATTCGCGTCCGCGGCTATCTGAAGCCGATCTCTACCCTGCGCCGTCCGCTGCAATCGGTGGATTTCTCCACCCGCGAGCCAGTGAAAGCAGCTTACGAACGTTCCGATGTCTGCGTGGTGCCGGCTGCCGGCGTCGCCGCGGAGGCGATGGTCGCGCTCACCCTGGCGCGCTGCGCCCTGGAAAAATTCGGCGGCGATTCCCTGCTTGAAACTTTGCGCAATTTCGAAGGCTACCGCCAGCAACTGAAAAATTACTGAGTGAAAATTTACTGATTCAAAATCGCTGATCCAAANTNGCTAATGATCTATCCCATCGTGAAGTTNGGCAANCCGATCCTNGAGAAACCNTCCGCNANGGTAACCGTGTTCGACGAGGAACTGAAAACCCTCATCGACGACATGTTCGAGTCCATGTACGCCGCCCGGGGCGTGGGCCTGGCCGCGCCGCANATCGGCATTGCCCGCCGCATCGCCGTCGTCGACGTCACCTTTCAGGAAGACCCCGAGGCCAAGCTGGTTCTCATCAATCCTGAAATCATTCACGCCGAAGGCCACCACACGCAAAGCGAGGGCTGCCTGAGCATCCCCGATTTTCGGGAGAACGTGAAGCGCTCTCTTAAAGTCACCGTCCGCGCCCAGGATATGCATGGAAAAGTTTTCGAGAAAACCGGCGAGGAACTTCTGGCTCGCGCCTTCCAGCACGAAACCGATCATCTGAACGGCAAGCTTTACATCAGCCGCATCAGCGCGCTGAAACGCGACCTGATGAAGCGCAAGATCCGCAAGATGATGAAGACCGGAGAATGGGAGAGCTGAGAGATTGACTCATTGGTCGATTGAGTCAATGATTCAATGAGTCAATTTCTCGATGTCTCCATCCCTCAATCTCGTTTTCTGCGGAACACCGCGGTTCGCCGTTCCCACGCTCGAGAAGCTCGCTCAATCCGGCTGCAACATTGCTCTGGTCGTGACGCAGCCCGATCGCCCCAAAGGCCGCGGACTGGAGTTGGCGCCTTCGCCTGTCAAGCAATCCGCTCTGCAGTTGGGACTGTCCGTCACTCAGCCCGAAAAAATTAAAATCAACGACGAATTTCGCGCCCAGCTCACCGCGCTCAAACTCGACGCGATCGTCATCGTCGGCTACGGCCGCATCATTCCGCAATGGATGCTGGACCTGCCGCCGCTTGGCAACATCAATCTGCACGCCTCGCTGCTTCCGAAATATCGCGGTGCGGCGCCGATTCAGTGGGCGATCGCCCGCGGGGAAACCGTCACCGGAGTTACCACCATGCGCATCGATGCCGGCCTCGATACCGGTGACATTCTGCTGCAAGGCGAATTGCCCATCGCCACCGACGANACCGCAGAGACGATCGCGCCTCGTCTCGCGGCCATCGGCGCCGACCTCACGGTAGAAACCNTGCGCGGCCTGCACGCCAGATCGATTCATCCCTGCCCACAAGATCACGCGCANGCCACGCTCGCGCCCATCCTCAAAAAAACCGACGGCCTCGCAGATTTTTCTCTGTCGGCAACGGAAATCTTCAATCGTATTCGTGGCTTCCAGCCTTGGCCGGGGGTCTACACAGAATTTCGCGGTAAGACTCTGCAGATTTGGAAGGCACTGCCGCTCAGCCACGCGCTCCCCGAAGCTGAGCTAAAGTCCGAAGGAGATCGCCTGCTCGTCGGTTGCGGCAGCCACTCATCTCTCGCACTTATCGAACTGCAACTGGAGGGCAAGAAGCGCATGTCCGCCCCCGATTTCCTGCACGGCTACCGCCCGAAGCCTGGCGAGAAACTCGGCATCTGAAATCTGCGTCTGGCACTACCCGGTGTTCCCCCCGTGGTGAAAAATTTAGGACGCTACTCAAGTTTCCAAACAGTCTTCCGCCAGCCACCAGCTTCGGTCATACTGACACCTTGACGCCAGAATCTCGCCCGCCGCAGCCCCAGTGTTCGCCCGCTCGCGCGACCGCATTCGACATTCTGCTGCGAGTGGAGCGAGAGTCATCCTATGCTTCAGAACTTCTGCACTCTGCCGCACACGAAACACTTTCCACTGCCGATCACGGTCTCGCGACGGAACTGGTGATGGGCGTCGTGCGCTGGCGCTCCGCCCTCGACGAAGAAATCACGCAGACTTCCTCGCAGGCTGTTTCCAAACTCGACCTTGAAGTTCTCACCGCGCTGCGCCTCGCTCTATACCAACTCCGCAAACTCGATCGTATCCCGGCGCGCGCTGCCATCCACGAAAGCGTCGAATTAGTGAAACGCGCCCGCAAGCGGTCCGCCGCTCCTTTCGTGAACGCAGTGCTGCGTAAGCTGGCAGCCGCGCCACTGCCGCACCCTTCAACTTCCACCGAAGAAAGCTTTGCCTCCCCCGAATCGCTTGCCCGCGCCCTCGCGCATCCGCTGTGGCTGGTGGAACGCTGGGTGCGAGCTTACGGACTCGCTGCCGCTCACCAGATATGTCAATACGATCAATCCGTCCCGGCGACCGCCATCCGTCTGCGCGATCCCGCCGCCGAGAACGATCTCCGCGCGGAGGGCATCGACCTCGCTCCCGGAGCCTTGCTCGCCTCGGCGCGCCGCGTCTCCACCGCAAACATTTCGCCAGCCCGCGCCGCCGGCCAAGCCGTGATCCAGGATGAGGCTTCCCAACTGGTTGCCGCGCTGGTTGGCCGCGGCTCGCGCATTCTCGATGGCTGCGCCGCTCCCGGCGGCAAGACGCTCGCCATGGCCGATTCCAACCCCGACGCAACGATCACCGCGGTCGAACTTCATCCTCACCGCGCTCGCCTGTTGCAGAAGCTGCTGCGCTCCGCCGCAGCGTCCCCTGCTGCGCGCCCGCACAACATCCAGATCATCACCGCCGACCTACAGACCGCACCTCTGCATGCCACCTTCGATCGCGTGCTCGTGGACGTCCCTTGTTCCGGCACCGGCACTCTCGCCCGCAATCCGGAAATCAAATGGCGGCTGCAACCGGAAGATCTCGAAGATCTCCGCGCACGTCAGCTCGCGATCCTGCGCTCGGCGCTGACACAGGTCGCGCCGGGCGGACGGCTCATCTACTCCACTTGTTCACTGGAGAAAGCAGAAAATGAAAACGTCGTCGAGGAAGCTCTGAAGCAGAACTCAAGTTTTCGTTTGCTCGACGTCCGCCCCGAACTCGATCGCCTCGAAGCAGAAGGCGTGCTGACCTGGCCCGATCTCGCGTCGCTTACTCGCGGCCCGTTTCTTCGGACTCTCCCTGGCATCCATCCCTGCGACGGGTTTTTCGCCGCAATCTTCGAAAAGCTGTAGCGCGCCGACCGATTTCTTATCGAGCAGTTCCCCGCAGGCTTCACCGAACTTCGAAATTCACAAACCCTCCCGCCACAATCCTCTG
>JGI12712J15308_10000357_pt1 | contig 13539 bp, 9 predicted proteins | sample JacPin_JW_Ref_O2_FD_15308 | JGI IMG/M metagenome (IMG submission 15308) | reverse complement strand
ATCATAATGGCTATGCCTAAATGCCGTCAAGTGGGTATTGTGTCCGACCACTTTCGGGTCCATGATGGCATCCGTGATCGTCTGAATCGAGGACTTCGGCATCCATGATCTTCCCTGCCTTTCGGACGGAGCCCAAGTAGGAGGCCTATGGGAGTCGCAATTGTTGCAAAGAACGCACCGGAACAAATCGCGAGCCTGGTTGAAGCTTTTCCCCCGTTGCAGCGGTTCACAAGCCCCAGGGAGCCGAGGATTGCCTTTAAGGTAAAGGGACGGATTCTCTTCCTCAATCCCGGCGATGTGGTCGCTGTGCAATCTGAGGGCAATTACGTGTGGCTGCGGCTGGAGACAATTTCCCATCTGCTGCGCGAGTCGCTCTCCGTGGTGGCGGAAAAGCTCGAGCCTCACGGGTTCATTCGGATTCATCGCTCGGTTCTGGTAAACGCCTCATTTGTAGAAGAGATCAGGCCTTACCCGACGGGAGAATATGGTCTGCGAGTCAAAGGCGGGAAAGAATACACAGTGACCCGCACTTACAAAAGGAATCTCAAATCCCTGGCAGCATTCTGGCTGGGCACCGGAGGCTTGTTTTCCGACTGACAAAACTGGTGCCGCCACGTGATTCGGGATTGCGTGAAGCGCCGAATCAGGTGATCATTTGCGCGGAGCAATTTTCTGCTCAAGTCTTCCGCCCGGGGAATAAGTAAGGAAAGAACCGATGCCCAGCGTCACCCGACGCTCATTCCTGCAAACAGCGGCAGCCATCGGCGCGACGGCAGCCTGGGGCAATCCGTTTCGATCGAAGTCCAGCATCGCCTGGCGCGAACGCCGCGATGTTTTTCCTGAGGGAGTCGCATCGGGCGACCCCGACAGCAACAGCGTCCTGCTGTGGACCCGCCGCCCCCCCACGGACAAATCCGGCAACAACTCAGCTCGCAAGTTGGACGTCATAAAACTGAACGTCGAAGTCGCTGACGATGAGCAGTTTCGTCGTGTTGTGGCAACGGCCGCCGCTCCGGTTTCCGCGGCATCCGACTGGACTTGCCGGGTCCTGGTTGGAGGGCTCAAGCCTAGCCGCGCGTATTGGTACCGCTTCACCGATTCCGAAGGCCTGGGCAGCCGTCTGGGCCGCACGATCACCGCGCCCGCCGTGGACGATGCACGACCAGTGCGTTTTGTTTTTGTGAGTTGCCAGAATGCGAACCAGGGCGCCCAGAATGCCTACCGCAGAATGATTTTCGAAGACGAGCGCGCTCCCGGAGCGGAGCAGATCGGCTTCGTGCTACACCTCGGCGACTTCATCTACGAAATTGTCTGGTACCCGGAGGACCGCCCGCAGGGAATGTATGACCGCCGCCTGCGAGACATCATGCGATATCCGCATGGCGAAAAGATTCGCGACTTTCACATCCCCACCACGGTGGAGGACTATCGCGCCGTATATCGCGGGTATCTGAGCGATCCCGATCTGCAGGACGCACGCGCGCGCTGGCCCTTTGTCAACATGTGGGACAACCACGAATTCAGTTGGCTGGGCTGGCAGTCGCTGCAAAGATTCGGAGGAAAAAATCTGCCGGCGCAGACCCGTAAAGTTGCGGCCAACCAGGCGTTCTTCGAATACCAGCCGGCACGGATCAGCAAACCCAGCGGGCCGTCCCTCGATCACTTCGATCCTCCCGCGGTGGTCGATGCAGCGGTGACTCGGTTTGACGAGCACGGCCTCGGTCAGGAGCCGAACAACCTTGCCGCCATCGGCAGCCTCAGGGGTTACCGCGCTTTGCGATGGGGCCGGAATGTAGAGCTGATCGTCACCGACCAGCGCAGCTACCGCTCTGAGACCCCGACGGATCAGCCCGAGTCAAAGCCTCTTTCGAGCGACGACTTCCCCGAGTTCATGCCGGAAGATGCCATGGAAATTCTGGATGCGGGCCAAACCTACAACGGCGGCCAGCCGCCGGCATCCATCCGGTTCGGAAATGTCGAGATCGCTAATTTCTGGAAAGATCAGCCGGCGCAAACAATTCTTGGCGCCGAGCAGAAAGCTTGGTTCCTCGAGCGCCTGCGCAACTCGAAAGCGACCTGGAAGATTTGGGGCAACACCACGGCCACACTCGATATGCGTGCCGATCTGCAAAACCTGCCCCCGGCAACAGCGAAGCCGTGGCCGGTGGGAGGTTACGCCATTTCACCCCAGGGAGATCATGGCAGTGCCTATGTAGAGCGCGGCGAGATCTACGACTTCGTCCAGTCCCACAACATCACTGGTTTTGCTACGATCGCGGGAGACCGCCACAGCTTCTGGGCGGGACTCGCCGCGAAGTCTCTGCCGCCAAAACCTTTTGTTCCGGTTGGCATCGCCTTTGTGACCGGCTCGATCTCCGCGCCGGGAATCGTCGAAGCCTTGGAACACGTCTTGCCGAAAGACCATCCGCTTCGCTCACTCTACGTTGGACAAGGACCGGGCGATGACACTCCGCAGCCCACGTTGAATCTGCTCGTCCGGCATGGAGTGCGGTCGTGTTTCGAATACTTGCAGACCGGAGACATCGCAAAGGCGCGAGCCCTGTCCAATCCCGATCTGTCGCCGCACGTTTCATTTGTCGACATGGGAGGCCACGGCTACTCGGTGGTTCGCGCCACCAGCGAATTCATCGAGACGGAATTCGTCTGCATTCCGCGTCCACTCGAACGCAGCGACCGTCCCGATGGAGGCGCTCTCCGCTATCGCGCCAAGTTTCGCACCCGGCTTTGGAAAAATGGTGAAGCGCCAAAACTCCAGATGCAGATTCTCGAAGGCGACCCGAGATTCTCGGTGTGAGGCAATCGAAATGAAAGTTAGCGCGGCACCCCGATAGCGGTTATCATGCTGTCCGGCCTCTCGCCTCTGCCACAAACAAAATCAGGAAGTTCAAAATGCTACGAAGTAACCGAATGACTGCAATCCCACGCTGTCTGAGCATCGCCCCTCTGGTTATCGTGATCTTTATGATCGCGCCAGGGCCTATCCATCCCGCGTTCGGCCAGTCTGCTCCCTCGGCACAACACACCGAACGCCCGGCGCCGCCAACGCGCGACCCCAACAGTCCCGGCTTTGTCACAGCGAAAGAGTTGCCCGACGGCTCGGTCCCTCCTGCGAATGCGGACGGGAATTTCATTATTGGCCCGACCCATCCGGTTACTCCTCCTATGACTGCCCAGAACGACGCGCCCAAGGGAACCGTGATTGAGTTCGCCATGGACTCGTCGGACAGCAAGATCTATCCTGGCATCGCCCGCGACGCCAATACCTTCGGAACCGCCGACCCCGCCGACCCCGCGAAACTCGTGGTGACCACTAGCCATTCCGCTCCGTACACGCGAAAGGTGGCTGTCTATGTGCCGAGCCAGTACGTGCCCGGGAGCGTCGCGCCTTTCATCGTCGGAGCCGACGGACCCGACGGCTTGCTCTTTTCCGCGCTCGACACTTTGATCGCGCAACACAAAGTCCCGGTGATGATCGCCATTTCTATTGGCAACGGGAGCGGAGACGCGCAAGGAAGTGAGCGCGGCCTTGAATACGACACCATGTCCGGAGTCTATGCCGAGTTTGTGGAAAAGGAAGTTTTGCCCCTCGTCGAAACCCGGGCTCACGTGAAGCTCACGAAGGATCCCGACGGGCGGGCGACCATGGGCGGCAGCTCAGGAGGCTCCTGCGCTTTGATCATGGCCTGGTATCACCCTGAGCTATACCATCTCGTTCTCACTTACTCCGGAACATTCATAAACCAGCAGTGGCCTTATAATCCGCAAACTCCGCACGGGGCATGGGAATTTCAGGAGCATCTGGTCCTCAACAGCCCGGCGAAGCCGCTGCGCATCTGGATGGAAGTGGGCGATCGCGATCTTCTCAATCCCAACCCGATGCGCGACAACATGCACGATTGGGTTCTCGCCAACGAGAATATGGCGAAGGTATTGGCGACCAAGGGCTATCACTACCAGTTCGTCTTTGCCCGCAACGCCGCCCACGTGGACCGGGCGACGAAACAGCAAACTCTTCCCGAAGCACTCGAATACCTCTGGCAGGATTACCGATCGCCGGCAGGCAAGAACTGATCACAGCTCCCGGCTGCACACTCCTGGTGCATACGTACAGCCTATACCGGATAGACTAGCCGTTATATGAGAGTTTAACGTTAGAGTGCGCGTCGCTAATGCTCGCGAGCATCGTTTCCACCGCGACTACTTGTGGGACAAATTGTCGGAAGCCCCGTTTCGACCTCCACTAACCTAACTTTCCCAAGAGGCCGTCGATGTCTGCAGGTAGTACAACCGGAAACGCCAAGCGACTCGGCGCCAATCGTCTTGCGGACGGCCGTTGGGAGTTTCTCTTGTGGGCCCCGAACGCTCGCTCCGTCAGTCTGCATCTTCTGCACAGTGGCGAATTGCTCACGATGGCGCCTCTTTCACGCGGATACTTTCGCCGGACCGTGGAGAATCTAGAGCCCGACACTCGGTATTTTTTCCAACTCGATGGCGCTCGCGAGCTCCCCGACCCGGCTTCCCGGTTTCAACCTGAGGGTGTACATGGTCCGTCGGAAGTAGTTGATCTAAACCAATTCCACTGGACTGACCAAAGTTGGCAAGGGAGGACGCTGGAACGCAGCATCTTTTATGAAATCCATGTGGGGACATACACGGCCCAGGGTACATTCGACGCGCTAATTCCTCATATTCCGGAACTTGTCGAACTGGGCATCACCACCGTTGAGTTAATGCCGGTCGCACAATTCCCCGGCTCACGCAATTGGGGTTATGACGGGGTATATCCCTTCGCCCCGCAGAACAGCTACGGCGGGCCGGAGCCACTCCAGCGATTCGTGAATGCTGCCCACGAGCAGGGCCTGTCCGTCGCTCTCGACGTGGTCTACAACCATCTGGGGCCGGAAGGCAACTACCTAAATGCTTACGGACCATACTTCACCGATCGTTACCGTACCCCTTGGGGTCAGGCTCTGAACTTTGACGGTGCGGGCAGCGACGAAGTGAGGAGATTCTTTATCGAAAACGCATTGTACTGGCTTGAGAATTATCACTTCGACGCGCTCCGTCTGGATGCCGTGCACGGCATTTTCGATTTCAGCGCGCGTCACTTTTTGACAGAAATCAAGAGCGCAGTCGGGGCTCTGTCGAAGAGGCTGGGAAGGATGATTCATTGCATCGCCGAAAGCGATCTGAACGATTCGCGCCTTCTGCTCAATCATGAGCAGGGAGGATACGACCTGGATGCGCAGTGGAGTGATGATTTTCATCACTCAGTCCATAGGTTGTTAACAGGGGAAGATCGTGGCTACTATGCCGATTTCGGAGGAATTGGTCCCCTGGCCGCCACGCTCCGAGATGGCTGGTATTACAAGGGACAGTATTCGCACTATCGGCAACGACGCCACGGTAACTCACCCCGGGGCATAGCCGCTTCGCAGGTTGTTGTATGCAATCAGAATCACGATCAGGTTGGCAATCGCGCTGCTGGAGAGCGACTCAGCAGCCTGGTAAATTTCGAAGCACTGAAACTCGCAGCCGGAATCACGCTGCTTTCGCCGTTCGTCCCTCTGCTGTTTATGGGCGAAGAGTATGGCGAAACTGCGCCATTTCAATACTTCACCAGTCATGGCGATCCGGAGTTGGTCGAGGCAGTGCGTCGGGGACGACGTGAGGAATTCGCGGCATTCGGTTGGGAAGCAGAGAAGGCCGTTCCCGATCCCCAGGATGAATCAACGTTCTTGCGCTCAAAGCCAGATCATTCCCGGAAAAGCGAGGAACCGCACCGCACACTCTTGCGCCTCTATCAAAATTTGATTCGCACTCGCCGAGAGTATGATTTGGGAGACTCGGCCCCTCGGTCGGTCCGCGAAATTGGAGACTCCGCGCTCTTGGTTCTGCGACAAGCGGAACGAAGCCAACAGCTGATGATCTTCAATTTCGGGAAATCACCCATGCCTCTGAATTTGACAGACATTCCGGGGACTTGGAGGATGGTAATGAACTCGGCCGATGCGTCGTGGAATAGCCCAGGGCACGATCTCCCAGACCAAATAACGCTGAACGCGGACGGCTTAGAACTGTCTCCTTATTCCTTCATGGTTATGGAACAAGAGCAAGCACGGACTGAGGCAATATGAAATACGTTTGCATCCACGGACATTTTTATCAGCCGCCACGCGAGAATCCGTATCTCGAGGCAATTGAACTGCAGGATTCCGCCTATCCCTACCACGACTGGAACGAACGCATAACAGCCGAATGCTACGCTCCCAACGCAGCCTCGCGAATTCTCGACTCCGAGAATCGCATTCTCAAAATGCTCAACAACTACGCAAAAATGAGCTTTAACTTCGGGCCCACAGTACTGTCGTGGATGAAGGAGCAGGCTCCCAGGATCTATCAAGCGATCCTCGATGCCGACAGGTGCAGCGGCGAACAATTTTCCGGGCACGGGTCCGCGATTGCGCAGGGCTACAACCATATGATTCTGCCTCTGGCGAATCGGCGGGATAAGGTAACCCAGGTCAAGTGGGGGATTGCAGATTTTGAAAGCCGGTTCGGACGCCGCCCAGAAGGGATGTGGCTTCCTGAAACCGCGGTAGATACAGAGACCCTCGAGGTATTGGCTGAAAACGGGATTCAGTTCACGATTCTTGCGCCGCGACAGGCCCAGCGTTTTCGATCGAAGAACAGCTCCAAGTACGAAGACGTAAGTGGTGCAAAAATTGATCCGGCTCGGGCCTATCGCGCGGACCTGCCCTCGAAAAAGAAAATCAACTTGTTCTTTTACGATGGTCCGATCTCGCAAGGCGTGGCGTTTGAAGGATTACTCAATGACGGAAAGCGGTTCGCCGACCGGCTGATGAGCGGATTCTCCGACGCTCGACAAGGGTCGCAACTCGTCCACATTGCGACCGACGGAGAGAGCTATGGCCACCACCATCATTACGGTGAAATGGCTTTAAGCTTTGCCCTGGACGAAATCGAGCACGGGGATGTTGCCCGGCTCACCAATTACGGCGAGTTCCTTGAACAGAATCCTCCGAAGCACATCGTTGAGATTGTCGAAAACAGCTCCTGGAGTTGTGTACACGGCGTAGAACGCTGGCGCAGCGACTGTGGGTGCAATTCCGGGGGGCACCCCTGGAACCAGCAATGGCGCGCTCCGTTGCGCGCAGCACTGGACTGGTTGCGGGATCGGCTTGCGCCTATCTTCGAGTCACAGCTTAAAAAATATCTGCGAGACCCATGGCTGGCCCGCGATGCATACATCCAGGTCATTCTCGATCGGTCCGACGAATCCAGAAAAACATTCTTCGCCGCTCACGCCACGCGACCGCTCCAGCCCGAAGAGCAAGTGACAGCCCTGAAACTGCTGGAAATGCAACGCCACGCACTTCTGATGTATACGAGTTGTGGATGGTTCTTCGACGAACTCTCCGGCCTGGAGACGGTTCAGGTCATCCATTACGCTGGCCGCGCGCTGCAACTCGCAGAGCAGTGCTCAGGCGAGAGCATTGAACTAGGATTCTTGCAACAGCTGGCGAACGCGAAGAGCAATCTTGCCGAGCACGGGGACGGTGCAAAGATCTATGAGAAGTGGGTGAAGCCTGCCGTCGTCGACATCGATCGCGTAGCGGGTCACTATGCCATCAGCTCCCTGTTTGAAAGTTACACCGATAAGACACGCGTTTACTGCTATGAAGTGGACCGCGTCAAATATTCGGTGGAGGCCGAAGGAAAAATGCGGCTAGCCACCGGGTGCGCCCGGTTCCGCTCCAACATTACCGAGGAATCCGCCTCTTTGGATTTTTCCGTTCTGCATCTGGGTGATCACAATGTCACGGCGGGAACACGGCGGGATGATTGCTCCTCCGATGAAGACCAGAAAAAGGTGCTCACCGCCTTTTCCCAAGCCGATACAGCGGAAGTCATTCGAATGCTCGACCAGGTCTATGGAAAGAATATATTTTCTCTGCGTTTGCTCTTCCGCGATGAGCAAAGAAAAATTACAAACTTGATTTTGAACGAGTCGCTGAGTTCAGCCGCGGCGGTCTACCGTACGGTTTTTGAGAGCCATGCTCCGCTGATTCGCTTTCTGAATGGGCTCGATATTCCCGTACCCCACGCCCTCGAGTCGGCGGCGGAGATCGCTCTGAACAACCAGTTGCAGCAATATTTGGATCGCCCGGATCTCGATATTGATAGTATCCAGGGCCTGTTGCGGGAAGCCAAAGCGACTCGAGTCGCTTTGGACTCAACGACGCTTGAGTTTAAGGTTCGGAAGCGCGTGGAGAAGGAAGCGGCTGAGTTCGCGGCGAATCCGGCGGATCTCACGATTGTCGAGCGAATCCTCAAACTGCTCGACCTGATTCCCGCGCTTCCCTTTCCCGTTACCCTGTGGGAGGCACAGAACGTCGTCTACCGGCCGTTGCTCACGGCGTTCGAGCAAAACGGCTGGCATTCTCCGACACCGGATGCAGAGGCATTGAAGCGCCGAGAAGACCTGAATCGTCTGGCCTCGCAGCTCCGCATTCTGTTGCCATTGCCGCAGGCGGCGTAAACATGCCGCCCACGCGTTTTCCTACTGCCACGTACCGGGTGCAACTCAGCCGGGACTTCCGCTTCGTAGATGCGACCCGGATTCTCGACTATCTCCATACGCTCGGCATCTCCGATCTCTACCTGTCGCCGATTCTGGCTAGCCGCAAAGGAAGCGGGCATGGATACGACGTCACCGACCCGAGCCGGATCAATCCTGAACTGGGCAGCGAAGAGGAATTCGCAGCTCTGCAGACCGAGCTGCAAAATCGCGGGATGGGCCTGCTTCTCGATACGGTGCCCAATCACATGGCTGCAAGCGCCGAAAATCCCTGGTGGATGGATGTTCTCGAAAATGGAACTCAGTCCGCCTTCGCCTCATTTTTCGACATCGAATGGCATCCTCACGCCCGCAGTCTCGACGGCAGAATTCTCCTTCCGGTGCTCGGACGCCCCTTCGGCGAGGCTCTCGACGCCGGTGAAATCAAGCTTACGTTTCACGATGGCCGGTTCTTTTTCGAATACTTTGATTCGCTATTTCCGCTCACTCCCCGGTCCTATTACGGGATTCTGAACCGCCGGTCTGATCGACTGAAAGAACTTATGGGCGAAGAAGACCCCGCCTATCACGAATATTCCGGAATTCTTGCGTCTGTCCGCGAACTCTCCAATGTGAATCGGCGGGCATCTGAAAATACCGCCGATCAGCGATTGCGATTTGAGGCGTCTCGCGATCGCTTGAAATCTCTGATTGCCAGCAGCCAGGAAGTCGCGAAGCTCGTTGAGGAGAACGTAGCAGACATCAACGGCAAGGAAGGCGATCCCGGCAGTTTTGGTTTTGTTCAGCGACTGCTTGCGGAGCAGAACTACAAACTGGCGTTTTGGCAGAACCTGAACGAAAGCATCAACTACCGCCGCTTCTTCACGATCGCTGATCTTGTCGGAGTGCGGGTGGAAGATCCGCTGGTGTTTGAAGCGACTCATGGTTACATCCTGCGCCTCGTCTCGAAAAGCCCCGCCGCTGGCCTGCGCGTCGACCATATCGACGGCCTTCGCGATCCCTTGGCATATCTGAACAGACTGCAAGAGCGACTGGCTTCCGACGACAGCCACAAAGCATCGCCGCCCTATGTGCTCGTCGAGAAGATCCTTGCGCGGCACGAATCTTTGCCGGAAGACTGGCCGGTGAGCGGAACCACCGGCTATGACTACCTGAACGAAGCGAACGGAATTTTTGTCGAGCCCCAGTGCGCACGCCGCATGGAGGAGATTTTTTCTGCCTTCACCGGGCGGCAACAGAACTTTGCCGACGTGGTGTACGAGAAGAAGAAACTCGTCATGAATACCCTTCTTGGCGTGGAGATGCGGACCTTGGGCCGCCAACTGGCCGAACTCGCCGCGCAGGATCGATACGCGCGTGAATTGAACCGGGCACAATTGATCGATGCTCTCATCGAAGTCACCGCCTGCCTCAGCGTCTATCGAACCTACATTCGAAACATGGATTTGACGCCGCACGCCACTAAATACATCGAGGAGGCCATCAGCACCGCTCGCGGCCGGGCCACGTCCCTGAAGCCAGCATACTTCGATTTCGTGCGGGACGTTTTGTTGATTCTGAATCCTCCTTATGTTCTCGTGGACCAACGCGAAGCACGTCTGGCGTTCGTGATGAGATGGCAGCAATTTACCGGACCAATTGTCGCCAAAGGCCTGGAGGATACGGCACTCTACGTTTACCATCCTCTGCTGTCGTTGAACGAAGTGGGCGGCGATCCACGCCCGTCGGAGGCAACCTCCCGCGAGGACTTCAACGCGTTTCTCGAGGAACGTCGCAGGAGTTGGCCCAGAAGCCTCGACGCCAGCACAACTCACGACACGAAACGAAGCGAAGACGTCCGGGCGCGGCTGAACGCGGTTTCCGAGATGCCTGCCGAGTGGGAAGATCATCTGAAGGGTTGGGCGAAACTCAACGCCCCGTTCAAGACAACCGTGAACCGCCACTCGGTCCCCGACCGCAGTGAGGAGTACTTTCTCTATCAGACGCTCCTTGGAGTCTGGCCGCTCGATTCGGAGGGCTGTGCCTCTTTGCTGGAGAGAGTCCAGGCGCACATCATCAAAGCCACTCGCGAGGCGATGGTGCACACTCGTTGGACGCGCCCAAATCAGCCTCACGAAGACGCGCTTCTGAGCTTCGTATCCGGAATTCTGTCGAAAGACAACGCTGACTTCCTTGCCGACTTTCGTCAGTTCCATAAGAAGATCGCATATCTCGGTATGATCAACGGCCTTTCTCAGACTCTCTTAAAAATTACTATGCCAGGCGTGCCGGATTTCTACCAAGGCTCGGAATTGTGGGATCTTCGACTCGTCGACCCTGACAATCGCGGTCCCGTGGATTTCGACAAGCGAACGGCAGCGCTAAACGAGATCGTTACGGGAGACGCTGGCGGACCGTCTGCGCAGAATTTAGTTAAGTCGTGGCACGACGGGCGAATCAAGCTATATCTGATATGGAAGGCGTTACAATTCCGGCGCAGCCACGAAGAGATATTCCGCGACGGAGATTTTCTTCCCTTGCAAGCGGAGGGGCGCTACTCGCGAAATATTACTGCATTTGCTCGCAAACTGGGTTCGTCATGGCTGATGGCCGCGGTTCCACAGTGGCTGTCGCAGGTGCCGGCGATGCCGGACCGGACCAAGACCGGGTTCAACTGGGAAGATACGCGGCTCGTATTGCCATCCGGATCACCATCACTTTGGAACAGTGTTCTGATGTCACAGCAGGTGCCGGCATTCTCGGAACAGAGCAACGGCTACGTCAACGCGAGCGATCTATTTTGCGATCTTCCGGTGGCTTTGCTATCAGGCAGCCCTGGCTCCGCTTCTTGACTCCTTGGCCTTTTCCATCCGCTTAGAAAGTAGCCCCTTAGCCTTATTCAACTCCGCCCGACGCTTTGGACTCAGGCCACTTCCTGCCCGGTTGATAAAGTAAGTCAGCATCCGCATGCCCGATCCAATGCCCTTCGGAGAGACNTTGTTTAAGGCCAGCGTCCGCGCGACCGTAGCGGCACTCTTGGTAAACAGACCACGGGGAGGGTGCGTCGAATCCGTCGTGACTTTCGCCACCCATCGTTTTTTCTTCCCAGTCGCCATTGGAAGGGTCTCCTAGTGGCGCTTGAAATATTGAACCGCTTTTTCGTGCTTCTCGGCCGCGTTTCTCGTGGTGAACGTGCCGAGGTTCCTACGCTTGCCGGTTTTGGCGTCTTTCTTGCGCGAGTACAAACGATATTCACCAGTGTTCAGTTTCCGAATCATAAGAGAATCCTTCCTTTTGTATTTTCTCAGCGCGACTTTAGCCCCTCTTTCCTGTCCGACTTCTGGTCTGGCTGGCTTTGACGGCTGATTTGTGCCGCGCTGCCGGGCCGCGCTTCTTCGCCGCCGCGCGCGCCTGCCGGGCCAGCGATCGATGCGACGCTGCGCTATGGCCTTCCTTCTTTAACGCCTGGATGACTGCGCGGGACCGCGTAGCCGACGGCCGGCTCGCAGCGTGGCTCTGCCCTTTTCGGTTTTCGCGTTCCGCTTGCTTGATCGTCTCTGGCGATGCCTTCCCTTTCGCTGGTACCTGCAGCGGAACGCCCGCGCGCCGGGCTTTCGAGAGCCCAATTGCAATCGCCTGCTTGGCGGAAGCGGCCCCGTGCTTGCCCTCCCGTACGTGATGCATCTCTTCCCGCACGAATTCTCCAGCCTGAGTGCTTGGTGACTTTCCCTCGCGGGCATCTTCTCGGGCGCGTTCGATCGTCGCTTTTTCCGGCATATTTGAACCTCGCAAGCCCAGATTAGCGTGCTCCGTGGTTCAGATGTATCGACGATTTTCTGTAGCCACGTTGGCCCGCTACCGTAGGTGGACGCTGCCGCGTTTTTGTCACGCGGATTCGCGAGTCGGAGATTTTGCATTGACCGTCTTGGGCTTGCCATGGGCAGGCCGATGAATCTCCTGGACGATGCTCGGCTTTTTCTTGTTGGCGAACGGCGGTAGCCCAACTGCCGCTCCACTCCGAACTGATTCGTACAGCGCACACACGATCCGCACGTCCGCCAAACCCTCAAGCCCCGATGGCTCTGGTGTCCTGTTCTTAAGAATGCAATCCGAGAAGTAAGATATCTCCGCGGCAAACTGATCGCGCTTGGGATACTTTCGCTTGGATTTCTTTCCGGCTACGCCGATTTCCTGTTCGATATCCATTGCGTATTCGTAAGCGGGATCAGAATTCAATACACCTTTGGTTCCCACGACCGTGTAGCGGCTGATATCGGCAGCTCCAAAGCTGCATGTAAATGAAGCGAGGCGTTCGTCGGGAAAATAAAGAATAGCCGACATCATCTCTTCAACTTTGCGAAACCTTACGTCTTTGTTGCTTGCGCTCACCGCGAACACTTTCGTCGGCTCGGATCCGAACAAGTACCGCGCCGCGTTGATACAGTACACACCCATGTCATAGACCGGACCTCCGCCCCGACTGACCGGTTCGGTCACTCGAACATTGTTTGCTTTCACTTGCTGGGCAAACTCCGAGTTAAAGATGCGGGGATTCCCGAGTCGTCCCGTCTTCACCGCGCGAATGGCGTCCAGGTTTCCTTTTTCGAAATGCAGCCGGTACGCCACCATCAGCTTGACGCGATTCTCTTCCGCCGCATTGATCATCGCCTCGCATTCTTCCTCGGTCACCGCCATCGGCTTTTCGCAGAGAACATGAACACGCTTCTCGGCGGCCCGGACGGCATATTCCTTGTGCAAGTGGTTCGGTAAGGCCAAATAAACAGCGTCCACCAGCGAAAGGATTTGGTCGTAATTTTCATACGAGCAAGCCTGCGCAACACGATACTTCTTGGCGAGTGTCTCTCGCTTTCGCGAATCGCCCGACACGAGGGCAAAGATTTCCGAATTCCGCGCGCTCTTAAACGCGGGGAGAACGG
>JGI12712J15308_10000356_pt1 | contig 13548 bp, 16 predicted proteins | sample JacPin_JW_Ref_O2_FD_15308 | JGI IMG/M metagenome (IMG submission 15308) | reverse complement strand
CCCCTCGTCTCCTTCATTATCAAGTCGTCTTCGTCGGTCATCACCGCTCTTTCTTCATCACGCGCTCACCCATATTCATTACCGATCGTCGCCGATCGTCACCAATCGTCGCAGTTCAAATCACTTCTCAAAGACTGTAGTCTTCGAGAACGGGAACTTCCCCTTCATTTGCAAAGACTACAGCCTTCGCCGCCTCGTCTTCGTCGTTCAGGACGCAGCTCACCTGTCCTCGTCGCCTCTACCGCTCGCAAAGACTATAGTCTTTGCGAATATCGTTCATCTAGGATTGTTCCTCTAGGATCGTTCGCCTCGGATCGTAGTTCACCGCCCGTCTACTCATCGTTGGTGATCGTAGTGCTTTGTAACCGACAGTTCCTGACTTTTCCACTCCTAGACCGTCTTTCCCGCCGCCCTTTAAAAGCCCCCACATCTTCTCACCGTGGAACTATTTCCCACTCCAGTGCGTCCGGTGCGGAAGCCTGGGGTGGACGGTTATCGCTCCTCCCTGCGGACGGTCCGTCAGCGGGAGGGCTCCGAGCGATAATACGACGTCCCTCGACAAGCCCATTCTTCGTTTTCGTCGTCATTTTCCTCGCCGGCTCTTAATCTCCTTGGTCACGGGCCCATATTCGCCGATCGCCGCCCATCGTCGCCGTTCGTCGCCGGTCGCCGCTCTTTCTTCTTCATGGCGTTCTCACCCATATTCCTCGCAGTTCGTCGCAGTTCACCCGATTGCAAGTCACTTCTCAAAGACTGTAGTCTTTGTGAACTTGGTCAGATCGTTCCCGTTCGTCGCCGGTTCATTCTCGCCTACTCCTCTTTCATTCGTGAATTTCGTGACCCGTCCCGGCTGCAAATTTTTGTTGTCGACTACTTATCTTCGTTACCCACTCATCATCGCCGGTCGTTGCCATTCATCGCTCTTCGTTTTGTTGCAACGGGGGAACGGTGACGAACGGTGACGATTGGTGATGAATATGAGTGGCGATGAATATGAGTGAATGGGTGATGAAGAAGAAAGAGCAGCACTTCATCACCATCACCGGCAGTGGTAGTAGAACAATGGGCTCTCTGCTCTGCTGACTTCGCCATTGATGACATCTAACCCTCTAACCCACCAGACTTGGCCTGTCGCATTTTTGCCTTGCGCAAAAGCAACGTGGCGTCCCACCCAATCTTCTAGTCTCCCACCCCCACACAGGTCTGGAGGATTTCTCTTGCGGTCTCAAAATTACATCATTTCAGCGAAATCATCATTCATCCCCCAACAAATCACCAACCATGAAACATATTTCCGGATTGTTTGATCCAGACGCAGATGGAATTCCAGTTCATCAAACCGCTGAGCCAGAGGCAATTTCGGACGTGGATTCATATGCTCCTCACAGTGGACGTTTGGCCGGGCAACTTTTCAATCATCGAAGGGACGATGACGCAAAATCCTCCGTCAACTGTGCCTGGCGTCAGCACCTTGTCGTATGCTCCATTGAGCCTTTCTTCTAGTTTTACCCCTTCCTCTGACACCCACACTTCTGGGCAACGACACTTTTGCAGGACAATTAATAGGCCTCAGGGCTATGGGCCATGAAGGATGCCCTCCCATTCCCATCCCTCATTCATTTCAATTTACTTCTTCGTCTAATCAGGGGCAATAATCCCACATGCTCTAACTCATTCCTTATCCACCAAGGCAAATGTAGCATGTCCTGGTAAGGATGTAAGCTGTAGGGTGTGGTTGTTTGTCCTCACAAATGGTACTATATTGTATTGATGTTACATGACAATTTTGTTTCCTGTAATCTTTAATCCTGAAGCAAAGGTTAGAAACTGTGGAAATTTTTAAAAGCTAGATTCAAAGTCTCACCCGAGAAAGTGATACAATGGCTGCTTCATGAGGTGTCATGTTCCATCTAGCAACATGTCCCACAATTTGGGGTCCAACCTCTACAATTTCAACTGAAGTGGACATTTTGGTTGAATAGAGCTTTATTGGCAAATGTGGGTAGAACTGAAATGGATCAATTATTTCCTTTTCAACAGGTAAGTGCCGGTTGATGGCAAAATATAATTGCCCTGCTTGAGAAAAGATGTGGTCAATCTGTCCTGGTATTGGTGAGGAGAAGCGGTTGCCATTGGGGTAGTATTGTATAAGACTGTTTCCTAAATGAGTTGAGGATCTTGTAAAGAAAACACCATCATGAGCAATTCTTGCATGGAAGGTTCTTGGCTGTCTTTCCTGCGATAGGACTTCTTCATGCGGTATCATGTCTTCAAAGTCGGGCACATCATGGATGCTTGAGAATAAAGATTGAAGCAGGACCTTGCACCCTTGGATTGAAGATGGACAGTTTTCTCCTGTGAGCCATTGTTTGAGCCTTCCTGTTCTAATGAATGATCTAGTAACAGTTTGTTCCAACTGCCCTGCAAGTAAATCAGTAATACATCTAATCATAGCTGGAAATGCTCACCAATCTTATGATTATTTGGTATACGTTGCAAAATTCCAATTAATCTCTCAAATGGAAAACACCACCAAGACTGAACTGGTCCAAATAATATGAGAAAATCATCAAGATGTTGGGCCATGTGATGTATGGGCCTGTAACCAATGCCAGGATGAAGTCGAGATAGATTACGGACATATTGCTGAATGCATTCTCGGTATGCTGAAAGACGAGCAGGAGTTACTGTCCGGAGGCAGGCAAGACGGGTAGCAGAAAAGAGCATCATTGTGTGATCCAAAATTGCGCGCAATTTGCTTGAATTTTTCTGTGAGGGGTGTAGAGAGCCCTCACCCCACAGGCTCACCAAAGCAAGAGGGAGATAGACTCCAGCCATTGATCGCCATTCATCAGCCTTAATTGTTCCTGCACTTGCCTCTCCAAAATTAGATGGGACAGAGCCAAGCCAAGATGGAGTAGCTGTATCTCTTATAACGGTGTGGATGCGTTCAAGTACCTCAGGGGTACACAACTTCAAGTCATTTTCTGGAGCGTATGGTTTGGTCTTTCGCTAAAATAGAATGATTAAGAAATGAATGGACAACAGATAAATAGAACTTACCCAATCAACCAATGCATTTGCAAGGTCCACCTTTTGAATTTGTCCTCCTGGCCCAGTTCCATCCATTGGGTAAACAGAAAGACTGTTTGCTACAAATTCCAGTGCAGCTTTGGTCTTTTTGACAAGCCTACCCCGCAATGCATAACTATCAAATATAGTATCATCACCATCTGCTGTTGCCATCTCTACATCGTCATCATCATTGTTGGGGTCATTGATGGTCATTGTTAGTAATTGATGAATTTGTGTGATATGGGAGACGGTGTTCTTGTTTAATGATGGAGAAGAAGATTCCTGATACTGCAGAAAATCATAGACAAATGCTGGGGGAGCAAATTTGCTTGATGCTGATGCAGATGTCAAAGCCAGTACAGTTTTAACATGGTGCTTGACTAAGCCTTCAAAAAGACAATGCATAGAATCCACAACAAGTTGATGGGTGGGATCCCAATATGGCAGCTCCCAAAGCACGGACCAGCGCACTCCATGTGCAGCAAAAATTTTGTCTTGATCTGCTGATGACAATGCATCCTTCCAATTCCTAGCATGGCTGCGGATAGCTCCAACATCACGACACTCCCATTTTTCTGCATCAACCCTTCCCAAGGTCTTCAGATGGTAACATTTACATCTTGAGCAGTAGAAGTGACTTTTTGGAGGAGACATTTGGGCAACTTTGCGGGCAGCCTGAAGATCACAGACAACAGCGATAATTGCTGATCTAGTCAAGCGACCATGCAAAGAAGACGCTGTTCTTGAGAAGTATGTGCCCTTGATCCAGGAGGCCGCCATGTCAGCAATGAGAGGCTGGAGGTAGTGGTTGAGACTTGTAAGATGAGGTTCCCGTGGCCCAGGAATGATGCCTGCCAAATAAAGGTTCTCAGGCTTGTACCGTATGGACAATGGCAAATTGAGGCAAGCCATGGCCACAATGCCACAGGAAGCTGATGCACCACGAACCCGCATCCCCTCAGGATTATAGAAATCCACATTTAAAACAAAGGCATATCTCCCTTCACCCCCAGGTCTGTCCATGAAAAGAGTAGTCCCAGATGGCCCCTTGAATGTGCGAATGAATCTTGCCTCCAACACATCTGTCACCAGTGAAGAAGTGCCGTTATTGGTTGAGCTTCCAGCACTGTCAAGACCCATTCCGCTTGGCATTTTCATCTGATCGCAACGATCATCCATGATTTTTTCTATGTCAGGACGTGCAAGGAGTCCAGCCAGGTAGTCATTGAAATGATGGTATACAAATGTCTTGATTGGCTTAGCCTGACTGCTGGTGGATTCTAGAAGAGATGCCCCACAGATACCAGAGCCTGGCTTGGCTTTGTTGGTACAATGAGTTGGATAAGTGGGAACACCCTGAACTTCCTGGGGTGGAAATGTGCAGTCACAGGAGGGGCAAATGGCATATACAGTGGTTTCACCATCAAGATTGAAATGAGCCAGTGCTGTAGAAAGGGTTTTGGGTATGTAGGATGAAAAGGGCTGATGCGATGAGGTTCCATCTCCATGTCGAAATGCTAATTGGATGATCACTGAGATCACGCCCAACACCATGTCCCCAATCCGTCGGCCAACACCAGCAATGAGAGAACAAACAACTGCCAGAAGCATAGAGATCTGTGCAAGCTCATCCCAGTTATTGATGGGAGAAGAATAAAATCGATCTGGATACAAATGAGAGATGTGACCCGGATATTACAAAGGTTATTCTTACCAGTGTTGACTTGGACGGGGTCATGGTTAATGGCCTCTTGGATCCTGGCCTGAGAAATGCATGTCTCGCGCAACTGAAACAATCTCATTACAAGACTCCTCTTCTTTTCTTGAACGATGTCAACCTTTCGTTTCACCTGGTTTAGGGATCTTTGAAGCCGTTCGATTTGTGACAGCAGGGATCGGAAATCAGTTGGGGATTCTGCCATTTTCATTTGCACAGAGTCCACCATGGACTCCTGTTTCTGGAGAAATTTCATAGCCTTTACAGTACGGTTGTCTTGATCATGCCTGTGCCCTGATGATAGGAGAGATTGGGGGGAAGTCGGTTGAATTGGTTGTGAGATGTTTATGCTGGACGGCATGTTATTTGTGGTATGAGCTGGGCTGGCACCCGTGCCGGGATTTTCAAATGGAAAATTGGCAGCCAAGACCCGAGCTTGGTGGCCCGTATATTCACTGATGGTCAACCAGCATCCCTCAAGCCCACTAGCAGTGCATGAGCTACATCTGCAAAACTTTTGTCTTTCTGATTGGGGCATGATGACTGTGTTGTGAGCAGTTCAACGAATAACGGAAGTGGAAGGCTTGACGGCCAAGATGATGGGATCAAGTGGCAAAATTCGTGAGGCTTTATCCTTTAAGGGGGTTGGTCGGTTCTCTAAGACTACAGTTTGCAGACGGGTGAACGGCGAGAGTGTGACGAAGAAAGAGCCACAGCAACTGTTGACAATCAGCGAAGATCGGCAAGAGAAGAAGGAGATGAGGGGCAGGAGCCGGATGAGGATGAGTTTGCAACGATGTGTTGAAGTTCTCAAAGACTATAGTCGTTGAGAAGTGACTTGCAAATGGGTGATCTGCAATGATCTGCGACATACGTGGGTGAGAACGCAATGAAGAAGAAAGAGCGGTGACGAACAGCAACGATCGGCGGTGATCGGCGAAGACGACCCGATGACGAAGGAGATGAGGAGGCCCGGGACGAAAATGTGCGATGGAGATGAGGAAAAGTGCGACGATGGCGACAAAGTGCGTTGCAACAGGTGAACGTTGGTGAACGGTGACGAGCGGTGACCCCAATGAATATGAGCGAACGGGCGACCAAGAAGAAAGAGCAGCAACGAAAGGCAACAACCAGCGATGATGAGTGGGGGACAGAGATGAGCAGTCGGGGACAAAAATTAGCAGCAGGGACGAGGTCAGGGAACAGGATTCGCAAAGATTACAGCTTTTGCAAGTGAAGGGAGAGCAGGTGAATGAACCGGCGACGAACGGCTACAATTTGACTAAGTTCTCAAAGACTATAGTCTTTGAGAAGTGGAGAAGTGACCTGAAACAGGTGAATTGTGATGAACTGGGATGAACATGGTGAGCACAGAACAAAGAAGAAAGATCGGGGACGAACAGTGACGATTGGCGGCGGTTGGCGAAGAGGAGCCGGCGGGGAAAGGGATGAAGCTTGATTGGTGAAGAGTCAGCGACGAAGACAAGAGGGTGGCAATGCGAGGTAGGGCGCCGGGGGATGAAATTTCGATGAAAATACGAAGTCGGGTAATGGCTGGACCTGTTTGCTGCTGCTTCTCTTCGACTTCGACTTCGACTCGATCCGATCGATATTCGCAAAGACTTCAGTCTTCGCGAATATTATTACCTCTACCATTGGCAACCCATAGAGGTCATAGACCACTACGCAACGTTGGTGGATGAAACTTCAAGTCCGTGCCGTATTCCTGTCCCGTGGTACGTCCCATCATTCCCCCCATCTCGGATCGCCGGCTCACACGCAAACTACAGGTGACGTCCAGCTCCGCCATCTATTTTTACCAATTCAGCTCGCCGGCGATCAACCGGGGACGATGAGGACAAGCCGCGACTGCTCAGTGACTTTTGCATCTTTGATCCCATGCATTTGATCCCATGCGCCAGTGTGAGCTGGCGTCCCTGGATGCGCTGGAGGGCGGGAACGGAAATGAGCGGCTGAGGTTGGAGGGATATGTCATGGCTGCAGTCGCAAATGAGGAAGGCGCCGGACAGGAGGACAAAAGAGAGGACGAAGACACGCTGGAATAGGTTCGTTTGGGGCCAATATTGCGGTTTGACATTTGATCGATTTGCGAATGAGAACCGTGACAGTCCTCTGCATATTGAGACAGAACATGCGTGGTACCAGTTGCAGACGCCCTCCAGTCGATATCAATCGAGGTTTCGCTACTTCTTTAAACCTCATCGGATCGCCCGGCTTGACATCACTTCCGCAAAGACTCATCCGAATCAATCATACGAAGAGTTTCTTGATTATTTCTGCGATCCCATCTTGGTCTCTCCCTTTGAGGACACTGATATTTTTCATGAGGTGAGTGATCTCGCAATTTTAATGTATCTGTCTCGGCATTACTCCGACACAGGTTTCGCACATAAAAGTCATATTGGGAGGATGGGAAGATGGTGCAGCCCAGCCCTCTACACCTTACCTTCCATCTCTCACCTCCTCACTCCCTGCCCGCTCGTAGGCAACCTAGACCTCGCCGTCCTCCGTGCAGACGGCCCCCGCTGCGCATCGACCAGGTAGCGTTGAAGGAGCAAGAGTGAATGGCGTATGCTCATTTGGTGAGACTTGTGGAGAGAGCATGGAGGGGGGAGATGCGAGAAGGGCACGGTAATGCAGACTATTCAAGGTGCGGGTCAGTTCTGCGGCTTGAAGGCAGGAAATCATAACTCATGTAATCACCCGGCTTATTACAGAATACATGTGCAATATTAGACGGATGAGCAAGTGGGACGAACGGCTACGATCCGAGGCGAACGATCCGAGACAAACCATATTCGCAAAGACTATAGTCTTTGCGAGCGGTAAAGGCGACGAGGACAGGTGAGCTGGTGATGAAGACAAGCGGGCAATGAACGTTCGAATTAATGAACTAGCAGTCGCCGCTCGTGTGGTCCAGGTTAGTTCAGTTTGGGGCCCATACACCTTCACCGCATGCCTACTCATCGTCGCTGATTGTAGTGTATTCGTAACCAACAGTTCATGATCCTCATATTCGCAAAGACTTTAGTCTTCGTGAATATTATTCACGAGCGTCCTCTCAGATCGTTGCCGTTCGTCACGACCACCTTCATCGCCCACTCGCTTGTCGATGAAAATCGGGAGAAAGTCGAGTAATGTTTGGACGGGTTTGGTGCTACCTTCACTGGAAGACGGCGAAAGCACATTGTAAACTCACGTCGTTGGCAAAGTAATGATTTGCGGATATTTCTGTAAATCACAATTATGTAGAACTCCCTCCAGCCCTCCAGAGTAAAGTTATGAGCTGGTTCTCTTGCGTCCCCTCCTATTTTTCATCTCCACCGATGATGCTACATTGTCAACAACGGCGGCTTTGACACGTAAAGATTTCTGTCTTGATACAGCCGCAGTGTTCTTCAATCGAGCTCTAAGCAAATCTGTCACTGGCCATGCATCCTCATATTTCTGCAACTGGGGAAATGCCAAAACGGCCTGTCTTTGGTCAGGTCAAAGGATTGAAAGTAAAAGATTAGCTCGGACCGATTCGCGGATTGCTTGAAGGCTTTCGGTTGGTTGCTTGATGTAAGAGAGGCTGGGATCGAGCGACTGATCAACAATCTTGTTGATAAAATTCTGCCTTGGATTGTGAGAATTGACGCAGAATATAGTCTGAGAATAAATTAACCTTCAGTTTACGCAGCTCTTCCGGTTTCCAGCCAAGGGTTTCTCCCAGGTCATAACCTCCTCTTTGAAGTCGACCTGGTTCGCCTTTTGGCTTCATGATGGGGACGCTGACGTCGCTGTCCGATGATTGTTGGCTCAAAGTTGACGGCGTAGCAAATCGAATTGTCGGGTGACTGGTTGAGGGATACGGTGACCTCCTGTTTGGATGAGGGGAGGACTTTCTAGATGGCGGAACGTGGAATCCAAAGTTGACGGCACGAACACGCCAATTGGCTGGCACTGGCTCCCGGACCAGCAGAGGAGGAGAATGAAGGATCGCGTAATCCAGAGGGGTTTGTGAAGTGAGAAGTGGAAGGGGAGGGGGAGGAGATGGTCGACGATCACAAAATGGGGGCATACTGTTTGCAACTTCAACCATGGTGAGAGGAGGAATTCTCAAAGACTGTAATCGTTGAGGAGTGGGTTGCAAACGGGTGAACGGCCGCTACTGGCAAGGATCTGGGAAGAATATGGGTGAGCGGGCGACAAAGAAAAAAAAGGGGGGACGAACGGCAAAGATATGAAGGAGATGGGGAGTCAGCGACGAAAACGTGCAGCAGGGATAATTTACGGCTGATTGGGACAAAGCCGCACGCCTTTTATACCGTCGCCACTCAGTCGCCACTCAGTCGCCGCTAGCTTTCTGGGTAGCTCCACGCCACTAAGTCGCCGCTAGCGTTCTGGGTAGCTCCACGCCACTTCACCCTCCCATTATTTTTGCAATCACGCTCCACACTCCCCGCCACTTTCAACTCCCTTTATTTTTCAAACAGGGACATCGAACGGCTGCATCTTCATGGAGTGGGTGGAATAGATCAAAATAAGACATCGCTAAAGACTCGAATGACAGCGACATAACACCTACCGAATCAGACACAGATAGAGACCGTGAGGAGGACAGTGAAGAAGAGATTGAGAAGGCCTTGATGATGAAGAAATCTAAGCCGGTAAATTAACTAAAAATGTCAGAAGAATGACTGACTGTTGGCTTTAGAAGAGGCAGGTCTTCGTTGAAATCACAAAACGGACTCCAACTCCATCCCTGCAAAGCGGATCAGAGACCATCAAGAGAGCGAATGAAACTAATTACGCGATCTCGGATGATTCCATGGAAGAAATGTACTTCAACGGTCCCCTTCTCCCTCAGGCTTCCAGAGCATCCGGGAGTGGAATGTCACAGGACAGATCAGTTGCCGTGGTGCGTGCTGGCAGTACCAGCGGCGTGGCGCCGACCGGATTTACCTTCCACAAGTCGTTTAACCGTAGCCTCTCGGTAGCAACCTCTACAACGGAAAGATCTATTGCGGAAGGATCTGTTGCGGTGTTGCCTCTGGGAAGTAGTAGCGGCGTTGGCGGGAGGATGCCCTCTGGATTTTCCTTTAACAAGCAGTCGAAGAGAAGCCTCTCCGTAGCAACAGCTGCGACAGAAGGACCAGAGCGATCGGAACACGTAAGTTGGTGGTGCAGTATAGATCAAGAGACCAACTGACTCTTTACCTAGCCGAAGCGGGTTTTTGTTGAAACGGATCAATCGTCCCAGCTTGAGAAACAATTATTTGTAGAAAGAGAACGGATTACGAGGAACATCGATGAAGTCAGGGACATCGCACAAACAAGCCTGAATGCCCATAAAGATATCCAAAAGCGGGTGCAAATGCAAGGGCAGGAGCTTCAGACTCAGCGAAAAGAGTTGTCGACCGCCGTAGGGCAGATTCGGGAAGAGATCGAGCGTGCAACTACAGTGGAGAGGGAACTGACATCAGCCGTGCGGCAAGAAGTTCAAGAGCTTAGGGGTAAGGTGCAACGCGCCCAAGCCGTGCGGGACAAGGAGGCCACAGCGGCTGTTCAGGGGCTTCGAGAAGAGCTACAAGAGATCGACCGTGCAACTACAGTGGAGAGGGAACTGACATCAGCCGTGCGGCGAGAAGTTCAAGAACTTAGGGGTAAGGTGCAACGCACCCAAGCCGTGCGGGACAAGGAGGCCACAGCGGCTGTTCAGGGGCTTCGAGAAGAGCTACATGCTGAGAAGGACAAAAATGAGAAGGACAAGCTAGCCACAAAGGCCCTGGAACAAAGAGTGCGACAGCTACAGGACCAGATCCAATGTCTTCAAGCAGGGAGGGACAGTGAAGCTGCTGCTGCCATACAACGCGAAATTCGAGCATCCACCCAGTCCAGAGTTATGCCATCAGCTGGTGCAAGCAATCCGCCCAGAAAGAAAAAGACTTTGAGAGCGTATATTGCCAGGGTGAGGCCAGCTTAATAAATGATCCGGGCATATCTTGATTTCGGTGCAGGCTAGAGATTCCGATAGAGCAATGGGAGTGCAGCCACCCACGCAGTCGCATGGAGAGAGAACAGCCCAGGAGGGGGGAAACAATGGCCCAGAGGTTGTGATGGCTCGCGGTGAAGACATTGCAAAGATCGTGACGAGCGTCCTCCAACAATTGGGTGTAACTGGCCCGAGTGCGGTAAAAATGCAGCGGCGACGGAGAAAGGTGATGGTGGAGAAGTTTTCTGAAAACCAGGAAGCACGCCTGGACCAATTAGTTTGCCTATCAATTTGTGAATAAGTATTTGAAACTCACAGCTTCGTCTAGGCATTTGCCCGGAAAGTATTCAATGAAATATTTGACATCTCCACGTCCCAGGACTTCATAGCCCACCGGACAGCCAGTCTTCAAGAAGTACACAATTTCGTCAACGGCTATGGCCAGGGCCCCTCACTAGAAGATCTGCACTTCGACATGAACGGCCCCTACAACAACGGGTGGAACAGAAGCGTCATTGCCCTGCTTGCAAGGGAGTTTGAGAGACGGCGAGAGCAGCAGAATTCATTTGTGAGGATACCAGAGCGGCCTGCTAAATATGTAAAAGATATGTTTGAAGAAAGGTTCCTACGATGCAGAAGATGCTGGAAGGAGGCAAGACCGAACGCAGATGAGGCTCCAGAAGACGTTGAAAAACGGGTCCGAGAGAGGAGGGATGCTGAGTTGACAATCCAACGTCGTTGCACTCGACGAAATGCGGTGAGTGCCGCATAGTCCTTAGAATCCCTTCAAGCAGACGGCTCAAAGGAATTTAGAGGTGGCGGAGGCGCATGGACATCATAGAGTCCAAGATTGCCAAGGAAACCGGATCAGAACGTGAAATTTGGAGATGGTTACAGGCCGTCATAATGAAGTTAGGCCATGATGGAATGAGTTCTGATGAAAGCGCCATCGACAGTGATATTGGAACGGTTTTACATGTGAAGAAATTGCCATGGCGAAGAAATATCGATAAGGAGCTGGGAATTATTGATCGTGCAAGACTGGAGCCGTTACGAACTTTCGGGAGGCAGGGAATGAAACCAATGGTCCGGCGTCGAGGACATGCCCTCATAAGTGAACGCGATCCAGTGGAGGGCTTGCCAAAGATCTTTTATAATAACGATTGGATACGAGGTCTCAACGACGAGGCGGCGCTCGACATCTCACAAGAAGAGTTCGTGTGGATGGAGATCATGTCTGGCGGTGAAGATTGACGCAAAGGCGCTGGGCCAGGGAGTGCTAAATATAAAGTCTCTCGAATAAAGATGCGTTACCCTGTGATGAACAACACTGCATGAGTCGTGAACTTGTGAAGTGCGACGATCGGCGACGGTTTGCGATGAACGTGGGTGAGCAGGCGACGAAGAAGAAAAAGCGGCGATGAACAACGACGGATGGAGGCGTAGAGGAGCCGGTGGCGAAGGAAATGAGTAGTCGGCAGCAAAATGTGCAAAGGGTTGACGCCTGGGGCTCGACCACGAAGTCGAGGAACGGGATTCGCGAGGAAGGGGAAGTTCTGGAAGATTGCGGTCCCTTTGAGAGAGAGTTGCAAACTGGTGAACGGCTGCTACTGGTGAGGATCTAGGATGAATATGGGTGAGCCCGCGACGAAGAAGAGAGAGGGGCGACGAATGGCGAAGATGAGCCGGAGACGAAGAGTCAGCGAAAAGAATGTGCTGCAAGGAGGGGAGAGAGTGGGCGACTGTGGCGATGAAGATTGGGACGAGCCTGGGGGAGTTCTCGAAGACTAAAATCTTTGAGACCTGCTTGCAAACGACGAAAACGAAGGATAGGCACGTTGAGGGACCTCGTATTATCGCTCGGAGCCCTCCCGCTGACGGACCGTCCGCAGGGAGGAGTGATAACTGGGCTTTCGCGCCGGACGCACTGGAGTGAGAAATAGTTCCTCGGTGAGAAGACGTCGCGGATTTTAAAGGGCGGCGGGAAAGACGTTCTAGAAGTGGAAAAGTCGGGAACTGTCGGTTACGAATACACTACGATCCGCGACGATGAGTAGGCGGGCGGTGAAGGCGAGCGAGTGGGACGAACGGCTACGATCCAAGACGAACGATCCTAGACGAACGATATTCGCAAAGACTATAGTCTTTGTGAGCGGTAGAGGCGACGAGGAGGACAGGTGAGCTGCGTCCTGAACGACGAAGACGAGGCGGCGAAGGCTGTAGTCTTTGCAAATGAAGGGGAAGTTCCCGTTCTCGAAGACTACAGTCTTTGAGAAGTGATTTGAACTGCGACGATTGGTGACGATCGGCGACGATCGGTAATGAATATGGGTGAGCGCGTGATGAAGAAAGAGCGGTGATGACCGACGAAGACGACTTGATAATGAAGGAGACGAGGGGCCCGGGCCTCGGTTGCGAATGAAGGGGGGCGGGAAGAGGTTACAGTCTTTGAGAAGTGAGGTGCAAAGGGGTGAACGGCCGCTACTTGTGACTATCTAGGATGAATGTGGGTGAGCGCGCGACGAAGAAGAAAGAGGGAGACGAACGGCGGGATGCGAAGGAGGTGAGGACTCGGCGAGGGAAGTGTGCGACGGGGATGAGGACAAGTGCGTGATGATGGCGACGAAGTGTGTTGCAACAGGCGAACGGTGACGAACGGTGACGATTGGCGATGAATGTGAGTGAACGGGCGATCAAGAAGAAAGAGCGGCAATGAAAAGCGATGAACAACGACGACCGGCGATGATCAGTGGGTGAC
>JGI12712J15308_10000351_pt1 | contig 13630 bp, 8 predicted proteins | sample JacPin_JW_Ref_O2_FD_15308 | JGI IMG/M metagenome (IMG submission 15308) | reverse complement strand
CCCACCGTCGACGTGAATCCCGCGAGCAATGCGGGCGCCATCACCATCTCCAGCAAGGAACTCGAAGCTCTGCCCGACGATCCCGACGAATTGCTGACCGACTTGCAGGCCCTGGCCGGTCCCTCTGCAGGACCGAACGGCGGCCAGATGTATATCGACGGTTTCACCGCCGGCCAACTTCCGCCCAAGTCCTCGATTCGCGAAATCCGCATTAACCAGAATCCGTTTTCTTCCGAGTACGACAAACTCGGTTACGGCCGCATCGAAATCTTCACCAAGCCTGGCACCGACAAACTGCATGGCCAGTTCATGGTCAATGGCAATGACTCGGCGTTCAACTCTTCCGATCCGTTCACCGGTCCCGAGCCCGGTTATGACTCCGTGCAATACAACGGAAACATCGGCGGCGCTCTCAACAAGAATGGGTCATTTTTTTTCAATGTCGATCGCAGGCAGATTAACGCCCTTTCCGCCATCGACGCCGTTACCCTCGATCAAAACCTGAGCCCGTTCAACACCCTGGAATCCGTCCCCTATCCGCAGCAACGTACCAACATCGGCCCGCGCCTGGACTATGCGCTCAGCAAGAACAACACGCTGACCGCGCGCTACCAGTACTTCCGCGATACCGAGACGAACGCCGGAATCGGTCAAAACGCTCTGGTTTCGCAGGCCACCAACACGATCGAGACCGAATCGACGTTCCAGATCGGCGACACCCAGGTCTACGGGTCGAAGGTGGTCAACGAAACCCGCTTTCAGTATCTGCGGGATAACAGCGGGACAAATTCCCTGGACCTGAATCCGCAAACGACCGTCCTCGGCGCATTTACCGGCGGCGGCAACGGCACGGTCAGCTCCGACCACGAGGATCACTACGAGTTCCAGAACTACACTTCGGTCATTCACGGCAACCACACCATGAAGTTTGGCGGCCGCCTGCGCGTCTTGCGCGACGCCAACTCTTCCACCGCCGGTTTCAACGGCACGTTCACATTCTCGTCGCTGTGTTCTCAGGACACGTTTCCGGGAAATAGCTCTTGTGTCGACCAGGCGCCGGGTCCCGGCATGTACCAGTACGCCGAGCAACTGCTGCAGGGCGGCGCCACGAATGCTCCGGCAACCCAGTTGGTCATCACGCAAGGTTCCGCCAACGCCGGCGTCACCACCGCGGATGTCGGACTCTACGTGCAGGACGATTGGCGGATAAAGCCGAATATCACTTTCAGCTATGGCTTGCGTTTTGAGAGCCAGAACGACATCAGCGATCACGCCGATCTGGCGCCGCGCCTCGGCATCGCCTGGGGCGTCCACGGCAGAAGCGCTCCTCCCATCATCGTGATTCGCGGCGGGCTAGGGGTGTTCTACGATCGCTTCATGGAATCGCAGATCCTGCAGGCCGAGCGGCTCAACGGCATCACGCAAACGCAATCCGTCATCAACAATCCCACGTGCTTCCCGGGACTCGACAAGGCTCTCAACACCCCGCTCAGCAACTGCGGCACCGTCAGTTCCAGCTCTTCCGCCATCTATCAGATCAGCCCGTCACTGACCGCGCCCTACACCCTGCAGGGAGCCATCAGCGCCGAGCGACAGGTCACCAAGTCCGCCACCTTATCGCTGACCTATCTCACTTCTCGCGGCTTCGATCAGCTTCTCACCATCAACGCCAANGCCCCTGTCCCCGGNACNCCNTGTGCGCCNAANTGNNTCGAACCGGCCCAGAATCTCTATCGATACGTCTCCGAAGCCAACTTCAAGCAGAACCAGCTCATCTTGAACTCGAACATTCGCTGGGGCACCCGGCTGCAGCTCTTCACCTACTACACTCTGAACTACGCCAACAGCGATACTTCCGGAGTCGGCAGCTTCCCCTCGAACTCTTACGACATCAGCCAGGACTATGGCCGGTCAACATTTGATATTCGCCATCGCTTGTTCTTGGGTGGCTCCATCGCCATGAAGTATGGTTTTCGGTTTAGCCCATTTCTGATCGCGAGCTCCGGTTCGCCCATCAACGTCACCACAGCCACCGACCTGAACGGAGACTCAATCTTCAACGACCGCCCAGGCCTGGTCTCGAATGCGACCTGTCCCACCTCGACGCTGCAGGCCCCGGGTTCGAGCATCTATTGCACGCCCCTCGGAACCTTCGACGCTATGCCCACGTCTTCTGAAAAGATTGCCCCCATCAACTTCGCCACCAGCCCGTCGCACGTCAGCCTTAACTTCAGGCTGGCCAAGACTTTCGGCTTCGGACCTAAACTAAAGGGTACAGGCAATCTGGGACAGGGTGGTGGTCCCGGCGGGGGCGGTGGTGGCGGTGGTCGCGGAGGCGGTGGTCCTCGCGGTCCACTGTTTGGTGGTGGTCCGTCGATGGGCGGCCCTGGTTCGGACCGGCGCTATAACCTTACGCTGAGTGCTTCCGCGCGCAACGTTTTCAATAAGGTAAACGTCGGAAACCCTAATGGAGCCTGGGTGCTGGGATCGCCGTTCTTCGACCGATACAACAGTCTTCAGGGTGGGCCGTTCTCCACTGGCGTGGCCAACCGGCGCATCGATTTGCAGGCGACTTTCAGCTTCTGACATTTTCTCAGCCCGCTTCGCGCTCACCCGCGGAGTGAGATCTCGGCCTGGATGGGTGACATTCGAGATTGGTCCTATGGTCCTGGAAACAGGATGCTAATCGGAGAACTGCGGCGACGATGAGGGGGGCAGCGAAATTATGCAATCACTTTCACACTAGTTTACCTCCTGACTCACGGTTTTTCTCCTAACCCATAACAAGGAAACATAGTTAGCCATTGCGCTAACTTGGCCCTCGGGTTGCGCCCAATCCCTACCATAGCTTGTCTGTTTGAGCTAGGAATTCGAACCAGCATTTCGAGCTGATTACGAACCGGGGTTTCGAAACCGATGCGTCGCCTCTGGCCCTTTTTAATTCTCGCTGTATCTGCGCTGGCTTTTGCCAAGGTTAGCGCGACCATGCCCACCGTTCGTCCTGCGACGCTGCCGCAGCGTGAGCTTGTGGCTTGGCGGCCGCTGGCCAAAGTCTCCACATTCAGCGACATACCCCGCACCGCTGCTGCGCCTTCAGGTTGCGGAGATGTCCAACCACCCCAGGCTCTCACCACTCCCGCGCCGCTGATGATCCGGAGCGTAGCCAGCGCAAAAGTGAAGGTCAGCTTTATCATCGGCACCGATGGACGCGTGCACAGTCCTCTCATCCTGGAGAGTGCTGGGACCACGCGCGACCGCAACGTCCTGCGCACGGTTCGGACGTGGAAATATCGCCCAGCCACTTGCAACGGCGTTCCGACCGAAGCGGAAGGAAAGATTGAATTTTCCAGTCGTTAGTTTTCCGGTCTCGGATTTTCCGGCCGCTGATTTCCGGTCGTGGTACGGTCCCCTAGGCACAGCTTCTCATCCTTAAGCGAAGCGAAGGACCAGTACAATTTGCCGGCAGCGCCTCGACGGGCGGCAGTTGCATAGGTCCTCCGTCGGGCAAGGAACGCCCTCCTCAGGATGACAAAGGGCTTTGTGCGAGGGTGTGGGGGACAGTTCCAGCGCGGCGCAGCGGCTCATCAGGCAAACTGCACCCCTCTCCGATTTTCGAGTCGATGGAACTGGGGTGGGCTAGAATGAGCCTACCTGAGGGGTGGTTCACGTCTTGGACAAGGATAAGAAACCAAAACTAACAAATTCTCCGCTAGGTTCGGATGAGCCTTTTCGGGCTCGAGAGCAGGGCTCTGCTGGCGGCGATTCTTCGGAGCCCGAGCTGGCGGCGAATCCCGAGGTAGATGATTTCTATAAACAGCTGCAGCCGGAGATGCGGCGTCCACGGCCGGGACCGGACGCGATGGCGGCGGCTCTGGAAGCGGTGCAACGGCTGGCTGCGGAGGCCGACGCGGAAGACGCGGCGCAGGGACTCAGTGCGGCCGCGGGATCGTCCTCGCTGGGGTCTTCCTCGCTTGGATCGTCGGGATCGTGCCGCGTGTGCGGATACCGCAACCGCGAAGGCAACAAGTTCTGCGCGATGTGCGGCCTGCCGGCGGATGGGTTCGACGGTGGACTGGACGAACGGCTGCCGCACGAATTTACGCAGGGTGGGAATGTGTCGCCTTCCCCGGCTGCTTTCTCCCCACCTGTTTCTTCATCGTCGCCTCATCGGGAACGGGAGCCGCAATCGAGACTCGGGACCGGCGCTCCTGAAACTCATCATTACCATCACCACTATCATCACCACTATTTTCCCGCGGGGCAGGAAGCTGGCGTGGGGCGGCCGGCTGCACAGGATTTTCGCGAGCCGGAGAAGCGGCAGATGTCGGTGCTGCGCGGCGAATCGATGAGCCGCGCCGAGGCCGCCGTGCGGCGCATCACACAGGAGTGGGTGCTGGCCTGCAATACCAAACATCTGGATGACCTGCTCGATCTTTACGTGGCTGATGCGATGGTGATGCGCTCGAACTATCCGGCGGTGCGCGGGGCGGCGGCGGTGCGCGAATTTTTCTTTGGCGCGCTTGATGCCGGGCTGGGAGAAGTGGAAGTGGAGCCGATCCGCGTGGAAGTGGCTGGAGACATGGCNTACGAAGCGGGACGTTGCAAGGCCCTGGTACCGGGTGCGGCTGGGAAGCGGCGCGAGGAGCGGGGAAAATATCTTTGGGTGCTGGCGCGGCAGAGTAATGGGGAGTGGAAGATTGCTTCGGACTGCTGGTCGAGTGATCTGACGTTTGGGGCGGCGGAGTCTAGTGTGCCTCCGAGTGCGGGAGTCAAATCGAGTGCGCCGCGGAAGTGAGGGGCCGGGGCCAGAGATCAGTGGTCAGTGGTCAGTGGTCGGTGAACCCTGACTCCTGATGGTTGCGCGGGATTGATGTGGCCTCCAAAAGCCCCACTTCTCGCAAAAGAGGCGGGAGGCACCTGACTGTGGTGGTAGTCCCCTCGGCTGTCGTGGTGGGCAGCCGAGCTTTCGCTCGGCCTGGACTGGCAGGAGTGCCCGTCCCCACACAAACAAACCCTTCCCACACGAACAAAGCCTTCCCATACAAACTCTTTTTCACAGAACGACGCTTACGCGGTTACGCTCAGGGCTGAGAGGCTGTTTTTCAATTGATCTGGAGATTGCATTTGGATGGTTTGCATGCCTAATTTGGCGGCGGGGTCGAGGTTGGGGGCGCGATCGTCGATGAAGCAGCATTGTTCGGGGGGGATCTGGGTTATTTCGAGGGCCATGCGGTAGATGTCGAGCTCGGGTTTGCGGAGGCCGACGAAGCAGGAGCTGACGAATACGCGAAAGATATTTCGCAGTCCGTTTTTTTCGATGCGGTAGAGGTTGAGTTCGCGCGATTCATTGTTGATGGTGCCCATGAGGTACTTGCCTGATTCGGCGAGTTTGCGGGCCAGGTCGAGAACTTCCGGGAAAGGCTTGCTGAGGGAAAACATGTAGGTCTTGAAGTCTTCGCGTGAGAAGGTGCGCGAGCGGTAGAAGACGGTGCGGTCGAGGTATTCGTCGAGCGTGATTTTTCCCTGCTCGAAGGATGAGACTTCCATCTCGTGGCGATCGTGGAATTCTGCCTCGTCCAGATGGAAATGGTTTAGGGCTTCCGTGCGTTCCACGTGGTCCCAGGCATTGGTGAGCAGGACTCCGCCGACATCCCAGAAGATGGCGCGAACTTGAGGCATGGGGTTCTCTCTTTTTACTCCGAGGAATTCTACCGGATTGGCTGGGTCAGGGTTTTTCCGGGGCCGTCCGGGGGCTAAAGCCCGGTTGATTGGGGGCTCCACGCGGCGCTGAAGCACCGCTCTTCCCACGGTACTGCGCGCATCCACGGTACTACGCGGACTCGTCAGTGATTCCGCAACCTCCAGCGTGGGCCTGGGCGCTTGACAGCAAAAAGTTCCGGCTCCGCTTTGGCGGAGCCGGGGTGGTTAGGCGATGCTGTGGTTACCGTTATTGTGGGGTGAAGTTCTGGTGATAGCTCAGGTTTACGATGTCCTGGAACATGGGCGTGCCTGGAGGCAGGTTGTTGGGGTTCAGGAACAACGTGTCGAAATAAAAGTGACGCACCGGGGCGTTGTAGACCATGGTGCAGCACTTGAAGGTGCCCGTGTCGTATTCGGAGTAGTACATGCTCACGAGCGAACCGTTGTAGTTGAGATTCACGCCGCTCCAATCCTCCATAAGGCGGAGGAAGTTGTGCAGTCCTCCATCGGTTCCGAAGTCTTGCGACGCGCCGGTGAAGGTAGGTTGCGGGAAGGGAATGTTTTTACCTCCCGAGACGGCCATACGGTAATAGGAGGTGCTGGCGTTGCGGCTGGTCATGTTGTTGAAGTTAGTCAGGCTGTTCAGATCAGTCCATCCGGTAGTGGCACCAGTTACGGGCCACGAACTAAGGCTGGAGAGCAGCGTGACCGTGTCGGCGACGATGGATGCGGCTGAATGGGTTGCGTTGTTGCTGCCGCCGGCCCAGAATGTATCGACCGGACCGCTATTGTAGTCACCCTGAACGTAAACCGGATTCTCGGAGGCGACGGTGAATCCACCGCAATCGGTGGTGGCGGTGAATGCGCAGGCTGCCGCGGGGGGCAGGATGGGCAAGTAGCTCACACCAGCGGGGGTCATGCCGCCAGCTACCAGCTTGAGAACGTGACGCGCTCCGGTGACCGCGTTGCTCAGGCCGGTGGTGTTGCAGCCGGGAATGGTGAGGTAGGGGTTCGGCGGAAACGTGTTGGTATTCACGCCAAAGCCATAGCCGATGTTTTTTCCGCCCCAGTTGTCGAGAAAGCCATTCTGATCGGCGTCTTCGGGCGAGTAGCCGTAGTAGGTCGCGGCTTGCAGGACTCCGTCGGGAGTGCTCGAGGTTAGCGGCTGGGTCGAGTTGACGACGTCTTCCAGTCCGGATTCGCCGGTGATCGAACCTCCGGGAATCTGGCCGCCGTTGGTGGGGTTGGGATCGGGAAGCATGCCGCGATGGTCGGAGTAGTACAGGATGTATCCGTTCTGGTTGATATAGTTCACGGTGGTGCCCACGTCGCCGGCGTAGGGCGCCTTCCCGGCGAGCCAGTATCCCAGGTTGGCGACGTTCAGCTCCACGGCGTTCATGATTCCGTTGACCGCGCAACCATTGGCATTGTCGCGCATATAGCCTTCGCGCGGGTCGTAAAAGTTAATGGGGTAGGCGCCGTTGACGGTTACCGGAGAAGCCGCGCCCGGAGCCATTTGTTGCAGGATCAGGATGGCATCCGGATCATAAGGGTCGGCGCCTGGTTTGGTGGCGGTGGGACCGGTACCGGCCGGGCCGGTGGGAGGCTGGTTATATTGCCGGGAGAAGCCGTAGCCCAGCCAGTCCGTGGTGATGCCGACCCACACCGGGGTCGCGGCATTGTTCAGGTACTCCACCCGGATCCATGCGCCTTGTCCGTTGACCGGAAGGCCTGCCGTGGTGACTTCGCCGAGAATGGGGTACTTGGTCCAGCCGGCAGTTCCGGTGGGCGCAATCCAGTTGTTGGTGCCCACCTGCGCCTCGGCGTAGGGCATGGGTCCGGCGACGGCGCCTCCGCCGGTGTTATACAAGGGGACTCCGGGATTGATGGCCGCGCCTCCGTTAGGAGTGAAATAGACATCTTGCCCGTCGCCGATAGGACCGCGCTCGGGATGAAGATCGGCCTGGGTATCGGCCAACAGGATTCGAATCGCCGCCTTGTTGTACAAGCGCGAACTTCCGATGGCGCTGGTCACGGATTCTCCGGGCTGAGGCTTACGGATGATCTGAATGGGATCCGTGCAGGGCGGAGGATTGCTGGTGCAGCTGTTCTGCACGAATGGGAGCTGCAAGTTGGTTACGCCAGTCAGCGAATTGGCGAGGTACCCGTTAAAGGTTCCGGTGGAGATGCTGGGGAAATTGGGATTGGCCGCGCCACCGATGGTGGGATAACCGCCGCTCCAACTGGCGTCTCCGGGAATGGTTGTGACTCCGGGCAGGGTGAGGCAATTGGCGCCGGCTGGCGGGAAAACCGGGGGCGTTCCCAGAGGGCAGCCGCCACTGGCTTTGGGAACGTAAATGGTGCCGCCGTAATTGGAGGTGGTGAGATAGCCGTTTTCCAGGCGGTCGGTGATGATCTGCGAGAAGGCGGCGACTTTGTCGGTAAAGACCAGATCGGCGCCGTCGGCGAGGAAGAGGTTGCCGTTGGTGTGAACGCGGCCGGCAAAACCGAAATCCGGACCGGCGAAGTAGCTGCAGTCGTAGCCGCAGAACACGCCAAACTGAAACACGGGAATCAGAGCAATTTCCACTTGCCGAGTCATGTTGACGTAAGCACCCTCGGGACGCAGGGCGCTGACGTTCAGCGTCATGGGAACGATTTCAGCGTAGAGGCCCGCGTCGGCGCCGGAACTGACGGTATTCCAACTGGAGGCCGGGGCGCCGGTGACGGGATTGGTTTGGTACGTGATGGTCTCGTTGTAAGTGACGGAGCCGACCATCGAGGAACTGGGTGGATTGGTGGCCAGAGCCTGAATCTGGGTGTTGGTGGGCACCATGTAAGCGGTGTAGAGCGAAGAGAGGTCGGCGGTGAGCTTTTCCATGCCCGACTCTGCGCCGTAGTAGGCCTGATCGTTTTCCAGGCCGTTGCCGCTCATACGCGTTTCACTGCCCACCATGAACAGAAGCCCGACGGCCACGCCGGAAAGCAGCACCATGACCAGGAGGGCTGCGATAAGGGTGAAACCTCGCGAGCTATGTTTACTGTGTGCCATATTTCTCTCCACCTCGAAAGACGGTTACTGATATCGATTACGGAACGCCATGTCCCGCGCACTGACCGAAGTTGCCAGGTACATACTCTGGTTCTGCTTTCCTCCGGCGACCAGGCTCTGGCCCATGACGACGATGTTTATTTTCTGAATCAGGTTGGGCGATTCGCCGGCGCCGAGGGGATTCGCCTGATTGGAGTCCAGTGCGTTGGTTGAAGAATTGTAGACATCATAGGAAAACTGCAGATTGATGATGTTGTCGGCGACGGGGATCGGGGTCAATCCGTTGACCTGCCGCATGAGCCGGGGCAGCTGGCCATTGGTGGGTACCGTAAGGTAGTAGGTGACCGCGAATAGCCGATAAATGCTGGTGTTGGCGCCGCCGGCGATGGCTTTGATGTTGTTGGTGGTAGCTCCACTCTGGTTGATGTTGAGGGGATCGAGATTCGCGAAGGAGATGGTCGTCGCGGTTAGGCTGGTTACTTCACCCACGGCTGAACCCAAACTGTTGTTGAGATAGATCAAGTCCCCGACCTGAATTCCCCCCGGCGAGTTGATGGCAACCGGTGCGGGGGTGTAGAGAGGGTTGGCCGCGACCGTGATCAGGGTGCCGGTGGCGTTGATGGCGGTGACGTTGTATTCGAACAGCGGAAAATTGTAGTCGCAGTAGATGGAGGTAATGCTGTCGTTAACCGCCGGCGACGGCGCGGAAGGAACCGACGCGCCGCCCTGCACGCCGTTGAGATAGCCGGGAACAATTCCGTAAAGGTAGTTGGCAGTGGGATAGGTGTTGCCGGTGACGTAACAGGTGCCGGTTTGATCGCAGCCGTACTTGGAGGTGCCGGCGCCGCCGCCGATGGGAAGCTGGATGCCGCCGGTGATTCCGGCGCCCGCCAGACTGATGTCTTTGTTCATCATGTCGATCGCAGCCCGCATGTTCTGCTGGGTCTCAGCGCGCTGCGATACCACGAACGTGGCGTTCATGCCGGTTTTAAACAAGCTGGTGGCGGCTCCGAGCACGATCAGGCCGATCGACATGGCGATCATGAGTTCCATCAGCGAGAACCCGGGCTGCGTATTTTGTTTTCGCATGTTCATGGTTTTCAAGTTCGAGCTTTTCGCGTTCACTCTTTATCTCGTTCCGATCTACATCTGGTTCCGATCTACGAGAACGCGGAGATCAAGGCCTGGACGGTGAAGGTCTTGGTGTTCGAGCCTCCGTTCTTGGCGTAGGTGACGGTGACGACGATCTGTTTCAGGTTGGGGTTCACGGTAACGCCGTCTGCTTCGAAGACCTTGTTGATCTGGATCTGGCGGGTGAAACCCTTCAATCCCAGCGCGGTGTCGTCGGCGGTGCCGAGGATACCGTCGGGCCCGGGAAGAACCAGGCACTCGGGACCCGCCGGGCAGGGCCCGCTGGCGGCGTAGGCGGTGTCATCCGCGGTGTTGACCAAACCGTCGGGACCAGGGTTCAACATCTGTGTGGGACCGACGGTGAAAATTCCTCCGCTGCCAATGTTGGCAATCTGCGAGAAGGTGATCTGCTGGGTGTTGCGCGCCGTGTAGACGCTCTCCATGGCCTGCAGAGCTTTCTGGCGGGCGATGAGATCATACTGTGCGTACTGAGTCGCACCCACGGCAGCGCCAAACCCACCAATGACGGCCACAATGCCGATGGTCAAGATGACGGCGGAAATCATGACCTCGATCAGCGAGAATCCGCGCTGCGAGAGATGAGCCGAGGAAGTACGAATCGAGTTGGACGAAAGCATTCTTTTTTTCATTGCTGCACCCAGGTATTGGTTCCTGATACGTTGTTCAGCCGGTAGCCGCGTACTCTGCCGGTGGGACCGAATACCGTGATGGCCCGCGAACTGTAAAGGTCAGAGGCGCGCGTCAAGTAGAGGACTCCGCTATTCCAGTTGCCGAGCGTGTCCTGCGAAGAGCCATCCGGCATGAACATGATGTAGTTCTGGCTGCCCAGACCCATGCCTTGATCGAAGTCGAGCGCCGTTGCACCTGCGCCGAAGCCATCCGGCACAGTGGCTGCACTGGTGGGAAACCCGGCAATGACTCCGAACTGAATGTCGGTAGGAAGTTTGTAAGTGGCGATGGTAACCGGAGCGGGCGCCACAGGCACTCCCGTGCCCCAGTATTGAACCGTGAGGGTGGCGGCAGTGGCGGGCGGACCGACGGTCCCCGGCGCGAAGGTGATGATGAAACGATTGCTCTTGGTGATCGCCATATTGCGGTAAGTGCGGATCACTTCCAGCGTGGTGTCATAAGCGCTGTTGACGTGATTCTTCTGGATCATCGGCTGCATCGTCATGAGCGTGACACCGGCCATGATCAAAATGATGCTCACAGTGATCATTAGTTCCAGCATCGAAAACCCACGGCTTGAATTCTGTCTCATAATTCTTCGATTCCCACTTGGTTCAGTTCTTAGTTCTTCCATTCGAATCGCATCCCCACCGGTTGCCGGGGGCTACAGAACACAGAACTCTCCGCAATACATGCACTCGCCACGACCGCACCGGTGCTGGCCTAGCTCACTGTTCATCCTAGGAAGTGCTGGAGGTGACGTCAAAGCACGACGGTGCAACGACCTGGCATTGGCCTTTTGTAATCCATTGGGTTACTCAGGTCATTCGCGATGAGGACACACCACTTAGGCCGAGGGTGAGCGAGTGAACGTGACCGCGGTAACTTGTCCGGGGAACCGGAGTGACTCTACGATCTCCCCTAGCTATGAATCTATCGGCGCTCTTGGTGTGCGTAGACGAGTCGGCGAGCCAGGTATTACACCAGGTACTCGGAGAACTGAGCATTCGGGTGGAATCCTGCTCCGACCTGGTCAGGGCTGGCATCCGTTTGGCGCAGGAGCGCTTCGACGTGGTGGTGTTCGACTGCCAGTCACAACGCGAAGTCACGAATCTGCTGCGGGAAACGCGGACCTCTCGCTTGAACGATGCCACGCTGGCGGTGGCGGTGGTTCCCGGGCAAGACAACATTCGCGAAATGTTCTCGCTGGGTGTGAACTTCGTCCTCTACAAACCGGTTTCCTATGATCGCGCGCTCAGCAGCTTGCGCGCGGCCCGGGCGGTGATGCGCAAAGAGAAGCGGAGGAAGCCGCGCGCCACGGTGCACGCCCACGCGACGATTGACTATGCCGACGTTGCGCATGAAAAGGCGACGCTGGTGGACCTGGCCGAAGACGGGATGTCGGTAAGATTCGGCAAGAAATTTCCGCCTACGACAAAAGTGTATTTCCAGTTTCAACTTCCGCAACAGTCCTCCATCGTCCGACTCTCGGGCCAGGTGGTTTGGCAGGACTGGAATGGACGAAGTGGAATCCAGTTTATGGATGTTCCCAAGGCTTCGCGGCGTTTGATCACTGATTTCCTGAGGCCGGTTCTGCCGCCCGCGCAAGTGCAGGAATCGGTGGCAGGCATCACGGTGGAGATGGACGATACGCTGCAGGCTGTGGGGGTGGGAGTGGTAGAAAGTAATGTGGAACNCAGCGTCGAACATCGCNTCGAGCATCGGGTTGAACATCGCGCAGAGCCGGGGCCGGAGCCGAGCCCAGAGCGCCGCCCAGCACCCCGTGCAGAGCGTCGTCCTGAACCCAGCCCGGATCGCCGTACAGAATTGCGAGTCCAGGACAAGGACAACAGCGAATTGGCTAGCGCGGGGGTCGCACGTGTGAACGCTGAGGCCGGAAACCGGCGGGACCAAGTGCGGTATGCGTGCCGCTTGGGAGCGCAGGTCTACCGGACCGGAATCGCGGTGCCGATTCATTGTTGCCTGACCGATCTGAGTGCGGGGGGCTGCTACCTGGAAGTGTCGCTGCCATTTTCAAAGGGCACGTCCGTAGAGATTGTTGTGCACACGCATGAAATCAAGCTCAGCCTGCGCGGCGCGGTGCAGGCCTCGCATCCAGGGTTTGGCATGGGCATTGCGTTTGAGTTGAAAACTGAGGAAGAGCGCGACCAGGTGAACAAGCTTACTGATTTTGTGGCCGCGAGCGCGGAAGAAGCGGAAAGCTCCGAGTAGCTAGGCGGCGGCTTCGTTTCTTCTTTTTGAGCTTCTTTCACTTACTTCTACTTTAAGTTTTACTTTTACTTTTCCGGTTTTGTTTCCTCGGCGACAGCCTTTCTGAAGTAATCAAGAGACATTCGCAAGCCGGTTTCCAGATCGATCAATGGGTCCCAGCCCAGGAGGCGCCGCGCCTTAGTGATATCCGGGCGGCGTTGCTTGGGATCATCCGGAGGCAGCGGTTCGTAGCGGATTTTGCTTTTCGATCCGGTGACCTTCAGGACCTGCTCCGCACATTCGAGAATGGTGAACTCGTTCGGATTTCCGATATTCACGGGCGTGTGCTCATTGGATTTCGCGAGGCGGACGAAGCCCTCGATCTCGTCGCTGACGTAACAGAAACTGCGCGTCTGGGCGCCGTCTCCGTAAACGGTGAGGTCCTGGTCGCGCAGAGCCTGCTTCATGAAGTTGGGGACGACGCGGCCGTCGTTCAACTGCATTCTGGGGCCGTAGGTATTGAAGATGCGGGCGATGCGCGTGTCGACCTGGTGGTAGCGGTGATAGGCCATGGTGACGGCTTCGGTGAAACGTTTGGCTTCGTCGTAGACGGAGCGGGGCCCGATGGGATTGACGTGGCCCCAGTAAGTTTCGGTCTGGGGATGCTCGAGCGGGTCGCCGTAGCACTCTGAGGTGGAAGAAACCAGATAGCTTGCGCCATATTTGCGGGCGAGATCGAGAGCGTGAAAAGTGCCGAGCGAGCCGACCTTGAGAGTGGCGATGCCGTGGATGGTGTAGTCGACGGGGCTGGCGGGGCTGGCGAAATGAAAAACGAAATCGACTCGG
>JGI12712J15308_10000349_pt1 | contig 13690 bp, 10 predicted proteins | sample JacPin_JW_Ref_O2_FD_15308 | JGI IMG/M metagenome (IMG submission 15308) | reverse complement strand
GGCCGACGTCCTGGAACAGCTCGGCGTGAAAATCGATTTACCGGCGGCGCGAGTGGCGGAGTGCATCGAAGAAATTGGAATTGGCTTTCTGTTCGCGCCAGCGATGCATTCGGCTACGCGGCATGCGACCGCAGCTCGCAAGCAAATTGGCGTGCGGACCGTTTTCAACCTGCTGGGACCATTGACGAATCCGGCGAGCGCTTCGGCTCAAATCGTGGGTGTGTATGACGCGAAGCTGACCGAGCTGGTGGCGAAGGCGCTGGGCGAACTGGGCTTGAGCCGCGCGCTGGTGGTGCATGGAGCGGATGGACTGGATGAAATTTCGTTGAGCGGCGAAACGTACGTTTCGGAACTTCGTGATGGCGCGGTGAGAAGTTTCTCGGTTACACCCGAGGATTTCGGATTGACGCGCGCACCACTGGATGCGATTCGTGGAGGAGACGCGAAAGAAAACGCGGAGATCATGCATAAAATTCTGGGGCGTTCGTTGCTGTATCGTGCCCACGGACCGCAGCGGGACATTGTGTTGGCCAACGCGGCGGCTGTGCTGGTGGTGGCGGGGCGCGCCACGGATTTTCTGGATGGGGTGCGCGTGGCGATCGAATCCATTGATTCCGGAGCGGCGCGAGAAAAACTGGAGGGCCTGATTGGCTTTGCTAAGGATTAAGTTGCCACGCGGATCTGCTTGCGTCTTTACCTGCTTATGGAAAATCAGTACATGATGTGAGTTTCCATTTTAGATGGGTTGTTATTGACGGCAGAGTCGAGGTCGAGAAGTATTTTTCCGGCGCCGGTGTCCGAAGGTGGGTAACAATTGCCGTCGGAATCGTAAGTCAAGCCGCAACGCGCCGTAAACTCCTTTCGCCGTGGTGATTGCGCGAATTGCCAAACGCGGACGTAACTGAACCCGCTCGCTGAAGGTTGCGGAGGATTTTTAGGATAGGCGCAGCCTGGCGAAGGGGGACAGGCATCGTTGTAGGCGAAAAATGCCTTTACCGACGCGCGCGCGTTTTCATAAATGTCTTCCATGGTCGTGATGTAGTGATTTTTCCCTTCTTTGACTTTCATCCCTGAGCAGTAAACGCCCGCAACGTACGATTGCGAATCGACTCCTTCGCTCCAGCCTTTGATATAGCTCATCTGAGAAGGCGACATTCGGCCACCCTCCTCGATGTCCAGGTAAATTATCGTGTTGCCGACAAAACCCTCCTGTCGAGCTGCGGTTACGGCGATGTCCGCATCACGTGCTCCAAGGTCACGAGGATCTACGGGCGGCTTGAGTTCCTTCGACAGGCGACCATTGAACAGGACAAGGAAACCAAAACCGTTCTTCACTAAAACTTCACGTTTGCCGGCCCAGGTATTTCCCTTGGCACCAGGTGGCACGTTGAGCCAGTAACCGGAAAACGCGAACGTCTTTTTGAGCCGCGGCCACGCATCATCGCCCGGGTAATCGTTCACGTCGAATCCAAGATAGCTGTGCGTCGGCATTGGTTCCACGTCGGGCTTTGGTGAGGACGACTGCTGCCGACCGTTCATAAAAGGAAATATCAGAGTCAAAAGAACCAGCGACCCGGTCGCGCGCCTAAGAATCGCTGAATTCATGCCTATGCGAACTCCTCACGGAAAAGCAATGGGGATTGCCGATCTGGCCTTCAAATTCGCAGAAAATTCTTCAGCAAGTCAAATCCCGATGTGGTCAGGACCGATTCGGGATGGAACTGCACACCCTCGATACGGAATTTGCGATGGCGCAGGCCCATGATGACGCCGTCGGCGGTTTCGGCGGAGATTTCCAGGTCGCGCGGAAGAGATTTGCGGTCGACGATGAGCGAATGGTAGCGCGTGGCGGTAAATGGTTTTGGGAGATTTTCGAAAACCCCGCGGCCATCGTGCTCGATTTCGCTGGTTTTGCCGTGCATCAATTTTTGCGCGCGGATGATCCGGCCGCCGAAGGCCGCGCCGACAGCCTGATGGCCCAGGCACACTCCGAGAATTGGAATCTCGCCGGCAAAGCGTTGGATCAACGGGATGCTGATGCCAGCTTCCTGCGGGGTGCACGGGCCCGGGGAGATGATGATGCGCTCGGGACGCATGGCGGCAATTTCGTGGAGCGTGATCTGATCGTTGCGGCGAACATCCAGTTTTTGACCCAGCTGGCCGAGATACTGGGCGAGGTTGTAGGTGAAAGAATCGTAGTTGTCGAGGAGCAAAATCATGTCGCCCTCATATTCTAACGTCTGAACGATGATTGTCGAAGTCGATCGTTCTGTTGCTACCGGAGGTAGATCAATTCGATGTGGCGCGGAGTTTGATAGTGGCGGCGGGAAGCCCCCGCGATTGAAGCGCCGAAAGAGATTCGGTCCAGGACTGCACGAAGCGGCCAGTCGCCCACTCGGCCATGACGATCTGGGTGGGTGGCAAATCCAGGAGTTTCGCGCCGAGTTTGTTTTCGGAGAAATCAAACAATGTAACGGAAACGATTTGAGTTACCTCGGAGTTCGGATCAACCTGCTTGGACTGGATAGCGAGCAAGACGGACGCGCCTGGCGGGACATACGCGTCCGAAATCCCCGGCAACTGTGCTTCGAGCGTCGTCCAGGGGATGGGAAGCGGAGTGGCATGAGTAAGGCTACGCGGCACGACCACTTTAGGATCGCCAGACGCTGCACACACGCGGCCGACCTGGGCAAAAGCGTAGGTTCGCCATTCACCGTGAGCGTGTTTCAGAGACCAGCCCGTTTGCTGCGTGTCCCCGTCAGAAATGCAGGAATCTCCCCCAGGCTGGCCGGTGGAAACAGCGCGGATCCAGGCGCGATGGCCGGCAGCGCCGAAAGGAACATCGAACGGAATTTGCTGCGACGCGGGCCCAACGAACGGAAAAGGATCATCCGGGTTTTGCACCCAGATCTCCTTATACGTGTTGCCACCCTGCGGCTCGCAGACTTCTGAAACGCCCTGAAAGTATGAAACGGAAACCAAGTCGGGAAGGACGCTTCCGAACCAGCGACTCGCCCAACCACATTCCGAAGGCGCATTCGGATCGGGCGGGTGCTCGCTATCCGGGTCCGGGACGAACTCAGGATTGTATGCATCGTCGAAGAGGCGCTGAGCCGTCTTTGAATCGCACGGTGGAAATCCCAATTCCAAGACAGGCGCCTGGCCGACCGGAACAGCATAGGGGACATCTGCCGTGCTGATGTTCCCGTGGTTGTTCGGATCGTCCTTCGGCGCGGGCGTGAACTGGCAGGTATGTTCGATGCCCATGCGCCAGAAACCGGACTTGCGAGGAACGATGATGTCGGGAACTTTCGCGACGATGCGCGCGCCGGAAACATCGCGGACGATCCACAGAGTTTCGTATCGAACCATGGAAATATCGCCGAAGGCGTCAGGGCTGCGCTCGTGGACCACGTGAGCTAGCAAGAGTCCAACGGGAGACGCGACCGGAGATGGAGTTGAAAGCTGTTGAGCGCGTGTCGCAGGGAGAGCCAGAAGCAACGTTAGCAAACAACCGACTAGAATTCTCTGCGCGAGCATAGCGGATCGTAACGTAGTCGAGGTTGCGAGAGCGCTGAAGATGAACGAGACGTTGGCCAATCAGTACAGCACGAACAAATTAAGTAGAGAAGGTAGAGCTAACCGGGATTTCTGAGGGACGGTGCATCTTTGACTCTTCAAGCCTCAACGCTAAAAACGCTATTCCGCGCGGCTTCCGTTGGCGCCACGATGTGCAATTTCAAGTGCGGTAACAATGGCGCGCGCTTTGTTGACGGTTTCCTGATATTCGCGCTCTGGGACGGAATCGGCGACGACGCCACCACCGGCTTGAATGTAGGCGCGGCCATTTTTTGCGACCAGAGTGCGCAGCGCGATGCAGGAATCGAGATTGCCGGAAAAATCGAGATAAAGAATGGCCCCGGCGTAAATGCCGCGGCGGGTGGGCTCAAGTTCGTCAATGATTTGCATGGCGCGAATTTTTGGCGCGCCGGAAACGGTCCCGGCCGGAAAGCAGGCCATGAGCGCGTCGAAACAGTCGAGACCTGGACGCAATTTGCCGGAAAGGCTGGAGACCAGATGCATGACGTGGGAGTAGCGTTCGACGAACATGAGGCGTTCGACGGTAACCGAACCGTATTCGGAGACCCGGCCGAGATCATTACGGCCGAGATCCACGAGCATGATGTGTTCGGCGCGCTCCTTGGGATCAGCGAGAAGATTTTTTTCGAAGGTTTGGTCTTCAGATTCGTTACGACCGCGCGGAACAGTTCCGGCGATGGGGCGGTAGGAAATTTTTTGATGTTGCACTTTGACGAGCATTTCGGGCGAGCTGCCGACGACGGAAAGGTCGTCGAGTTTCAGGTAGTAAAGATATGGCGACGGATTCACGACGCGGAGAGCGCGATAAATTTCGAACGGGTCGGCGCTGGTCTGTGCGGAAAAGCGCTGGCTGGGGACAACCTGAAAAATATCTCCGGCACGAATGTAGGATTTCGCTTTGCGGACGGCGGCGAGATATTCGGGTCGCGTGAAATTTGATTTCATGCGCAGCGGTTGGCGTGTTTTGGCGTGGCGCGTACGCGGCAGCGGGCCTCCGAGTTTGCGGCGCGTGCCATGGATTTCGCGGGCTGCGGCGTCATATTTCTGGCGCAGGCTTCCCTTCCCGTCGGTGAACACATTTTGAATCACCCAGACGCGATGGCGGACGTGATCAAAAGCCACAAGACCGCGATAAAACATCATGACGCAATCGTCGAGCTTCAGTTCGTCGGCGCCGGTGGCGGGAATTTGTTCAATCAGGCGGACCATGTCATAAGCGAAGTAGCCGATGCCGCCGCCGATCAGCGGCGGCAGCCCCGGCACGCGAACGGGGCGATAGCGCGAGGAAAGCTTGCGCAGCAGTTCGATGGGGTTTTCGACCAGGCGTTCGCTCCGGCCATCGCTTTCGATCAAGCAATTACTTCCGCGCGAGCGAAAAACTTCTTCGGGGTTCGCACCGGTGAAGGTGTAACGGGCTATATTTTCGCCGCCTTCGACGCTTTCCAGGAGAAACGAGTATTTCGATTTGTGGCCGATGCGCAGATGCGCTCCGACCGGGGTGAGCAGGTCGGCGGTGAAAGTGTCATAGACCGGAACGAGATTGCCGTCCCGCGCCAGGCGCGAAAAAGTTTTGAAATCGGGCTGGATCATCGGGAGTGCCGCTTTTTTGTGACGCGGGCTACACGGGCGCGAGATTTTTCCTCGGTTTGGAGGGCGCGAAGAACGGCGCGGCGCATCGGTTCGATGGGCGCGCGCTGGCCCATCCAAATTTCCCACTGCGCTGTTCCTTGGGCAATAAACATGTCGAGACCTGAAACAATTTCGATGCGGCGACTGGCCGCGAGTTGCATCAATTTGGTGACGCGCGGGCGATAGATGAGATCGAAAAGCAAATGACAATTAAGCTCGCGGGCTTCCAGTGGAGATTCCGATACATACGGATACATTCCTACGGGAGTGCTATTTACGATCGCGTCGAAAAATTCGCCGCGAAGCCGGTCGCGTGGGATCGCCTGACCGCCGACCGAGCGGGCCAGAGCCGCGGCTTGCTTGGGACGCCTGGTGCACACGCAAACGATGGCTCCGGCTTGGGCGAGGGCAAAGGCGACGGCACGTGCCGATCCTCCCGCGCCAAAAATCAATACGCGACTGCCATGCAGGGGAATTTTGCGTTCGAGCGCACGAAGAACTCCGATGTAGTCGGTGTTATAGCCATAGAGTTTTCCGTTGCCGCGCACAACCACGGTGTTGACGGCGCCAATGGATTGCGCGACGGGATCACAGCCATCGAGCTGGCGAAGAATGGCTTGCTTGTGCGGAATGGTGACGGCAAATCCGGAAATTCTGAATCTTTCGACGACGGAAAGAAAATCGCGAAGATCGCGAACCAGAAACGGAAGGAAAACGGCGTCAACTTTTCTGGCCTGGAATCCGGCGTTGTGAAGATGCGGCGAAAGCGAGTGGCCGATGGGATCGCCAATGACGCCATAGACGCTGGTTTTTGCGTTGATTCGATCGGCGCGGTATAGCTCTTTCATGGCGCGAAGTGAAATTTGGCCGGGAGCGGTGGCGACTTCAACCGGCGCGTAGGCCAGCGCGTGGCGACTGCGCAAAGCAAGGATGCGGGCCGGGAGGGCGATATCGCCCATGGGGACTGGAATCACGTTGCGATGCGTCTGCGCCAGTGAAATTAATTTTGCGGCTTGCGCGAGCGAGTCACACTGGGCGGCGATTTTAATGGCATCGGCGCCGGATTTACACAATTTGGCGATCAGCCCATCGTACTCGGAAGGCGTGCGACGAAAAAAGTGAACGGAGGCAATGCGGCGAGCGTCGCCGAGCATTACCTCAAGCAGTTCCGGCGGGCAGGCGGAAGACGTCTCGATATCGAGGTCGTACCACTCGCAGCCGGCGCGGACGGCTTCAGCGAGATGCAGCAACTGTTTCGCGACGCTGCCGCGATAGAGGCCACCGGCGGGACGGCGGCGACAGGTCGCGATCAAAGTTGCGCGCAGGCTTTTGGTCGCGCGAAGGCGGGTGATGAAACGCGCGATTTCGGCGTCGTCACGGAGCCAATCGAGACGCAGCTCGATGCTGCGCGTTTGGGTCAGCGCCTGCTGCAATTGGCGCCACATGGAACGAGAATCGTAAGCGGCGACGACCGCGCAGATTTTGTGTTTGCCGAACATTGAGGCTGGTAATCCTATCTCTTTTTGCAGGGTTCGTCAGGCGGAAGTAGCAATGGCAGTGGTCCGTATTTCGACAACGCGACCAATCACTGCAGGAAGCGCTACGCCCGTAAATCTGCGGGGATTATCGGTGGCGATTACCGGAAATTGCTGATCAGGACTACGTCGTTCTGGATTTCGCCTTTGGCGAGATAGAGGGTCTTGCCGTCGCGGGACTAGGCGAAGCCGAAGATGCGGCCGGAAGTGAAATTGGGGACAGGATGGGGAGGGCCGCCGGCAGGGAAGCTTTAGAGGCGACGAGGCCGCCAGGCGAAGCTAAATCAGATGGGGCAATTACGGCAAAGCCGGAACGTGAGCGCTGCCGTATCGCAACGGCGACATCGGTCGGAGAGGCTGCCAGCATCCTTGTGGGAACTTTCGACGCGGCACCTCGGCGCGAGAACCTGTCCTTTCGTACAGGGGGCGGCTGGTTGCGGGGCGCGGTACTCAATGTGTAAAGCGGGGGCGAAGCTTGTCTTGACGGGTCCCAGTACGCCTATTACAGTCGCCATATCGGCTACTGCTGTGGGGTGCGCTTGTCTTGCGGCGCCAAGAATTCAAAGGAGCGAGCATCATGCGTGGGAAACTTGTCCTTGCCGGTCTGATTTTGAGCCTATCCGGGGCTGCGGCCTCGGCGCAGACCGCTGCAGTACCAATCACGAAGGATCTCTATTGCACCGGAACGATCACCAGCGAATCCATGCCCAAGGATTCCTACATCATTACCGGGGAGGGCTCGAACTACAAGATCACCTTCACGGACGGCGACTTTGTTTACCTGAATAAGGGCGCGAGCGCCGGTGTAAAAGTGGGCGATGAGTTTTCGGTCATCCGCAAAGTGGTGGATCCGACGGAAGAGGATTGGTCGAAGTGGCAGTCGGAGATTATCAGGAAGCTGGGAACCTGGTGGGAGGATGAAGGTCGAGTGAGAGTGGTGGTCGCACAGCCGGATACGGCCATCGCGCGGGTCGAAAGCACCTGTAATTACCTGCAGCGCGGCGACGTGATTCTGCCGTTCAAGGAACGTCCAGCGCCTCCCCTGAAAAATGAATCGAATTTCGATCGGTTTGCGCCATTCAGCGGTAAGGCCACGGCGATGGTGATGATCGGCAAAGCGTTTCAGGTGGAACTTGGAACGAATGACGTGTTTTTCGTGAACCTGGGCGCGGAGCAGGGCGTGCGAGTTGGTGACTATTTCCGGATTTTCCGCTACACCGGAACGGAACACGAGACCGCTTACCAGACGCGACGATTTGCTTTTGACGCGGCCAGCGGTGACACGATCTATGGCCGGATTTACGGATTCGGAAGCTCGCCGAAAAAATGGAAATGGGACAATACGCCGCGCGAAGTGATTGGCGAAGGAATCGTGCTGCGTACGGGGCCCAATTCCGCGACAGTGCTGACGACGTTCTCGTTGCGGGAATTTTTCGTGGGCGATTACGTGGAGATCGAGTAGGCGGAATCTAACGAAGGACGTTTTTAAGTTTCGAGGATGCCCGGATTTCTAATCCGGGCATTTTTTTTTGCTCATACGAGTTAAGGGAGGTTCAGGGCTGGAGCTAGTCGTTCCGCGCTCTCTCTCGGGATGGGGGTCAACTCAATGGTTGGTGCTAGGGGTTAATTTCATGAGTTCAGGATTGCTTCGACTAGCGGGTGAGGGCGTCTTGAGGTTTTTCTTCCTGGTTTACGAGCAGCACGGCACGGCGGCGTTGTTGGACGCGAAAATTGATCTGACTCCAGAACATGTGGAAATAGTGGGCGGCTGAAGCCACGGCGCTGATGACCACGAGCCACAGAAGCGTCGTGCCCAAAGGTTTCAGCGCTGGATGATTCGCGGTGAGGATCACCGCGACGCCGGCGACAACTTGCAAAATCATTTTTACTTTGCCGAGCGGCGAGGCGGGAATGATCAGACCCTCCACCGAAGCAATTTCGCGAAGGCCCATGACCATAAATTCGCGGCCGATGATGATCACCACCATCCAAGCCTGCATCAGACCCATCTCGACCAGAGAAATAAAGGCCGCGGAAATCAAAAGTTTGTCGGCGATGGGATCGAGAAGAATGCCCAGAGTGGTGATTTCCTTGCGACGGCGGGCCAGATAACCATCCATCATGTCGGTGGACGCTGCAACAATCAGAATCAAAACGCCCCAGACTTCGAAATGGATCGGCAATCCCAGAAAATCGAAATTCGGTTCGCGGGTGAGAAGCACGACGACGAGGAGCGGGACAAAAAAGATGCGCAGGGTCGTCAGACTGTTAGGCAGATTCATTGAGTTCCCGGACGAACGACACGCGCTGGGTCAAATGATGGGACTTCGCAACTATAATCCCGCGAATGGGTGGAGTCAACGGTACGATTTTTCGTGATCGCCCATGCGTTACGAAGTTTTAATCGGAGCGACAAGCCCCTGTAATAGTGATGTTTAGCGCACTTGACCGCTGCAAATCTGTGCAAAAGCTACCGCGGGCTAACAGGTTCAAAAGGCCACTCAGTGACGCCGGGAACAATGGTACCGCGAGACTTAAGGTATTTTGTTTGTTTCACTTAGAAACGGGTCTGTGCCAGTCTGTTTTGCGAAATGCAGTTTATCAAGGGTTTTCGGCGTCTTTTGACATGACCCTTTTCCACAACAATTTCCACAGAAAGCATTTTGCGCCGACATTTCATCCAGATAGAGCCGAATCGAATACGACCAAAACGGTGCCTCACACTTCGGGAGTTTCCGGCTGGCGAGGGAAATCCGAGGACGCGGATAGAGGGATCATAAAATCCTCGAGGCGGCGGGCAAAAGATTCAGGCAGTTCAACTTCAAGGTACATGTGGTTATCGAGAATTTTCGAATTTAGAACCCGGCCGCAAGCGTGAACGAGCGAAAGATGGCGACCGTCAGAAACGGGAATGCGCAAATTGAGATGGACGAGTGGGTCTACCGGAAGTTCGGCGTCCATGCGCGCGAGCAAATCCTCAAGACCGTAGCCGGTGACTGCGGAGGTGAAAACTTTACTACCGGCGCGACCGTTGGCTTTCAGGAGTGTGGCGAGATCTTCCTGGGCAAGCAGATCTGTTTTGTTGAAGACCTGAATCCGCGGGCGATCCTGGACTCCAAGATCAGTGAGAACCTTCAGCACGTCGGCATCCTGGCTGGCGTGATTGGGATTGGAAATATCGCTGACCTGCACGATCAGCGCGGCTTCCTGAACTTCTTCCAGAGTGGCGCGAAAGGCGGCAATCAGATCGGGTGGCAGGTCGCGAAGAAAACCGACGGTATCCGATAACAGAGCGCGGCGACGCGAGGGCAGACGCACGGCGCGCACAGTCGGGTCGAGCGTTGCGAACATTTTCGAGGAAGTCAGAACCTCGGAATGCGTGAGAGCGTTAAATAATGTGGATTTCCCGGCGTTGGTGTAGCCCACCAGGGCGATCATGCCGAGCGGCACGGCCTGGCGCGCGCGGCGGCGGGTGGTGCGCTGACGGCGCACGGTTTCGATGGCTTGATTGATTTTGCTGACGCGGTCGCGGATGCGGCGGCGGTCGGTTTCGAGTTTTTGTTCGCCAGGGCCGCGCGTGCCGATGCCGCCGCCGAGACGGGAGAGCGATTCGCCGCGGCCGGTGAGGCGCGGAAGCAAATAATTCAACTGGGCGAGTTCGACCTGCAACTGGCCTTCACGAGTACGCGCGTGCATGGCAAAAATATCGAGGATCAGTTGGGTGCGGTCCACCACTCGCGTGCCGATGATTTTTTCCATATTGCGAAGCTGCACCGGCGTGAGGTTGTGGTCCACGATGACGAGCGGGACGTGATGGAGCTCGGCTTCGGCGCGGATCTCGTCGAGCTTACCTTTGCCGACAAGGGTGGCGGGGTCAAGCGCATCGCGAACCTGCAACATGCTGCCGGCGATGTTGGCTCCGGCGCTTTCGGCCAGTTCGGCAAGTTCCTGCAAGGAATCGCGTCCGCTGGCGGAAGGATCACCCGCGCCACCGCGAGGAGATTTCTTCAGACTGACGCCGACGAGCAGGACGCGTTCTCGAGGATCGACGGATTGGGGAGTTTTCATCGCGTCTTGGAAAATTTTGACGAGCGTAAAGTTTGGCGCGGGGTTGACATTTATTCTCTGATTATACGCCTAAGGATGGCTTTGTGCATGTTGACCCCGTCACCACCGATTCGGTGAAGGCCCAAAGCTTCTGCAAACCTCTCACTCTGCCGAGAAACGCCGGATGGGGCGCCCAGCTTCGTAACTTTGGCTTTACGCAGTGTGATCCGCGGAGCGGTCCGAGGCTGCCAGGATCAGATCGGAGAAAAATTCGTCGAGAGTGCGGCCGGAGACTTGGAATTCGAGGTCGCGCGTGGCACGGTCGAGCCAGCCGAGATACACGAGCAAAGTAATTTCGGCCCAGGATTCGGCGGCGGGCGCGACGAAGCCGATGGCGCGAAGGACGCTAGCGATGTGCGCAATTCGTTTCTTTTCGATGGCGGAGATTCGCGCGGCAATGCGCTCATCGCGACGCGACCAGGTGCGCATGGCGGATTCGAGGCGCGCTAGTTGCAGATCGGTGCAATGGTGAACGAAGCGCGCCCAGCGAGCCGCGGCTTTGGGAGTAATCACGGTTTCATCGAGCCAGTCGTTTTCGTCTTTTTCCCAGCGCTCGAACATTTTCGCGAGTAGTTCTTCGCGATCCTGAAAGTGCCAGTAGAAGCTGCCTTTGCTGACGCCCAAATCGCGGGCGAGCAGTTCGATGCGAACTGCTTCGATCCCTTCGGCAGCGAGGCGCGCGAACGCAGCTCGAATCCAATCGTCGGGTTGCAGCGGAGAAGCTTTCAAGGCTGTTGCGGAAGCCATGCGATCACCTGTAAGAGGCGGCACGATACTCGACGGCGATAAGGCGCGTCAAGTTTTGCGCGAAATCCTCAGGAAATCCGCGAATTTATTATTTGGAGAGCAGCGGCGGAAATTTCCGGAGCGTCGCCAAAGCCGGCGAGCCAGTGCACGTCCGGTTCACGGCGAAACCAAGTGAGTTGGCGTTTGGCGAAATGGCGCGTAGACTGCTGGATCTTTTCCGTGGCCTCTTTTTTGGTGAGCCTTCCGGCAAGATGCGCGCGCCATTCGGAGTAGCCGATAAATTGAAATGGCTTGGCGTCTGGCGGGACGGCAGTCTTGATGAGCTGAGCGACTTCTTCGATCCAGCCGACTTGAATCATGGCTTCGATACGTGAGTGGATGCGATTGTAGAGCGCTTCGCGCGGCGGATTCAGGCCGATTTTTATCGAGCGATAACCTTCGAGAGGGGTGCGGCCGCTGCGATGAATTTCTCCCACGGGCTTCCCTGCTATGACGCGCATTTCGATGGCTCGGATTGTTTTCTGCGTATCTTGAGGAGCGATGCGCGCCGCCGTTTCAGGATCGAGACGCGTGAGAAGGCGATGAATGTGCGCGGCGCCACGAATTTCGACACTGGCGCGAAGGCGCTCGCGAATTTTCTCGGAACGTTCCGGTGCGTCGGCGAGGCCTTCGAGCAACGCGCGAAGGTACAGCCCGGTACCGGCGGTGATGATGGGGAGCTTGCCGCGCTGGCGCAGATCGGCGAGAACCTGGAGGGCGCGGCGACGATATTCGCCAGCGGTGAAAATTTCTTCGGGCTCGATCAGGTCAACGAGGTGGTGCGGAATTCCCTGATGCTCCGCATGCGGAATTTTTCCCGTGCCGATATCGAAATGACGGTAAATCTGGGTCGAATCGCAGACCAGGATTTCGCCATTCAGTTTTTTGGCGAGTTCGATGCCCAGCGCGGACTTTCCGGAAGCCGTGGGACCGAGGATGACGACCAGCGGCGCGAGGCCACTCATCCGGAAAATTTCCAGCGGATGAGAAGTCCGAGCATGACCAAGCCAGCGAGAAGGAGCGCGCCGATAACTTGAGTGCGATTGATGGTCATGATTGAAGGTAACTGATATCAGGCAGCAATATCAATTTGGCTGGTGATTTTGTCGAGCCGCATTACTGCGGCGCGGAGCCGGGCTTTATGTTGTAAAAATACGTAAATCTCAATTCGAGGTAGGGACCCTTAAATTGAGGTGGCAGCGGCTCGAACGGATTGGACGCTCGAATGGACGATAACGCGGCGGTGTCCAACGGGTCTTTTCCTGAAGTTCGATCCAGATTTAAGCGCTCGCCGGGAAAACTGCCATCGCGGTTAATGCGGAAGGTGATGGATACGATTCCTTTGTCGCCAAGATAAACGGATTCGGGCATCACGGTGTACCAATTCTGCCGGACCTTCGCAACCAAACGTGCGATGTAACCACTGAAGTCCACGCCTTCGGTGGGAGACAGGATATCCACGGCGTTTCCGGTCTGCGCTCCGCCACCACGACCACCGTGGCCGCCGCCTTGACCTGATCCGCCGGCGATTCCCCCATCCGTGCTGTAGCTTTGGTGGCCTGCTTTGCCGATGGCGTCCTGCATCTGATCGTTCATGGCCTTGTTCGGCGACGAACTAGGAAGTCCGAGATTCAAGTTTTTCGTGGTGGGCTGCGGTTCAGCGGGAAGCAGCACGGACTTCGCAGGAGGTGGAATGTTCGTCGGCGGCACGGTCAAGGGGTGAACGTCCGGCTGAGGCGTCGGTGCGGATGGCAGATCGGTCGGCGGACGTTCCGGACTCGGCGCAGGCGTTTCAATGCGGTGCTGCTCGGGACGCGGAGGCGCGACCTTGTTCAAAACTTTGTTATCAATTTTTACTTTTGGCGCGGGAGGCGGTCCCGGCGTCTTGGAAAGGTCACCAGCGTCGGGAGGCAGATAGACGACACCGAGAGATTTGCTGGCGAGTTCAATTTCGTCGCGAGTGGGAACGTGTGGCGGAAAAATTTTCGGCAGAAAAATCAGAAAAATGATGAAAGCGATGTGGCCCGATGGAG
>JGI12712J15308_10000346_pt1 | contig 13773 bp, 10 predicted proteins | sample JacPin_JW_Ref_O2_FD_15308 | JGI IMG/M metagenome (IMG submission 15308) | reverse complement strand
GGCTCCCGCCATCATCGCGACCATGCTGGCTCGCGCTACGTTGCGCAACGTCAGCAGATCGCCGGTGCCAAGAATCACCTTCATGTGAGCGCTGCCGCAGGCCTGCTTGAAAGCTGCGACCTCATCGTATAGCGCCTGCCACCGGCCACCGAAGACGTAGCCACGCGTAATCACGACATCGATCTCGTGCGCACCCGCTTCCACGGACCGGCGAATTTCAGCGACCCGCTCGGTCAGCGGCGACAAACCCGCCGGAAAGCCCGTGGAGACGACGGCAACGCGCACCCCAGTTCCCTCCAGAGCGCGCAGAGCGGTTTCGATGAAGGTGTGATAGACGCAGACAGCGGCGACTTTCACGTCGAGTTCTTCGATACCTAACTTGCGCACAAGATCACTCTGGATGGGCCGCTGGGCCTTCGCACACAGGCGGCGGACTCGGTCGTCGGTGTCGTCACCAGAGAGCGTGGTCAAATCCATGCACGTAATGGCGCGTAACAGCCAGGCGGCCTGCCATTCCTTCTTGACCGATCGGCGCGCGACCTGGGACTGGACACGGCGTTCGATGGCGCTGGTGTTGGCTTGCATTTCGCGCACCCAATGCAGGTCGAGAGGGATGCCGGAGTTGGGCTGAAGGGAGCGTCCGGAAATGGTTACGATCGTGCCTGCAGGGTGGTCGGTGTGGTCGCCGCGCGATCCATGCTTAGGTTCGTGGGCCATCGCGGGAAGTTCCTGATCCACAGACATTGACGACTTTACCTTCGACAGGCGCGCGGATGGTCCGCACGCGCTTCGCTCGGTTGTAATTGTACGGCAGGCTTCGCGAAATGGGGCGTCCAAATGGAAATTGAAGTGACCATTGCGCGACGCTGGCAAAAATGCCCTGCGGCTCCGGCGACAGGGTTTACAATGGCGCACAATTTATTCGCTCCTGTGATTTAGTTCCGTTCTCCGGTCCGAGGAAAGTCATGCCTAAGAAAACTCTCGCCCCCGCGATTCGCAAGCGGCTAGAGCGCGCCGCACAGAAAGCCATGAAGAACGCTCACGCACCCTACTCCAACTTTCGCGTGGGCGCGGCGATCCTGTTGTCGGACGGTAAAGTTGTCTCCGGCTGCAACGTGGAGAACGCTTCTTATGGGATGACAAACTGCGCTGAGCGGACGGCAATTTTTTCTGCAGTGGCGAAGTGGGGGCCGAAGATTGAGATTCGCGCGGTCGCCGTAACCAACGACCACGGCGTTGCCTGCTCTCCTTGCGGAGCCTGCCGCCAGGTTATCTATGAGTTCGGTCCCAACGCAGTCGTGTTCTTCAAGGGCGCTCGTGGCCCGAAGCAAGCTCACATCACCGAACTTCTTCCGGAAGGATTTCGCCTTTCGTGAGTAACTCTACGGCCTCCGCTCAGACATTCCGCGCGATCGACGTCATTCGCAAGAAGCGGGACGGCAGTGAGTTATCGCGGTTCGAAATCGATTCATTGATTACGTCCTATACGAAGGGCTCGATTCCCGACTATCAAGTTTCAGCGTGGCTGATGGCGGTAGTGTTGCGTGGCATGACGCGGGGAGAAACCGCAGCTTTGACTGATGCAATGCTGCATTCGGGCGAGGTGTTGGACCTTTCGGCGATTACGGCAAAAAAGGTGGACAAGCATTCCACCGGCGGAGTGGGCGACAAGACTTCCCTTGTATTGGCGCCGCTTGCGGCCGTGGCAGGCGTGACGGTTCCAATGATCAGCGGACGCGGACTCGGACACACCGGCGGCACTCTCGACAAACTGGAGGCGATTCCCGGGTTCAACGTGAATCTGCCGGTGCCAGAGTTCCGGCGAGTGCTTGAAATGTGCGGCTGCGCGATGATTGGGCAAACTGCGGAGATCGCACCGGCCGACCGCAAGCTCTACGCGCTGCGCGATGTGACTGGGACAGTCGAAAGTCCTTACCTGATTTGCGCTTCCATCATGAGCAAGAAACTGGCTGAAGGAATTGACGCGCTGGTGCTTGACGTGAAGACCGGCTCCGGCGCGTTTATGAAGAGCGAAAAAGATGCGGCGTTCCTGGCCGAACTCATGGTGGAAACCGGCGAGCGCATGGGAAAACGAACGGTCGCGCTGATCACGGACATGGATCAGCCACTGGGAAATATGATCGGCAACGCGCTGGAAGTGGTCGAAGTGGTGGACATTCTGCGCGGGGTGGGACCAGAAGACTTGCGCGACCTCTGCGTGGAGCTAGCAGGTTGGATGTTGCATCTAGGTGGAGTTTCGAAAACGGTTTCAGACGGAAAGCAAGAGAGCAAGAAATTGATTTCATCAGGGCAAGCTCTGGAACGGTTTCGCCAGATGGTGGAGCTGCAGGGTGGAGATCCGCGAGTGATCGATGACCCGAAGGGCTTACCGCAGGCGCAGCACTCGCGGCCAGTCTTGTGCGCGAAGAGTGGATACATCTCTTCTCTGCAGTGCGAACAGATCGGCACCGCCTGCGTGATTCTCGGGGGTGGACGCGAACGCAAGGAAGATTCGGTCGATCCGGCGGTGGGAATTGTGCTGCATAGGAAAGTCGGCGACCGGGTTACCGCCGGAGAACCATTTGCCACCATCCACTACAATTCCGAATCGCGAGTTGCGGGCGCGCAGCAATTGCTGAAAGAGAGCTGCCGGATCAGCGATTCACCACCGATCGAGAAAAGGCCGCTGATTCATCAGGTGATCGGGAAATGATCGGGAAGTGATCGAAGAGCCAGGAGAAAACTGAATGGGACGTTTCACGGGAATTCTCGGCCTGTTGACGATGCTGGGCCTGGCTTTTGCTTTCTCCACCGACCGGCGCGCGATTCGCATAAAAACGGTCGCCTGGGGCTTGAGCCTGCAGATCGTGTTTGCCGTGTTCGTGCTGCGCATCGACTACGGCCGCCGCATGTTCCAGGCCGTCGGCGACGCTGCCCAGCGCGTGCTCAACTACGCCTTCGTGGGCTCGGAATTTCTTTTCGGTGAGCTGGGGAAAAAGAGTTCCAACATTGGCTTCGTTTTCGCGTTTCAGGTGCTTCCGGTCGTCATCTTCATCTGCGCGTTCTTCGCCATCCTGTACTACTTCGGCATCATGCAGATCATCATCCGCATCGCGGCCTGGCTCATGACGCGGATCATGGGCGCCAGCGGTGCGGAGTCGCTTAACGTCGCGGCCAGCATCTTCATGGGCCAGACCGAAGCGCCGGTTACCATCCGACCGTTTTTGCCCGATCTCACTCGCTCCGAACTGATGACGGTGATGACCAGCGGGATGGCGCACGTCTCCGGTTCCATCATGGCGGCGTACTTCGCCTTCGGTGCTGAACCGCGCCACGTGCTCAGCGCCGTTATCATGACTGCGCCCGGAACCATTCTGGTTTCGAAGATGCTCGTGCCCGAAACCGAACAGCCCAAGACCGCCGGGCGCGTTGTAATGCCCGAAGAAGATGGGAAGGAAAAAGATAATCTCCTCGGCGCCATCGCCCGGGGCACTAGCGACGGCCTCCATATGGCACTCAACATCGGAGCGATGTTGATCGCATTCCTCGCCCTCATCGCCTTGGCCGATGGCATCATGGGCGGAATTCACAACGGCCTCGCTCACATCGGCATTTCCTGGTTCCCCTCCAGTATAGAAAGTATTCTCGGCGTGCTCTTCGCTCCCGTGGCGTGGGTGATCGGAATCCCGAAGCCCGATTGCCTCGCGGTAGGAAACTTGCTCGGGATCCGCATGGTTCTGAACGAACTAGTCGCATTCAAAACGCTCGGGCCCATGAAAGCGACGCTCGATCCGCGCTCCTTCACCATCGCCACGTTTGCACTATGCGGTTTCGCAAATCTCAGCTCGATTGGAATTCAGATTGGGGGCATCGGTGCGCTGGCTCCGAACAAACGCGGCGAACTGGCGCGCCTCGGTGTGCGCGCCATGCTCGCGGGGACGATGGCCAACCTGATGTCGGCCTCAATCGCGGGCATGCTGCTATAAAGGACCTCCTCAAATGAAGCTACTTCGCTTTAGCTCAATCGTCGCTTTGTTCGTTGTTCTCGCTCTCGTGGCAGGCGCATCTGCCCAGCCTTCCGCGCGTCGCGTGATCATCGACACCGACCCCGGCACCGACGATGCGCTGGCGATTCTTCTTGCTCTGAACTCTCCCGAACTCAAAGTGGAGGCGCTGACCGTAGTACCCGGGAACGTTGTGGCCGCCCAGGGCCTGGAGAATGCGCTGAAGCTGGTTTCTCTGGCGGGGCGATGCGACGTTGCAGTTGCGGGCGGAGCCCAGCACCCCCTGAATCAGAAGTTGATCACGGCGGAATACTGGCACGGACAGAACGGGTTGGCCAACATCGAGTTGCCTGCCTCAAAGTGCAAAGCCGATCCGAGGTTCGGTCCGGACCTCATTATCGAGTTGGTCCACAAGTATCCGCATGAGATCACTCTCATTCCAGTGGGACCGCTGACCAACATCGCCCTGGCCGTTTCCAAGGATGCTTCGATCGCGGGACTGGTCAAAGACATTGTGATCATGGGCGGATCGATCAGCGGCGGAAATGTAAACGGAGCTGCCGAAGCAAACATTTACAACGACCCCGAGGCAGCCGCGATTGTGTTTAACGCCGGTTGGATCGTGACCATGGTCGGATCCGACATCGGAGAGAGGACCCTGATGACGCGCAAGCAACTTGCGCAGATTCAATCCACGCACGGACCGGAAAACGATTTTGTTTCTAAGTTAGGAGAGTTCTATTTGTCGCGCGCTGAGAAAAATGGATACCCCGGCGCGGCCATGTACGACCCGCTCGCTGTGGGAACAGCCGTTGATCCGACTCTGGTCACGCTGAAAGAGATGCACGTCGATGTCGAAACCAAAGGCGAATTCACGCGCGGAGAAACCGTCGCAAATCGCATGGGAGCGAATGAAAAGAACGTGCTGCACGGTGACCACTATGTGATCGAAGGCTACGATTATCTGACCGCGAATGCTAGAGTGTGCGTGGCTTCGGATGCTGATCGATTTTTGCAGCTATTCATCAGCCGCATCAAAGGCAAATAGATGCCGGAAACTTCGATTTGTGAAGCCTCCGACGCCTCGTCCGGGGGGCAGCGCAACGGGTGCTTCCATGTAGAGCCTCCCCTCTTTGGGCGGTCCCCTCGAGCTCGTTCGCGCAAGCTGCGTCACGGGCGAGGATTTTAGCTACTGGCGTGGGTTAGCAGCAGAATCGCCAGCCCATAAAACACAAACATCAGCACCAGAAATATTTTGGCCCTCGATCCCGCCCCGGCAAATTCCTTCCACGCAAAAACGCCCCACAGCGCTCCGACCATCGGCGCCGACTGCCCGATGGCATACGATAGCGCGAAGCCGGCTGACGCGCCGGCCACCACGTTGCACATGGTCCCAGTGCCCCAAATAATTCCGCCGAGCAGCCCGAGCAAATGTCCTGAGGGCGGACCGGTGAAAAATCCACCGAAGCCCACGGGCTCGCCCGCCAGCGGCTTCTTCATGAAATAGAGATTCCAGAGGAAACATGAGAGCAGCGCGCCTAGCGTGAGAAATACCACGGAACTGTACGGCGTGAGCGCATTCCCGCGGGTCGCGCCGTAGGCAACGAAGGGATTCCATAGCCCCATCAGCACGCCCGAAACAATGCAGATGATGATGCTCTTGCGCGAGGCCGAGCGCTCCGACCCCAGACTGCCAAATGCCTTGCCATCGAGAATCACGGCGATCAGCGCACACGCCACGCCGGCCGCCATGAACAGCAGATTCCCTTTCGGCTGCAGGATATAGCTCAGCATGGTGCCCACGACCAGCGCGATTCCAATCGAAACCGGCAACGCCACTGCCAGCCCGGCCATGTCAATCGCAGCCACCAGCAGAAGGTTTGCCAGATTGAAAATCGCCCCGCCCACCATCGTCCATAGAATGTTTGAATGATCGGCGGAATGAACGTTGTTCAGAAAACTCGTCGAGTCGTGTCCCGTACTGCCCAGCGTGAGCGCGCCCACCAGCGAAATCAGAAAAATGCCGACCGCATAATCCCAATAAAAAAGTTCAAAGCGATAATTCTTCACGCCCTTGAATGTATTGGCCCACGATCCCCAGCAGACCGCGCTGGCGACCGTCATCAACAGCGCGACTGTAAAATTCGGTGGCGTAAACATCGTGGCTCCTTAATTTGGCAGCTTGTCAGTCCGCGAAAGGCCGGGGTGAATCGATTAGCATTCTATTTGTGTTCAGCCCTGGTTGTATTCAGGGCTGAAGCAGCGAGGTAGCCTAGCGTTGCAACCGAAATCGTGTCAAGGATAAAGGCGATAAAGGATAAAGGTGATGGCGATTTTCGCTAATGGGTCGACGATCTCTGCACGGCGGCTATGGCGCGCCTCACAAATCAGCCTCACAAATCTGGCGTTGACACGATTCAGACCGCTTAATAGACTCGGGCGTTCCTAACGACCTTCTGTGCGAAGATCTCTGCACGAGAATTTCCTGCGCGGAACACTATGGCAAAGCGACCTCGCATCGCAGTGATTGGCAGTGCCAACGTCGACCTGACCACCTTTACGGATCGGTTTCCGAAACCCGGCGAAACCATATTCGGACAGAAGTTCGATCTCGGCTTCGGCGGCAAAGGTGCGAACCAGGCGGTCGCGGCGCGGTTATGCGGGGCGGAAGTGTTCATGGTGGCGCGCGTGGGAAGCGACCTGTTCGGTCCGGCCACGATTGAGAACTTCAAGAAGCTTGGTATTGATGCGACGCACGTCAAGCAGGTCGAGGGACTATCGAGTGGCGTCGCGCCTATCTTCGTCGATCCCAATGGGCAAAACCGCATCCTGGTCGTCAAGGGTGCGAATGACGCGCTGAAGCCAGCCGATGTGGACGCCGCCGCGGAAACACTGAAAACCGCCGACTGCATCGTGCTGCAGTTTGAAATTCCGCTCGAGACTGTTTATTACACGGTCGCGTTCGCGCGCAAGCAGGGCGTTCGCTGCATCGTGAATCCTGCGCCGGCACAACACGTTGACCTGTTGGCATTGGCGAACCTCGACTACTTCGTGCCCAACGAAAGCGAGGCTGAGACGATTACTGGAATCGCCGTGCACAGCGTCGATGACGCAAAACGATGTGCCGGGGAGCTGGTCAATGGCGGCATTCGCCGAGTCATCATCACGCTCGGCTCCAAGGGTTGCCTTCTCGCGGGCATTCATAGCAGCGAACACGTGCCCGCTTTTCCTGTGAAGAGTATCGACAGCACGGGTGCGGGCGATGCCTTCATTGGCAGCTTTGCCGTGTTTCTTGCAGAGGGCATACCGGAACAAGAGGCGGTGCGGCGCGCCAACTTGTACGCCGGACTCTCGACCACCGGAGTGGGAACGCAGAAGTCTTTTTATGATCGCCAGCGTTTCGATGCGGAATGGAAATCCCGATCCGGGACTGGTTCCATCTGAAGTTGTCTTAACACTCACAACTCACTGTGGCTGCTTACGATATATGAGTGCAAGTGCGTGCTGCGCTTGGCATTTGACTGCATGTGTGTCAGCGAATCCGCCGGTTCCGAATAAGTCAACCGCAATTCTTTCATGCGTCGATATGAAAAGATCGCTGCGAGAAGCGTCTGTCTTCCGGCGAAAAATCTTGACTTCCGAATAGCGGGCCATTTATAAGGCCCTTCTACGGCTAAAGCTTTCAACTTTCAAGATCAGGGGAAACTTTTTCGTTCGGTTGAGGGCCGCCGAAAGGGGTTCGAATGCTGAACAAGAAGGCGCTGCTCTGCGGTGGTTGTTGCTTCCTGGTCTTCTCACTTTGTCAACTCCTCTACGGCCAGGCAACCGGAAGTTTTTCCGGCACAGTTTCCGACAAAGCAGGCGCGGTCGTGTCAGGGGCAACTGTGAAGGCTACTTCGCAAGGCACCGGCGTGTCGCGCGAGGCGAAGACCGACGACTCCGGGCATTATCTGATCCCTTTGTTACCCGTCGCGTTCTACACCATTCGAGTGGATGCGCAGGGGTTCGGACCCGCGGAGCAGAAAGACGTCCGTCTGCAGATCGATGAGCATCGTGAGCTGGATTTCGCAGTCGTGCCCGCATCGGTCACGACTGCCGTGGAAGTGAATGCGACGGAAGTTGCCGTTGAAACCACGAATGCAACGTTGGGCCAAGTCATCACAGCAGAGCAGGTAGCCGACCTTCCCTTAAATGGGCGGAATTTCGTGCAACTGGCGACGCTGGCTCCAGGAACGACCGCGTCGACTAGTCCAGTCAGTTTTTTCACGAATGCCGCCAGTAGTGAAGCCGCTACGCGCGGATCTTTTTCGCTTTCAGTCGGTGGATCGCGCGAACAGGAAACCGATTGGCTACTCGACGGCAACGATAACAATCAGCTCGATGAAGGTGGGATCGCGATCTTTCCGGACATTGACGACATCCAGGAATTCAAGGTGCTGACCTATAACTATTCGGCTGAATACGGAGAACGCGCCGGGCCAACCGTATTGGTTACCACGAAATCAGGATCTAACCAATTTCACGGCTCGTTATTCGAGTACTTCCGCAATACCAAGCTCGATGCCAGCCCGTACTTCTCCACGTCTGCCCAAAAATTCAACCTGAACCAATTTGGCGGATCGCTGGGCGGCCCCATCAAGACCGATAAGACCTTCTTCTTTGCGGACTATCAGGCCAAGATGCAGCGGGAAGGCGTAACCTTCACGGGTTATGTCCCAAACGCCGCCATGACCACTCCGGATGCGAATGGCGATTACGATTTCACCATCAACCCGCTGGGCATATCACTTGTGAACCCGTATGCGAACCAAAACGGAATTACAGGAGAACCTGGGACCTTTCAGTGCTCATCCGGCACCACTCCCGAGCCCGTGCTTGCGGATGGGAGCCAAAGCCCTGGCACGACTTGCAACGTGATTCCAAAGGCCCTGATCAATAGCATTGGTGCAAAGGTAGTCCAGCTGTATCCTGCTCCGAATGCTCCGAACGCAACTGGCTACAACTACGTCAACCAGCCCGTGCGCAAACTCAACGAAGGAACCTGGGATGTTCGCCTCGATCACAATTTCTCCAACAAGGATTCCGCATTTGCGCGCTTCAGCTATGATCAGGCCACGAACTTTGTTCCTGGAGGTTCCCCGACCTGGTCCGAAGCCAACGCCTTCGGCAGCAACCAGTACATCAATAATCATGGACGCAATGCGGTAGTCACGGAAACCCACATCTTTTCACCAAACCTGATCAACCAGTTCACCGCCGGCTACAGCCGGATTTTCAATCACATTCTTTCGTATGGCACCGGCAGTTGCGAAGCCGCGAACCTAGGTATTCCCGGCGCTGATCTGGGAGCGCAGTGCGACGCCATCACCGGCTACCCCGGGAGTTTGAATCAGTCGACCAAAGACTGTGAAAGCTGTGGCCTGACGTCGTTCCAGATGTCGAGTTACTTCTCGGTCGGAGACCGCGGCTATTCCCCTTACCAGGGTGGAACGAACGTCTACTCGCTCTCCGATACGCTCGACTTGATTCGGGGAAAACACAACATCCGCGTCGGTTTGGTTTTTCGAGCGAACCAAATGAACGTAAGAAACAATGCATTCCAGGATGGCTATGTCGTCGAGGCGGGATTGGGAACCGGTGATGACATTGCCGACCTGCTGCTGGGCAGCATGGGAGTTTTTGCCGCACACGATCAGACGTTCCTCGGGGCTACTACCGGTCGCCGCTGGAAACTGGTGCGCCCTTTCGTTCAGGATGACTGGCGCATGACCAAGAACCTGACCGTGAATATCGGGCTCGCGTGGTCTCTGGCCACTCCCGAAACTGAAGCCCAGAATCGGCAGTCGAACTACAACATTCAAAACCTCAAGTGGTATGTCCCGAAAAATAGCCCGGCCTTGAGCGGATGCACAAACTGTATCGCTACCGATGGTCGCGTTGGCATTCAGTTCGACAAGACTGCACTCGAACCACGCATCGGTTTCTCGTGGAAGCCGATGGGCAGCGACAAGACCGTTCTCCGTGCCGGGTATGCGATTTTCCACGATTCAGCCTGGAATCAAGGCGGACAGGGGCTATGGCAGAACCCCCCGTATTATGCGGAAATTGATCCCGATAACTTTCCGAATGTGCTGTTGACTCCATTTTTCTCTTCGACTGGCTTGTGCAACCCTTTTGGCGCCCCAGGCTGCGGTCTCTCGTATGGATTCCAGCAGATTGCTCCGACGAATCCTGCATGTCCGCCAGCCGGAATCCTTACCGCGCCAGTAAGCCCGGGCTGTTATACCGGGAGCATTCAATCCGCAAACCTTAATTTCAAGCAGGGAATGATCCAGCAGTTCAATCTCAATGTTGAGCGGCTGTTGCCAGGAAATGTTGTGTTAACCGTCGGGTACGCTGGCTCTCGCAGCGACCACATATTGGTCAGTCAGGAGAACGAAAACCTCAATGATCCGAATGCCTGCCCCGACGGCTTTGCTCCAGTGCCGGGCTACACGGTGGGCTGTGGCTTAGGTTATTTCCCGTTCGCGAACCCCTTTCAAAGCGTTAACAGCAACAACAGCGTGGGTAATGCCCGCTATGACTCTCTTGAAGTCAAGGCTGAGACCAAGAGTACGCGCCACGGCCTCTACGCGCTGCTGGGCTACACCTGGTCCCGCACCTTTGACTCGGGTATGCCTGATGGCCTTGGCACGAACCCTGGCGCTATCTATTGGCCACTGCCCGGAACGAAGAAACTTGACTGGGGTCTCTCCCAGCTGAATCTAGATGACAGCTTTACCGCCAGTGTCCTTTACGATCTACCTTTTGGCAAAGGCAAGCACTTTGGAGGGAACTGGAATGGCGCGACGAATGCTCTGCTCGGAAATTGGCACTTGGATCTGATCGAGAGAGCCACATCCGGATTCCCGCTATTTGTCGTCGACAGTGCTGATGAATCCGGAACATTCTTCTCCTACAACGGATTTACGCTCCAGCGTCCGAACCAAGTGGGCGATCCGAATAAGGCTGGTCCTGAACCTGGGGGCACCAACTGCCCCACGCAGATTCACACTCACCAGCATTGGTTTAATCCCTGTGCCTTTGAACAGGCTCCTGCAGGAGAACTCGGCACCGCCGCGCGTGCACCCGTCTACGGCCCTCGTTTCGTCAACACCGATTTCTCCGTCATCAAGAATTTTCCGCTTTCGCTCCGTGAAGGTATGAATTTGCAGTTCCGGGCCGAGTTCTTTAACATTTTCAACCATCCGCAGTTCTACTTGTCGGGGTTGGGTGATAGCGGACAGCAAGACATCAACACGCCCTCGAGCTTCGGCGTCATCAATAACACCGTGAACAATCCTCGCTTGATTCAATTTGCACTCAGGCTCGCGTTCTAGAGCGTTGCGTGACTAACTTCCGGGGCAGACGGGCACCACCCGTTCTGCCCTTTGTCTCGCGGAAACGAACACACTTCGTGAAAGATTAGCCTTGTCGACCAAGAAATCCTTAGTCTTAATCGCCTACTGCCTGACCGCCACGCTCTGCTTCGCCCAGCCGCGTCGCAAAATCATCGTCAACGAAGACTGCTCTGGGCCTGGCGGCAGCAACATGCAGACGCTGCTGGTACTGATTCAATCGCCGCAGGTGGAAGTGCTGGGGATCACGGTGGTGAGTGGAGATCAGTGGCGCGATGAGGAAGTGGCACATACGCTGCGCTTGCTCGAAATTATCGGACGCACCGACATTCCGGTTGTGCCCGGGGCGGCGTTCCCCCTCGTTCGCAGCCGTGAGGAAGCCCAACTGTGGCAACAGCGATACGGAAAAGTCGCCTACGCGGGCGCGTGGGATGACCGCTGGTGGCATGAGCCTTTCGTCGTGCCGGAACTTCCCGAGGGAAAGCCGATTACAAAGCCCGCTGACGAAGACGCCGTGCATTTCCTGATCCGGATGGTGCACAAATATCCCCACGAGGTGACCGTCTACGAAGGCGGGCCGATGACGAACCTGGCGCTCGCAGTCACGATCGATCCGCAGTTTGTAGAGCTGGTGCAGGAACTCGTGTTCATGGGAGGAAGTCTGAGTCCCAGCAGCGACAACCCGGAGTTTGCCAGCAATCCACGCCACGAATTCAATTTTTGGTTTGATCCTGAGGCAGCGCAAATCGTACTTCGTGAGCGCTGGAAAAAGATTGTCTGCACACCCACGGACATTTCCATTAAGACTCAGCTAACGCCTGCCATGATCAAAGAGATCGAAGCCAGCGGCACTCCGCTCGCCCATTATCTGGCGCATTTTGCCCAATTTTGGCCCGGTGCCGACATCATGTGGGACGAACTTGCGGCAGCCGCATGGATCGACCCTACTCTGATCACGAAGAGCGAGACCCGATACATGGGAGTAGACCTCGACAAGGGAGCGGGATACGGAAACACTCTGACCTGGAGCGACAAAGACAAGCCGAAACTGGAAGCGCAGTCGGTCGAAATCCAGGTGGATCTGAACGCCGAGAAGTTCTACAGAATGTTTGTGAGCTTGATGACGGCACCCACGCCCGCGGCTCATTAGCCGGTGGGTTTCAGGCTTGTCTTCGTGCGCAGATAATGGGACTCAAGATGTATTTCAGTGAGCCATGGGATGGAACGGGCCACGCACAGCATTCATGCCTGCACGCTTGCGCAACTCGGTGAGCAGGGCGCTGGCAGCGTTGCGGTAGGTCTTGCTCGGGTCGGAAGGATCACCCCACACCGCATCGTAAATAATCTGCGCGGCTTCTTTCAGGTCCATGTGCAAAGCCGCCTCGCAAACGTCCAGGCGACCCTGCAGGAGCTCATGGCAGGATTGGCAAATCTCGGCAGGTTGCAACCCGGCGGGATGGTTATGTTCGAGTTTGCAGGTGTACGCGGGCGCTTTGGTGGCCTCGGCATGCACCGCAACCAGTTCAGATTTGAATTCACGAAGAAATTGCTCGCGCTCCTCGTCCAAGTCCGTGCCAGCTTGTTTTGGGCCCTTGCCAGTTTGTGCCACGTCTTCCTTGCGAGGTGGTGCAGTCTCAGTGCTGCTCTGGGGTACTTGGCCGGCTGCAATTCGCATGACCGGGGCGACACGCTCCTTGCCCTGGCACGTGGGGCAAGCGTCAAGATCGGCTGGGTAGTAGAGGTGACAAGTGGCGCAGGGTAGTCCGTACGCGGAGGACTTGCCGACAACCGCAGCGGGCCCATTGGTCAAGGCTGCGGGATTGGGGCTGCTGGCATCATTTCCACGCACGACTGCATGTTGTGGGCCCGCGCCAACGGCTGCGTGCTGGGAACGTGTTGCTTCCATCGTGCATCTCCGGAAACCTTCTGTTAGTGTAGGCAGATTTTAGGCCAGACCGAAACACCAGCAGTACACACGGAGGTACTGGCCTGTGGGACACGTCCGACTCGTGCGCGGCCGGCGATCCTCTACCGGGCGCTGTTCGTGGCTTTCATCAGCTTGAGAAGCTCTTCGCGGCGCGCGCGGTAAAGAGTGCGTTCGGGATCGAGCCGGGCAGCCAGGTCCAGCTCGGAGAGAGCCTCTTCGTAGCGATCAAGGCTCATCAGGCACGCTGCCAGCGAATAGTGGTTGTCGGCGGACGGCTTTAGCCGCAGGGCTTCACGGAATTCTCTTTCCGCGGCCTGCAACTGCTGCTGCTCGAACAGGATTGTGCCCAGGTAGTGATGGGCCACGTCGGAATCAGGGTTGAGGGAAACCGACAGGCGAAATTCGCGCAGCGCCTCTTCCGGTTTGCCATCCAGCATAAGGGCTT
>JGI12712J15308_10000345_pt1 | contig 13785 bp, 14 predicted proteins | sample JacPin_JW_Ref_O2_FD_15308 | JGI IMG/M metagenome (IMG submission 15308) | reverse complement strand
TGCGCCTGTCCCCGCCGGGTTTCGGCGCCCCCGTGCCCCCAGGGTTCACGGCCACGGTCGAGGAGTACCGCCGCTGGCTGGTCACCGAGTTAGAGCGCCTCGAACGGCCGGCCGACCTGGTGGGTCACGACTGGGGCGGTGCCCACGTGATGAACGTCGTGATGACACGGCCCGAACTGGTGCGCAGTTGGGTATGCGACGTCGTCGGCCTCTTCGACCAGGACTACCAGTGGCACGATCTCGGGCAGGTGTGGGCGACCCCGGGAGCCGGCGAGGATGCGATCGCGGCGATGATCGAGCCGCCCGTCACCGAACGTGCTGCGGCATTGGTGAAGAAGGGAATGCACGAGGACGTTGCGCTACCCGTCGCTGATGGACAGAACCCCGCCATGGGCGAGTGCATCCTCCGCTTGTACCGCGACGCCGCCCAACCCGCAATGGCCCGGCTAGGCCGCAATCTCGAACGAGCCGCCCAGAGGCCTGGCCTGTCGATCATCGCAAGCGAGGACCACTTGGTGGGGACCGACGATCAGCGTCGTCGCGCAAGCGGTCGCGCCGGCGCTGAGATCGCAGAGCTCGACGGACTATCCCACTGGTGGTTCACCCAAGATCCGCAACGGGGCGCCGCGACCATCAATCGGTTCTGGGCAGGAGTGAGCCAAGAGTGATCCGCAGACGACTCGGCTACAGCCAGGTGTCCTGGGTAGTCGTGGTGAGGAACGCTTCCAAGTCGTCACGCCACTGCGCGGGCCTGGTCTTGTCCGGCTCGATGCCGGTGTAGTCGCCGCGATAGAACAGCAGGGGCCGCGGCTTGATTTTCGGTACCTCGGACAGCGACTTCACCGCGCCGAACACCACGAAGTGGTCGCCGCCGTCGAGCACCGAGGCCACCGTGCAGTCGATGTAGGCCAGCGAGCCCTCGATGACCGGCGAGCCGAGTTCCGAAGGGTGCCAGTCGATGCCGGCGAATTTGTCCGGTTCCTTCGAGCCGAAGCGGGCCGAGACGTGCTGCTGGCTCTCGGTCAACACGTTGACGCAGAATTTCCCGCTGGCCTCGATGGCCTTCCAGGACCGCGACACCTTGGTCGGACAGAACAGCACCAGCGGAGGCTCCAGTGACAGCGCCGCAAAGGATTGGCATGCGAAGCCGACCGGCACGTCGTCGTGCGAAGTGGTGATGATCGTGATTCCGGTGCAGAACTGACCCAGCACGCTGCGGAAGGCGCGGGCGTCGATCTGCTCGGACATTACTTGAAGCCGACGCTGAAGTCGTGCCCCCAGAGGCTGATCGCGGTGCTCTCCCGGGCAACCCAGTCGACGTCGTCGACTTTTCTTCCCTCGCAGCCGAATTCGATGTCGAATCCGCTGGGTGTCTTCATGTAGAACGACAGCATCAGGTCGTTGACGTGGCGGCCCAGGGTGGCCGACATCGGCACCTTGCGCCGTAGCGCCCGGTCCAGGCATAGCCCCACGTCGTCGGCTTCTTGCACCTCGACCATCAGGTGCACGATGCCGCTGGGGGTCTGCCCGGGCATGAAGGCCAGGCTGTGGTGACGAGGGTTGCAGCCCAGGAACCGCAGCCAGGCCGGCGGCCCGTCGGCGGGTCGGCCAACCACCTGCGGCGGCAGTCGCATCGAGTCACGCAGCTTGAAGTCCAGCACGTCGCGGTAGAAGTGCAGCGTCTCCACGTCGTCGCGNGTGGTCAGCACCACGTGCCCCAGGCCCTGCTCNCCGGTGACGAACTTGTGGCCGTACGGGCTGACGACCCGGCGGTGTTCGAGCGCGGCGCCGTGAAAGACCTCCAAGCCGTTGCCCGAGGGATCGGAGAATTTGATCATCTCGTCGACCCGACGGTCGGCCAGCTCGGCGGCGGTGGCCTCCTTATAGGGCGTGCCTTCGACATCAAGCCGGTTGCGGATCTCTTGCAGGCCTTCGGCATTCGCGCATTCCCAGCCGGCCTCGGACAGCCGGTCATGCTCGCCCGGCACGATCACCAGGCGGGCCGGGAAGTCGTCCATCCGCAGGTACAGGGCACCCTCGGTGCTGCCCTTGCCCTCGACCATGCCCAGAACCTTCAGGCCGTAATCGCGCCAGGCTTGCATGTCGGTGGCTTCGATGCGCAGGTAACCGAGTGAACGGATGCTCATCACGCACCTCCTAGGAAGTCGATGGTCAGCTTGTTGAATTCGTCGAACTTCTCCACCTGCGCCCAATGGCCACACTGGCCGAAAACGTGTAGCTGCGCACGAGGAATCGTCTTGAGCGCCACCAGCGCGCCATCGATCGGGTTGACCCGGTCCTCGCGGCCCCAGATCAGCAGCACCGGTTGACGCAGTTTATAGACCTCGCGCCACATCATGCCGAGCTCGAAGTCCGCTCCGGAGAACGACATTCCCATCGCACGGGTCGCCGTCAGCGATTCGGGCGTCGAGGCCAGTTCGAAGCGCTGGTCGATCAGTTCCGGGGTGATCAGCTTCTGGTCGTAGACCATGACACGAAGGAACGCCTCCAGATTCTCCCGGGTCGGCTCGACCGAGAACTTGCCCAGTCGCTTGACACCCTCGGTGGGGTCGGGGGCGAACAGGTTGACGCTCAGCCCGCCTGGGCCCATCAGCACCAGCTTGCCGGCCTTGTCCGGATAGTCCAGCGCGAATCGGACCGCGGTGCCGCCCCCCAACGAATTGCCCACCAGCGGAACACGCCCCAGGCCCAGGTGGTCGAACAGGCCCCTCAGCGCCCNGGCCGCGTAGTGGTTGAATTGCCCGTGCTCCGCACGTTTGTCGGAGTGACCGTAGCCGGGCTGGTCGACGGCCAGCACATGAAAGCGCTGCGCCAGCACCGGAATGTTGCGGGAGAAGTTCGTCCAGCTCGCCGCACCGGGTCCNCCNCCGTGCAGCAGCACAATCGTCTGCTCTTTGCCGACGCCAGCCTCGTGGTAGTGCAGCTTGAGCGGACCGTCGACGTCGACGTCGACGAACCGGGAGGTGGACTCGAAGGTGAGTTCTTCCGTCGCCGTCATCAGACCATGGTGTCGCCGGGTGGCAGCCCGAACTCGTGGTTACCGAAGATCAGATAGGCCCGCTCGGGGTCGTTGGCCGCGTGCACCCGGCCGGCGTGCGCGTCACGCCAGAAACGTTGCACCGGTGCGTCATTGGCCAGCGCCGTGGCACCTGAAGCCTCGAACAGCCGGTCGACTGAGGCGATGGACCGTCCGGTCGCGCGCACCTGGTCGCGACGAGCACGGGCGCGCAGGTCGAACGGGATCTCCTTGCCCGCCGACAACAGCGCGTACTCATCGCTGACATTGCCGATCAACTGTCGCCACGCCGCGTCGATGTCGCTGGCCGCCTCGGCTATACGGACCTTGGCGAACGGGTCGTCCTTGGCCTTCTCGCCGGCGAATGCCGCACGCACCCGCTTGCCCTGGTGCTCGACGTGCGCGTCGTACGCGCCATACGCCATGCCGACAATCGGCGCTGAGATGGTAGTGGGATGCATTGTGCCCCAAGGCATCTTGTAGACAGCAGCGGTGTTGTTCTGGTAGCCGCCCGCGGTGCCGTCGTTCATCGCTTTGTACGACAGGAACCGGTGCCGGGGCACGAAGACATCCTTGACGACGACGGTGTTGCTGCCGGTGCCCCGCAGACCGACCACATGCCAGACGTCGTCGATGCGGTATTCGGTGCGCGGGATCAGGAAGCTGCCGAAGTCGACCGGCCGGCCGTCCTTGATCACCGGACCACCCAGGAAGGCCCACGTGGCGTGGTCACACCCCGATGACCAGTTCCACGAACCGCTGACCAGGTAGCCGCCGTCGACGACCGTGCCCGCGCCCATCGGCGCGTAGGACGACGAGACACGCACATTCGTGTCATCGCCCCAGACCTCGTCCTGGGCCTGCTGGTCGAACAGCGCCAAGTGCCAGTTGTGCACACCGATGATCGAGCTGACCCAGCCGGTGGAACCGCACGCGCTGGCCAGTCGGCGGACCGCCTCGTAGAACACTGCGGGGTCGCATTCCAGCCCGTCCCACTGCTGGGGTTGCAGCAACTTGAAGAAGCCGATCTCCTGAAGCTCGCTGACCGTGGCGTCCGGCAGTCGGCGCAGATCCTCAGTTTCCTGGGCGCGCTGTCGCAGCTTGGGCAGTAGTTCGTCGATGCCGTCTAGGACCGACTGGGCGTCACGTTGTTGAATGGACGTCACTGGTTCCTCCAAAGGTGGCTTACGTAGACAAAGACTAGAACACGTTCCGATTTGTGTCGAGCAGCGTGTTCCTGCGGCTGGTAGCGATACTGATACACCTTTCTGTAACCTGTTCTAGTTATGACTGAAGGAAGGGCGGGGTTGTGACGGACACAATTCCCGACGAACCGCTCGGCAGCCACGTTCTCGAACTGGAGATAGCCGACGTCGTCACCGAGACCGAGGACGCGCGTTCGCTGGTGTTCACGGTGCCCGATGGCGCTCACATACCGGCGGAGCGGTTGCGCTACGCCCCCGGCCAATTTCTAACGCTGCGTGTTCCCAGCGACCGCACCGGCTCGGTCGCCCGCTGCTATTCGCTGTGCAGCTCGCCGTTCATTGACGAGGCGATGACCGTCACCGTGAAACGGGACAAAGACGGCTATGCGTCGAACTGGCTGTGCGACCACGCTCATCCCGGCATGCGGATTCATGTGCTGGCGCCGTCGGGCACGTTCGTACCCAAGACCCTCGACGACGATTTCCTGCTGCTGTCCGCCGGCAGCGGGATCACGCCGATCTTGTCGATTTGCAAGTCGGCGCTGTCCGAAGGCGGCGGACAGGTGGTGTTGGTCTACGCCAACCGCGACGAGCGGTCGGTGATCTTCGCCGACGCGCTGCGGGAACTGACGGCAAAGTATCCCGACCGGCTGACCGTGGTGCATTGGCTGGAGTCGCTGCAGGGGTTGCCGTCGGCTACCGCGCTCGCACAACTGGCTGCCCCGTTCACCGGCCGGCAGGCGTTCATCTGCGGGCCGGGCCCCTTCATGGAAGCCGCTCGCGAGGCGCTCGACACCCTGAAAGTGCCTGCACCGCAAGTACATCTCGAGGTATTCAAGTCGCTGGACAGCGACCCGTTCGCCGCGGTGAAGATCGAGGATGACGGCGACGAGCCCCCGGCCACGGCAGTCGTCGAACTCGACGGCCAGACCCACACCGTGTCGTGGCCCCGCAAGGCGAAGCTGCTCGACGTGCTGCTGGACGCCGGCCTGGACGCGCCGTTCTCCTGCCGCGAGGGCCATTGCGGCGCCTGCGCCACCACCCTGCGCAACGGCAAAGTCAGCATGGAGGTCAACGATGTGCTCGAGCAGCAGGACCTCGACGACGGGCTGATCCTGGCCTGCCAGTCGCACCCGGACACCGATTCGGTCGAAGTTACCTACGACGAATAGCTCCAGCGTAGGTTCTGCTGAGGCTTAAGCGAGAGGACGCGGGATGAACCGCCTGGTGACAGCACTGGCAGGCGTCGGTCTGGTGCTGGCGTTGACGCCGCCCGCGGTCGCCCCGGCGGCCGGCAACACCGCCACCTCACTGATACCCCTCAACGACGGCAGCCAGCTGGAAACCCGCGCCACGCTCGACTGCCACAGCGCGAATGGCAGTTGCGACTTCACCGTCGGCGCGGACCGCAGGACCGGTGATGCCGTCGACGGATTCCCGCACGACCTCTGGTCGCGGCAAAGCACCGACATCCGCTCAATGGACCGCACGTTGTACCTCGACGTGCACGCCACAGCGCAATACGACCGGGTGTTCAAAGAAGGCGGCAACGACAACGTCACCACGATCTACATGGGCGAGGGACCGCTGGAGAAGTATCAGACCACCGGCCGGATCGACGCGACCGATTGGCACACCGGCCAGTCGCGTACCAATGTGCCGGTCATCATGTGCACACACATCCAGGTGGTCTACGGCGGAAACAACATCACCTCACCGAGCACCTGCGCGCAGGCCAACTTCTCCTGAAGCTGAGTCGTCAAAGCTTCTGCGACAACACCTTTGCGAACATCTCGCCACGTTGTCACCTGGACTCGAGAAAGGTGATCACCGCTCGAACGCGCCGGTGATCGTCGGCGGTTTCAGGCAGGTTCAGCTTGCTCAGGATACTTCGCACATGCTTCTCGACGGTGCCTTCGGTGAGCCACAGTCGACGGGCGATGCCCGAGTTGGTGCGCCCCTCCGCCATCAGCGCCAACACCTCATGTTCGCGCGGACTAAGAACAGCGAGCGGATCTTCGCGTCGGCGTCCGGAGACCAATTCTTGGATGAGCGCCGGATCGATTACTGAGCCGCCGTTAGCGATCCGCTGTAGGGAATCGACAAATTCCGCCACATCGGTCACCCGACTCTTGAGGAGATAACCGATGGCATGACCGCTGGACAAGAGCTCTACCGCGTGCTCGACCTCGACATGCGCCGACAAAACCAAAATGCCGATTTCGGGCAGTTCACCCCGGATGACTCCCGCCACGTCAAGACCCTCGGTGGTGTTCGTTGGCGGCATGCGGATGTCGACAACCAGCAAGTCCGGGTTTTCCGCGCGGACCAGGGCGAGGGTTTCGGTGGCATTGCCGGTCTGGCCGACAACGTCGAACCCGGAGCGCCCGAGCAGGCTCGACAGCCCTTCACGAAGCAGGACGTCGTCGTCGGCCACAATCACGCGTAGTGCGCTACTCTGCGAAACCGCTTCTTGTCCGGGCACACTGTGCGTGTTGCTGGAGTCCACTCCCATGCGGCCACGTCCTCTCGGCCATTCGACCGATCACATCTTGCTACGGACGCACCCGGAAAGTCACTGACCGCACGATGCCGTTCAGCCGGTGCTGTACGCCCAATAGTCATATGCGCCGGGCACCGGGCACAGGTCGTGGTATGCATCCAGCACGAATTGACCCGCTTGGGCGGTGGTCAGCTGTGGATAGTCGCGCACCAGGCCCGCGGCCACCTGCGTGCCCACGGCGTGCTGATTCCACAGTTGCCAGCACACGTTGTAGCCGTCTTCCAGCATCGCCGGATCCGTTCCGGTGACGCCCGCCGACCGTGCGGCGGCCAGGAAGTCCTGAGGTGTGTGNGGTTGCGCCACCGGGCTGGCGCCGGCCGTCGTGACTGGGTCGGCGCCGGCCGGCGCGGCCAGGCCTACGGCAATGACGGCTCCAGCGGCACCAGCGAGGACTTGGGCCAACCTCAGTGGATTGGTTATGCGGCTAGTGGTCATATCTGTTGCCTCCCTTTAATTTTGGTGTTATGACAGAGTCGTCGCCAAGGTTGACTGCTCGGCCGGAGTAGTGCGCGCTGCACCATGGGCGTACGCGCCCGGCCCAAGCCCGATCAGGGACAGCCAGAAAACGACAGTGATCAAGCCCAATAAAGCGGTGGCGAGGACGTGCCGAAACAGCTGCCTGCGGTATGGGTTTCCGGTTTGACGGCGCAATGACTGCTGCCCGCGATCGATATCATCGCCGCATCCACCGGCCGGAAATTCGGCTATCGTCGGTTGCCAAACCGCGGAATCCAGCTGCGATGAACTTATTTCGTACGCGTAGCTCTTCATAGCTGCCAGCATCGCGCGGTATGCACAGAAAGTCNTCGCGGCTAACGCCCAATGACCATTCCTGTTAGCAGCAGTTAGCCACTACCGGCTAGCTGCAATGAGCCCGGCGCGGGGTGGCGCACATCACAAAGCAGGGCGTGAAATCTGCTGGACTACTTGCCTTTACCGAGACGACCGAGGGCTGCGGTGATNGCACTGGCGGAAAGCGCCGACTTGGCGAGGAAACCTATGGCGGGGCTGGTCTCGAGCATGTCCGTCAGGTCCGGCTCGGCGTGGGTAGAGATCAGTATGACCGGAGCCGTTGCCGCGCTGTCGATCTCGTGAAGAGCCTCCGCGAGATCGAAGCCGCTTTCTTCGCCGATATTTACGTCGACCAGTGTTACGTCGGGTCGCAGCTCCCGGACGGACCGGAGCGCGTCGGCATTCGTTGATGCCATACCGACAACGCAGGCCCCCTGGTGTTCAAGCAGCCGTCTCGCCGAGTCGAGGAATTCCGGGTTGTCGTCGACGATGACCACCCGGATCGGCTTAGCCGGTGACTTCACAGCGCCATTGTGGCAACGGAAGTGGCCAGCCTGCATTCCCGCTAGCACCCATGTTCACGTCTCGAGCGGCACTAGTTCGCTGGACCGCCCAGCGGGCGACTCGTCGGGTCCGAGGGGAATATTCACCAACAGCGACGTGCCGTCGCCTAGACGACTCGCAATTTCCATCTGACCTCCGAGGGCCTCAACCCGGTCCACCAAGCCGATGAGTCCAGACCCTTTGCGGGCGTCGGCTCCCCCAATCCCGTCGTCGCGAATCGAAAGATGAAGCTTGTCATCGTCAGCTTTGACAGCCAGCTGGACCATGGACGCCTGTGCATGCTTCGCCGCATTCGTAAGCGCCTCTGCCACAATGTAATATCCGGCCACCTCCACATAGTCAGGTAAGTGCCGAGGTACCACTACATCCAGTTCTACCGGCACCGGGCAGCGGCGCGCGAGTGTCTTCAGCGTCGGTCCGAGGCCTCCTCTCGAGAGGATCGCCGGATGAATACCGCGGGCAATCTCCCGTAGTTCGTCCGAGACACCGACCAAACCGGTAACGACGTCGGAGAGTTGTGCGCGCAGCGTCGCCTGCGCGGGCGAGACAGACTCTTCTGCCAGGCGCAGCATGAGTCCCAATGAGACCAGGCGTTGTTGAGCACCATCGTGCAAATCCCGCTCGATACGCCGCCGCGTCTCATCAGCGGCCGCGACAATCCGCGCTCGTGACGCTCTCAGTTCGGCACGCGCATTGGCGTTTGCGATCGCGATTGTGATGAGGTCGGCGAAGTCGCTGACGCGTTGCTCCGCGCTGGGTGGGAAGGCGTCGGATCGAGACGAACCGGCGATGGCCGCTCCCCAGACCTGGCTGCCCGCCATGATCGGGGCTCCGACAGCTGAGCACAAACCCAACGCCCGGATGCGCGCTGCCGCCGACCCGGCAGCGTAGTCGTGGCTATCCATTCGTGCCGCGCGGCCGGTTCGCCACACCGCCGCTGCAACACTCTGGCCATCGAGCGAAAAGCGTTCGCCCACCGGCATTTCCTGCAATCCAGGTTCGTCGGCCGCTGCAAGTAACAGAGCCGTGCCGTCAGGCTCGTAACGGAACAAAGCCGCGTTTTGAACATCGAGACAGGTGGCCAACTCCGCGACCACGGCTGAGAACACGTCGGATGCCGGAACATTGCGCGCCACCAGTGTCGCCACCCGACGCAGCGCGGTTTGCTGCCTTGCGGCGAGATCGGCTTCATGTCGGCGCCGGTCGGCTTCGATGGCGCTGGCTCGGGCCAGCCCCGCAAGACTGTTGGCCAACAGCGCCACGACGAAAAAGACGACAATTACCACCCAGTTCTGCAGCTGGATCAGACCGAAGCCGTCCGGCCAGCTTCGGCAAACATCGAACGCCACGGCGCTCACCAGTGCGGTGATCGCCGCTAATCCGAACCCCCAGGCCATTCCGACCAGCAGTACCCCGAGCAAGTACACCGTGCCGAATGCCATGGTCGGAGCAAAGTGCTTCAGCACAACAACAACAGCGGTCTCGAGGCCTATCAACGTCGCGGCGGCGATAAAACCTTGCCAGAGCGGCGGAGGGGTCGGCCGCACCAACAACCGCACGACCCGCGCGCCCGGACGTCCCAGTTGGCCGCTGTCGGCCTGAGCGCTCCCATGCCCTGCCACATGATCGGCCTAGCACGCGCGATGGCCGACCGCAATATCGTCGGCGAAGTGCCAACAATCTTCCGGCCAGCCGGTAACCAAAGATTCCGGTTAGCTGCAATCCCATGTTGGCGTCAGCCGCACAGACATAAGTTCCTCTGGCCGGAATCATCGAGGCATGACTACAACAGCCCTACACCCAACCGCTCACACAAATGGCGGTAGCCGGCGCCGCGCGGACCAGGTGCGCGTCTTCCAGCCGCCACAGCGGCTTGTGCAGAACCTCCAACTGATCCTTGTCGACCTCATCGAGCTTCATTTGCAGGGCAAGCAGGCCCATTGGAATGTCGTCGGTACCAACTTCCGTGACTTACATCTTCAACTCGACGAATTGGTCGACTTCGCCCGCGAGGCCAGCGACATCATCGCCGAGCGGATGCGCGCGCTTGACGCGGTGCCGGACGGCCGGTCCGACACGATTGTCGCCACTACCAGCCTGCCTCGCTTTCCAGCCAACGAGCAAAACACCACGGACGTCGTCGGCCGCATCACGACCCGTATTTATGCGACGGTCAACACCATTCGCACGGTGCATGACGCGGTCGATTCCGACGACCCCGCCACGGCGGACATCCTACATACGCAGATCGATGCGCTGGAAAAGCTTGCGTGGCTGATCAAATCGGAAAACCGCAGAGCCTGAGCGGGCGTCAAATCTTCTGCGACAACACGTTTGCGAACGTGTGGGTGTCGCCGGGCCAGCGCGCCGACACGTAAGCGCCGTCGTCGACGACGAACGCCGGCCGCGAGTCGGTTGCGGTGTCGCGCACCATCCCCGAGGTTTTCGTCCGCCAGTGCTCCGATCCCCGATCGACGTCGCGGAAGTCAGCGGGGTTTTTCAGGGCGCGGGTGACTTCGGATTGCACCGACATGTATCCCGACGGCTGGCCGGGCCGCTCGCTGTAGGTGCGGTAGTAGTCGCGGTCCCAGAACCGGGTGAGCCGGGTCACGCGCCAAGCGGTGCGCTCCAGCGCCCAGGTCAGCGCGGTGGTGCGGCGCCCGTACAGCACCGAATGACCGGTCTTTGGGTCAACGCTGCGTGCGGCCAGCAGTACACCGTGGCAGATCGCGGCCACGATCACGCCGCGGCCAAACGCGTCGACGACCAGCCGGTGCAGGGTCTCGCTGTCGATGTAGGAACGCATGCCGCGGGCGCGATGGCCACCGGGCAGCAGCAACCCGTCGATGCCGTCGAGCGTGGCTTCCGCCCAGCTGGACGGGTTCTGGTACTCGGGTGAGCTCAGCATCTCACGGTGGGCCCCGCGGGCGTCCTTGTTGGCCCGCAGCGCTCGTCCCACGACGGTGATCCCACCCAATACCGGTAGCGCAGACCAGACGTCCAAACCGCGGCCGGTGACCATGATGTCGTCGGCGAGTCCGGGTGCACCGCTTTCGGTGGCGAAGACGACCTGGTGGCCGTTGGCGCGCAGCACCTGCCAACTAACCGCGACCTCGGTCGGGTCGAAGTCGCGGTCTGGAATCGGAATCAGCACGGTACCCATCGGTGATCTACGAGCTTAAGGTCTAGAGCCCTCGCAACAAACGCTGCCTCCGCGATCATGCCGATCGACAACGCCGACCGCCTTCCTGCTTTCGCAGGGCTCACGGCGAGGGCGCGATCGTCGTGGCGTACACAACTTTGAGTGCTGCGATTTACGCTGCCATCGCTACTTACGCCACGGCACTTGGGCATTGGAGTCATACTTTGCCCATGCCTGCTACGCCGCCACCTCTGGGGCCGATACCGCCCGCGTCAACACTCGATGCGGTGGTGTCGGCACTCGACTCGGTCATCGAGTGGTCAATCGCCGCGTCCAGCCGGCTGGGCTACTTCGCTGCGCTGTACAAGCGGATAACGATCGCAGTAGGTACGGCGATCGATAACGGCGCATTCCAGGACGGACCACGGATGGAGCGGTTCGACGCATCATTCGCAGACCGTTACTTCGACGCGCTGAACGGTTATTTTCACCCGAAACAATTCCCGCGGCCGACACGGTCATGGCAACAAACTTTCGATGCCGCCAATCGTGCTGACCTGATCATCTTGCAGCACATGCTGGGCGGCGTGAATGCCCATATCGAGCTGGATCTTGGGATCACGGCCCAGAACATCGCTCCGGCAATGAAACTGCCGACATTGCACGACGACTTCAACACTCTTAATGCCGTTTTGGCAAGCCAGGTCAACGGTGTGGTCGATGACATGAATCAACTATCTCCAGAACTGGGCGACCTGTACCAGATACTGGCCGACAACGAGATTTTCGTGATTAACCAAGCGGTCGCTGCTATGCGTGACAGCGCATGGCGGTTCGCGATCTTGCTCGCAGTGGTACCGGGATTCACCCAACCTTTGACTATCTGGGCGCGCGATCGGCAGGTGGCGGCCCAGGCAGATCTGATCTACCACCCGCCCGGCATCATCGGCGTGATCCAGGCAACGATTCGCGAGATCGCCGAAAAGGAAAGCCGCGACGTCGTCAGGAACATTCAGGTGCTGGCGCAGATCGCGTCGACGCCCGCGCCGATCAGGACGACCTTGTGAGCGCCGACTGAGTCTTCGACCACGTTCGGTCATCCGCTCGTCGCAGGCCCGGTCTACAGCTCGATCGGACGCTGAGGGTGATCGGATGACTACTCGACCCCGACCTGATCCAAGTCGGCCAAGTCCTGTGAATCGCGTTCGAAGGGCCGTAGAGACCGCGGGACGGGAACGCGCCTCGCCTCTCGACTTAGCCACCGATCCCGTTATCAAGACCGAGATGGCTTCCGAAATACCAAGGGACGCAGACCAGCTGAAGTATCGCGACAAGAACCAACACGGTCAGGGCGGCGAGCAATCCAACGGCACGCTTGCGTGTGCCGACCGGGGAAAAAGCAAGGACCAGAAATATGGGAACGAAACCGAACTCCACCCACTTGAGGATCTGTTTAGGAGCATCGACCGCTTTGTCATAGTCGCTGAGATGCCCGTCGGGAAAACCCGTCAGGTACAGATCCCAGGCCGCTCGGTAGCCCAATAACAACGCCGCGATGGCGGCTACCACGCAAGCGACCATCGGGAGAGCCCGCATCGGCACCGCGCGGCCCGCCTTCAGCGCGGCAGCCCGAGAAGGCGTTCGCCGGCCAGCGTCAGCAGGATCTGCTCGGTGCCGCCGGCGATCGTCAGGCAGCGGGTGTTGAGGAAATCCTTGACTCGCTTGTCGAAGGCGATGCCGGACCCCTCGCTGAGATCCATCCGGAATTCGGCCAGCGCCTGCCGGTATCGCACGCCAATGAGTTTGCGCACACTGGATTGCGCACCGGGGTCTTGGCCGCCCACCGCGAGCTGGGCGATGCGCTGGTCGAGCAGCGAGCCGACCTGCGCGGTGATGATCAACCGCGCCAACTGATCCTGTTGCGCGACATCGAGATTCGCCTTGGCCGCCTCGGCCAGTAGCTCTTCCATCGGATTGCCGAGCGCGGTACCTGCGGCCATCGCGACCCGCTCGTTGGCCAGCGTGGTGCGGGCCAGCCGCCAGCCGTCGTTGACCGTGCCGACCACCATCTCGTCGGGCACGAACACACTGTCGAGGAACACCTCGTTGAACAGCGCGTCGCCGGTGATTTCGCGCAGCGGCCGGATCAGGATGCCGGGCGAACTCATGTCGATCAGGAAGTAGGTGATCCCTTTGTGTTTCGGAGCCTCAGGGTCGGTGCGGGCCAGGCAGACACCCCACTGCGCTTTGTGCGCCGACGACGTCCACACCTTCTGTCCAGTCAGCTCCCAGCCGCCGTCGACCCGCACCGCTTTGGTGCGCAGCGATGCCAGGTCCGATCCGGCTTCCGGCTCGGAAAACAGTTGACACCAGAAGATGTCGCCGCTCAGGGTGCCCGGGACGAAACGCTCCACTTGCTCAGGCGTGCCGTGCTCGAGGATGGTCGGTGCCGCCCACCAGCCGATCACCAGGTCAGGCCGGA
>JGI12712J15308_10000342_pt1 | contig 13824 bp, 11 predicted proteins | sample JacPin_JW_Ref_O2_FD_15308 | JGI IMG/M metagenome (IMG submission 15308) | reverse complement strand
CCCGGCGCCTTTGGTATTTTTTCCGTAGCGCTCCAGGTACTGCTTGCCGTCGTCGTTCAACACATCGTGTTCGCCGGGTACAAAGAACACGTCCTTCGCGCTCGCGCCTTTCAGAATCTGATCCACGGTGTCGAATTCTTCCGGCTTAGAAAGATGGCTGATGTCCCCGGTGTGCAGCAAAAACTCGGGCGGCGCCGACAACCCATTAATTTTGTCTACGGCCGCTTTCAATGTTCCGGTCACGTCCGGATTCGCCGGCTTGTTGAATCCCATGTGGCTGTCGCTGATCTGCACGAAACTCAATTCGCCTGCCATTGCTTTCGCGTCGAAATCTCCCAAGCGGCTCATGCTGAAGGACTTAAGGATGCCTCCCTGCATCACGCAGAATGCACCCGTCCCGGCCCAGGCCATGCATTCCAGGAATCCGCGCCGATCGATCCCATCTTCGTTGTGGTCATGCATGATCTTCTTGCCCGTCTTGCGATCCATAACAGCCTCCTTGAATTTTCTGCTGCCTTCCACCCATCCAGACCGCCCCCTGCTCTTTTTTATTCCCCCGCCTGGGCTTTTTATTCGCCGGATTTTTTTAGCTGATTGGGAATAAAATGGGCAGAGTGGCGGTTACCTACAGTGAGTGAGCCTCATCAAAACGAAGGTATGGTCGAGCAGGAGGCGCCCCCGGCGTTGAACCCGCAGGACACCGAGCGATTTAACCAGCTCGTGCTCCCGCACCTCGACTCCGCTTTCAACCTGGCGCGTTGGCTGGTGCGCAATCGCACCGATGCCCAGGACGTGACCCAGGACGCGATGCTGCGCGCCTACCGGTTTTTCGGTGGCTTTCACGGCGGCGACGCGCGGGCCTGGCTACTGCAGATCGTGCGCAACAGCTGTTTCAGCTGGATGGAAAAAAACCGTCGTCCGGAACAGGAAGCCGAATTCAACGAAGAGGTACACGTGCCGAACAGCATCACTCCCGAAGCGCTGGCGATAGCCAGCAACAATCGCGAGCGGCTGACCCGCGCGCTCGAAACTCTGCCGCCGCGCTTCCGCGAAGTGCTCGTTCTGCGCGAATTGGAAGGATGCTCTTACAAGGAGATTGCGGCGATCACTTCGATTCCCATCGGCACGGTTATGTCCGCGCTGTCGCGGGCCCGCCAGCAATTGCAGGTGGCGTTGACCAGTCCGTCTCGCGAGGAGGCCGCCCGTGAGCTGTGAGCTGCCCCGCACCATGATTCATGGCTATCTTGACGGGGAATTGGACGCCATGCGCGCCGCGGAATTCGAACGCCACCTCGAACAGTGCCCTGAATGCGTCACGGCGCTGGAATCGCAGGAGTCGCTGCGCTCGTCGTTGCAGCGTGCTGAACTTTACGAAAAGGCGCCTGCGGAACTCCGCGAAAAAGTTTTGTCCAGCTTGCGCCCCGCCAGACCCATTCCATTCGCAGCACGGCGTCGGCAAAACACCATCGCGCAGTGGCTCGCCATTGCCGCGGTTCTTCTGCTGCTGTTGTACTCCGGCTGGCGTCTGTTCCCCGGGCTCGGCCAAAAAAACAATCAAACGGCCCTGGCCGCGCAGATCGTGGACGCTCATCTGCGCTCGCTCGAGCCCGGCCACCTCACCGACGTTATTTCCACTGACCAGCACACGGTGAAACCCTGGTTCGATGGGAAACTCGATTTCGCTCCGCCGGTGCAGGATTTCGCCGGTGACGGATTTCCGCTTACCGGTGGCCGGCTGGATGTCGTTGGCGGCCGCACCGTCGCGGCTCTGGTCTACGGCCGTCGCAAACATTTCGTCAATGTTTTCATCTGGCCGTCCGGCAATTCGGATACGGCACCGAGCTCCGGTTCGCAGCAGGGCTACCATTGGATCGCCTGGCAGAAAAACGGTATGGCGTTTTGGGCGGTTTCCGACACCGCTGCTGCGGACCTCGACGACCTGCAGCGCCTGCTCTCTCGCTAGTTTTCGTTCTCGATTTTGGTGTCGCGAAACAGCGCGTGATAAATCAGGTGCGTCGACACATCGATCGATTGTTTTAACCTCGCCTTCGGCATGTGCGCTGCCTGCGCCAGTAAATTCCAAAAGAAACTATCCATCGCGCGCGCCAAACCCACCACGTCGACATCTTTCCTCGCGCCTGGCAGCCTTCGCAGCGTCTGAAAAAGTTGTAGCGCGCGTCCGGTGGTCCAGGTCTGAATCTCCCGCTGTTTTCGCGCCAGATCCGGATCCGAAAGTACTGCCTCCTGCCATGCCCGATAAGCGCCCAAGTATCGTAAATCATGCGCGAAAGCGCGGCTCAACAACCCATGCAAGACGTGCCGTACGTCTGCGCTGGCCGCCGGGCGCAGGTCGAGCCGGCTCAACTTTTCCAGCAGCTCATCCATCAGCGCCAGCAGCAATTGTCGCTTCGAGCTGAAGTGCTGATAGAAAGTGCCAACCGCTAGTTTTGCCCGCCCCGCGATCTCTTCGACCGAGGTATTTTCGTATCCCTTCTGGCCGAATAGCGCGAGCCCCGCCGCTTCCAGCTGTGCGCGCTTCTCCATGCTTCGCCGTTGCTGCGGCGCCCGCGGGATCTTCTCGCCGTTTAGTAAATCGGGCCGCCCGCTCACGCCGTTGCGGCCTGCGGCATGAATCCCACCCCCACGAAAGCTCCGGCGCAACAGCACAGCATCCACCCGCCGAATACGCCGGCCATCGACGGATCGATGTTCGGAAATACCGAAGAGAAAAACGCGCTGGAGAACGGATCGAGCAGCAGAGTAGGGAGCCACAACGACAGAACTGCGCCAAACCGCTGCTCCGGTCGTAAAGGTAATTTGCGGCACAGACGCCGCATGAACCAGGCCATCAACCCGAAACTTGCCACCAACAAGACCACTGCGCCGGTCCAGCGGCCCGGCCGCAGCACATATTGTCCAGCCATGCGCAACGCCGCCGTCGCGATCAACCACCCCACGAACCCGCAGGCCAACAATCGCTGATTCATGCGCCACCCCTTAATACGAATATGAATTCATATTCATATAGGGGTGTGGGAAAATGCAAGTTCTAAATTTGAGCAAGGTAACGTTCGACTCTGGGTGAAGGAGACTACCGCCCTGCACTGAGCAACTGCGAGCTTGCCATCGGCTGGTCACCCAGACTGGACGAGGCCACCGTCAGCGGCAGATTCGTAAACAGCGACTTGCCGCCCACTTCCTGCAGCAAGATAAGCGCCGGAGCTCCCACCAGCTCCTCCAGGTGCGCGACTTTCGGGCCGGTGGTCACGATGTACCGCCGCTCCGGCGAAGACCATAGCTTTTTGAACTGCGCGTCATCAATAAATACATCGGGAGCGCCCGGGGCATAGGAACCATAGACCAAATTGTTCACCCGGCCGTTCAGTATCAGCACATTCTTATTCGTATAAAAAACGACAGAGGAATACACGTAGTACTGGCCATTCAAAATCAGTGGCCCATCCGGCGCGCGCTGCAGGGTCTCCGCAATGGCCCGGGACGATAGGAACGGATCGAAATCCACCAGCGCCAGCCGCGCCGCGTGAAAAAATAGAATCATCATCAACGCCGCAGCCAGGAACGCGCGCCGTCCCGTGGTCAACACACTTGCGACGGCGCCAACCATGAACGCCAGCGCCGCCACAGCCAATGGCATTCGCAAATAAGCGAATGTATCGATGGTCAAAAGCCCGAATTGACCCAGCGAATATTTCGACGCTTGCGTGTGCGCCAGCAATCCCGCGGAGATATCGCCGGGAGTCGGGACGCCGCGTACCGCCACCAACAAACCAACGCAAGCGAGCGCCGCCAGTCCGCAAATCACAGCGAGCGCTCGCGTCCCGCGGCGAATCCAGTCGCCACCCGCGGCCATTGCTGAACCCAGGAGCAAGGCTAACGCCGGGTAGCAGGGCATCGAATAGTATTCCTGCGTGGTGGAAAACGTAAAAAACACCAATATGAATCCAATCCAGCACAGCGCCAGCAGGCGCGCGCGTCCCGCGCGATCTACCGGATGAAATGAGAGCTTGGCAACCGCCGGAAAATAAACGCTCCACGGAAATAACCACACCAAATGCAGCGCCCAAAACCAAAAACGCGGAACCGTGGCGTAGTCCCGCGGATAGCGCATGTTCAAAAACCGCAGAACCTGTTCGTTCACCAGGTAGAACCACAAAAATCCGTGATATTCGCCCGGCCCGCTGTGCAGCGTCCAGGCAAACGTGGGCGGGTTACGTAGAGTGGCCAGCACCATCCAGGGTGCGGCGATGGCTATTCCAATTGCCAGCCCACTGAAAGGCCGTAGTTTCTTCCAAACATCCCACGAAAATATTTGGCGGGTAATGCACAGATAGATGACCGCTGCCGCCGCCGGAAACACCAGCGCGATCATGCTTTTCAGCAGAAAACCGGTTCCAATGCTTGCCGCCATCACGGCTGCCCACGCCCGTGGGTGTGCCTCCTGCGGGTCGAGCACGCGCAGAAACGACCACATTGCCACCGTAATCGTCAGCACCAGCATCACGTCAGGGATCAAGATGCGCGTAAACAGAAACAGCCCCACGCACGTCGAAATGCACAATCCTGCGTAGAATCCGGCTTGCTTGCCAAAGGCCCAAATTCCGAATGCGCAGGTGACCAGGCTCAGCGCGATTGCCGAAAGAACTCCGGGAACCCGCGCGGCCCAATCCTGCGGGCCAAGCACCCGAAAGACGCCGGCGACCAGCCAATAATTCAGCGGTGATTTTTCAAGGTAGGAAACTCCATCGATGCGGGCCGTTACCCAGTCTCCCGTATCGAGCATCGTCCGCGAAATTTGGGCCTGCACCGAATCCACGTCGTCCATTAGCGACGGGGGCGACACCATGCAGCCCACATATATCGCGCTGGCAATCAGCAGGATGACTAGATAGAGGCTAAGACCCCGGCGGCCGCCGCGGTCGTTTTGTAAATCGGCTGGGATTGGATATTCCATTTCTTCATCCACTGGAACAGGATCAGCAGGCCCCAGAGTTGATATCCAATATTGACACGTCGCTCGAAGTGCTGCTGCATCAAAGTTTCGAGCGCTCCAGCGTGAAATAACTCGGGATGCTCAATTGCTCCGTTTCTCAGCACTTCCATCAGCATTGGACGCAGCGGTCCCCGCAACCATTCGTGCGTCGGAATATCCAGACCGATTTTCTTGTGTTGCAAGACGGGTGCCGCCAGCTTGTCTTTCATTGTCTCGCGAAGAATGAATTTTCCTACTGAGCCGCGGATTCTAAAATTTGCCGGCAACGACGCTGCGAATTCCACGATCCGGTGATCCAGGAACGGAGGACGCACCTCAACCGAATGCGCCATGCTCATCCGGTCCGACTTCGTCAGGATGTCGTCGGCGAGATAGTATTTTTGGTCGAACCAAAGGTAGGCCGCGAGCGGGTTTCCTTGCGCGAGTTTTTCGCGCAACTCACCAAGCATCGCATCCAATCCGTTCCTTCGTGTGCTGCACAACAAGGCCGACTTATCCGCATCCGAAAACATTCCATTCCAGTGCAAGTGGCCGCGCTCCGGCGTCATCCCGCAGCCCTCGACGAAGCGTTTGAGCTTGTACTCCAAGCTGATTTTGTCGTCAGAAACAGGCCAGTAGCGCAAAACCCTCGATCCAAGACGCATCGCCGAAAACGGGAGCCGCCGCATCGGGCCAGCCAACCGGTTCGCGCGGTACGTCAGGTATCCGCCGAACAACTCGTCGGCCCCTTCGCCGCTCAGCACCACGGTCGCGGTTTTTTTCGTAAGCTTGGAAAGAAACCAAACCGGCAAGGCTCCGGCGTCAGCACTCGGTTCGTCGGAATAATGCGCAAATTCCTCAATCGCTTCGCACAGTCCCGATTGCACATTCAGGTCGAGTTCTTCATGCTCGGTCCCGTAGCGTGCTGAAGCCTGCTGGATCAACTCCGCTTCATCGAAGGTTCGCCCGCGAAACGTCAGCGAAAATGTTTTCAGTCGGGTCCGCGACGCGGCAGCCGCGTAGTGCAGCATCGTCGACGAATCGATTCCCCCGCTGAGCCATACGCCCAGCGAAACATCGGAGAGCATGTGCTCGCGAACCGACTGGGTCAGCAGCGCATCCAGCTCTTCGCGCGCCTCGCCCAGCGTTCGCGTAACCGGATTTGTGAGTGGCAAATTCCAGTAGGTTTCCGCATGCGTAACGCCTTGACGCCATTCAAGCCACTGTCCGGGCGGAAGCTTTTCGATGCCGTCCACCAGCGTCCACGGGCACGGCACATAATTCAAGGAAAGATAGCAATCGAGGCCCGTCATGTTCAGCCGGCGCTCCACTTCCGGATGAATGAGAATTGCTTTCAGCTCGGATCCGAAAAGAAGGTCGTCTCCCCGGCGCGAAATATATAGGGGTTTGATCCCGACCCGATCGCGCGCCAGCACCAACCGGTTTTCCGATTCCGTCCAGAGCGCGATCGCGAACATCCCACGCAGGCGCCGAAAGCATTCCGTATCCCACTCCACGAAAGCCTGGAGCACGGTTTCCGTGTCGGTGTTCGTGCGAAACTTGTGTCCTAGCCGTTCGAGTTCTGCGCGCAACTCCGCGTGGTTGTAAATCTCACCGTTGAAGACGATCACCACGTGGCCGTCTTCGGTCACGATGGGCTGATCACCGCTATACAAATCCAGGACCTTCAGCCGGGTCGCGCCCAACGACACGCGCCTCGATTCAAATACGCCCTGTTGATCGGGTCCACGATGCAGCAGCGAACCCACTGCGGCGCGAATACGAGTGGCGGGCGGGTGGAAACCNTTCCGCGTAAACCCCGCAATTCCGCACAAATAGATACCCTCTCGGTAGCCACGCCACCAAATTTCTGCCGGTCTTCTCGCGAGCCAGTCCGCGCTCGAAGGCTCGGGCGCGAGCCATCTCCTAAAAGACAGCGTTTCAAAACCAGAACGGCGACCCTACATTACGGAGCCAGGATTATTGGACAGTTAACAACTAAAGTGGAAAAGCCTCACTGTCACCTATGATGACGCAATACCTAATAAGGGATGCCCGAAATTAATCGAGGAGTAAAAGGCCATCCTGTTAGCACATTAGGCGAAGGATGTCCCAGGATAACGGTCAAACCGAAATGTAAATTAACCGCCGGGAAGATTCTGGCGTTGTGACGAGGAGGGGACTCGCGGTGTTTCCAGGTGGGAAAACTGATTACTGCTCCGTCGTCGCCGTCTTTTTCAGCTTGTTGTAATCCGGCATGTGCACGCACAGGCCGCCCGACGGAGTCATCTTCGAATATCCCGCAACCAGCTGCTCGTTATAGTGATCGATCGCAAAATCGAACGGGTCCGCGGGAGTTACGTCCATCAATTCCAGATCCGTGTCGCTCATGGTCAACTTTCCAAAACGGACCGAACCGCCTTTGAACTGCAAATAATTACGCGCCCCACAACTTTCCGCGACAGTCGCAGCCTTGCCGTTCTCGAGTCCAAACGTCAGGTGAATCTTCCCATTTTCAATCTTCAAGTTCGTCAAACGTCCCTGCAGTTGTGGAGGCGGCAGAATCTTCTCAGGATCCAGGATCAGGTCGTCCTTATCCACGCTCACACCCTCCACCTTGTTGGTGTTCAGCAGCTTTTCGGTGTCGAGTCCCAACATATCCATTAGCCCTTTCACGGGCAGCTTCAACGCCTTCACTTTCGTAGTGTGTACGCGAATCATGCCCTCGGGTGTCACCGACACAGTCCCCGAAGTCTGAAAGGGAATTCCACCCTTACTGATCAGCAACCCCTTAATGATCAATTGATCGCCTTCGGTTGACGCACTCAGATGTTTCAGCGGCGCATCCGGTTTGGCAAACACATAATCGTTCAGATCGTTCGTCAACGCGGTCATACTCAGCGTGATATTGGCCGAATCGACCCCTAGCTGAAACGAGTTTTTGTCATCAAACACCGGAATCTTTCCCGGATTCGGCATCAATCGCCCATTCAGCGAATTAATGTCCACGATGATGCGGTCCGTCAGATGATATTCAACATTTTGCATCGAGGTGCGCACCACGGCGTTGTTGTCGTCAGTGGCCGGCACCGCAGGAGACGTTCCACTGGTCGTCGCAGGTACGGTGCTTTGCGCACCAGGTCCCTTCGCCGCGGGCGCCGGAGGCGTAGGCGTTTCGGTTTGTTTTGGCTTAGAACATCCGGCAAACGCAAATGTCAAAATCAAACCGCAAAAAACATGAATACGTCGCATCAAGCCACTCCCCATATAAAATTATTGCTGATCACAAAACGCCGCGAAGGGCCCCCACTCCGCGTCTCTTAGGGAGTGGGAGGTTGGTAGAAGCGAGATCCTTATAACAACGTTCGGCCTATTCGAGCACGCGCCGCCCTGCTGAACCATCCCGCGAACACCCTACCGCGGGCCTAATTTTGTAGGGGCTATCGTTGTCTTCAGGAGCGGCCGCTGCGTCTTCCGCCACAACTTGCAGCGGCGCCCGCGGTATTTGGATTACTGGAGGAAAAGATTCACAAATTCCACTTTTTTTAATGCGCGAAGCTGATGTTCACGCCCGTGGTAAAGATGACGTCATTCGCCTTAGTTCCAAAGATCGGTGGATCCGACACATACCGGTCGCTCAGCCCAATCTGCCAGCCGAACCACTTGTTGATTTGGGTCACGGACGCAGCATCAAACGAGAACCGGTACTGCCCGGTATTGCTCAAGTCCGGATAGAAGTAGAAAACTTCCGTCGCGGTCGTGCTTTTTCCGAATTTGTGCATTCCCGATTCGCCTACCGTTACCCCCGCTAGATTGCGGCTGACGGCGATGGAACCGATGACCGCCGGATTGGGGCTGTAACTTTCGTGAGTGTAGTTCACGCCGCCGAGGACATCGAGCGTGGTGTTGGGGTTGCTGATCAGGTGGTAGCCCAAACCGCCGCTGTAGATAGCGCGGACGTCGAGGAACTGCAAAGCGTCGTGAGTGAAATCGCCGCTGACGAAGGCGAAAACTTTTTTGGTGATGTTGCGATCGTATTTGGCTCCCGCGACCAGGGAATTGGCGATGGTGCCGCCGCCGGTCTTATCGTTGGTGCTGTATAGGGAGGTGAAATAGGTGGTGATTTCGTCGTTCATGGTCTTGCGGTCGGCGGTGAAGCCGGTAGTGAGGTTCGTGGTCTCGCTGTTGCCGCGAGACAGCGCGAATCCCAAGTTCACTCCGCCCTTCCACGCTTCCAAAAGGCTTGGATGCAGCGATTTTTCGTAGGCCGTTTCCTGGTCTTGGCCGCGCACCACCGTCACTTGCGAAACCGACATTTGCACCGGCGCGCCGCTGGCGGGATGAATGATGATGTTGGTCCCTTCGGTAGTCATCAGGCCGCTCACCGTGCTCTTATCGGGCATAACCACGTATATCGGCTTGTCGCTCTTCACCTCGGCGATGGACGCCCAGGCAACCTGAATTTCACCCGCATAATCCGTCTTGAACGTCACATTTTTGCCATCCGAGACTTCCACTATGCCCGTCAAGCGATCGCCATTTTTCATGACCAACGTGTCCGCCGAAGCGGCAAACGCTACCGCCAGTAGCCCTACGATCGCCGCTAAACCTCGTCTCAGTCTCATCATCATTCCTCGCTATAAAATAGATTAGGCCCGCCCGTCGCCTACCACGCACCGGGCGCGAATATCATACGACAGGGGCTCGACTCATCCGCAACCCTTTCGCCCCTGCGCTGAAATTTCTCGTTCGGTTCAACCGGCCATCGCTGGCCAAGGTAAACCCGGCGTTTCATGCATCTTTACGGGCTGGTTGACTCATCCAACTGCACTGGGGTACCCAAGCTGGTCGCCGCAAAGTCTTGACATAAGCCGTTACCACCACTAGAGTTGCGCCAACTGACGGCCCCGCCGCCGGTTTTTTAGTTCTTGGAATTCCACGAAGATTCTTGGAGGATCGTTTTATGCACAAAGCACTGGGGAAAATTGCCGCATTTCTGACTCTCGTTTTGTCCGTGGCCAGCTTTATGCCGGCTCACGCTCAGGGAACCGTTCCAGTCACCACCGTCGTCACCGCACTCGGCCCGAAGTACACTCCTCCGCCGGCCCTGAGCATGAATGACATCAACGTTTTCGAAGGCAAAGACAAACGGACCGTTACCGCTTTTACTCCCGCGCAAGGGGACCGGGCCGGCCTGCAACTTGCCATCGTCATTGACGACGCTACCAGCATTGAAGCCATCGGCAACCAACTGAGCGACATCAAAAATTTCATCAACGCCCAGCCCAAGTCCACTTCCATCGGGGTCTTCTACGCCAGTAACGGTGGGGTGCAAGCCACTTCGCCCTTCAGCGCCGATCACGAAGCCGCGGCCAAAGGTGTGCGTCTGCCGTTTGGAAATGGCGGGGCCTACTCGAGCATCTTTCTATCCACCATGTCGCTGATTAGTGGTTGGCCGGCTCCCGGACCGTATACTCGCCGCGAAGTTCTGCTCATCGCCGATGGTATCGACCGCTTCCGCGGTGACCCGTTCAGCCCGGACGTGCAGTCCACCTACGAAAAGGCGGAAAAGGCCGGCATCATCATTCATACCCTGTACGCATCGGGCGTTGGTCGCGCGGGCCGCAATACTTTCCGCGTCAGCTATGGCCAGAGCAACCTCGACCAGCTCACCGAGCGCACCGGTGGCGAATCTTTCTTTCAGGGATTGCAGACGCCCATCTCGTTCGCGCCATTTCTGGAACAACTCGATATGGTTCTCAAGAACCAGTATTTCTTGTCGTTCAAGATGGACCCGCCCAAGAACGGCAAGCCTCAGCTCCGTTCGTTCAAAATCAAGACGGAACAGAAGAACGTGGACATATCTTCCGCGGACCAGGTTCTAGTTGGCGGCGGACCGAAGTAAGCAGTCTTAGTGCTAAACGCTTCAGCATGTTGTTCGCCGCTGTTGGCGACCGACATGTGTATCAAAGGAGCTACGCGGCGGCATCACGCACCGCCGCGAGCTCCTTCTGAGTTTTCTGCTTCGCAACAGTCTTGAAAAATCATGAAAACGGCGCCACGCCTTCTTTCGCTGATCGCACTTTTCTCACTGGTGACCGCGTTGAGTTGCGCCGCAGTTCGCGCGCAAGCTTCCACCAAAACGACGTCGGCCTCGAGTTCCCACATCACCGAAGCCGCTGTCTGGAATCCGTCTCCCGACGTGGTGGCCGCGATCCGCGCCAAATGTGAGCCGGACCCGCCGCACCTGGAATCTTGTTTCTTAGCCGAAATGAAATCCGCCGGGGCCTCCGCCGAAGCAGTCGCATTTTCCCGAAGCATGGCCGGAACCGGAGTGATTTACCTGCGCGCATACCGCAAGGTGGCCCGCGTGGATGTGGCCTACATCCAATACGTTTTTCGCGCCAACGAGCTGGAAGGAGTTTTGCTGGTCAATGGTGAGCCCTCGCCCATCGACGTCGAGGACGAAAGCCAGTATCCCGAAACAGAATTGCAAAAATATCCGCCCTACGCGGCGCTTGCCGATCGATATCCGAACATCAGTCTCTGGCCCGGCGACCGTAACAATCCATCGCTCCCTAAACTGGATTCAACGGGGTGGGGAACTCAGACTTTTCTGGTGGACTACATTCTGCGCGACGGGTGCCACGCCTGCGCACAGATCGGGACCGCGACTTTTGCTTTCGCCTTCGACAACCAAGGCCGATTTCAAGGTACGCACGTCTCGTCGGTGAAACCAACTGCCTCCCGCGAGACCCAATCCTCTTCGGTATCCGACTTCCAGACCGCCGGCGTGGAGCAAGTCCGCGTCCTGGCCGGCAAAGAATTTTCGATCACCCTGCCCGCGAATCACACCACCGGATACAGTTGGCGCCTGGCCTCCACTCCGGATCCTGCCCTGTTGCAGCAGGTGAGTAACGTCTATAACGAGCGCAAAGCGGAAGACCCCAGCGCCGTCGGCGTTCCCGGCGAAGAAGTTTGGACCTTCACCGCCGGAGCCCAGGGTTCGGTCCCCCTTGTTTTCGAGTACGCTCGCCCCTTCGAAAAGGACGCCAAGCCCGTCAAAACTTCAAAGTTCCTGGTCGTCATCGAATAGAGTTGGTCAGCGTTCTGCAGCCCACTCTGGATGATCTGCGAAAAATGTCCTACTTTGCGCTGCCAACCAACTTCTCGACTTCATTCATTTCCTTGGGCACGGCGTTCGACAGAATTTCTGGCGCGCCGTTCGTGATCAAAATAGTGTCCTCGACTCGATAGTGTTCGTGCTTGTCCGGAAATTCCACGATGGGCTCAACCGTCACGACTTGTCCGGGTTTCACGGGTCCCCTCGCCTCCATGACATCGTGCGTTGCCAGGCCCACGAAATGGCCCGGCCAGCCGTACCACTGATCCCCTACGCCGGCTTTGTCGAAAACCACTTTTCCCGCCGCAGATGCTTCTTCGTAGGTGTGACCCGGCGTAAGCAGCGCGATCACCGCTTTCTGGCATTCCAGATCTACCGAGTACCACTTGGCCTGGTCCGGCGTGAATTTTCCGTTGATATTAAATGTCCGGGTAATGTCCATCGTCATGTGATCCAGCGAGCCCGCGAAATCGAATACCACCAGTTCGTTAGCCTGAATTTGATGGCGATTCGAAAAGTAGTGCCACGTATTGATGTCGTTGCCCGAGCCCACGATCGCGGGATAGGCCATCCCTTGCGCGCCGTGATCGTACATGTAGCCGTAGGCGCGCCCTTCGATCTCGTACTGATAGATTCCGGGATGCGCATGGGCCATTGCGTCAGCGTCGCCTTCCGCGCTGATTTTCCCGATGCGCCGCAACACTTCGATCTCTTTCGCGGTTTTAATATTACGCATGGCGTCGATGGCAGGCGTTAAATCGCGAAGGTGCGCCATCGGATATCGTTCCGTCAGCAGTTTTGCCGGCGCCAAATCATCCGGTAGCGGCTCGTGATAAGGATGCGCGAATTTCCAACCGTGATCGCGTCCCGTTTCGTCGCGCGCTCCATCGGCCTTGTCGGGAAAATCAAGCCGGACCCACAACGATTCGGAGTTGGCACTCCCTCCAAATCCGTGGAGGATGTACGAAAGTGTTTCGTCCAGGTCGCCGATCGGCAATACGACCGGGTATCCCAACGCCTTCTGCTCATCCTTCGGCAGCGAAAGCAAATTGGGCCCGTAGACCTGCGCGGTGCGCCCCACCTGCTGCGGTTCGAAAATCAAGACCCTTGTATGCTCATTGTCGATCAGCATCACCGCCCCCGGATCCTGCAAGCCGGTGAAATAATAAAAATCATTGTCCTCGCGATAATGTGCGGCTTCGGGGAGTTCGTTGCGCGCGAAGAGGATCGCGTACCCGGTCTTCAGCTCTTTTGCCAGCGCAGCGCGTCGCGCCGCAAATGCTTCCGGTCCGCCAAGATCGTCTATCGCTTGCCGGTCCGTGTATTGCGCTGCAGCCGGCCCCGCCAACGCTCCTAGAATCAACGCAATTCCGCACGCGACCATCAATGCCGCGTGTACGCTTGCTGCCAGCGCGAAATTCCGAACTCCCGGCCCGCACAGCTTCATCGCCTGCCTCCCAGCGGGCCTGAATTTGGGGTCCGCTTTGCGGAGCTTATCGCAAATTGGTTCTAATTCTTACGCGGAATGCCTTGGCAGAATTCATCCCCCAAAAACAAAAAGCCCCGGCTCGATTTTCATCGAACCGGGGCTTCGTTTGTCTTTAAGAAGCTTTTGACGTATCGGATGGAACAGGTCAGAACCCGTCGGGCTTTGAGAGCCGAACCCGGTCCTCGAGGGACCGGTGGAGAATCGTACCTGCTACCGAAGCAG